>Ga0126342_10004831_pt1 | contig 23211 bp, 37 predicted proteins | sample Cyp1metagenome_FD_92528 | JGI IMG/M metagenome (GOLD analysis project Ga0126342, IMG submission 92528) | Coral microbial communities from Lord Howe Island, Old Settlement Bay, Australia - Cyphastrea 1 metagenome | ecosystem: Host-associated > Invertebrates > Cnidaria > Coral ...
CCTAAACGCAAGATTTATTAACAAAAACTATTCCAAAGACCAAATCCAACAAAACATTGCAATTCCTATGCGTTTTACTGAAAAGGCACGACTTTTCAAATCAAGTGCTCCCCAGCTATTTACGATGATTTCCAAATTTTAGGCACGACTTTAGCATTCCACTGTAAGTTGCTAGGTGCCACATCACACTGAAAGCTCCAGCAGACTCACCAAAAATGGTCACCAGTTGGGGATTTCCTCCAAAAGATCGGATGTTTTGCCGCACCCACTGCAGCGCCATCTGTTGATCCTGAAGCCCATGGTTTCCAGTGCTGCCCGACTCACTTTGAAGAGCATCCAGCGCCATAAATCCCAGCGCGCAAAGGCGGTAGTTCAAGGTTACGATGATGACGTCATGTCCTGGGCTATCCATGGGTTCATCATAGCTGGGAAAAAAAGGGGGAAGACCTTGCAGAAATTGCTATCCCTAGTTGACATTAATTTTCAAAGATATTAATACATATTACTTGTAATACCTTAGACCGCCTCCGCTATCTTCTTTGTGATCCAGCCGAAGTATGCCGAAGTTGCAACCAAACACGATCACCAAGCGGCTGGAACTCAAGTGCTGTCCATCATAAAGCCCCATCTCATAGCTGCTTCCCTCCGAAAAGCCTCCCCCGTAGAAGAAGACCATGACCGGAAGGGCGCTAGAGTTTTTGATGGCAGGAGCATGCACGTTCAGGAACAGACAGTCTTCTGATCCTGCGAATCTCAAGAGTTGGCATGCCTTGTGGCATGGCTCGGTCACAAATAAATACGAGTTTTCGTTACCACTTCTTCTTCCCCGCGTCTAAGATTTATCTTCATCCTGAATTGGCGTGTGATGATTACCCCAGGTTTCCCCCAAAACTGGCCTGAAGTCGACTTGCCTGCGAGCTGTATGCATTGGATCGGAATTTGGTTCGCCAATCGCGGCGTTGTCCACGTCTCTTTGTACGCCTGCAACAGCGAACACTTACTCCTTTTTGGAGAATTTGGGGTCGGAATCTTTGGAAATGTGATGGCTATTCAATGAATTTCCCCTTTACAATCATATGTTGGTGAATTGTGGCAGGGCATTTTGCTTCAAGCATCTTCAAGCCTTCGCAATGACATCTATGACATGCCTTGCCTTGCCTTGGGTTCTTTGAAGCGATTGGCACCCACCGGAGGTTCTGCATAGCGGATCCCCCACCAGGACGCGCTCTGCTGTGCAAAGTCTCGGAACACGCCTTGCACTGGGCCGTTCACCGTGGGAACGACGAGATTTCCAGCGGCATCTCCGGGCTCCGCGGACGCTGCGGATGCCGCGGAAAGGCCGAAGATCAGCAGCGCTCTGAGGATCATGGCTCCGACACAGCGGATGCAGATGCTCGGCCATATCTGCGGATCGGGTGTCAGTTTCATGCGCCCTGCAACACACGGGTTTCACCGTTTCACCACAAGATCCACAAAAACAGGCTGGAAAGTCGAGAGAAGCGAAGCTGGAGACAGTCACACACAAGTTCATTAGTTGGGATTCTGATGGGTTCTGAGTATCACATTGATTCCTTCCCTAAACAGACCACAAGTTCTTTCAACAACATTCGGCTCAGACATGTTTGGACTGCACATCATCCAACCGCTGCAACTTCCTTGTTATTCACATGCAAAGAGGGCGCCGCGTTTTCTGTGTTTGATTGGACACTCTTGTGGGCCATCGAATTCACCGGAACACAGCCGACACAGCCTCCTGCTTTAAGACTCTTCAAGCTTGGGCCGACAGCAAAGACTTCACCGCTGTGCCAGAAGTCTTTCAACCTCGCTTGTAGGCAATGAGGTACTCTGCATAGACACGCGTGTCGTTTTTGACCACGATCTCCCGAAAACGTTTGAGAGCTTTGCCGGTGTTCACCACAAGGGAGTGATGGTAGATGGGTTTAGCAGCATCAGTTCCAGGAATTTGTGCAAGTTCACGCCTGCCCCGGTTCAGGAAGAGTGCCTGCCCAGTCTCACAATCATGCATGGCAGCTTCATCCCTGGTCAAACCACGTGTGTACAACGGCTGCCCACACGCTGCCCGGATAGCAAATGCAAAGCACAAACCTTCCTTGGATGGCTCTGTGGCAAACAACCACCTGGAAAAATCTGGTGGAGTTTTGGTGTTCCTTCCAGTCGCAAAGATTATAAGGAATTATTCAAACCTTAAACGCACTGAACTATAAAGTATCATTCAAACACGTATCCTCGATTCATGCCTAGTGTCAAAATTCTTGCCATGGCCGCTGACAAAGAGGTGCTCTTGAAGCTGTCGGGCTTGGGCACGTGTTGCTGGACGGCAATACTGGTCCATCTTCTCAGGGTCTTCGCATAAGTAGATGCCAGTCCCAAAGGCTGCTTCACCAGATGCCAAACGCTCATTCATGCCCCTGTGCAAGATTGGAAGGACAAACTCTGGTTTAGTTCCGTGTAGAAGCATGACTCCTCCAGCAGCGATGTCGGCTTCTTGCAACAAGCGTCGAGTTGCTGCATCAAGTCTTGTGGACAAGCCTTTGCGCTCGCCAATTCCTTTGACCACTTTCAGGTCATTCACCACCTGGGACCTGCTACTCTCGTACTTCTGCCACTGGACAGTATCCTCCACTCGCCATATGTGCTTCAGTTCAAGGCCCGTGTACCTGGGTAGTCCCTTTTCTGCATCATGACCTTTCCCAAGCTCATCTGGCTGAGTCACTTTCAACGCATCCTTGAAGACTTGGGTTTCATCTGCATCAGAGACGAAATGCACTTGAAAAAGCCCAGAGTCCACATAGTGGCAATGACAGCTCCATGCGCGGGGAAAGCGGGTCCGGATTCCCATGCTGCTGTCACACACAGAAATGCACTCGGAGCAAATATGCAGGTCCTCTGTCTTGCTCTTGACCAACCCAAAACACACGCAGCAGAATGGATGAAGGCGCCACAAAGTGCCATGCTCATCAAAGATGTTGGGGTTGCCTTCCAGCTTCTTTGCCACCTTAGGGGTTATCCTAAGGAGCTCACACCATCCGTGCAAATGTCTTGCGTTGTAGTGGCGGAAACCTAGGGGTGAGCTGCGGCATGCTGAAACCCCAGCTTCTGAAGTGGTGTCTTCGGGAGGCGTGCTCACACGCAGCAAATTCACAGTGTTGACTGCTTCTTCTTGCATGATTTTCTTGCCCCAATCCCCTGCATCTCTCAGAACAGGATCAAATTCAAACTCGCCTCCCCAACGGTCAAAGATGCCACCGAACCAAGGCAGTGTGATATTCCTTCTGAACCAGTTAAACCTGGAAGGAATGACGTGGTCTTTGGTGATATGGCAATCATGACCGAGTAGCTTTGCACCACAGCGCACCGGGCCGTTCGCGTCATCATAGGAATGGGGAGATTTGGCCTGGCACCTTGCAAAGACCATGTTGAAATAGTCCATCAGCTTGTCATGCAAAGAGGCGGCCTGCTCCTCAATCCATTGATCTGGAAATCCTGCCTTGTCTTGCGCTGCTAGTTTGCGTGCCAAGTAATGTGCGGAAATGCCAATGCAAAGGGACAACACATCTTTCAAAACCTGACCCTGCAAAATCTCGGGCTCACCAGACCGTAGGCTGCAAACGGTCCTCCATGCCCGCCGAAGGACTAAGCAGTCCATATCTGGATTGTTCTTCAAATTTGTTCTCAAGATGTCAGGTATGGAGATCGGTTTTTTGAAATTTGTTTGGCGCACGATTTCAGGCAGGATAGTCAGGAGGGATCTCGGAGGCAAAGCACAGTGAAGAGAGCGCCGAACAAATTTGTTCTCGTCGTATTGCTGGGACAGTAGCTGGCACAAGCGAGTCAGCTGTTCATCAAAGACTGCTTCGCCATCAATGTGTTTTCTCTTGTCAACAACATTGCAATCTGGAAAAGTCATGCACCAAACCCCACGAAAGGTCTCGGCTAGAAAGTTGGAGTCATCATGAGTATGGAGAAATTCCTTCACCAATGCTGCCTCACTTTCTTTGCCTCTCCTCAACTGGTTGATGGGGCACAGATTGTGTATGATGACCAAGTATGGCCGTACACTTGTGCTTGATCCTGCTATGCGTACAGCAAACTCTTTGATGGCTTGGCTTGTGCTGCTGTTCTTCAGGGACTCACGTGTGATGTAAATCACCGTGTTGGAAATGGCAAAAGCAATTGGTGGGAAGAACTTTGAAACTGCATCTCTTCTCTTGATCTGCATCCTCTTCTCCTTTGCTGTCAGGCGCAGGCGAGCACCAATCCCCATCAGAATCCGCTGCATCAGGGGCAAAGTACCATCAGTGCCCTCCACATCAAACAGCAGCTTGGAACCAGCAAGGTAGCAAAGGATGTTGCAGGTGACGGAAATTGGGATATCACCAATCTCGGTTTCACTAAAATCAATGCTGTAGGGCGCAGATCCTGTGTGGCCTAATGCTTGCAGTAGCTTTGCGATGAAAAAGCTCTTGCCAGCACCGGTGCTTCCAAGACATGAAACGGCCCAGTATGGTTCTATCTCATCCGCCTGGGACGACAATCGTTTCAACGCTGTTGCGTTCGCTTCGACCACAAAACCGCGGCCATCTTGTCTCAATCCAATGATCTCATGGTGGTCTCCTTCTTCCATCGCCAATCTTGCCTGCTGCATCACTTCCTCAGGAATCAGCATCACATCCTCCCCATCCGATGCAAACTCAGATGCCTCATCTGTGCCACTGGCCGCCATTGCCCAAAGATACACCTAAGCGCGTACCCGTACCAGCTACTGCTGGAACTTTAGGGGTAAAGCTCCTTGATCCTGGCATGTCATGATCAAATATGATCACGAATTCACACAAGCTCAAGTTACAACGCTTCGCAAAGGGCATCTGCTTGCTCCTTTATTCTCACACTGCTCAAGACGATGCAGCACTTCTTCTATTCACATAGTGCAGCTAAGTATCATGTTCCTTCCACTTGACTTTGCGCCTGAGCCATGAAACATCAATGACTTGGGTCCTTGACAGTCCTTGGGTCAAACACAAAACGTGGCTCAGCATTTTCCCCACGTCGTGGCACCTTGGCTCACCGGAACATGCACTGCCCACAGCTGATCCTTGGCTTCTTCGGCATCCAGCAGCTTGGAGCACAGAAGCTCCTTCTCTGGCAGCTCCTCGGAAGGATACCTGGAAACCCGAGCAAAGTCCAAGGCAGAGTGGAAACATGTGGAAACTACATGAAACTACTGGAAGATATTGAAATATCCTCTAACCATAGGTTTCCTAGGTTTCCCCGCTCGAAGCCTTACAAATTGACCAATTTTGGTGGGCCTGAGAGGCACGCCCATTCTTGGAACATGTCTGAATCGAACGAACCAGGTCGGTTGAAAAAAGATGAAGGCTAACCTAGGCTAAACTAGGCTAGAGAGCTTGACTTTTTGAAGATGGAAGCATTAACCCGCAGCAGGGACTGCTCTCACCCAGGTGCCTGTAGATGTTGGATCCGCACAGCTGGCGTCGCCTTCGGCCATTGTTCTTCAGCCGTGGCAATGGCATCAGCGGCGCCTTTTGCAAGTCTTGACCTGGCCGATGGCTGAAAAAGGCGCAACTGGCTGATCCACTCACAATCCAAAGATTACATTTGGATACCTGGATACCAGCATACCACCAACATATACGCATCAAAATGATTCAAAATGTTCTAAAACTGCATATTTCAAAAGATTGCTTCTCCCCTGCCACCAAAAAAAAACACTCAACAGTAACATCATGTAACATCCCACATCATCCCACATCATCCCACATCATTCCACCAGGTGACGGGCTGCGAAGGGCAACAGCAGCAGTGGCAGCAGCTGATCCACCGAGGCCAAGACCAACTCCTCCGAGACCTTTGTGCCGCCCCCGAAGCGCCGCGAGTGAAACGCGCCGTCGTAACACGCAGCGGTGCCGGGGGCGAAGGCCACGTCGGCCAGGGCGCTCCTGGAAATCCACCCGGGAATCTGTGGAATGCAGTGTCAGGTGTGATCCATGAGTGAACTTCATGGAACATATCTCCACAATATTGATGTGCATATGTATATGTGTATATATATATATATGTGTGTGTGCATTAGTATCATTCCTAATCCAACTGATGAACCTAAAGACTAAAGTCCTAAAGCTAATGAGAACAGAAAGCTGTGGCAGTTGGTCTCCTTGAGGCTGTGCCGTCGGTTTTGACATGCCAGGCATCACCCAGCCAGACCCAACCATTGTGCTCGGTGCCCACCTGCCAGCTGGGACAACAAACAGGCGATCGGCGCACCGAGGGACCCCACCTTTGGAGCCCGAGGGAAGAACCAGTTGGAAATCCTTGGCTCAGTGACTTGTCTCACAGTCAACCATCGAAAAAAAACATAGAAATTCAGAAAAACTTCTGCCAATTCTGCTGTGTCTGATTCTCTTTCTTTCTCGCCCATTTCGTCCATTTCGTCCAAGACACAGCTGCTGAGTATGCTGGCCTTGGAGGGATCCATGGGATCCATGGGATCCATGGTGAGAGTCTATGGCTATTTAGGGAAGGTATCCATAATCTGCCCAATATCCGGCATGTGACCCTAGCCATGTAGGGCTGAAAGCTGTGGTATCTGTGATCAGATATGATCAGATATGATCAGATTGTGACTGGGCTGTTGTGCTGAAGATTTGTCACGGCCAATTTGGGTAAATAAACCATGGCCAATCTTGGATGCCTTGCTTTGTTGTCCTGGCTAGCACACATGTCCCCACTCATGGCAAAAGATAAATGATGATAAGGGAATAACCAACCAACCCACCCAAGGCTTACCCAGAAACCATCATAACCCCTATGCAAAGGCTTCCGGTTGCAATCAGGTTACGGCTCTTCTCGTACCAACAAATGCCCGGGGCCGCTAAAGCCACCAACACCAAACCACAACCTGTTGCATCCAAAACTCCTCGCACAACGACTGGAGATTGTCTGATAATCTTGGTCACACCATTGCACGGGTTGAAAGCCATGATATGTTGACTGCCCGAGTGGGGACTAGGCATTTCCGCAACCTTTGTTTTTTGCTAAAACTGAAGTGAACATGCAAAGGCAGTCAAAAAGGAGTGCGATGCTTTCCCGCCATTTCAAGTAAACCGGTCGATATGAGTCGATACATGTCGATACAGATTCGCAAAATCGGGGCTTAAACTTCCAAGATCTTCCAAGCACTCGCTGCTCCTGAATATCTTGCTGCAGTGTCGAGGCACGGCGACGTATAAACACCCAGGCCTCCAAAGCGAACGCAAACATCGACTGGATCAGCACGGTATCAGCACGGTAAAACGCACAGTTTCACCATCGAATCATCATATCCTCTGTCACTCCAAACTGCGATGTAGAAAACAACAGGTGCTCGCAATGCGCCTTTGACGTTGCCGTGTTCTACCTCCAGAAAATCCGGAGTGCCTTCCTCGGCTTGCTATTTCTCTTAGCAGTCTTAGCAAATGACCATAAAAAGAATCAAAAAAGAAGTTAAGGCTTCATGAACTTCAAAATTAATCAACAACCATGACATACCCATGACATACAATGACTGTATAAGCTGGTTGATGCTGGTTGTGGGTTTCCATGTGTTCCCAGCGTTTTTCCCAGGCTCAATCCAATCTCCAGGCATCAGGAAGCCACGGCGACAAATGCTGCGAAGCACCTCCTGCGGCCCCAAAATCCGTTGCTTCTTGGTTCTTTAACATAGCCATGGGAAAATCACAATTTTTAATAGGTAAATCATCATATATCATCATAAACCATCTATACATGGGTCCAACGGGATTCCAACCAAGTTTCAAAGGTGCAGCTGTCGGCAGCAGCATTTTTTTCATTTTTCCACCTTAGAGCTCGTCAGCAGGTGGCAGGTTGCCAGCCATCTTCGGACGTAGCGGGCGGCGTGTGGCAAACGGGGGCTTTTCCATTGGCTGGTTCCACACCCAAGCGTTGGACGCCCATTTGGTACCACGAATCACCGGGCAGCCGCAGTGCCAACTGTAGGTGTCAATATCCTGAAAATAACCCAAAAAAAAAACATCATGGAAAGTGAATCTACTTGATGTGCCTGGACACACTGCAAATTTCAAAAGGAAGAGACAAATCACTGACTTCATGAACAGTCCACAAGAGTAAAAAAATGCATCTTTCCATTTTAAACCCAGCTTCTCCACTGGAATAAAGCGAATAGAAGAGGATTGCCACGCTCGTGTTTCCCATCTTGACTCCGGCATCGTCGCAAGCTGTCCACCGGTTAACCGGAATAGGCACTCCATGAGCACGTGGAAACCACGTCTCACCACCTGGAACTCGCAGGATGTGACACACCAGCGGCGTCGCATGATTTGGAAAATTGTGAAGCCCATGGGGATCCCAAAGGAAGCGGAAGGAATACAAACAACAACCATTTTTTTCTAGATATTTCTCCATTCGCGTTGGTTCTTCTTGGAGATCTACTCCACGCAACCAATTCAAAACCTAGATCAGAAGTAAGAAGAATCAGAGATTGCCGAAGGAAAATTGGCATGGCGTTATTTGAAAAAACGAAAGGAAAGTAAACAAATCGAAGGAAGGCTGAAAGCACGCTAGGAAAAACAAAGAAATGTTTTTATATAAATGTTTTTTACATGTTTAAGCATTGTCCTCACACAAATTACTTTTTGAGTGATCCCCAAGTGTGACAGTGCAACACAAGTCGCAAGGGGATTTTAAAGCTACCTGCCAAGACTAAAGCCATCCCAAACCTGTCACCTTGGCATCGTAATCTGCCCCTGAAAGCATATTGGCACTGACACCTCTAGCGACGCACCCAGAGTCTGGTCATGATATCAAGTCAATGTCAGTATCAAGTTCCGATACCATCCGGTGCCTTCTTCAGGCCGTTGCAGATACCACAGAAGAGTCGCATGGCGGTTGTACCAAGTTTTGCTGTTGGGATGGATGAAGCGATGCTTATCCGGAAACTCTTCAGGATCCCAGTAGTCACGATGCGCATCGTAGAACTGACCCAACGTGTAACGCAGCACTTGCATCCTTACATGCAGGACTTTCCACGCAAGACCACTTCTCTATCCAAACAAAAGGTTCTCAAAGTAGAAATCTTGGTGTGAAGTATTCTGAAGATGCTTTGCCATTTATCCCAAATTGTTAATCTGGGCAGACTTTGCTCCTGCTACAGCCAAGAAACTTCTCCTCAAAATAGCGTTCTGGGACCCGCAAAATCTGCACACGGGGAAGACAGCAAACCGCAGTAAGAAAAGCCACACATCGATGTAGATCGGAATCAAATTGGAATCAAATTGGAATCAGTCAATCAAGTTCAGAGAACTAAGTAGAAGTACAAGCTTGTTTGACTGCCAGACTCCCATCTGCTTTGGCAGCTGCCTGGACAGTAAAGTTCAGCAAGTCCTTGAGCTGTTGAGTATTGTAACCCAGCCAGGCTTGCTCGCTGGTTCGTTTGTCTGAAACCTTGCCCTCAGTGATGGAGCGAAACAAGCTCTTCTCGGATGCCTTCACCACGTCCTTCAGAAGCTTTGGAATGCCTGGGAGTCGACAGTTCCACAAAGGAATCGGACGCCAAAAAAATGAGTGCCAACAACTCACCAACGCCGCAGTAGACTCAGTAGACCATCCTCGCAAACCACAAATTGCTATCAGCACCCCTCAGCATATCTCAGCATCCCATACCATCCCCACCCGGCACCTTCGGAGTTGCTGAACTCCAAATCGAAGAGTGCAGGCTGCACCGCCACGGTGCGCAACCGAACCCCACTGAGCACCTCCCGCGAGAAGCCCACGCGGATGGCCGGCCAACGCCAGGTACCGCCCTCCACGAGAAACAACGGAACGCCTCGATTTTCTTTGGGAGAAATGGGATGGAAATTGTTGGTCAAACCGGACCCCAATCTCATATCAAAGCATCAAGTGAGTAAAGTTGAAGTTCTCAGTGCCTTCAGAGGAATCGTGGAAACAATTCCCCACTCCGGTATAAATATGCAATTATTCATCTTAAATGAAGTCATAAACGTCCCTCAAAACATGATAACAGCTATCATGAACAACATATCTGTAAATGGATGTTGGCAGCAAACATTAGGACGTTCACCAACAAAATGTTGGCTTATATGTGATATGTAACATATCTGGACAAATCTCTGTAGATATGCAACAGATATGTAGATTTTGACGTCGCCTCGGTGTGCTCTTGCCCGTTGCACCAGTTCCTGTGGTTCCCAGCGCTCCCCTGCCGTGGTGAAGACGGCCCAGCTCTGCTTGGGCCAGGCTGTGAGGCGCTCGCCGCGACGGAAGAGGAGCCGACCGCGGAGCAGCAACTCGTCTTCCAACTTCTCCGGCAGCGAATCGTCCAAAGCCAACTCCACAGTTTTGCATCCAACGTATCCCTTCACCTGTGGAATTTTACAGTGGAATTTTATGAAATGTTCACACCAACTTCACAGAGAAGAGGTGCCGTCGGCACTGTCAAAGTATATTAAGATATATTAAGATATATTAAGATATATTAAGATATATTAAGATATATTAAGATATATTAAGATATATTGAGATATATTAAGATATATTAAGATATATTAAGATATATTAAGATATATTAAGATATATTAAGTGCATCAGCATAAGAGTTTCAGTCAAGTCACATAGACCGTCACCACGTCTGTGACACACAAAATGTTGTAGCCGTGGTCTGCCTCTGCTTCTTCGTTCAGCCACCCAGTGAGATCACACGCAGAGCAGCACAGAAGTAGACAAGGCAGAATCCATTTGCCAGCCATGGGCTCCAAACCCCGGGACAGAGCACATCTACCGGCGGGCAGGACTAGCAAGCAAACACTTAATTCAGAAGTTCTGCGGATACGTGGCATGAAATTATTGAATTGGATTGTAGTTGAATGACTTCGTTGATGGATTGTTTCTGCCAGACCAGCTTGGAAGTTATTGAACTTCTTAACTTGTTGCCTGCAGCGGCTAAATAGATTGCCGCTACTGACTCCTGCAAGACCTCTTGCTTCCTACATGCCCGTCATGCCCATTGTCTTGAAAGCTCTTGTTTGCTGCTTCGGGCTTTCGGTGTGACCCATTGCTGTCTGCTAAAAGCTATAAGCCATTTGACAGGCACATCCAGGACTTCAAAATCTTGAAAAGTCGAAAGGCGTCGATTCAAACCAGCTGTTCCTGACGCATCCCGTTTTAAGTCAATGTCAGTGATTGCTGTGGCAAGCTGTGGCAACACGACACACAACAGCTCCTGGGAAGGTGCCCCATGGAAGACCAGCGAAGGGGTCACAAACTGCCCCTGACTGTCGCAGCGCATCTGGGCCAACTTCTCCGCAAAACGTGTGGCCAACCCTTCGTTCACAACCTCGGAGCAAGGTGCATTCCCCGTCCCTGGCGAAGGGCGAAGCATTTTCCCAGATATGGATCCTTCCGGCTCAGGCGAAAATCCAAGGCGGAAATACCAAGGAGTAGCACTGAACACTCTTTCGATCATTCCCAAGATCAACAGCATTGTGCAGTGCTGCCCGCAGGCAAGCGTCGCTTTCGGCTGAGCCAGCAGGCCTCGAATTTGCTTTTGGGGGCACGGAGCTGGGGTAAGGGAAAGCCCTGTGCTTTTATAATGGATAATGGATATAACCTGATGATATCATTCTGATTCATTTTGGGCCAGGCAGCTTGAAAGTCTTGTGCTGCTCCAGGTATTTCTTCACAACTTGAGCGGCTTCTCTTGCCTGAGACTTTCCCTTCTGAGGCATCGTGTCTACGGCATCTACCGCGCCAAAAGAGGTGCCTAAAATTCCCCCAGTCGGTGCATCAAAAGCCATGTTCAGCAACGAATAGCGACGACTTCCTCGTCTGCTTGCAGCCCAAGGCGCAGCCTCCTTTGGGCTGAAGAAATCCAGCTTCACTGCGGCTGTCTCCTGCGGTAAGATTTGGCAAAGAAACAATGAGACCACTGCAAGATAACTTATTCTGTGAATCAAGTTCATGAGAATTGACTCATTTCCAAGAAGATCTATTCCCTGCCGTGGGTGGCTATCATTTTGGCTGGTTGGATCTTTGATATCTTTGACGTTTGGTTCTACAGTTCTGCAGTTCTACCCCAATCTCTAGCCATTCGACTGTACATTGCACGCCAGGATGGGATAGGATGGGATCCCAGCCTTTCTCAGCCCCAGCCATTGACTGCTGGGAGTGGCCAACATCAGCGGGGTCGATGATGAGGTGGATGGCCTGGTCTCATGGCAGAGGGCAATGAAGCCACAAAAACGATCCTGCTGTGATCTTAAGAAAACAGTAGGAATCAGTGCACACCATGCGTTCAATGCGTTCCGTCTTGTCAAATATGTTGTTTCATTGGCTTGAAGAGACCTATTCACCCTCCATGTCAACCCTTGTGCCAACCATTCTGCAGTGAAAGAAAATGTGGAAGTCAATGGAAGTCATGTTATTTTTGACTAAAAAAACAATGTCGCATCAAATCCAATGCAAGCAATTAAGAAGTGATTTTTCTCCCTACTTACATGTAGTTAATTGCTTTCAAGGATTTCATCTGACCCAACCCAACTAATCCAACCAATCCAACATCAAAAAACTCAACTTAGATCTATGAATCTATATATCAATATATATTATATATATATATCAATGAGGAGAAACTATAAAACCTCAACTTTTCACCGATGTTGGCTCCCCGAAGGCTTCCCACAACAAGGCGACCAAGGCACTCCGAGCGCCGCGCTTCGGCAGCCAGGCGAACGGCTTCATCCAGCGTCAAGGCGCCACCGCGGAAACTGGGAGGGACGGATCCCCCAAATGGAGATAATAAAAATGTGACATATCTCACCTGGACATATATACATATATACATATATATATATATATATATGTGTGTGTGTGCGTGTGTGTTTGTTATATTCATTAATTAATTAATTAAACAAATAGTTACATATGTTACATAAGATAACAAAATGAATATATTATGCAAATGTGTGTGTGTGTATGTGTGCACGCATGTGATGTCATCAAATGTGGGCTCCCGTCAGAATTCGAATCGTAGAACCCGCACAAATGGAACGTTGGTGGGATGTTTGAAGCCAGAAACTGATGGAAATAAACTTGGTGGAAGCGACGAGAACATGAATCATCATGAATTCTGGATCATCTGGATGATCTGGATGTGTGATGATGCGTGGGAAGGTTGGATTTACAAGAGTCCCAGGAAACCACGATAGGATCCAAGATCAGGATCTCTTTCCTCACCTGGGCACCTCTGCAACACAGCATAGGCCGCGTTGGGCACGCGTTCTTGGCCAGTCGTTGCACCAGGCCCCCCTCGAACTTCCACTCGCATCGGGTCCTGCGGCTGAGGAAGGGATCGCTGGTGCGAACAATGATGTGCCTTGTATCTCTAGGACCGGACATCGATAATCGCAGAGGCAACCCACCAATCCAGTGTTCAACTTAGCGCCAATTGTTGCCCCAAGCTATGTGATCCACTCCCATCCCACGCACATCCACACATTCAACTGAACCCAGTGGGCCTTCGTATTGAAGCGGTAGACCACAGAAACATCCTCCGCCAGTTGCAGGACACTTTGCTATCCGCAAACATGTCTTTGAAGACATTTGGACACATTTGGAAGCCCTCGATATCCCTTTGCTACGAACCATTCATGTTCTCGGCCTCAACCTTGACCTCCACGCGATCTTCCTGACGCATCACCGCATCCTGCAGTCTTTGAGCTAAGTTCGCTACTGAAAACAGGGCAGATATGGGCAGATGAGCCAAGGCACTGTGCCATAGAGGGCCTCACAGGAGTCGATGTCTTCCTGCACTTTGGGGTCATCCGCTCCTAGGCTTGTGGCGAATCAAACGATTACCAAGTTGTCGCCTGACAATTTCGTGTGTTGATGTTCTTCGTGGATCTTCGTTTCTGCCCACCTCTTTGCATATCGCTTGTGCCAAGGCACTCAGTTCCTGCCACCTTCCAGCAGAGGTCTCCAACAGTGGAGGTTGCAGTTCCCTGGTGACAGAGTCATGGAAATTACAGGTCAAGCACCTCCGAATGCCTTGATGTATCACCTATGGCCTTATGGTTGAAACCGTGATTGGAAAACGTCAAAATGCCACGGCCCGTCCACATCTGAGGCCAAGCAACAAGAGGAATTCCACAGTGGTGACGTGGGTGTCACAGAAGGCGCCACCTCCACACGAAAAAAATTGGTGTGGAGATCCATACACCGTTTCAATGGTAAAACAATGTGCTGCATCAGTATCTATTTATGTGCTCAAGTATCTGTGCTATTCAGGTGTACATTAATTTATGTTTGGGATGTATATGACAACCCGGCTTTTCAACCGAACAGTAGTAAGGGTTCCAGAGTTCCAGGGTTCCATGCCTGTTTTGAAAAGTTTGCATCCGTGATGCACCAGTCCCAGAAGCAGAGATTGAAAACCAATATAAAAGCAAGCACTGATTCACTGATGTTCGGAATATGTAAAGATAGGCTGGGATGAGTGTATAGCGATAAGCATCACACATCATCTGTCCTAAGAGAAAAGGGCAAACATGTGGGCGAGTCAGTAAATGAATGAGTGAGAATGAGAGATAAAGAATGACTAGTGACTATGACGATGGTAATGGCGATGGCGATGACGATGATAACGGTGATTACCACAGTGGACACAATGCTGACAACATAGATTCCTCCACCCAAGCACATGAGGAGATATGAGGAGTATGGTGGAGCTATTTTTTGGTGGCGAATGAGACGTTGCACCTAAACTGACCCCCGACAATATGCCGGCACCAACACATCCAATGGAGCTGTTCCTCTGAAAGCGAAGGGCGAGAAGGGAATGATGATAGCGTGACAGCAATGACCTCATGATGATCCTAACTTTAACATATCACATCCTAAGCTTATTCCAACGACACATCACCAGATTACCATCTCGAGGAACCCGAGACGCAACCGGTGGCCTGTCTTCCGACTGCAGCTGTGACAGCGGAGCAGCTGCAGAAGAGTCTCCAACCACGGATCCTTCGGTTCTTCGTGTCTGGAACATCCTGGGACGATGGCCAACTTCGCCAACAACAAACACCCGAACAAACACCGGGGCACCAATGTGGCTTGAAATGTCGTGACCAAAAGTGACAGTCTGACAGTCTGGTGCCGATCCAAATGAGCGAGATCTTTGTTTCGCAGACAAGCTTTTGGCTGGGGCTCACTGGGAACACAGCCAAGCTGCTAGCGTTAGCTCTTCCACTAGCTCCCAACCGTCATCCTGTGGGCAAGGTGGGTCAATCGGCGCGCAGTTTATCAGTTCTGATATGGAGGGCATTTGATATCCGTGGTGAGGATATGAGAGTCCACGCTAGACACGAAAATCTCCTCGCTCCCAGATTCTTCGGTACTGGAAAATCAAAGATAAGACCTTCAACATCAATGATTCGATGCAAAAACGCCACAGGACATGTTGCCTAGGTATGAAAAGAAGGCCGTGAGGACGGCCCAAGTTCACTTTTTTTCTCCACTAGGTTTTTTTCTTGTGACTACAGTGCCCAGATGTGTCTGTCGGTGCAACCACCATCTATGTTGGTATATGTTGGTGTAACTTCGTTTTTCTCATGGCAACCACAATGCCACCATCGATTTTCCTATGAGTTGATCCTATCACCACTGTGACGCCTTGTGCCAAACCGTACCAAGGAAGTCAAGGAAGTTTCAGTTGCCGATATCATGGATCGATTGGTGATATTAGAATCTCTACCAAGGATGTAGGAGTCTCCATGTGGATATATGACCGATTCCCAATACAAGACTGCATCATAACTACAATCATCTATCTATCTACCCACCTACCCACCTACCCACGTACCTACCTACCTATGGGTAAAAATTTAAGCCATATGGGACCACAGATTTTGGTTTATGATTAATATTGATCATCTATATAATTATTGGGGCACCCAATTTTCACCCATGCCTACCCACCTACCTACCTATCTACCTACCTGCCTCCCTACCTACGGACCTATCTACTGATCCATCCCTTCTTCGATCTATAAGAGTATTATGTGCCTGATAACAAATATACACGTATATATGGTCTGCAAACAAAGATATACGTATTTGGTAATTACACTATACTGTAGGTATTATGATACAATAGGAGCACTATACTGTAGGTAATTACATAACATAAAAATGTTATATATATATACATAACAGATACCATCCATCAAATACATATCATATAAATCTGTAGATATATGTAGATACATGTATACACACATACATACATACATTACATTACATTACATTACATTACATTACATTACATTACATTACATACATTACATACATACTTACATACTTACATATATATATATATATATATATATGTATATTGTATGTATATAAATATTTTTACAGTATACATATAATCTATCAAATATCTATAGCTATACATTACGGTAATATACCTATACACCATCCAGGTATAGGCTGACGATAACGGTATTTGATGATGCCTCTTCCACCTCTCGACGAAGCAGCTCTTGAGCCAGCTGCCGCACGGAAGTGGCAGAGTCCCCAAGCCTCAGAAAGTTAAGGCCAATCCAGATGGAGATCTTTGCAAAAACATGAAACAATGGCATGTCAATTTATCCCAGGGAGTTGTATTGGCGTGTTGGGTAGTTCTATATGCTGTTCCATTCTCTTTCATTTGATGAGGTTGAGATGAGAGAGTGATCTTTGCCAGAATGGAGCCGGAGCCGACTCAACTGGTTCAGGCGTGTATACCTGTATATAATATGAGTTTTAAGAAAAAAGGAATATGAAATGGTTCATTACCGGAAAATATCCAAACCCTTAAATCTGGAATCCTCTGGATCCATGTTTCAGTACAGGTTCCATTCCAAATCAGCCAGCAGCAGCGGTGCAAGGGCTGTGCTCAACGGCCCTGGAGCACGACGAAGTTGCTGCAAGGCCGCAAGCAATCCACCGAGCGCTGCCATCAGACGACATGGGGAAGAGCTGACTTCAGCTCTTGGCTTTCGAAACTGCGCAGCAACTCGACGGAAAACCGAAACCGAGCAACAAAATAGACTTGGCATGACTTGACTAGTCTAGCAGGCAGTCTAGCAGCCTAATACTCAAGAAACATCGACCCACAAAAAATGGCGGTTTTTGACCCGCATGTCTTTCACAGACGCTTCTTGCAGCTCACAGCGTTGGGGTGAAACTGTGGCGATGAAAAAAAACCTTACAGCCGCTGCCGCCAATAGCGGCATGGCAAGAGCCAGCCAACTGACCAGCTGCCATGGGGACGTATGGTGCGTTGCCATGCTTCAATATCTTCAATGGAAATGAAAGTCCATGGAAGTCTGTGAAAGTCCCCCCATTCCAAAGTCCAAACATGTCCAAGCGATGATTTGCGGATTTGCGGCTCTTTCAGGCACCTTACCGCCAAGCAAGGGCCTGTGAAAACACTTCCTCAGGGTACCGAGCTACCAGAAAGCTTCTGCGGCACAGCATAGCACAGCTTAGCACAGCTTAGGCGACTGTGGCGTCAAATGCGTCAAACTTTCCCAAGGAAGAGCAGCTGTGTGCCATAGCACGATGCAAGGTGATTGGGGTTCAGTGCGATGCAGCTTGCACCAGTTTCTCTGCCTTCTTAATCTTCTTATGACTTAGAAGCCGTGTGGCACAGCTCCAAAGATGTTTTTGGATATTTTTGGTTCGTCCTGGATCAAGACATGTCCATTCAACATCATTCATCTTTTTACGGCAGAGGCTAGCACATGAGTTGCACGCGTTCGCGTCTGCACTGCCTAGCTGCGCACTGCGCGACGGGTTCAAATGGCAATGAAAAAATTGACAGCAACAATCAGCCACGTATGCCACGTATGCCACGTATGCCACCTTAATTACTGTGAATTCATGGTGTGTGGTTCTCCATGTTAATCATCCAGCGGTGAAGTGGTAGTCATTTTGGGTTAAGCATGGCACCTCCAAACCCGTCATGGCCTCACGTCACGGCCTCATCTCGGGCTCAGGGCGTCACTTTTTGCTATCCCAAGCTGTCAAGGCCTTTAAGAAGCGGTGATAAAGCTTGCCTCAGTGTCTGCCCTTGAAGCCAGGCGAATCCGCACACAAAATATGACATGGGTGAATTGTGTATAAGTTCCTAATAGTTCCCAATATGCTTAGCTTTGACCACGGGCAAAACTAAAACCTTTGGAACATTTACATTTGAATTCATCAACTTGTCAACACTAGTGGGACATAGTGGGACATTGCCCCGTTCCGTTCCGCCTAAACCGCTGAGATAACCAAGGTGCACAGGTGGGACGAGGGATCTTTCAGTTGTCGCACAATTTCCTCTCCTTGGGTCCGTTGGTCGGTGCATCGGAAGCAAAACGGATTGCAAAAGGAACGTGAAAGACCGAAACAGCCCATTCAACAAACATCTGACGTGTTTTTACATGTTTTGTACATGTTTTTACATGGTCACAGTTCCACAATGTTCCACAGTTGCTTTATATTCTATGTATTTCTATGTATTTCTATGTTGCCTCACATTTGCCCCGGCGTGGCCAAGGCGCGTGGATATCCCAGGCGTTCGAGTTTGCTGATGGCTTCCTCCTCCACTCGGCGATTGTAGCGCTCATCCGTGATGGTCGCCTCTGACGCCTGTGACGGTGCCATTGCGTGGCATTGCGTGGAGTGGGAAAACCCATGGCATGTTACATTGTCTTACATCCGGTTACATCATGGTGATGCAAAATGTCGAATACAGGCGAGTATATGTCGAATATCAAAACCAGTGGCTAGCCTACTACCTTCACAAAGACTCCGCAAAAACAACAAAATACTTGGAAACGCTCCAGATTCAAAAAGAACCAAGTTCCAAGAAGTGGAACCGCCGCCTGTGTGGCTGTCCTGGCCACCGAATGGTCCTTGATTCCATTGATCTCCTCCTTGTGGTCCCGGTCGCCCCGGTCGCCCCGCTCCAGGGCCGGTGCCGGGGGCGGCGTGGCATAGGTCCGGGACCGGGGGCTGTCACCGCTGGTCTCGCGGGCACTGCCACTGGATGGGGCTGTGGTGGTCAAGGTGCTGGAGGTCGAACAGTTCGGTTGGTAGGCCACTGCTTTGCCTCAGATCACCATGTGACATCTATGACCATGCTAACTAGCAATGCTAACTAGCAATGCTAACTAATCATTGGAGTTCCACAAATGTCTTGATTTGGACCCAAATGATTAACCAAGGTACCAGTATGAACCTCTTCACGATGGGCAGAGAGCCAGGCATCTGCTAGGAGATCATCAACGGTGGGCCGACGGAGCATATCTGTGGTCAACGCCTTTTGTACCATCGACTTGGCACCTGATACAGCGACCCGACCAAAGGCAAATCAAGAACTGCAAGAACTTCCGTCAGTATCAAAAATAAAAGACATTGAATTCCAACGGCATGTATTAGCCACCAAATCCAAGCCAGTCATGACACAACTCTTCCAACAACTAGCTCCGAACCTTCGCCCACAAAGTCCGGAATGTGGAAGACTCCACGGACAATTTTGCGGTAGAGGTCACGATCGTTTTGGCCCCTGAAAGGGAAGCTCCCACAGAGGAGGGCGTAGAGCAAAACGCCCATGGCCCAAATGTCTGCACAGAAGCCGGTGTACTCTTTCCTGGCCACAATCTCTGGGGCCATGTAGGAAGGAGTTCCACAAAAGACCTTCAGCTTCTTTCCAGGAGGCACGATGGTGGAGAAGCCAAAATCGATAATCTTCACCTTGGGCATGGCAAAACAAGGCAACTTGACCTCTGCAACCTATGGGAACCTATGGCAACCTTCAACCCATGTTGGGCATCCTCCAACTGGCATCAAAAGTCTTGAACCTTCCAAGTTGGATTTGATGACGAAACTGATTGGGGCACACACTTTGACATATTTTTGCAAACACCACTGTTATTTTCGGTGACCACCATCCTTGCAAGCATGGAACTGTCCCATGCTCGTCAAGAAGTAGATTCTCTAACTTCACGTCGCGGTGCACAATGTGGCGGTCATGGAGGTATTTGATGCCCTGACACACCTGGAAGGGTAACGACGGTAAGGACCAGAATGCCTTGCCGGAACCTGTCATCACTCTATCATTTCAGCCATGCACATCATACGCATAACAGAGCTGCAGCTGTCCCACTGAACAACGAGGCTTGGAAGATAATCTGTCATTCTTCGGGTTAAGCTTTTAAGTGCGATCAATCTTTACTGAAGGTGATCCACTGACCTACAGTTTTGTCCACGTCCCTTCATTCCTGGCCTGAAAGAACAAACGCTTCGCCAGCGGGTCGTCAGTTCGTCGGTTCGGGCGCTTCTTCAAGAAGTGATGTAGGGAACCGCCACTCACAAAGTCCATGATCAAATAGATTTGTTTTGGCCTCATGTACCGTTTACATCTATTTACCATGTTGGACTCAGTCAGAAGCTTCAACAACCACCCAACATCTAGGATCATCTGGGATCATCAACATCCACCCAACAGCCATGGTGCTTCATCTGGGCACCTAGCGGCGAATCTAGCGCCAAGTGGCGTATCCAGCGCCTCATGAAACTCCACGATATTTGGATGCCGCAGGCGTTCCATCAGCCTCAACAGCCAGCAAAATGGAACATGCACATGACGTTACATGACATTGTAACCAATGTACTATACATTACATGGCAAATGTACTATACATATACCACCTTCGTAACATTCATCAAGTTTAGCATTAAATCAATTAGTAATCCATTCACGAAGAGATTCCTGACAGCTCGTGTCAGCTTTTCATCTTCGTTAAAATTTTACGATCATCATAAATCATAAGGTGAATTCATCACAAGATACCACAAGTTCGTTGAACGCACATCCCATCGTCCAGCTGAAGCGCTTCTGCCCAAGCGGCCGAATCTCACAGCGCACACTCTTCCGGCGCTGCGGGTCCAATAATTTGTACTTCTCCTGAGCCACGAGGCAAAAACACAAGCACCGGTAACAGCGGGTGAACATCAACTGAAACTGGCACCAGAAGTTAGTCATAAAACCAACTGAAATCTGCAAGTCATACATAGTCAGAGTCATAGTCATCCTCCTTTCGCTTTGAATTGTTGGCAACAGTATGGCCTCACCAGAAATCACGTGGTCCAAGCATCGTAAATCTTGATGGCGACCTTCTTGCTGGACTCCTTGTGCAATCCAAAGGCCACCGTGGCATAGGCTCCTTGGCCAATCTGCTTCCCCACCTCAGGGAACACAACAGGTGTCAACAGCACAGCTATGCGAGCTATGCCTCTCCTGAGAATTGGACGATGTAGTCATCCAACGAACTGCCTGAGAGTGTTGTGCTTGTGCTTGGCCGGCCATCACTCATATCATCCTGCCAGCAATTCACACCGGGGAATCTGCCATGCATCTGCAGCGAAGCTTGTCTGGATATGAGTGAAACATGTAGAGACAGCCTCTCCTGAGCTTCTTCTACAAGATTTGATGATGCTCAAAGGCATAGAATGGGTATGAATCACTGGATGTTGCACCATTCCATAAGCTAATAAGTGTCAAAATGGTGCATCTTTCTGTCGGAGGTTACCATATGATGCATCAGCAGGTTCCATCGATGACGGGCGCCTTGAGAAGCGCGTCAAACGAATCGCGCTGCTTGCGACCGGAGACTTCCACAGTCTGGCGATGCGAATTCTTGGGCAACTACACATGTTAAAAGTCTTCCGATGGTCTTCCAATCGTATTCCAATCCTAGACAAAAATCAGAGCACTCGGGAAAAAAATGGATACTTAATCATCTCTCTCATATATATATATCTATCTATCTATCTATCTATCTACATATAATAATAATAATGTCATAATATCATAATATAATAATATAATAATATAATAATATAATAATATAATATATTATATTAATATATTAATATATATATATATATGAATGAGTGAAAATCAGGGAACGCTCATATATTTGGATGTTATTTTGGGATATCATGTTGCTTTCGCCTCGGTGGCATCCTTGGAGGCGCCACCCAGGATCTCACCGCGCTGCTCAGCCCTCGGATCAGGACGAATCCCTTGGGGAGTTCATGAAATTCACCTAGATACATATATATATATGTATGTATGTATGTATGTATGTATGTATATGTGTTAATTGTGTGTATGTATATGTATTAATTTTGTGTATGTGTTGTTTTTTTGTATATATATATATATACCTTAACTTATATGTCGTTAATTGTAGTTAGTAATGAGAATTATCAATTGATACTGTATCAGTTGACTTGCCAGTTATACTATATATATATCACACAGCCATCTCATTTTGTCCTGCTGTTGGCATTCACCTGGCAAGTGATGGAGACATGTGTGTGTGTGTTATGCAGATATATGTTGTAATGATAGAGTTATCTACGCAGTTATGGTTGCGGTCTTTCAAGATTAAAACTTCCAAGTAACTGAGGGGATTGCAACAAGCTTTTGCAGATTCACCATGATTCACCCCTGGCCGGACAAGGAGCTGTCCCAAACTTCGACAAGCTTGATGAGCACCGCCGGCAGGAAGTGAAACTCGACTCACTCGTCCAATGCTATCTGATCTATCGCCTGCACAGAGCTGTGAGTGACTAGCAATCCTTTACACACTTTGGGGGTTCAAATCCCACTTGCTTACTTGCACGATCATAAGTTTATATAATTTGTATACCAAGAGAAGCATTCAGGTCAGTGTCAGGAGAACTTTGGACAGCCAAAACGATGAAACGGCTAAACAATTGGTTCAATGAAAACGGCAAAGCTGGTCAGAAGGCCATGCTTTTGCAAACTCGCTGAACCTAAGAACTTCGACCTCCCATAGAAACAAAGCGCACAGGCCAAGACTCACAGGCTTAAAGATAGGTAGATAGGATAGGATAGGATTACATTCAGATTTAGGCCCGATTGGATTAGATTGGATTAGAGTAGAGTAGATTAGGTTACCCAAGCACTCCCAGAACCCTCTCTCCCAGGTACCCAGGCCTCAGTTCCAGGAACCACTGGAACCACGGTTCCAGCGAGGAACCACTGGAACCATAGATCAAAATCATAATAAAATTATA
>Ga0126342_10004832_pt1 | contig 23211 bp, 17 predicted proteins | sample Cyp1metagenome_FD_92528 | JGI IMG/M metagenome (GOLD analysis project Ga0126342, IMG submission 92528) | Coral microbial communities from Lord Howe Island, Old Settlement Bay, Australia - Cyphastrea 1 metagenome | ecosystem: Host-associated > Invertebrates > Cnidaria > Coral ...
GATATGCCAGAAGATATTCCAGAAGATATGCCAGATAGAATGCCAGATAGAATGCCAGATAGAATGCCAGATAGAATGCCAGAAGATATGTCAGAATATATGCCAGAAGATATGCCAGAAGATGTGCCAGTAAGAACATGTATAAATGTCATGGTGGGGATCACACGAAGTAAAGTAATTTTTTTTGCAGGACATTTTTCAGATTGGCCATGAAAAAAAGGAAATGGATAGCCTCCAGACAGCAATCATTCACAAGTGGCAACGGAAAATCCCTGATACCATCTGGTTATTTTACTAACAGTTTGCCATGGAAAGATCCACCATTTTTAATAGGTAAACCTAGGTAAACAATCTATTTCTATGGGCCATCTATACCACGGCTATGTTAGTCATAACCAGCGGGTAAATGAGTTGTCCATTACCCATAGGATCCATGTATGCTATATATGGTAACATTTACCATCAATATACCCCCAATGTTAGCATATATACCATACATGAATCCTATGGGTTAAAAGACCTCCATTGAGTTAGCGGGGATTTTCAAACGCTACCCACGTTTAAAGATGGCACCAAGGAGGGTTTTTGTAGTGATGAAATCTCAGCAACAATTGTGACGTTTTCTCAGAGGACGTCTTCGGGGAACAAGGTCACTTTTTTGGGTACCCCCTTGCTGGCTATTAGATGGTACCATAGTGGTTACATAATTAATGGTTATAATCCCTAATGGTTATTTAGTATTAGATGGTTGATACTCAACATAATTATAAATTATATTAAACGATGGTTGATAATGTCAACTCCGGATGAATGTCAACCATGGTTTATGAGAAAAGAGGGGGTACTCCTCCAATAGTCATTTCATGTAATACCTTTTTATGGTACCCTCCCAATTAAACAGCCGTTATGGGGTTTATTAATCCAGGGTTGACATTGCTCAACATAATTATAAATTTAATCCTAAAATCGGTACGGTGCCATAGGGCAAAAGAAAATTTTGACCCATTTAGACAATGGATCTGCTTGGTGGTGTGATGTTCAATCTCCCATCCTCGATGAGACGAGCAGTTACTTATTTCTGCTTTTACTTTACTGTGAAATCACCGTAGAAATAGCTAGAAGTAGTATGAAATAGCTAACCCCAAATGGGACATTCTTAGATCTTAGATAATCTTAGATCCTTAAACGAAATACCATCTGGTTATTTAACATAGCCATGGAAAATGGCCCATTTATAGATGGTTTACCTATTAAAAAGGGTGATTTTCCATGGCTATGTTAGTCATAACCAGATGGTAAATAAAACGACCAATCTTTGTGGAGCACATCACTTGTGATACCCAATTTCAGCCCGATGTCTGAAACTTGTAGTACCCCTGAACGATGGTTTATTACTGAAAATGACCAGTTAGGCACTGGTGGTTATGATTATGATGTTTACTTCATTTTTTTATTTGACAAACTGGAAAAACATGTTATAACATGTTATGAAGAATGTGAATGTTCAAGTCCTTTGTGGTCTGTACATGTCTGTCCGACGATTGCGTCTTGACAAGTCCAATCTCACAGCACAAGCTCCAGATCGGATGATTAGATCATCTTGTGATTCACCAGACATATAGTCCATGGAAGCTATCACCGGTGTCTTCGTGATATCTGTAGCGAACTCGGAATCAAGGTTGACCTCCTTCTTTTCCATGTGCTGTTAGGTTTTACTTCGCATCTTTAGAAATGAGGAAGTTGTTGCATCATTTCGAAGGAGCTGGTGGTTGGGCAATGTGAGTTGGCTACGGCTGGACGTTGGCAGGATTTTTTTTCGAGCAAGGTTTTCGAGCAACAAGTTGCCCCGTTGTTTCCAGACCATCTTGGGATGGGTCAAAACCATATGACTGAGGGAAAAACCATCCAGCTATACCAGCTATGACTTTGGGTACCGTTTAGGTACCGGGGTTTTGACCCATAACCTTCTGAGATTGGCACCAAGGATGTTTGCACTGACGCGCAACTTGACGGGCTACCCAATTCCGTCAGAAGCGTCGGAAGCCTTGAACATTGCCGCCTATGGCATCGGTCACTTGGTGAGTTTGCATCGGTCACTGGGTGCATGGATATTAGCATTTCGGTGGATGTAAGTGGTTTGGAACCTATATACTGTATGTATGTGTATATATATATATGGGAATATGCCATACATAAATAAGGGTATCCTGGAATATAACATGGTTAGTATCCACATTCAAAGTGGGATGCACCCCCAAGTGTCAGTGTGATATCAGTGTCATATCACGGAGAGAGGTGAAGAATGGAGCAGTGTTCAAAACCCGCCCTCGTAACTCGCTGGTTAATAGGATGTTCCATCTTGGATTGCGGTAATCCCCACTATATGAGGGAATATAACCCAGAACCCCGTAATAATTGGAATCAACCAACGGGGGTTCAAGTCATCATGCATCTGGGTAATGAGATTATCATGAGGTCAATGACATTGGTGATCACACTGATTAACCAGGATCTGGATTGAAAATTGTGACACCTCAAAGCATTTGTATAGCCTATCAAGATATAATGGGGCTATCAATCTATCAATCATTAATAACTGGTTGGTGGTTTGGAACATTAATTTTATTTTTCCATATATTGGGAATATCTTCATCCCAACTGACGAACTCCATTATTTTTCAGAGGGGTAGGTCAGCCACCAACCAGAGAAGTATCAGTAATGGCGGTTCCCTTTCAGTGGTTCCCAATATAGTTTGCTAAGTTGGTTTATTTCATTAGATTGGGGACGGTTTATAGCAAGAAATGTCTAGAGTGAATGGGATTTACAAACTTACTTATAACTGGGGGGAGCACTGCATTAATTCTTCGTCAATGGGGTTGGCATGTTTCCATAAATCCAACCATGGATACACTTTGGATGATCATACAATATAGAGCCGACAGTGTGACACATGGTTATTGCATATTTCCAGAAGAACTCATCCATTGATACCTGTCTAGTTGTTTATTTCTATATTATATCTGCATAATATCCTAAGTTATTTAATTAGAAAACAGATGATGTATGTATGGTTCAATATTGTTTAGGTTATAACTTTGTTCACTACTATTTATTTAATAAGTACAGTATTATTTAGATATACATATAAATATATAAAACAAGTAAATAGATACCACTATTTATTTGATTATGTGTGCCACTATTTTAGTTATGTGTGTGTACAATTTGTTTCAGAATACCACTATTTATTTAAGAATCCCACTACTTTTGTATTTGTGTACCATTGTTAAAACATACCGTTAAATACAACTATTTATTTCTTGATGTGTTCACTTTTAGCGGTATATGTTTTTTGTTTTTTGTTTTTATTGGGTAAATAATATATATATATAATATACATATCATATATTTGATCCTAATGTATCAATACTATAGGCACCCATGTTTATGGTATATTATGAGTAAATACCTATACAGTATTGGCTCTTAAGAGTTATACATGGAATCACAACTCTTATAGCTAAGTTATATATGATTATTATCGCAATATATACCAATATAATTATCCCGGATAATATAACCCATAAGCCCGTATAATCATTACTATAGATACCTATTATATATACCCTCTGGTTGGGTACCCCCATGAATTAGGAAACCTCCATATATATATAATCATTATGGGTAAATACCTACAATGTGAGGCCCCCAAGATAGCTAAGTTGGTGAACATAACTCCAATAACTATGGTTTATCGTACGCAAATAACTATAGTTACTGGGGCAAATCTAAACCAACTTAGCTATCGAACGGGGGCCTCACATTGTATAACTATTTCTTTGTCCGGTTCGCCACGGTGCGCAGGAAACTGAGGTGATGAATACCGCGCGCATTGCGATGGTCGCTGCGGTGGTAGCGCACTGGACCGGCACGGTGAACGAGTGGCATCCTGGCGGGTTGAACCGTTGCGCGGGGCCGCGGGGCGCGGCCGCGCGGAAGGTCAAGGTGAATATTGGGGTAAAACGATAATAAAAAAAAACAAGGTGGTGCCCCAGTGAGCTAAATCACTAAGTTGGTGCGTGGAAAAAAGTCCAATTTCACTTTGGTTTATAGGTGAACTATCGAACTAATTAGTTAATGGGATTATAACCCATTTATAACTGGGGGGGCCACCACCTTGTAGGGATAGAATGGATACAAATGATGGTTAGTTGATGATTATGTGGCATTGTTTAAGTTGAATATTGTGTGAACCACCAACAGTTTGAGATATTTAACCAACAAAAAATCTCGGGTTTAGGCCTGGACCTACGGGGTATGCCGCATAAAGCTGGTGGATACCCCTAAATGAACATGTTCATATGGAACATGTGAGGCCCCCGTTGGATAGCTAAGTTGGGGCCTACATAACTCCAATTTCACTATGGTTTATGGTACGCAAATAACGAACTAGTTACTGGGGCGAATCTAAACCAACTTATAACTGGGGGGCCTCACATTGTATGGAACATGTTGATAAACCATCAAATTTGGCACGGTACATTGTTTCAGTCGCACGCACATGTTTTAAGCACCCCAACAAATGGGACTAAATCCCATGTGATCTCCTGAAATGGGGGCCTCAATCTCATCCAATGACCGGGCGGGAAATGTAATAAAATCAATGTACAATCATATAATCATATAAAATCATATAAAATCATATAAAATAATGTAAAATCATTCGGGTTACAAGGTTACGACATGTTACAACCAACAGGGCGGAAACGATGGCGCTTTCGTTAAGATGGGATTTATGGCAAGTTTGGTATCTCACATCCAAAAAATGTGTCGAAAGGCTTCGAAAGGCCAACAGGATTAGGACGGAAGTGATATCAACATCCCATAGGATCCATGTATGGTATATATGCCAACATTGGGGGTATATTGATGGTAAATGTTAGCATATATAGCATACATGGATCCTATCGGCATTGGACATGTATATGAAAATAGGACTATCACCTGCAGAACACATCGGATGTACATAAAACTCCTTAAAACCAACAAACTTCAGTGGGTGCTTGTTGTCAAATGTTATCAGCAAGTTTACCCTCCAGATTAAAAAGAGGTATTCGGAACGTCAACCAGAAATGTAGATATTTTTTTTCCAGAGGAAAGCCCTGGATTTCCGGATGATAAACCCTTGATGGGTGGTAGCCTCTGGTAATTTGTTACAGTTTGCTATTGAAAATGGCCCAGTTGAAATAGTGGATTTACCCAGCTGGAAAATGGTGGATCTTTCCAGTTCGTTTTTTGTATGATTACAGAGGGTAGTGATTTTAGCAGCGGCTGATGTTGATCGTTTTTGGCAACCCCAAGTCATAGATAGACAAGTGGGACACCTGGAAATATTTTTTCGGGACCTGGTCTGACCTGGGGAATTTGGAAACAAGTAATTCTCCTGATAGAAATACTGTAGAAATGTATATATGATAAAGCATGTACATCTACAATCTCGAGTAATTATATGATATTATATATGTACATATACAATCTATAGTGCATGTTCATCTTTTGCAGGATCAATATCATCTATACCATCCTCACATGTCCTTTTTGTTGGTGGTTAATATGAACCATTCCATTTTGGGGTACCCACTGGCTTGGGATCCATACCCGTATCCCTAATTACTTTGTTCTATCCCCATCGTCATATAAGACCAATTCGTGGTGATTTCCGTTGTTCTTGTTGGGTCCACTAGCATTGCCGCAATGAATGATGCAGGGACTCGATTCACATCCACATCCTGACTGTTTGATGTATTTCTGCGGCCGATTCCGGTTGTTTGATGATGTTGTTCTGATATAATCCGGGAAAATCATAGATCACATATTTCATATAGTTATACGTATAGTCACTTGCTTGAACCATGTGAATTCCCCAATCTTCGATGACGGTCCAGAATGAACCCCAAGAATTGTTGAGACTGAAAATTGCCAAAGTCCACAATCATTGCATCACCTGTGCCTTGAATTTTAACCCATATGATCTACAATGTGGTCTCCTCAGTTGTAAGTTGGTTCATAACTATGTAGTTCGATATATCTACCATATGTCCAATTGTCATTAGAGTTATATTCATCAACTTAGCTATCATTATCATATATCAGCTCTAAACCCCATGAAATCCCATTGTTTCTTCATGAAAAAACACCATGTTCCAATGGTTTTGTCAAGGGGGGCACCACCTTGATTATATACTGTAATATACTGTAATTAAAAATTGGATCCAAAATCGAAGGCCACCAGCATCGTTTACTGCGAAGTGGCGGCTCTTGGTGCGCTCTGAACCGGGTGGGGCGGTTGCTCGTGAGACCCCTAGATTTCAAAGTTTTCAAGGTAGCTAAGGTGGTTTATAACTCGAACACCTAGGACTTCTGGTAGATATATCGAACTAGTTCATACGCCCACCAACTTATGTCTGGGGCACCACATTGCCATGCGGTTGGTTGATTCCACCGAACTTACAGGGACCCCTTGGCTGGGACCTTCACTTCCTTCATAAATTTCCCATATACTATTGGCTGGTTGGTGGTTTCAAACATGAATTTTATTTTCCAATTTTCCATTTCATATATGGGATGTCATCCTTCCCATTGACGAACTCATATTTTTCTAGATGGTTATTGCACCACCAACCAGGTTATTATTAACCATCATTAACCATATCAAAACCATATATTAACCATTATTAACAGTATATTAACCATATAATAACCATATTTGTTGGTGATTTTTTATTTTGCACCACCAACCAGTTGGGAGTTGGGAATGGGGGTCCCATCATTGGTGTCAGAAATTTCATGGACCTATTTCACCACCCCGTGGAGATATTCATCTACTTAGTACTTAACATACTGAACATTAATAATATATAAAAATAACATGTTATAAATGGAAAATAAGTCCTAGAACTAAGGTTCTATAAAGTTATATATCATTATAAACCAACATAACTATGGAAAATCACCACTTTTAGTGGGAAAACTCACTATTTTGATGGCCATGTTCAATAGCTTTTTGTTAACGTTTACCAGAGGCTAGCTAGACTCAGCTAGACTGACCGTGGGGCACCAAAATGATTTTGTGGAGGTAAACCGGTAAACCCAAGAAGGGAAAAAACCTGGTAGTGTTGTGGAGCAAGTATGGGATAATATGGGATAATATGGTATGATATTTCAGTAGCCCAGTAAAACCATCCCGATTGAAGTTTATCCCTGATGATCCCTGAAGCGCCACTGTCGCCATTTTTAGGATACCCCAATGTATGACTAGGATATTAGTACTTATTTACCCTTGACAATACAATGGTTATGGTTTATTAGCATATTCAATATGAACGTGGTACCCTCTGGTTATGACTAACATAGCCATGGACAATGGCCCATAGAAATAGATGATTTTCCCAGCTAGAAAGCCTCCATTTTTCTATCAGGGATTTTCCGTGGCAAACCGTTAGGTTAAATAACCAGATGGTACCATCTTTTGACCATGGCACATATGATCTATGGCCATTTCAGGAACCGATTTATTGGAGGTACCTACCATTAGGAAAAAATGCCCATTGTTCAGGCCTAAATTTCAGGGAATATCCCCCCAATTCATATGGCCAGAAATATGGTACTAACTTACCTCCATAAATTGGATCCTGGAGATCTCCCATTGATTGAAGTTTATGGCATGGGGTAAGCTGCGATAATCTTTCTTCTGGCACCCTTTGGGGCACTGGGATGGAAAGGACATCTCAGCGATGACTCCAGTCATGACAAACAATAGCGTGTGATGCGAAAACGCCGGAAATTCAGAACAAACACACCCTTGATTCATTGATTGTTGCTCTGATTTGTCATTGTTACACCCAAATGCTCCATGTATGGAATATTATTTATCAACATTTACCCAAAAAATCACCCAAATGTAGGTAAATATACTATACATGGAGCATATGGGATACAAAAACGGTGGAAAATCAACATGTTTAATCACCATGTTTAAAGGGCAAACCAACGATTTCTTTTGGCCATTTTCAATGTCGCAAACTGTATGTTTACTGTATTTCAAAGCTCAAATTCCTGTGATCAAGCTGAGAGCAAGTGACTTGAAAGTGGCAGTGTATGGTTATCCGCAGATTGGCAGATGGAGGTTTCCATAGTCATGGGGGATCCAAAAAAAAAGGATTGTTTATTTCATGGAAAATCCCAATCTAAAGTGGGTAATCCTATTAAAATGGATGGTTTCCTATTAAAATCCTATGAATTACTATGGGGTACCCCTATGACTTCGGAAACCACCAAATTCTTTGATTTCATGGTTCCGAAGCGCGCGAGGCGTTGAAGGTGAATCAGAAACCATCCGGAGTAGGGGATTGCCACATAACCTTGAAATTTACTACATTTATTGCTGGTTTGGAACATGAATTTTATTTTTCCATGTATTGGGAATAGTAATCCCAACTGACTAATATTTTTTCAGAGGGGTTGAAACCACCAACCACCAACTGGAATGAATGGGATTTACTGGGATATAATGATATACCCTCTGGTAAACTAACATAGCTGTTGAAAAATACAATGTATAGTTGATTTTCCCATTAAACATGGTGATTTTCCAGTTCGCTATGTTGAAATACCAGAGGGTACCACATTTCTTGGTCACCATTCTCACATCCCCAGAATGGAGTTTAGTATACTACAAACATGACAATTGTTTGTGCGTTTTTTGGGGTCAAAAGGGGAATAATCTATTGCTACATCTGAGTACAAGAAGGAACTAAAACTCCTAAACTTGGAAATGGGATGGTTTGAGGAGGTTTTGCTATACCTTCACTGTAGTGTAGCTGGATGCAACTGAATGTTTCAATATAATTCTAGGGGGTCAAAATCCCTTGTCACCAGCATGCAATTCGCAAAAAAGTCAAAATCCCTTGTCACCAGCATGCAGTTCGCAAAAAAACAAGTTCCATGTTGAGATTCTGAGGTGAAGTACATTTAAGATCATTTAAGTTTGTTCTACCCCTTTCTACCCACACGGAATGATGGTTCGATTGTTCCAGCATGATTTTCTCCACCTCCGCCACGTTGCCCTAAAAATGATGTGTTTCCCCATTAATTATTGTTGGATTGTGCCGTTGGTTTGGTTTAAGGAAACAACTACATGAAACCCCTGTAATTGTATGTGAGGGGGTAAAATCCATGGTTTCTTCTGAAATTCCCTTGCCCATCCTTACAATCTGGTAAGCTAACATAGCGAACATGGACCATTTATAGATGATTTCCCGAACTTAAAGATGGATGATTTTCCAGTTCGCTATGTAAACGTTTACCAGAAGGTATATCACCCAGTAAATCCCATTCATTCTCATTAAGTCACCATAAGAGCCCATAAATACATGTTAGTGAAGTAAAACATCCCATGAAGTCGCCATGAAACTCCATTAGATACCATGACCCATAGGATCCATGTATGGTATATATATATATAGCATACATGGATCCTATGGGTGAAGTAAATCCCATCCATCTTTCATGTGGATGGTTGGCTCCTCAGGTGGACATACCACATTCACCTCTCAGCATCTCAAGGTGGTGCCTCAGCAAGGCCATGATCAGTCGGGATCAGTCGGAGGGTTTCCAGGGGGATACCAAGAGAGAAAGCTGGATGGTTTTCATGGAAAATCCCATAAATGACATGGGGTCATATTTGAAATCTGAACTTGTCATTCTGGATGATTTATTCTTCATATATTTCATATTTTCTGGATGTTTCAATGAAATTGATACAGAAAAATCTATTGGAACATCCTTTGAAATCACTAGGAAGATCCGAACGTAAAATGGATGATGCTAGCCGGGCTAGCCCCATGACGAATCCGATACCTCCATCGTCTTTTAAGGCGATGATTTCGTTGTTCTTGAGGGGAAATTCATCAGAAATGGGGAAGCTATACCCATAGGATCCATGGTGCTGGTATATATGCTAACATTGGGGGTATATTGATGGTAAATGTTACCATATATAGCATACATGGATCCTATGGGATAGGGATCTTTTCATTTTTTTGGAATGGGGGTTCCTTCAGCAAATCCAAAATGTGAAAAACTGGTGAACATGTGTGATACATGGGAGTTCCCGAACAGTTTGTTCCACATTTGTTTGGGTTGTTCCAACCCACAACAGGCGAATGGTCGTTCAAAATCCCCACAACAAGCGAATGGTCGTTCAAACAAATCCCCACGACATTGGGATTTGTAAATCCTCACCTATGTTTTTGTGTTTTAACAACTCATTACAATATACATCATGTACTCTCGGAAGAAATCTCACCATAACTGCTATATGCAATAGATTATACTTGTGGATGATGAGAAAATACATGGGGATCCAGCCTTTTCAAGCGAAAGCCAGGGGGAACACCAACTCCATAAGGGATCCGGTACATCCCGGAAAACATAGATCAAATTGGGATCTGGTAATCCCTGATCTATTTGATGAAAACATGTCCTGGGATAAACTTTGATTATAATATATCATATATATATACAATATGTAATCATATGTATATAATGTTATCTATAGATACTACATGATACTATTATCTATAGGAGTTGAGCTTGTGACGCCACTCAACTTGGCCCTTCCGCTCATTGCTCATGGATTGGATGCAATCCTCGACCCAGTCCATCATCGAGATCCAGACAGTACTGCAAGCTGCCCAACCATCTACTGGTGATGCTGATACTGTCAACTCCATCGGTTCACATACTTCAATGGCCATTTCAGGAACCTAAATTGGAGGTACCTACCATATATAAGGCCTATATAAGGCATATGTAAGGGAATATCCCCACAAAATATGGCCTTATATGGTACAGTACCTCCATTTTAGGATCCTGAAATTCCCATTGAATACTGCAGGTTTTTTTTGAAGTGCCAGTCTCAACGCCACTCTTCACAGAAGCCGATGGCTGATCTCCATTCTTTTCCGGCACGAACTCTTCACATGTTGCAGGTCTTTTTTGGTTCTTAGGGCTCCTACATCCAAGGGCCAAGAATTACACGAAGGGACAAACAAACAACAGGACTATCCAGAACATGGACTCTGAGGCTTAAGAACTTGGTTGTATAAATAGTTGCTACAGTTGACTTCATGATGCTGCATGCTCTGAATCAGCCTTTAGTCAGCTGTCGATTGTTTTTTTCTAGGTGAAGTATATGAATGTATATGATGTATCGGGATTATTTTTGAATATTTTAGTTATATTCTACACAGACTTCATGGTGTCTACACCCAAACTTATCACTTCTGTGGCACCAACACAGCATCGATACTGCATGGTGGCACTGCGTACAGTTTACTAGAGAGTTCATGACCTCAAAAGCCAATGATGCCTATACAGTTATTGCCCAACTAACAGTGATAAATCGAATGAACTAGCTCAACTAAGTTTCTATATCATCACAAATCCATTTATATATATATTTATATATCATATAACTAAGTTCATATATCATCATAACTAGTTGGTTATATATTATTATAATATATTCTACCTATCCTTCTGGTTGGGGATGTCATAAGCCCTTCAGTTATTGCCCAACTAACAGTCATAAATGAAATGACATAACTCATAACTATAAATAACTCCTATAACTAGTTGGTTATAGATCATGAAATAATCCCATAAACATCCGATTAAAATATATGGATATGCTAGTTGACTATAATTCTCATAGTATGATCCGATATATAACATTATTATCCCATTAAAATAACATGTTATAAATGGAATGAAATAAGTCCTAGAACTAAGGTTATATAATGTTATATATCATTATAAACTAACATAACTATGGAAAATCACATTTTTTTAATGGGAAAACTCACTATTTTTATGGCCATTTTCAATAACTATGTTAGTTGGGCCATTATTTGTACCCCAGGCGCCCAGGGTCAAATCGGCGCAGGTGACATGTTGGTCTTTGGATACTTGGAGGACGGTCGCTTGTCGCGGGAGGCGGGGCGGCTTCACTGCGATGCTACAAGGTAAATCATGGTTCATATATACATGTAATATTATATATTTTATATATGTATGATATTATATGCATATTCATATATATATAAGGTTATGATGTATATATAAATATATATATATATATATGTATGATTATATATATATGATTATATAGATATATATTATTTATATATTATGTATATATATATATATACATTATATATATATATATATATGATTATATATATATGTCTATATATATATATATGTATGAATATAAATATATATATATAGCGTGAATCATCCCAAAAAGGTCTAGTAGGACCTGCTTTCAGGTTGCATTGTATTATTATTGTAAGTATTATTATTATATTATTGTGACTATTATTACTATATAATTTAATATCATTACTTTTATATAGTATTATTAAAATTACTATTATTGTGACTATTATTGTTACAGTAGTTGTCCCCATTTACGGCCGTTGAGGAAATTAGGAGAGATGATGAACCGGTATGAGTTACATTCATTTATATCCAGTACATGTGGGGTCTATATCAACCTGATGTAAGACAAGTTATGGTCGTAAAACTCCTTTGTTTGTCACCAATAGACACATTGCATGTTTACATCTTATGATATAGCCTCCGGTAATTTCACATAGCTATGAACGATGGCTCATTGATATATGATGTACGTACTAAAGATCATCATGTTCTATGGCTTTATGGAATTACCCAGCTGATGATTCAGCCGCAGGTAGAACACAGCGCGTGTCCCGTGGTCGCGGGTCGCAAGTGGATTGCCACCCAGTGGTACCGGAGCCATGGCGAGAAGTTGCAACCGACACGACTTAGACCTTGAGATATTTGTTCGAGAGGAATGTGCATCCCAGGAATCGCAAGTGGCCAATAACAATGACATAGCTCAGACTTATCTATATATATATATATAAATATATAAGATATAGTATAGTATAGTATAGTATAGTATAGTATATAATAACAAACACAACAATAACATATAAGGTATAGTATATCCCAGTTAGACTAGTGGGTTATAACTAACTTGTCAAATCAGATGCAGCTGGGAGTATTACTGGGGATGACGTAGGTACTATGATAATATGCCATAACCCCTTTAGCTATGGTCATACTCAGTCATACAGTGGTTTTACATTCACTTATGAATTGGATCTGCACCCGCAAGTACTGGGCCTATATACTGTGGCCTTGGCTGGAAATGGGGTGTGCAATATTAGCGGAATGGGATTAGTAAGGGTTCTTTTTAAGGCTGGTGAAGGTCCATTAAAAGCTTGGCTCCAGCCATCAGCCTGGGCCAAGCTTTTGTTCGATTTTTATAGTCTTGGAAGGTCGATTCTTAAACGCCCATATGCTCCATGGTGCTGGTATATTTACCTACATTGTGAGGCCCCCAAGATAGCTAAGTTCGTTAATAACTCCAATTTTACTATGGTTTATGGTATTTATAACTATAGTTACTGGGGATTATAAACCAACTTATAACTGGGGGGCCTCACATTGTAGAAGTGATCACCTACAGCAAAAAATCACCGTCACACCTGATTTTTGCCAACAAATCGTCAGAATTTTGACCCGAACTTCGTTGCGAGAGAAAAAAACGCCACCGCGGCAGCCATGGGCGCGGCTGCAGCGGTCCCAAAACGTCCACCGCGATCCTCCCATTCCGCCGAATGTGAAGCGTGTAGCCTGGATGATTTGCATCAGATTGCAATGAAGTCGCCCAGCTGCAGCGAAAAATCATGGTGGATCCCCAAAATGAATGGCTTATAATGGAAAATCCGATTAACATGGATGATTTGGGGGTACCCCCATTTTAGGAAACCACCATATATCTACCACAAACCCAATCATAGATGTCCTTTTCCCATTGGTTGGTTGATGAAAAAAGAGGGCTTTGAAGAAAGCCCTTCAACAGCTTTGTTTGATGATAGATGGTATACCCAACCGGCCCGAACCTATTTTTACCAAAAGGACATTATTGATCATGGTGGAAACCCCCATCAGTTGGTGGACATAACCCCCATGAATACTATAGTATATCTACATATATCTACCATATATCTACCATATGTCAAATCATGGAAAATCTGGGGACGAAGCTGAGGGATTCATGATTTTTTTTATTGATTTGATGATTTGATAGAATCTAATAGAGGTCAGTGCAATGTTATAAAACTTCTTGGGGATTATAGAACCTATATAATAATAAATTTAGTACAAGAAAAAATCAAAAAAGGGTAGTTCCACAAGCGGGTCTGCCTACAATGGGATCCGCGGCTGGATCACGTGGCTTCAATGATGGAAGGGCGTGTTTGAAGGTTGGGTCCCCACGATGATGGATGTGTTGAATCATGGTTTACATTCATACAGGGTGGGGCCCCCAAGATAGCCAAGTTGGTTTATAAGGGGTTTAACAATGGTTTATGGTAGATATAACTATCATTAATGGGGGTTATAATGGTTTATAAACCAACTTACAACTGGGGGGCCCCATCCTGTATGGGAATTGGTCAAAACCTATTATGACCATATTTTAGGTAACTATTCGGGGGTACCTAGGGTGCCAGGGTTTTGACAGCAATATTGGTTGATCATCATTTTTTTGTTCCCCTTGGCCCAATGGCAATAACTTTTTTGCGGTGTCCGCAGGGCCTCAAACAGGTCACAACGTGGTGCCCAGCAGTTATGTTTGTTGGTTCATAACCCCATTAATCAAGAGTCCGGGTCTTTGTGGGAGTGCGTTTTTTTGTTAAGTTTCATGTATTGAATAATGTAGAACATGAGTCACTTCAAACATCCCGTTCTGTTAATTACTGGTTGGTGGTTTGGGACATTTTTCCATATATTGGGAATAATCATCCCAAGTGACTAATATTTTTCAGAAGGATTCAAGCCACCAACCAGATTGAGTAGTTTGATATAACTACCATAAGTCCAAGTGAATTGGAGTTAATAGAGTTAACTTGGCTATCGAACGGGGCACCACCTTGCAGAAAGTTCAAACCCATTATTCTGTTGCATCAGCACCTTTGTTGGGACGCAACATCGCAGCTGATTATTCACAAGTTGCGATTCTTTGAAAGAGTGTCCAACAGAGTAATCAAAACACGGCGATGACCAAGGAGAAGGGGTTGTTTGATCGGGAATATAGCAGGATGATTCATTACCCATATGCTCCATGGTGCTGGAATATTTATCAACAGTTGCCCTAAAAATCACTCAGTTTTGTAGGTAAATATACCATGCGTGGAGCATATGGGTTATATTAAGTGTGTTTTTTTGTCCCAACAAGTAGGACCAGTTCAACACAGCTGGTTTGAGATGTTGACCCATGTTGACTTGTATCCCTACAAGGTAACACTCCAATGATGTACGTTGGTTTATAAACTCTATTAACTAAAGATGTGACTATATGTGTATATATATAGTGTATTTTATTGTATTTTATTGTATATGTATCTACAGAGATCTACTAAAACTGTTGCTTTCTCTGCATGTTCCATGAATTTTAAAGTGGATAGCCTCATCAATTTATCCAGCAAATCTGGAGGCAACGCGTGCTGGCAAAGCCATCAGATGAGGAGACGAGTATTTGCGCAAGGAATCAGCTGGTCAACCTGTGTGTAATGTGTGTGTATTCCATTTATAGCTGGTTGGTGGTTTGGAACATGAACTTTATTTTTCCATTCAGTTGGGAATGTCACAATCCCAACTGACGAACTCATATTTTTCAGAAGGGTAGGTCAACCACCAACCAGGTCTTTAAATCTATGAAATAACCCCCACATAGATCAAAGCAGTTCACCATTTTTAATTCATATGGTTTTACTGTGTTCTATTTTCTCCAGGGGTATACGTGCCATGGTCAAACATGGGCTTAGATCAAGCTATTAATTGGGGGATGGTCATTAATCCACGTTCCTAGGGATTTTGCATTAGGTTTGGATTCCGATTGATTATGGCTAGGTCAATCTTAGATGGATACTTTAATCCTTTAGTCTTTTGGTATCAATGGGAATATCTACTAACCAGCAAAGAATTTATTTGTTTGCCAGGTATCTCAGATTGGCAATGATGGGATGAATGACGATACCCCATATATCATCATATATCATCTCTTGGCAGTCGCTCATTACGAATGCAAGGTACTCTCTGGTAATTTAGCATAGCCATCAAAAAGTACCAATGAAAGTGATGATCTAAGATTACCCTCCAGTAAACTAACATACTTATCGAAAATCGCCATCTCTAGTAGGTAAATCATCTATTTTCATAGTTTTGTAAGAAATTGCCAGAGGCTAACCATGTCCATTTTACATGGCTGTCTTCGATGACCTTCAAGGTATCTAAGCCAAGACATGGATGTCACCGCCTTACAGAGGATCGTCCCAGGAACCATTGGGTTGCAACTCATGGACGACTTGGATTACTGTAGTTTTTCAACTAAGCATTCGGAAAAACAATTACAGTCTGGATTTCTGAAATATGTGGGAACTAATCACTTTGAAATTGGACTTGAACCTCGCTTGTTTAAGGAAGGTGTCCATCGAATTCTGGTAATCCAATCAGATTCTCCCATGCTCCGGTGCCTGCCGCAGGAAGTGTGGAAATATCCACGCACGTTGGCATATGATGCTGATGCATGGGAGGCAACCATGTTTTTTTTTGTTTTGAGGCGTACACTTTGATTGGCCATGATTTTGGAATATTTTGGAGAACTTATTAATGTACAAGCTTTGGATCATCCCCCTTAGTGGTTGAAGCCTGGTAAGTCAGTAAGTCCCCAAAGAGACAGTAGCTTAATATAACCCATATGCTCCATGTATGGTAGTAAATTTACCTAGAACACTGGGTGATTTTGGACAAGGGCAAATATTGGTGTGCATATTCCAGCACTATGTCACTATGCTTTGCATATGGGCAATCTATAAATGGATATATAACTGGTTGGTGGTTTGGAACATGATTTTGATGACTTCTCCAATAGTTGGGATGATGATCATGATGATCCAATCTGACGAAGTCCATCATTTTTCAGTGGGGTAGGTCAAGCACCAACCAGATATACAGATATATATATATATATATGTATATATATATATAGTGAGATAATCAAACATGGCTAGCTGGGAAATCACTGAAATGTGGAAGTTGACTTCGGGAAAATCCAAAAAAGGGAAAAAGTAACTTGCTGGCACCACTGGCACACTTCCCCCCAAGGGATGATCATGATCCATGATCACAATGTGAGGGCCCCCGGCCAGTGATGTGAACGTTGGTGACTAGATAAAAGCCCCAGTAACTAGTTCTAGTAACTATAGTTATAAGTACCATAAACCATAGTTATTGGAGTTATATACCAACTAAAACCAAACTAGTTCGTTATTTGCGTTCCATGTTTACCAGTTTGTGAAATTGGTGTGATTAGTGCACCAACTGAACGCTATCTAACAGGGGCCTCACATTGTATGTGGTAAACCTTGACTCAACAGATCCGGCGTTTGTTTTGATCACGACCGAAGCCGGAAAATCTCCGGAAGCCTGGAAATCCATGGGTGATGAATAAGGGAAATCATCCCCTTTTATGGCCGAACTATTCCGGTTAGTGACATATTTACCCAGATGTATTGATTTCCATTAAACAATGTGTATTTTTTCAGGCCAGCGATTGAATGGTCAAAGGGATTAACATCGTCCATTCATCTCCTTTCGGATTGTCTGAACATAGGGCACCCCAAAGTCTCAGGGGTTACCCTCTGGTAATTTAATATAGCTATTGTGAAAATTCCCATTTATAAAATTATTTATAGTTGATTTACCGACCAAAACAATGTGATTTTCCACAGCTACGTAAACGTTTACCAGCGAGTATATCCCAGCAAATCCCATGAGAGATCCCATTCATTCCCATCAAGTCACCATAAACCCCATTAAGTCACCATACAACCCCATTAGATCCCCTGAAATCCCATGAAGATCCATCCTTTGTTGGACAACGGAAGTCGGTCTCCATGGCCTCCTGGGCCTCATGGGATCTAGGATGATCTAACCCTATGTGGCTGTTGGTATATATATATATATGGCAGTGTGTCAAAACCTTGTACCCCTGGTGAACATCAAAATAGCTGGTAAATGGATGTTCATCCCACTAAAAATGATATTAATAGGTATTGATCCATACCCATATGGGTAAATTATAAACCAACCATACTATGGGATAATGGTAGTATAACCCATAGGATCCATGTATGGTATATCGGTATATAGGCTAACATTTGGGGTATATTGATGGGATCCATGTTACCATATATAGAATACATGGATCCTATGGGTAATGGTAGTATAATTCACCCAGTCTACCCTACTTGGAGGATCTTCTCACGGAGAAAGTAAGGTTAAAAACCATACAATGTGAGCCCCCCCAATGATGTGAACGTTGGTTTAGATTCGCCCCAGTAACTAGTTCGTTATAAGTACCATAAACCATAGTTTTTGGAGTTATACACCAACTTAGCTATCTTGGAGGCCTCATTGTATATATATATATGGGTAAATTATAACCACCTCACTGCGACCGAAGCCTGGAATCATTATTAATAAGGGAAATCATCCCCAAATGGCCTTAAATCATGTTAGTGAAATATATTTAATTTACCCAGATACATGGTCCATATGGCTATTTAGATCCTGTATGTATAAAAACAATTGACATACTTATTTCTAGAAATATTCCATCTACAAAGTGTATTTAAATCTACATACTCCCCACATAGATAAACATAAGTCACCACGATTTTTTTGGGATTTGCCATGATCAAAGCATGGTGCCAGCGCCACCGTGCGTTAATCCCAGTGGTAGGATACGAAGAAATACGGTCGTCCCAGTAGGTGGGGAAGACAGCAGTAAGTGTCTTACATATATAAATCTATGGAAATTGATTTAATTAATGGGAATTTACCATCAAGTATAGAGGTTTTATGGATTCATGGAGTTTTTCTATACAACTATAGCTGTTGAAAATGGGATTTGCTGGGATATACTTGCTGGTAAACTAACATAGCTGTCCAAAATCACCATTTTTAGTGGGTAAATCATGGTAAATCAACTATTTCTACGGCCATTTTCAATAGCTATGTTAAATTACCAGAGGGTAAGTGGCTGGTTGGTGGTTTCAAACATGAAGTTTATTTTCCATCTCATATATGGGATGTCATCCTTCCCATTGATGAACTCCATCATTTTTCAAGATGGTTATTGCACCACCAACCAGAAATCTATGGGATATTATATAAATACCGTATATATTTGAGAACCACCAAACAATGGTGGTTTTGAGGGATGTCATTTGCAATCGATGCTTGAAAAAACCTGCAAAACCTCTGCAAGGGTTTGCTTAGGAAGTGTTTTTCCACAACCCCTCGAACACTTCGCATGTGTATATATATATAGAGAGAGAGAGTATCTTGAAGTTGTATTCGAAGTACAACTGACATAGCATCAACTCTAAAGAAGTTCTTGTGACGTAGCATCAAGAAAATTATAGGTTGTAGCGTGCAGAAGATATGGAAGTGCTATAGAGAAGTTCTTGTATGACGTAGCAAGAAGAACAGTATATGACGTAACAGCAAGTGGCTGTGCAAGTGCAAGGAAGTTATTGCCGCAACCCATCCAAGATCATCCAACCAACCCCACCCCAACATAAAGCAAGTAGAAAAGGCATAGATGGATATGGCTATGGATCAATACCTATAAGTACCATTTTTAGGGGGATGAACATCCATTTACCAGCTATTTTGACTTTCACCAGGGGTATAGGGTTTTGACACACTGAGATATAAACAATAACAAGGCAGCGGAGTAAAGTACTCGAATGCGCGGCCCCTTACAGGCGATGCCAAAAAAACATCCCGTGTATTTTCTCACGAGTATACGGTCATCAATCCACATTCATAGAATGTTACATATATATATATATATACCCATAGGATCCATGTATGGTATATATGCTAACATAAAGGGGGTATATTGATGGTAAATGTTAGCATATATACCAGCACCATGGATCCTATGGGATATACAATACCAATGTGTTTGGATTCCCATCGTGAGAGCGATGACTATGCTCATTCATCCTATGTTTTTTGACCATGGCATATATAACTAGTTAGCATAGTTTGTCAAAATTGACATTTGGTAATCGATCTAAAGGTCCTGGTAAAGAATTTAAATTGCGAAGACCATTCATGTTATGTTGGGAACCCTTGCGAAAGTTTTTTATTTCGAGTTTGCGAAAGTGACATTTTTATTTGCGAAAGTCTCGCGAAAGTTGTATATTATAATCATTATTGTATATAGCTAGTAAAGGGCTGCCACCCCCTCCCGCCGCGGGTCCGACAGGAGAAGGGTACCGGGGAATTTCGCTTTGGTTCTGGTCCAGTTCCCTGTGTGGTGCTTTTGGACAATCACCTTGCCCTTCATAGGTAGCAGCCGAGCTTCCAAAGGTGAGGCTTCGCGACAGCCAAACACCATGGTCCTGAAGCACATCCTTATATCAGCCGCTGTCACCTGCCACATATATATATATATATATATATATGGAATATAAAGTATAACATAGTATGACTATGTATGACTCTTACTTAGGGAATATATAACTATAATATGGAAATTTTCACTACAGTCAACAGTTATAATCCATGTCTTCGTGGAGGGAACTATACAAACTAGAACTATGGGGATAGTTCTATAGGTTTCATATTTCTGTGTTTAAATCACTAGGACTAGAACCATGATTAACTATACTAACCACAATATAGGCAATATAGGATAGTTACTTGTAGTGTTAACTATAATAATATCCCTATATACTGCACTCATCTATACTAGCTATATCTACGCTAACCGATTTGGACCTTCCCCCAAAAAACGGCAGGCTCGCTTTGGCAGTCGTCAAGTTTCCACCGAGAGTGGAGGGCCAGCTGCAAGGAGCGAAGCGGGAAGTCCCCTGGGTACACCCCTGAGGTGGAGTTTGTCTCAACAATATGGAGAACAGGAGATCACAATATACCCATATGCTCCATGTATGGTATCTTTACCTACAAAACTGGATGATTTTTAGGGTAAATGTTGGTAAATATTCCAGCACCATGGAGCATTTGGGATATGTTTCCATATTTTCCCAGTTTATTTTTGTAATGTATTCCCATAGTTATACTCCACAAGATGGTTGAAGCAAGAGCTGTCAAGAAAACACTGAAAATTTCCTCTCCTAGACAACTATACAATGTGAGGCCCCCCAGTTATAAGTTGGTTTATAAGCCCCAGTAACTATAGTTCTAAGTACCATAAACCATAGTTATTGGAGTTATAAACCAACTTAGCTATCGAACGGGGGCCTCACATTGTAGACAACTATAAAGACTATAAACTACCAAGTTTTCGTGTTAGGCGTGCAGGGTATCCCAGATTCGCCATGATGTGATGATATTTGCTTGGACAATGTGCATTCCCAGGTCTATCTTTGTGGGTTTATAATCCATGAATATAACCCATAGAATCCTACATATAAGTGTTCCATATATCACGGATGCAAAAAAAACCAATGACTAAGGCCCGCACCTGCAAGTAGACCCAAAAGATTTGAATCTAAGGGGTTGGTTTTCTAACAAAAGACCGAAACTGGTGTTGCAAATGATTCGCCGTCCCCTTCCCTCCAATTTTATTGATGTTTAATGGTTAAATCCTGTGAACTTTGTAAATGTTCAAGTCTGGATTGGGTTTCCACGTTTGCTTCGTTGTTTTTCGGTCCCCAGGACCAATGATACAGCTCTGATGCCGAACGAGCTCTCTAGTGTTTCCCATGAGTCGACTTGCAAGAACTGAAAACTACCTGCAAGGTGGGCCCCAAAACGGTAAGTTACAATTGGCATTGAACTGGCAAAAACCTGGTTGGTGGTTTGAAACATTTTTTCCATATATTGGGAATAATCATCCCAACTGACTTTCATATTTTTCAGAGGGGTAGGTCAACCACCAACCAGTGATTTATAGTAGATAGTTGATTCATAGTTAAGTTGGATTATTTCATTTACCCTCTGGTTATTTAACAGTTCGCCATGAAAAATCACCATTTTTAAGTTCGATAAACCATCTATTTCTATGGGCCATCTATACTATATACCATGGCTATGTAACAAATTACCAGAGGGTACTAGGCCCTGCCTTTTTGGGATTTATGGTATAACTACGTAGTTCAACTGGCCCCAGCATGGATGAAACCATGGCCCTGTATGACTCTGATTCGTTGATGATAAACCAAAACTACTGTTGTTTACAGTTACCCGGCCTGGTAAACATACAAAAAAACTATTGAAGATGGCCATTTATATTTGATTTACCAATTAAAAATGGTGATTTTCCATAGTTATGTTAGGTATGGCCCAACTCACAGTTACAAATGGAATTACATAACTCCTATAACTAAGGTTATATATATATATCATTATAATCCCACTTATAACTGTTAGTTGGGCCATAACTGTAGGATTCGGGGAATCATCGCCAAATAGCCGAACTTTTCAGGTTAGTGAAATATGATCATTTACCCAGATGATATAACCCCATGAACTAATATTAACTGTATATTATCTATTAACTATATTAATTAACTATGATATTAATTAACTATATAACCCCAGATGATATTTATTAACTATACTTATCTATAGTTATATCTACTGTACCATAAACCATATTATTCATCCATTTCTAAGGCAACTGAACGCTATTTACCCAGATATTTCATAGTAACAGTATACGGATGATGACCGCTTCAGAAGGTCGTTTTTTGGTGAAATCACAAACTCAGAGCGAAAAAAGGAGATCTCAGGAGCAAACGCAAAGTGGCAACACTGTTTGATGCGGTAAAGCGAATGCCACAATCCCTTGTTTTTAGTAATTACTGTATCTGGGTAAACTATGAACATGGCCAAGATGATAAGCATCAATTGACTGAATCCTGACACCGAAGCAAATCATCAGGACCAGTGAACAGAACCTCCCCAAACTGAATACCATTTCACTGGGTAAATTATAACCACCTCACTGC
>Ga0126342_10004833_pt1 | contig 23211 bp, 25 predicted proteins | sample Cyp1metagenome_FD_92528 | JGI IMG/M metagenome (GOLD analysis project Ga0126342, IMG submission 92528) | Coral microbial communities from Lord Howe Island, Old Settlement Bay, Australia - Cyphastrea 1 metagenome | ecosystem: Host-associated > Invertebrates > Cnidaria > Coral ...
GTTTCAAGAAATGGCCGGGGTACCCACAGATTCACCCATGATTCACACACCCACCTTATCTGTTTCTTGTGTTTTCTCTCTATGGCATTTGAACATTCAAATTATGGATCATCGTCCACCCCTGCAGGCAACGGCATGATCTTGCCAAGAGTCTTCTGTAAGCTCCTCTCCAGTGAAGGAGTGGTAGGCCAGGCCCTTTTTGGGCCGGAATTCTTTGAATTTCCTTGTGGCTGGCTGAAGTAGGGTAGTGTCATGACTGTATAGTCCCAAGTTTTGGGGTGCGGTGCCACCACACTTGCGTCTAGAAGTTCTACTGCCACTTGCCTGTCGAAAGGGGGAAATGGGTGCTTCTGAAACTTGGATCCCGATTCTGCACCATTTGATGCTCAAAACAGCAGGTAGGATCATGTGATCATGTTAGTCCGTACTGACACCGTACTTAAGTCACATCAGGCGGAGAAAAGTCACATCATCCCCCTGGCACAGCGGCGATACGGAAAAGTCACATCAGGTAGTGGAAAGTCACATCAGGGAAGAAGAAACACAATGGCACAGCCTGTTTCATCTGTAATTGCGGTGCAATCACAGTTGTTTCTGGAAGTTCTACTGCAATTTCTTGTCAGAAGGGGGGATGAAGGTTGAAAGTGGGTGCTTCTGAAACGTGGGGATCTGATTCTGCACCATTTGATGGTCAAGACAGGAGATAGGCATAGATCTTGTTAATCCGATAACCAAGCATTAACGAGCCGCGGGATCACGTTACACCGTACGTTCTACCTTGTTTCATTTGGGTTCCAATCAAGAAGCAATTCATCACTCTTTGAGACGCTTACCTCCCTTCAAATTGTACTATCAGCCCGCGCTTGTTCAACCTGACATGACATCATGACCATCCCAAACAAAATATGCCAAAAACGATGCCCCAGTTTCTTTCCAGCAGCATCTTTGATCTTTTCCAAGGTCACAGGCTGAGACACTTCAATCATGTGCTGCGCACTGCTATCGCTCATACACATGGGCACTCGCACACAGGCCGCCATAGCTCAACCAAACCAGGTGGCAAATGCAAGGGCTCCGAACACAGTGGTGGTTTCCGTTTTTGAATGGCATTGACTGAGGGATGCATCGGGGGTTATTTGTTTTCACCATTTTTCGGGGATGCTGTCGAGGCATGTGTGTTGTCATGCGCCAGGCGAAAATGACTCAGGATTGCTTTGACATTCAATCCTTTCGATATCTTTCGATCTTTCACCCAGGCGTTTGGTCAGCAATGCTGGCTCCGTTGCCCAGTCCTTGAATAGCTGCAGATTCCCAGTGCTGCAAGGGTGTGCTGGGTGTCCCCACTGACCATCGCCATGGCCCAAAGTGCACCCCCGGAACCACGGTTGTGACACGAGCCAAGAGCTGTTCACAGGACACGTGGGAAGTTGCACAGTAGATCCAACCTGTTGGAATCTGGAAGTGTCAAGGCATAAGCAAATGCAGTTTCAAAAGTGGTCACGTGATGTCACGTGCACAGCTAGGGACTGATCTCTTCCAAAAATCACCACAGATTGGGCCATGCGCATCCATGGGCCGCGTCAACTGTCTTGAGTCAATCCACATACGGCGCCTTTTGATTCAAACATGAACATTGCAAACTCAAACATCGTCTCCATCGCCTTCAGACACTCAAACATCATTCTGCACCATTTAGATCATTTAGGTACACTCTCTAAAATTCTGACTGCTCTTTATGACCCTTGGTTTCCCCCAAAAAATGACCAACTTTGGATGATGGTGATGCAGTATGATCCGCATGACTTGAAACAGCCCCTTCCCCCGCAAAAGTCGCCCTCACCAAGCCATAGTTGACCCTCAGAGTCAGACCTGAAGGCAGCCATCGAAATTTTCCGCGCCACTTGCCATCTGGGTTTGTTCAAAAATAGGGGGCCCATTTTCCCACTAAAATCACCAAATTTGGCTGTGAATCTCCCATTTCTGAACAAGCCCATCTTTCTTTGGGTCTGGTTCCCATGGTCGAAAAGCCCATCGTAACCCCATCTCTCGGAGACCAGGGGTTTTCGGAGACGTTGAGAAAAGCGCTGTGTACTTTGGCACAGCCAAGTTCTGCGCGGGCTGGATGCGGCGTGGAATATGCTATGCTATTCCTCATGAAATTTTCAGTTTTGGAGGTGTATTAACTTCGCACTTTCGGAACAAGGTGGCACCCGCAAACTCTATGGATGTTTATAGCCATCCAACCTTTTTTTGACTTGGAGATTTGCCACATGTTGCCACCACTGCCAGCTCCTTCATTTTGAACTATCAGGGTGAAACGCAAGGAGCTGGTGCCGCTGGTTCTCCTGTGGCTAAGGAGGACCCCTTTGCAGCGCCCAAATTATCCTCAGTGACTTAGCAGAAATGATAGAAGCGAGTAATATGAACCAGTCCAAACCAGAGGCTTATGGGTTTATGGATGTTTATGGCGAACATCCGTTTCTGGCTGCAAATTGGCAGGATAGCCGCATGCTGTTTGTTGAGGGGGATCCCAAAATGTTTGGATGTCCCAAATGTTGACCCTTGGAGTCCACATGATTTTCAGGGTTCCTCTACTCTTGGATTGTCCTTCTGGGACAATAGAGGGCCGGTGTGATTTACCATTTGTATCCATTTGTTATCATTTACCTGTTTGTTGTTTCGTGGGGGATGACCCCTCGAGTAATCAACCAACCAACTGGGAAAAGGATTGGTCGCCAGCGCTCTTTCCAATCCCAAACCGGTCCTCCCTGCTCCGGCCATGAGATGATTGTGAGGGTCACCTCCTGCACTTTGCGCCAAGAACAAAACACGGTTGAATTAGGACGTGTAAATCGGATTGTTCCATTACATCCTTCTTGACTTGCTTACCAAGCAACAACAGTATATGATATCTCATTCACATACATGCCTACAGGATGGTGCCCCCCAGTTATAAGTTGGTTTACAACCCCATCTAAATATAATGATTTGCGTATCATACACTATTGTTAGTACAGTTATTTGCACCAACTTAGCGATTCCGAACTGGGGCCCCATCCGTGGTATAGCCCCTGGTTCCGTACCTTGCTGACGCGCAGCGTCTCCAACATCTTGTCCACGCCCCTCAGGCGATCAATGGTAGATGATCATTGATGCTAGGTTAATGAACATTAATGGTGGCTTAATGATGGCTAGTGGTAGGGTCAAGGCGGTCAAGGTTCATGGTAAGCCCATAAATTGACCTACGATTAACCGTCAGATCTTACTCAATATTTGTTTTTTCCGCCGGACCTTTTCTGGTTCTGCGCCTGCTTCTTCTCGTGCCGTGCCCGCTTTGGGGATGCGTTGTAAAGCTATTAGTATGAACCAAAGTGGGCTCTCCTGAACGCTTGGGCTCACCTTTTTTCACAAAAGTCTGGGGTGGCGTCAAAATGACAGATCTGTGAGCCACAGGCAAACGCAATACTGGAAGGAACACATCGAAAGCGATGGGCGCAGAGCCAACCTTCTCAGTGTTTTGGGTTCAAGGCAACTTGATGTTCAGCAGTTTGCCATATAGTTTCTCTGCAGCATGAGCTACCGAAGTGTCTGCAATCTGCTTGTCCCACTGGTTGTGCCAATGAAATCCAAAGAATCTGGAGGATTTGGACTGAAAAATCCGGACCTGGGATGCCTGGGATTTGGAATTTCTTCATCAGGTCCATGGAAATAATGAACATGTGAAGCGCCCTCGGAAAAACAACTCGGCACCAGGTGAAACATTGTAACTCAATGATGCCCTGCCGTTCTGAATCTCCTTGACCATGTTTGATAGCATGGTCGGTCCGTAGGCAAAGAATTCCAAGTGCACTCCGAGTTTTCGAATATTGCCGATGTAGGCCTTCAGATTAAATGGCGACCCAGGCCTTGAAGCTGAGAACACTGCTTCATTGATGAAGCCTTTGCCAATCCATTCCGCCCAATCCCCCAGGAGTGGAGCCACGCTTTGAACCAGCACCATGTCGTTGTCCATCCAGGCGCCGTAGTTGTACAAAAGAAAGGTCCGCATCAGGTTCGTCTTGGAACTCGCAATAGTTTGAGAATCGAAAATGTTGACAAGTTCCGCGGTCACTGCTGTCATTGCAGCAGTGTTCTCATGAGATGCATAGTCAAGAACTACCTTCTTGATCTCCTCAGCCGCATCGAATTTTTTGATTTCGATGTGTTTGCCGTATTGCTCCAAAAATGGTCCAAAAATCTCCTGGATCAATGGATGTTCGCGATCCACATTTGTCCAATAATACAATTTCGTGTTCCCAAGGTCTTGAGAAGCCAGAAAGGACAAGGGCATGAGCCGCAGTTTCCTGGCTGTCTCGGCCCAAGAATCCAGAGTATCAGATACAAGGATACCGGTGTGAATCAAAGCCGTGCCCTTCAAAGTCGGAGGAATCTCCCCGAATGCTTGGACGAATGATTGCACTGCATGGACTCATTTTTTATAAGAGTCCGAGTCCTCGTCCATGACCTTCGCATCCAACTTGGAAAATAAGAACTGCAGGGGTGTTTGAAGAGCGCCTCGGGCTGCGGCTTGTCCTGGAGGTCGCTGCTAAACTTCTGAAGCTCAGAGAAGGTTTGTCGTGTTGGAGCAGGCTCGATGTTTCACACTTGTCGCATCCAAACACTGGAATCAGCAATGTGATGAAGATATATAAAGGGCCCATGGCAGTGCTGGCGCAGTTACCACAGAGGCGTTGCGACGGTATCTAGATCTAGAGCCAATCTTTCCCTGAGCCAACAAGTAATCATTACCTTACTGGATTTGTTCTTGTCTCGGGGACTGTATTGTTGTGCCAAGAGCAAGTCCCCTAAACCAATTCTGGGATTGAAATGGATTGAAGACTGGGACTGAAGCAAGATTGCGTGTCTCCCCATCACCATCCATCACCTAACAATCGTTTTGTGAAGTCACCTCACTTGCTCGCTTATCTTTAGAAATCTGAGAAAAATGAAGCTATATTATATTTATATATATATTCTATATATACATAGAATATACATATATATATATATATATATAATCATAAGTGGAAATCCCAGCATCCACGTATCCACATACATGTTTCACCACAGGAACATCGGAACATCATCTTCCAAAAGGCGCCACTGATCCGTGCCCAACTGGTTCAACTGAGACTTCCGAACATCTCAGACGCATCAATCGCCACAACCCGGTGCCCCTCCTTGATCTGCAGACCTTTGGCCTCCACGGCTGGCTTCCAACAAAGGGGTCAAAACCCAGCCAGACTTGGAGCTTGAATGGCCAACAAAAATGGTGGTTTCACCATGTTTCACCAACAAACATGGTGTTTTAGCATGGTTTAACCAGCAAGAGTGGTGAAATTCAGCAGCACAATGGATTGGTGCTGTGTGGTGAAAATCATCACATGTTTAACTCCAAACCATCCAATCCTGGCGTATCATCCGATGATATCCGATGATCAATCTTGACCCATGACCCAGTCAGGAAAGAAATCTGCTGGGTCCACCTGGAAACAGACCCCATGGGCCATCACGGCACCCGTGATGAAAAAGAGTCTAAGAAATAGGGAGGAGACTTTTAGCAGAGTTTGATATGAATTACAACGGGGCTTAATGTTTACAACCCAAAACTCCCAAAATATCCCATGGCAGGGGGATTGTGATTGCAATGTGAGAAAAAAAATCTAGTGATAATGAACCCCCAATTCATCCCAATTCCACCAAACATGGATTGGTTATACCATCGTCCGGGGCAGCATATCCAATAGTACACCGCAATTGGCCAATTGGCACTTAGTCTCTCTCTCATTTGCCATAATAGCCTCATGATTCCCATATATTATTGGTAACTCATCCATTTTTTTGATAAATGTCGGTATACCATGTTTGATATTCTTGTTTCATACCCATATAGTAATCATCCCTATCTATTGGGGATAGTTTTACTATCATGCCAACAGCTTCCTATCCTTACCCAGGGTGGTCAGGCCTTGACCAATCCGTCGCCGATGCTCTTGACACAAAGCCCTCCTGTGGCGCAGGCGCATAAGGAAAGACTACGCAATGAAACATGCAGAGGGCGCAAATATGTGTGATATATAGGATATTATAGGATTATATAGGGTATTTATTCAACTATCTAGTTGTTTGCTTCATTTAGTCTTGTAGTTGGTTAGCAACTTCATTGTTTACAATATCGTGCCCACCAGCAGAACCACCACAACCACCCTTCCCATTCATCCGGCCCCGCCTATCTTATTCTCCGACAACGCGTAGTGAAGGCTGAGACCTAGCGGCAGCGCTCCATCCTTCCTCAACTTCACGTCGACGACCTCACCAATGGAAGATGCATGGCTGGGGGAACACAGCCCTGTGGGATCCCACTTATTTGACTTATTTGATGGTTATGTCAGTTAGTCATCATTTTCCCGTATTTACATGACCCATAGGGGGGGTATCACCATTTTCCTCTATTAAAATTGCTGTAAAATGGGGGGTATCACCCATTTCATTTTTGGGAGACCATGTTTCGTCAAAGAAACAACAACAACCACTGAGTCCTCACACATGTTCAGCTGCTGATCCCCTCGACTGCAGTACTGTTTCTGAGTTTGGCACCAGCGGATGCTGAAATTCTAACCTCAAGCCAAATCGCCGGGATGCAAAAAGTTGGGGATTTGGGGTGTCAAAGTGTTCGCTCCTCTGACCGTTCTTAGCATACCAGTATCTTGAAACTTGGGGGCTGTCTAAACGTATTGCTGGCCTACCGAAGCGAACCACGTTCACGCGTCGGCCCCGGTATGACTAAAACTTACAGCCATCCAGAATAATACAAAACCCGGCATCGACGCGACCCCAAAAGGATAACGCCCCAAGGTCTCCCCACATCCCGATGAATAGAGTGGTTGAACAACTTCAGTGTAGCAAGTCACTGCTTCCCGGAGTCAACTCCTTGTACAACTGAGTTCAACTGGGAGAGAACCTACCCATATTAGCCATACTTGTTGACCAAGCATCACCATCACTGCTTTCCCTGTGGGGCGTCCCCTCCACGTCCTCCCCCCTCCTCCCTGGTGCCAAAGGGACAAAGCATGGGCCTTCTTTTTGTGCCCGAGGCCCTCAGCCAAGACCTTGGCTAAGCCTTCAGCATCAGCACGAGACAAACCATTCACCTGGCAACTGGGAAGGACCTGGAAGGACCTGGAAGGACCTGGAAAAACCTGGAAGGCTGCTGGCTTATAAATCTTGTACTCAAATACAAGTCGATCAAGAGTTGAAACATGTTGAAACCTACAAAAATATTCGAAGATTCATCCATCTTTCAGCCGGAAATCACCATGTTCATCCATTTTCCATCCCCAGTTCTCAAGGCTTCAAGGGTGAAAAATGTCTGCTAAGCACCACTGAAATCCACCGGACCTTCACTAACCGATCTCGGGGTTTCACAACCTCCTCTGGGGCACCTCAGAGCAGGGATGGCCTGAGAAGCCTCCTATTAAATGGAGCTGTTAATGGGAAAATATGGGAAAATATGGGAAAATCATGAAATGAAATAAGGCATTTCTTTGTTTGTCGTGTTGGATTGCCAAACGATCTGTGGTGTGTTTGTCTGTGTGGTACACCTATCCGTACGGTACTCGTGTTTTCCGGTATGCATGTTTCTTCTCCAGATTCATTTATATTTCGCAACAAACAATGTATCTCCATCTAGCGCTCATGCGTCTCAGATATTCTATAGGTCCATCCATCCATATCTCTCTCTGTCTCTAACTCTCTGAAAGCCATTGGACACCTCACCGTCTGGAGCAACTTTTCAGTTCATCCATCTCTGACTCTTATTGCATCATCATTAGGGTAAATTATAATATTTCACTACCCTGAATTAAGGCCATTTTGGGATGATTCCCCTTACTAACTATGATTATAGTGAGGTCGCAGTGAGGTCGTTATAATTTACCCAGAATCATTGAATCGGCATCTATCCACGCCCAGGGCCCTAGGGTGCTGGGCATCGCTGGTTCCAGGAATGGATCAGGGATGGAGCGCTCACTGATGCCACCACGCACACCTTGGCCAGGTCAACAGTCTGAGCTCGGCAGCCACCCGTTGCCACCGTTGCCACCAAGCCACTGCTGGATCCATGACATCCTCGGGTCGGGTGCCGAGTCGACTGGGGCTGTGGCTGATGTCAATATATAGATAGCTAATGATAGCGACATACGCGCGCAGAGCGGTGGGCGCATCTAGACACACACCTTGATGTATAATTACAATTAATTACATGTGCATGCTGCATATTCATACAATGTACATGGTCCACTTGCCGTCATCTCCACGATGACAGTAGCATTGCATTTGGAAAAGGTGACGGCTCGGGCAGATTCAGGACACTGAGCCATCCAGGCGGTAAAGAATTCGATTGAAAAAGCATTCGATAGGAGGCTGGTGCTGAAAGTCAGCACCCAAGTCTGACCCATCATTGTTGGTGATCCCCTGCTCTTTATTTAATCGCGCCCTTCTTAGTTGCATCCCCATCTTGGCTCTATCCCAGTTTCAGTTCGTTACATGCCTGATTTGGTTAGTCGGTTAGTCATATCACAAGGTCGTTGATGAATGTCTGATGCTTGTTCCTCGCTAGATGTTTCTTGGCTCCATCAGGTTTCGAAACAGCTTGTTCTCCTTCAACTTCAAATTAACGAACAGCAAAACAAAAGATAAGGGCAATCCAGCTTCTCACATTAAGTAAGCAGGTCAACCAGGTTTTCTGTTCGGATGGTTCCACATCCGTTCGGACATCAAAAGCTTAAAACCAGCATCAAGTCTTCAATCAAATCTTCCAGATTCCCATCAACTGGATTTACCTTCTGGATCTTCAGTCACGTGGATGGAAAATCAGTTAGTTCGACGATTTTCCCAACCAGAAACCTCCAGAAACCTCCAGAAACCTCCATGGCCGGGAGTTGCATCGAGCATCAAAGGTAAGCCCCAAGGGTGGCGCGCCACGCAGATCCGTGTCCACCCCCACGGTGAAGCAGCTCCCAGGCACCGAATCTGTTCCGCGTTGAAATCCACGGGTTTTACGTGAAAATCCCCATGAAAAAGTGGGATCCCTATAAATGGAGGACGCAATGAGACAATATGGGGAAATATGGGAAAATCATCGAACTGAATGGGATTTTTTGATATTTTTTGGTATTTTGGGAACTCTGAAGTACCAAAGCCACCTCCGGAAGCAATAAGCTTCCCCAAATCCCATGGTTTTGTCACTTTTTCATCATCTTGCCATGGTTTTTTATGCCATAAAGTGGGAGGCCCATCCCTAATTTTGGGACAAATTCATAATTTCCGCCTCTGCATCCAGTGGGCTCCAGCTCGACAGCCTGCTTAGGAGCTGGTGGTCATAGTAAGCAAAGTCTCATGTTTCCTCAATCGAAAAATGTTGGTGTGCTCGCCCCTTAAAGTCCGAGTCCTAGGGTCCTAGGGGTTCAGATTCTGGATCTCCACATCGATCTTTGCCCACGTGGCATCCAAACAAAAAGAGGCACCGATTCAGTGCCCGCCACCGTCTTTGTCTTTTCTCCAGCGAAGGCGCGTTCTACGCCTGTTTCGTTTCGATCCATCATTGTTGGGGGGGCACCTGGCCCACTACGAGGCAGTTGAAGACTGAAAAGGACTTGGCTTCGATCAAAGGTTCCCTTCAAACTGCCCAGAATGCCTGATCAACTTGATTAACCAACCCACGGCTAGCGCATGGGGAGGCGTCCAGTAACTCTGGCCCATCAAGAATGTCTCAGAACCAGTGCTCGATTCAATTGATTCTGGGTCAGACTGGGGTACTTTAAAATGTTGACATGTAAAAAACATTTAGATTAAGACTGCTGTTCAAGTCTCTTTCATTCTCCAGCCTGCCACTAGCAGTTGCAAAGGCCGTCACAGGCTTGGCCACGGTAGCAGCCACATCCGTTGACGTGTCAGTCACACTTGGCACCATGGCGTACCATGGCTGAAACAATCGATGGCACGTTGGCCTTGGGGAAACCTCACGCGGTGAGGTTTTTGAAACTGCCCCCAAAATTCATAGAAAGCTCTCTCAGAATCGGGACAACCCCCTCAAACTTCCAAAAACCATCAAACGAAACCAACATCTGAAACATCTGATCTAGCCAGCTTCTCCGACCTCAACTCCAAAATTTAGTTCTTGGGAGTATCCCCCTTGCCAATGAGCTTGTGGGCCCTGAGCATGTGCATGATCCGCCGGTTGCGGCGTTTCAGCTTCTTGGAGCGGAAGGCCGCCATGTAGAACGGATCGTCTCCGGAAGCCAAAATCTCCTAACGTGCAGATGGCGAGACCCTGCAACTAAGGGTCTTTTGTTGCTGTGAGAATCATGGACATAGTGGGGCATCGTGCTAAGATCTGAGGCAAATGGACGTGATTCTAGCAAACCATCGGTAAACAGCTCTTTCCTAAGACCCTTCGCATCAACAAGAGCAACATGATTCAATGATTATTGGTCGGCAATCGTCGTGTGTGTGTGCGCGCGCACGTGTGCGTGATGATTCCCACCTGCGCCATATAAGCCAAGCAGCTTCCAGCTCTTCCTCATCATCAGATTCGTCCCTACGCTCCTGGATCCGCCACACACCATGGTCATCCTTTGCATAGACCAAGGGCAGGAAGACACCGTTCTTGAACATCAACATTCCTGCTCACCAATCTCACCAGTGTCGTCTTATCACTTTGGTCTGCAGCTATGCATGTCCCAAATTTTGGAACGAACCCTGGACAGGGGAGAAATCTGCTCGGGCTGTACCTACAGTATACATGGCCTCAAAAAACGAAAGCACGAACCAAGCAAGAAGGCAAAACAGTGCTCGCAGAGTTGTGAACCCGTGTGCCAAGGCCCCTAAATGCCGTGCACCGCGATAATTTTGTTTATTTGCTAATTTGAGTTCTCTGACCAGGGCTTCCCCCTCTCAAACACTATAAGCCGCCTCAATATCTCAAGGTCAAGGTGTATCATCAAAATCTTCCAGAAAAAAAACTTGAATCATGTCACAGCACTTGCCATTTTGCCATTCACCTTTACTGTTCGGCACCCAAAACAGGACCCCCATGGACCCCCATCGACCCCCCTGGACGTCCGTAGATCACGGCGAAGATGGCTGGGATCATCAACCAGGAGCCCAACAGCCCAGGATGCCAGGCTTCCGCCAGGGGTGGCAAAATGGCCAGGGCCCAGAAGATCTTCCCCAAGAGCCACATGACCTGGTGCTGGGAATGCGAACTGAGGAGCTTTGGAACTTGAACAAGATCGACATGAAAGCAGATTGCGGGTATAGACTGTATAGAGTCGTACTGCATAACTCATTTCAGTGATCATCCCAATCTAGCTCACAACCCCTTCCAGCCGCGATCTCTGTCAATTCCCTGCCCAGCTGCGATCATCTTGAGAGTGTCGCAGAGCGTTCGCGCCAGGGCTGAGATGTGCTTCAGGATCATGATATGGGAAAGGTCGGAGGATAGATGCGAAGAGATGTTGATCCTGGATGCGACCAGAAACTGTGACCATCCAGACCACACGGAAGACATGGCATCTCCTTAGAGATAAAATGACAATTATATACAATTATATATCGTAGATATAAAATTATAGAGAGAGAGAGTTGCAACATATCACTCCACTATTTGTCTCACTTTCGAGTTGAGCCTAAAACATCCTAAAACCACATCCCCGGGAGCTGGTTCAGTTGAGCATCAGCAGGCACAGCGCCAGGGCAGGGCTGGTCCACATCATGTACATCACATCTTTGGGATCGCAGAAGGGACGTCGGCCCCCGTCCGGGAGGTCCACGAAGATCTGACGCGACTTGTACCTGGCGGATGCCAGAGGCCGGATTGCATGGGTCAAGATTGGCCGATTGGCCGCTCTGAAAACTGATGATTGATACTCAAATCAATCAAAGTCTATGGAGTCTATGGGTTGCCTAACATGTTCAGCCAATTGCCAGCGGATTTGTCCAGCCACAAGGTCAACCCTCCTATTTTGAAGGGCACTTGCCTGACCATTTATTTTTGTTAAGTTTCGGTGGTTGTGCCAGTTGGGCTTAGCACGGTGGGCCATGCCCTCTGGTAGTGAAACATAGCAATGGAAACATTCTTTCTTGAAAATCAGTTCAAATATACATGGATAAAAATAATGGATCTTCCCTTGTCGAGTCGGATGCCTGGCAGTTACCCTGTGGTCCCTAGATGTCCAATAGCCAAGCCCAGTCACATGGAACAGGCGGTCAAGAAGACCCCCAGAGAGGCGGACCAGCTGAGCAGTGCAATGGGATTGGGCCAGTAGTTCCGCACCGCGATCTCCTGCGGGCCCAGTGGCGAATCAAAATCCTGGTGCCGTGGATGTTGAGGATTCTGAGATGCCATGGAAAAAAATCTGGTTGGGATTAATATGGTATAATCCCCAAATCTACCACATTGAAGGGTGTGAATAGTGAGCTACTGATCCTGAAAATCATATCTGGGTCCTGAAAGGTGAGCATAATGGCATGGCACAGCTCAGACAGCAGCAGCAACAAAGGACCCGTCAGGTTCAACTCGTGCTCCCCCTTGCCTGAAACATCGTGCAAGGGGAAGGTGTGGAAAATGCCCTGCTGTCCCAGAGCATATAGATTTTGAAAAGGTTGTGGCACTCTACGCAATATCTTCAAATATCAAATATCTTCAAACTACCTCATGGAAAGATGGATTTGACTTGATGACTTCCCTGGCACTGGCATGGCGGATTGCGAGGGCTGTTTCATTTGGAGCAACTAGCCTTTAGTTAACCCCCATGTGTCACATGTGTAGGTGCCCCGATCTATCTCCAATTCAAAAGTAGCCCCACTCAACTCCCAAATAATAAGCCTAAAGAGTGTGGTTTTGATATACAAGCCTCTCAGGGTTAGTCCCACAAATCCAAATCGGATCTACCATTAAAAAAAATCGCGGATATACTTAGCCAATACCCAACATGTTGGATTCATTTGGAGTTCCAACATGTTCAAACCCATGTCGGCCCTCCCCGGGGCGTAGCCTTTCTTTCCGCCCTTGCCCTCCGCAACGGTGGACAGCAGCAAGGCCCCAGAGATCACCAACAGCGAGCACCACTGGGCCAGGTTCAGGCGACGGCCCAGCAGCACCACCGACATCAGGGCCATGAAGACCTCACCACGGGTCAAAAAAAAACGGAGCAGAAACAAGGGTCCAAAAAAGCGGTTTTCACCACCAGTCCTGGGAAAAATCTTGGAGAAGTTCTAAGTCCCATCATTTCAGCTAAAGAAAAAAAACTAAGCTATAGACATATCTTTGGAGCCAAGAAGGAGATTCTTTGGAAGCTGGCACTTCGGCTATTGGAGTACCATCCCAAAATGGCAGGTCATTTCTTGGAGGGTTGAGAATTCATGGACCCTGAGTATGCGTGAGATCATTCTGGGTGCGGAAAAACATCATCGCAAAACGAATAAGCCGCCAAACTGGCATATTTATTTGCAACCGTGGCTATTTTCTGGACTACAGTTTCGAAGTAAAGAAGCTTGTTGCAACATGCCGGCAATTGCGAGGTCTTCATTCTTGGACTCTTGGTGCTAAATTCCTGGCATACCGCCTTTTTGAACGGATTTCCTCTGTGTTTGTGTGCGTGCATGCTCTTCAACTCGAGGGCTACTTGATCATGGACGATTCAGAATTCAGACTACCCTCAGTATGCATCTGTCAGGCTTACCATCTAATAGGTGCTTCACAACCCAGGCACAGCTTTGGAACTCTTGAAGACCACGAAAATGGTGGTGGGCGCCCCATACAGCAGACCCAAGCAGCTCAGCGTCGTCATCATCATCTCGAAGATGGTGAAGGTAATCATCCTGGGCCCAACAAGATGGACCCACCACCAAATAACTAGTATTATATACAGTAGATATAGCAATATTACAGGATGATTAGCTCCTGCATCTGCAGACCGCAAGCCGGTATGTGACCCCAAAAAATGCCACCAGAAAGATGAAAAAAAACAACTTCTACCACCCCCAAAAAATCATGGAGACTCAAATGCCAAGAACAGGGTGAGATCAACCCTGGGCCCTGGCCCCATGACCAACCCCTTGATGTCCAGCCACAAGATCCATGGCATCACCTTGCTGTACATGGTCGTGGGGACCTCCGCCTCATCCTCACCAACCTGCCAATCTTGAAGCGAACCCAAGAACTTGGTCCTTTGTGGTGGTTGCCTCATGTTTCGCCAAGATTGATACACCAATGCTATTGGTTTGCTTAGTTTGCTGTAAGGTTTTCCTTCAACTAGTGCTGAGAAAATAACCAGTTAGAACTGGGACCACATGACCGCATCCTTTCACTTGTCGTTTCATTGGCCGGTGCTACTGTAAAGGCGACTGCCAGTTGACTGCTGGCACCTCCTTGTCCTCCCTCTTCTTTTTCAGTGCGTTGTGCACTGGGGCAAGCATCATTTTCCTCAGCACATAAAAGGTACAGGTTTCCTAGAGAGGCGGTGTTCACACAATGAAGCATTTCCATGGGACAAAGTCAAAGCCAAAAATGGCGAAAACTGCATATGTTGCACTTGGTGAATGAAAAAGACCCCTGCAGGGATTGCTGATGTTTCCTGAAACTTCCAGGGAAAGCGACCAAGATCCAATCGGTCCAAGCATCAGCAAGAAGACGGTCATGGTCAGCGTCAAGGCATAGGAGAACTTGTAGGGATGGCCATGGTCCCAGCGCCCCACTGCCTCCATGTGGAAGAGACAGCCTCGGCTCGGCTCACACTGCCATTCCTACAAAACTAACCCTGGCAATCAAACAATTTCTTTACTTCAAGTGGGAACATAAACTACAAAGCGTTTTCCATTGCCATGCTTGATTACTGGAGGGTAGGCATCCAGTTTGGAGTGTAATGACCTTAAGCCCCACCGAAATCTGAACTTGTTCCCAGAAAAGGTGCGTCTAGTTGAATGCGTGCAGAAAGTATCAGCACTGTCTCACATTCTCGTGCAGGTACACCCCAGCAGGTGCAGGCAACATTCTCCGCCATCATGCAGTGTTCAAGAATTCATGTAGATCAATTGGCAGATGCCCACTTATTATATAAGTCTTCAAGTTCCAATATAATTATATACTTCTCCATTTTGGGGGCGGAGTGTTTCAAAATCACCCATCTATATATGATTACATGGTTCCCTGAACTATCGCCAGGTCAGCCCCCAAGCTCACGAGACAGGGACAGTCAAGGCTTGCGGCCAATGGACTCTTGGATTCCGACATCAGCACTCCCAGCACCGTGATCACCACGATGATCTGGGCGATGAACCTCCTTGGTGTCGCTTGGTGTGGGAGCTGGGCACCGGCTGGGAACCACAAAAAGCCAACAGCTGATGGGCTTTCCTGAGAGTTGGAAACCACTATCCCCAGAGATTCAGTGGAGTACAGGTGAATGATCGCCAAGTTGCTGTTTCTCAGCATCATCTTTCAAGCTTCCTCAGTTGCCAGAGATGAGCTAGAAACATACCTCTGCCATGGCATGTCATCCATCCAGGCTCAGCAATCCCAACACTTTGGTGTGGGGTGTGTTTTTGTTTCCCTGTACTATACTATATATATATGTGTGTGTGTACTCACTCAATCAATCAATCGCTCCGAATTAGCGATTCTTCCCAATGACTTCCCCTAAATTCTGAGATTCCTTCCCAGAAGTAACCAAAATTTGAGTGGTTTCGCGGGGTCACCAGTTTTTCGAACCGTCTCGGCTCACCATGGTCCCATCATCCCATCCGATCTCAGTCGCGAAACGCATCAGCTTGGTATCTTGGTTCCACCGCAGCGCGTACCTTCGCACCTTCACCATGGCCATAATGCCTCGCGCCTGGCAGGAAAGCAACTCTCCAGGATTGGATTACCACATAGTCACATAGTCACATAGCTACATAGTTGGGGATATACTAGACGACTATATGACTATATTACTATATGATAATCCAACAAGAAGAATAAGAAGATAGGTCTTTTTTGGGGGTTACCTGTGGTACCCATATCGGTATAGTATGCGACATGTTATGGCATTGAACCATCCCACTATTTTGGGGGTTCATAACCTTGAACCTTTCCTCACACGCTGTTTCAGAGAAATATCACTGACTTTAGCATGTGTATCTGCAGTGTGGCTGCCCCCCCTTAGTGTCCGCTGCAAACGGAGCCAATTTCGACCGCCGCCTTGCGCCAGTGGAACGCTGAGTGACTCACATCCTCGCGTTCGATGAAGGGCTCCGAAGCTCCCGACGGTGAAACTTCGGGCATCGCGGCGAGTTGCGGCGCCACCAACTGGCGCCACCAACGGAGGCAGATGCAGAAGGGTCAACAAAAATCATGACAACCCAGCTGGGAGCTGTGCCAAAAGCTGCCTGGGATCCATTCCCTCTCTGTGTTTCTCAAGGTGTTGTCTAGATCCTAGCTGCTTAGCTTCCATTAGCTTCCTGCTGTCTTGAAAACTACTTCTCATTCGCCACGCACCCTGAGCCGCAACGGATGCCAACGGCCAGCACGTTCCCCTCAAACTGTTCCACCAATCCACACAATCCTGGATCAGAAAACGGCTGACAAGACGGTGGCTCGCATTATGCCAGGGTTTCCATGGATTTTGCTGCGGACATTTGAAATATCTATTTGTTGCCTTTATTTGGCACAGGGGCGGTTTGATTTGCTACATTCTCATCCAACGACCCGACCAATTGAGGGTCCAAAATGGCTCACCATTGAATTTTGACTGCTGGAACCCCAAAAGTCAAAATTGGCTCCGACTAACGTTGGAAACCCGAGTCCAAACTATCCCCAATATCACCGTAATTTAAATGGGTGGTAAAACTAGTATAAACCATCCCAAGTGGTAGGTTTATTGTTTGCTTTACCAATGGAAACATCAAACTTTAGGGCTTTAGGCTTCATCTGAAACTCCGGGTTTTCCAACCCTCCTGAGAGCTTTGGACCTGCACTTGTGTCGGCAATTCATCTTCTACCGCACTTTGTGTCTCGATGAGGGCTGGGCCTAGGCGGGGGCCCATGGGCCTGTCATGGCTTGATTTAATTCACTGGAACAAGATTGGGAACCTTTGTGGGCTTATGTATGCAATCTATGACAAATGATGACGCATGGCACAACTTGACAGAAATAAACTAGCAACCATAACTCTAAATAAATGGGCAACTTGAAGTGTAAGCGAAACTTGACAGGAGACTCCCTGCTTGTACTATCTTGTAATCACACCCTCCTAGTATCAAATTCGCCCATGTGGGTCCCCAAAGAACAAGATCCAATACCAGCCACCAGCGTTCACTCCTGGCACCCCAACGCTCGCCGCCTTCCTGGGCGGAAGCAGCCAGATTTGAAGGGGAAATAGACTAGGATTTAGAGGTGATGTTGCTCCCTTTCAATCCCTTCTGACCCTTCTCCATCTCCTGACCACTATGTATATCCAGCCAAGAACCAGCAAGAAACAAGTACAGGAGATACTGGGTGTATGTGCGATCAGAATGGGGGCGCTGTTGACCATGAAGTGTGCACACAAATTTAACAACTCTCCACAAAAAGGATCCCCAAGCTGAACTTAAGCTTTGCAGGTGCAAATCCATGCCCCCGTATCAAAACGACCGTGTGACCGGTTGGACCGTGGCTATCAACTTCTTAGCACGCCTCACCGGGTAAGCAGCAGCACAAGCAAAGCACCATGGCGCAGCATGGGGGTGTTGATTCCTGTCAATATCCAAATGGGCTGATATGTCACATATGTCGCTACGGGCCTGCGGTTTCCTGCGGTCATCCGAAGCATCTGAAGCTGTGGCCACTGTGGCTGTACTGGGCCCATGGGCTGGTGCTCGACTGATTGCTGTGCTGCCTATGGCGTTTGCAACGACAGAACCAATGCTTTGGGCGTGACGCTGCGACACGGATAGACATAGAAATGTGACATACTGTATACTGCACGGGGGTGTTGGAACCCAGGATGAATCGTCACAGGATATATCCACCGGCTTTAAAGATGACATTTTTGGTGCTCAATCAAACTTCATATTCCAAAATATGCCTAAGCCTCATTGTCCACGATATGCTCTTGTGAATCCGACTCATCATTTTCCCATCGCCAGGCTCCAGCATGCAAAGGAAGCCGCCTCGGCATGGAAACATGAGACAATTATGGCACCTGCAATGTTGCGAAACTATACGCTAAACTTATCTAGACCTCATGTAAGCCAATGTTAAAAGTTCTCAGTCTCATGGAGACCATCACTCCTGGTGACGCCGGAAAACCATGCTCCTCCCATCTCCTCCCAGCTCGGCGCAAGCTTTACCTTTTTCCTTCTCTTTCCTTTCGCCTTCGGACAGTTGCCTTGCTAGGCGCTATGTCAAAATACCGAATTCAACAGGCACCTCACTAGACCTTTTCTGTTCTTAGCGTCCTAATACTTGTCCTAAACTCCAGCCATTTACCGCCATTTTCTCAGCTGGTGCAGTTGCTGGTGGCAGCTGCATAGGCCTCCTGGATCCGCTTCGTGGCCTCCTTCAGAGGGTAGCGATCGGGCTCCGGCAGCTTCGCTGCGCGGAAGCGATGCAACAGGAAGGCCATGCCGAAGATGGCAGACTCCAACCTGGGGTCTCGTTGAAATTCGTTGAACTGGGGGATTTAGAGTAAGCGTTTAGCCACTTTGAACCCAGTTGGCTTCGAGTTCGTTTGGGTCAGGATTTTGTCTCAAACGACTAAACGAAACTCAGCCCCTCAGGAGCAAGCCGCAAAATATAGGAAAGTCATCAAAAAATGACCCAAGTAATGCCCAAATATACATCATTACAGCCCAGCAATCAGCAATGCCCAGCAACTGTTTGAGAGTTTGCTTCACCAAGCTGGATTCGCAGCCCTGCTCCGCCACGAAACTCTGAAAGGCCTCGGCATCCACGATGACCGAGGCCATCTCCCCCAGCAGCTCCGAGCCGACGCGCCAGGCATGGCGGAGCTGCCGATGGCTGCGCTTCAAGCTGGCCATGCTGCTGGTGTAGCTGGCCACGAGGCTGGAGAAGCCTTTCTTGCAATGCATGTAACTGCCCATCTCCTGGGAGAAACTGATATCTGATTTTGATTTCAACTTGTTGGATGGGATGCTGGGAGATGCTGATCGGGCCGATATTCTCAATCTCAAAATGGAGATGAACATCAAGAAGAATGGGGAATGAGATCCAAGAAAATCTTCCCACGGACCAGGACAAAGGAATTCTGGAGATCTGGTTGGTAGTGACTTGTTCCACCTCGTTAAGTTGTCTTTGAACCATCATTGAGGTTCCCCAGCTTTCACAGGCACAAATGCTCGGGTTACAATTAAGACTACCGTAAGAATGACGGTCTGTCGTTTGCTCTGCTCCTCCAGGGAGACTTGGAAGCTCCTCACCTCCTCTTCAGCCACGCTGAGGTACTCATCCAGTTTCTTGCCTCGGAAGTCAGTGGGTACATACATGGCACCTCGAAACAGTCAACTTTGGGGTGCCTAATGGGCCTAACCTGTTGCACAACTGTTGCACACATCATCCGAGCAGCGCAGCTGCCACCAAATGTGATCCATGGACATCATCACCTGCCGTCGTTCCAGCGAGGCTGCCGTGGACATGAAGTGATGTCGTTCCTTGCGGGTCCTGTGGCTCGAAGCATCACTCTCCTGGCACGGCATAAACCCTCAGCGCTGAGGATGGCATTATCACGAAACTGATCTGCAAAGCACCCTGTGCATAGAGCAGTTATTTGCCACGGACTAAAATGACCAAAAAAGATATCTCGCCACTACAGCTATGCTTTTTTGGGCATACCATAGAAATACACCTAGAAAGCTGACCCCAAGCTCGTTTTCCCCCACCACCATCATCACCAGATATCATCCAAGTCTCCAGGCGGTAAACTCCCAGACTCCGCAGCTGCAGCTGCGCTTGCCGCTGCAGCTGTCGCACGCTCTGCTGCAGCTGGCGCTCGACGAGCTGCTCCTTCTGCTTCCGCGCAGCGAGGCGCAGCGTGCCATGCAGACGCTCCAGGTGCCCCAGCAGCGCCAGAGCAGTGGCGTTGGAAGGGGCACCTGCCGAGAAAAAGGGCGAGAAAATTTGGTATGTTGGATATAGATCCAATATAGATGAATATAGGCATGATATAGGATGGTTCTTTAAAAAAAAAACGGCTGGGTTCAACTTGGGATGTTCAATTCATTGCTTATGGAATTTTGCATCCTTAAATCGCTTCATGGTGCTTAATGTGGGTACCACACCTCTAGAAACAATCGTCATCACTGCATTGGAGCATTGCCGTTGTTGCAGACTGCACGTCCGTTTTCGCAGCTAAAATCCACAAGTTTGCAGCTCACTTCCCATTAATATGATTTTTGTTGGCCTATATTATTATTATTATTTGTTATTATTATTATTATTATTTGTTATTATTATTATTGTTATTATTATTATTATCATTATTATTATTATGTATTATTATTATGTATTATTATGTATTATTATGTATTATTATGCGAGAATCACATTCATGAACCTACTGGTCCTATGTGGTCCTGTGTGGTCTTAGCGTTTTTCATGAAAATTCACAGGTTTCACCCACCTGCCAGGTCAGGGGTTGCCAGAAACGTCTCCAGGGCATCTCGAGCTGTTACGCGCGAGAGATCATTGAAGGAAGCCGCCTCCATGGTCCGTCGGCAAAAGCTAATGGAAACCATGGGGTTTACCAGCCAAATGATCCAAATGTTGGGCTCGTGAAAATTGAAACCCAAAGCCGAAATCTGGGCAATGAACATGTGATAACATGTGTCAAAAGTGGCATCAAAGCCGAAAAAATATTTCAAGTTCAAATTCTTTCAGTATTTAAGCAATCCATTTTGGGTGGCCAATAGTTGTTGATCCATACCCTGCGCGGAACAAATCAACAAACCCAAGTATGGGCGTGTTGAGAAATCGAAACGCTCATCCCCAAATCCGTGCTTGAAGGGTAAAAAGATAAAAATAAATAAATTTCTCAATTCTTGGACAAGCTCACTAGAACTTTCGGGCTGAGTTGCAGCACAGCAGGACTGACTTTTTTTGGCGGCCTCGGCATAGCCTTGCATCTCCTCGAACATTTTGCTGGTGGCAATAGCAGCCCGTTCGATGAGTTGCCCTTCTCCCTGAGGACCCGTGAGGCCCGTGAGCATGTTATGGATATCCTGCAGGTATGCCACATTGATCACGTGGGAGTAGTCCATCTTATCGGCCAGCCAGCCGCTTTCGGTATGGGCAGCCTCCACAGACCACTTCATCAACGCTGCCATGTTGTTGTTGGTCTTTTTGGTGGCCAACTCCAAGTTTCGGACGATGGAACGATCACCCCGAATCACGGCATCCCGGACGCAATGGATGTCACAAAAGGCACGCGCAAAGCCAATCTGCATCGGGTTGCAAGCAGCGTAGCCCTCTTGCCTTGGCTGCTTTTTTGAATCATCTGGCGTTTGAAACTCCTGGCTTTTTGTTGCGAACTTTTGGGAACACTAGCGCAATTGCGCAAATATGTCCAAAAATCATAGGTATATGATATATATGTATGTATATACATCTTTCTCTCTCTCTCTCTCTCTGTCTGTGCGTATGTACACGCAGCTGAAAGTCACACAAGGTCGCACCACACCAATTGAGAAATATCATTGAATATGTGAATATCTACTTGCTTCCGTACTGCAGCTATCATAGGGGCCGCCGACAGGCAGCTTATGCAGCTTCAAGGTGCGTTTTTCCCTAGTGGATCACCGGTCTTAGCCAGCCAAGTGGCTCAATTTCCCAGCCCTGCTTTGCAAAGTGGAATCCGCTCGCGGGGCCTGCGAAAGTCTTGATAGCTCCCACCAGCTCCATCGCACCCTCGCAGATTTTGCCAGGGTTCATTCCCACCCCCGTACCAAAAGGTGCGATCATCACCTGCAGCGAAAAAGTTGGATGGATGAAAGTGTGGCAACCAACCTTAGCAAACATCTACATGCAATTTACTAGAGTTTGCTAACAAAAGCCTCTAACTTTTTGGGGGCGTACCAGGTATCCCAATGCTTCGACTTGGGGCAACGGGGCCGCCGGCAGGTATCTTTCAGGTCCGAGCAGCATCTGGAATGGCGTCGCAGATCATTCCGCCTCCAGCTTCCACCATGTCCATGATGAACTCGGTCAAGGCCCCGTGGTAGTCCAATCTGGCAGACGCCAAGTCGCGCTCAATGTCGCCTTGCATGCCTCGAGTGGTTCCTCCAGCACTCAAATATAGACCATACAATACCCATCTCCAAATGATACTGTGTTGATCGCTCTCTAAATAGCACTCTAAAATTGCTTACAACCCTATATCCACCCCTGGATCAAGCAATTTGAGAAAATTGATTCAAAACACCACCCATAGCGCACCAATCAAACTGCCAAGATGCAGTCATTCCAGTCCGCATACATCATATTCTCCTAAATGCAATGGGATGACACCCAGGACATCCCAGGACCCGGGAAACGGGCGAAACGGGCGAAACGGGCGAAACGGGCGAAACGGGCGAAACGGGCGAAACGGGCGAAACGGGCGAAAGGGGCGAAACGGGAAAGCACGGAATCTTTGTGTAGGCCGCTGCGAAGTCTTCGTGAAATAAGCATCAAATGATCTGAAAAACAACCTCAGAGAACTTCGGTGTATAGATGTGTATAGTATAGATATGTACTACATTCGCAAGGGAAAATTTGGCACGGTTTCGGTTGACCTCCTGTTTTGGGCAGAATTTGACCGGATCTTCCACGGCGAAGCTACCCTGGCCCTTCTTATCATTCCTAGGCACTGGGGCGGTGGATCCATCACCTCCACCCCAGGGACCAAAAATGCCACCCGCGCCCTTGGCCACCTGTGCTGGAAGCGAACTTAAAATCCCATGGAGCCATGGAGAAACTGCACAAAAACACATGGGAATCTTGAGAGATGTTTGGTGGCTTTAACCATCTTGAAAAATATCCGAAGGAAGTTTAGAAGTCAAACTTCCGACAATATGGACAGATGAAAAGCAGAGCAGGGCAGAGGCAGAGAGAAGAGAAAGATCAGAAGAGAGAAGAGTAGAAGAGAAAGAGTAAGAAGAAA
>Ga0126342_10004834_pt1 | contig 23209 bp, 23 predicted proteins | sample Cyp1metagenome_FD_92528 | JGI IMG/M metagenome (GOLD analysis project Ga0126342, IMG submission 92528) | Coral microbial communities from Lord Howe Island, Old Settlement Bay, Australia - Cyphastrea 1 metagenome | ecosystem: Host-associated > Invertebrates > Cnidaria > Coral ...
AGTTATTACTATGGTTATCTATGGTCACTATAGTTATTACTATGGTTATCTATGGTCACTATAGTTATTACTATGGTTATCTATGGTCACTATAGTTATTACTGTGGTTATCTATGGTCACTATAGTTATCTATGGTTACTATAATTATCTACGGCTATCTATGGTTTCTATAATTGTCTATGGTTATCTATAGTTATTACTATGGTTATCTATGGTCACTATAGTAATCTATGTTTTATCTCTGGTTTTCTAATGGTTACTATAGTAATCTATGGTTATCTAGTGTTTTTTAATGGTTTCTATGGTGAATATTTCCATGTAGGCAGGTTACAAACTTCAGCCACTTGTAGATGGATATTCCCAGTTGTCTACAGCGCCGAGGTCGAGAATATATGAAAACATGGGTATCAAACCACTTATTTGAAGGGTCATCCCACTTAGTACTAGGTTGATAACCCTGGTTAGGTGCCCATGTGGGATATCCCATGGATGGGAGAACTGAGCGGTTATCCAGCCACAAATCCCCAGAAGCACCAGGAGTTTAATGTGGCTGAAGCGTTTCTGGCTGCTGCGGACGAGATTCAATGCCAGGGGCCCTTGGAGATTGGGGTGGCTTTGGCTTCGGCCTGTGTTTCACATATTGATAGTAGCATGTTCCACCACCAAACCAGTTTTTGGTGGCTTAACCAGCAACAACACGACAAAACTGGCAAATATGGTGGGATTCATGGGAATATCATGGGATAATGATGGGATAATGATGATTTACCCTCTGGTGTCATCAGACGTGGCTTGCTGGAAAACCCCGGACAAAAAGAGCCGCTGGGAGGTTTCGCTGGGAGAATCATCGAAGCCACGTCTGATGTGCGATTTTCCAGCCACGTTTGATGACACCAGAGGGTAAATCATCATTATCCCATCATTATCCCATGATATTCGCATGAAATCCCACTATATTTTGAGGGTGACTCCCCAACCCCCCATTCTGAACAATCCAGGGTTGACACGACCAACTTCAGCCATTTGGGGATGGTTAAAAGAAGCCATTTTTGCGGTGATTGGATAATTTATTATTGGGTTGACCACATTACAATAAATGGTTTCCGAATATATATATATATATAGATATAGATAGATAGATAGATAGATAGATATTGTTGGGTTAATCAAGCTGATGGTTACCATCATTGCTAAATCATCATTAATATCCCATTTATAGATCATGTTCAAATCATCATTACAACCAATGATGATTTGGCTGGTTGCCATAGAAATGGGATGATGATTCCCATTGACCAGCATATTTTTCAGGGTGGGTTTGGAAAAACCCACAAGGCGGTGCCCCCCCCCCGTTATAAATTGGTTATAATCCCATTAACTATAGATATATCACCTATAAACCCAAGTGAAATTGGACCTATGTTCAACAACTTAGCTAACAAACTGGGGCACCACCCTGCACCATAAGAGTGTCTATGAAAAGAATGTCCAGCCTTTTTTTAAAATGAAGTCCAATAAAATCTGGATGAAAAGTGAAAAGGGGACGTTGAAGCTATACAAACAGGATCCTTATCAATTTGAATGGATATTTAAGCCAGAAATAGGCTACTAGGTCAACATTGGGTGGAAGCTTTAGCTCCTGTTTTTTTCAACCAGCTGGTAGCCACTACCAGCCAGGTATGTATTTTCACAGAACAGTTTAGCTTCCATTCCGCACAGGAAACTGCAGAACCCATCATGGCACGCCCGGGGATGAGGTCCTGCTCCCATCAATGGTGAATCCTTCCAAGAAAATATAAGGGCATGCATAAAAACCTTGATACGGCCCAATAATATAATATGATGATGTTGAAAGCATGTTGACCTGACACTGCCATCAAACTGTAGAAATATTTAGGGCTGTTTAAGTTTTGATAATTCAGAACACCTAACAAGGCAGCCACTGCTCATAACATCCCCTTACGCCGTGCCTCGGCTCGGCCTAGGTCCGGGACACGTGTTGATTACGAAGCCTGTGGAGTTGGGAGATCCCAGAGAGCTGAAGGTTGGTAATGGCATGGCATGCCGCTGGTAAAACCATGGGAAAACCATAGGAAAATGGTGATTTAATGGTGATGAATCCATGATTTTCATGGTGATTAATGGTAATTTACCCTCTGGTTATGACTGTTACAGTTCGCCATGGTTAAGCCATGGCCCTAATCGAAATAGATGGTAAACTTTTAACTTCAAAATGGGTGGATTTTCCATGGCGAACTGTTAGTCATAACCAGATGGTAAATTAACAGTTCGACCCTGAAAATCGCCACTTTTTAGTGGTTTCACTCATCTTCCAACCCCGATGAATGTCAGGGTCGAACTGTTCATGTACTGGATGGTAAATTTGGCTGAATCGTGGGGAAAACATGGGTTGAATGGTTTGAACCAATTGGGGGGTTACCCTTTGGCAATTGAAGAGTTTGCGATGGAAAATCGCCATTGTGTCTGAGTAAATCATTTTTTAAGTAGCCATTTTACCATGGCTACGTTAGATTACAAGATGTTTTTTTTGAATCACATCAAATTGGAATTGCATGATGGAACATGATAGGACAATCACTACTCGCACTTGGAAGATCACCCTGGCTGAAATCAATTGGAAACCTCACATGTCTAAACGGGAAGAAAATATTCTGGAAAAATCATTCTCTATGGGAATTCCATATTTGGTATAACTTGCGTCCGTCCTAATAGCTGTAACAGTCAAAAAAGGATTTCTTTATATTTCGGGCAAACGTTGTTTTGAGTGCTTTCCTTCGTGCACAAAATCGTGCTTTTCGTCTAGATTCTAGATCGTGCTTTTTGGTGCTCTCCTTCGCGCCAAAAATCGTGCTCTAGATCGTGCTCGCTGTTACAGCTATTAGGCTTGTGTCAAGGTATAACAAGTTTGTTCCCAGACTTGGTCGCGATTTCTGTGCAGCCGCCCGATAGTTTGATTGATACCCCTTACACATTGAAAAGGTGGAGAAACACCGGGTCCTTGGTTTTTTAGGGTCCAAAACCCATTTACCCATACCCTTTGGTAATCAAACAAGGCTTGCTGGAAGATCCATCATTGATACTTGACTTTCCCATTATATCTGACCAGCAATAAAATCATTGCCATGTTTTTTGAAGATCGAATTTGTACTTAAAATCTGGGTAAATTATAATCATAGTTAGTAAGGGGAATCATCCCCAAATGGCCTTAATTCAGGTTGGTGAAATATTATAATTTACCCAGTTAAAATGGAATTCATAGCTGTCATAGCCTGTCATTGGGTATGTCTCAAAATGGAATGGTGGCCGGAGCTTACCCAGTTAAAATGGAATTCATAGCTGTCATAGCCTGTCATTGGGTATGTCTCAAAATGGAATGGTGGCCGGAGCTTCAGACATCGTCAAGAGTATCTCCAGGTCGGGGATGAGTCGCAAGTGGGGCACGCCTGCCCAACAAAACATTCGGAGGAACCTTTTTTTCAATGAATCCAGATGTACATTTCGTAGATTGTCGTGGTGGATATCACTTTGGGAGGTCAATGACTGTGATGGTGATAGCTATCATCAAGGCATGCCAGTTGATGCGCTGCAAATGGTCAACATGATTGGCTTCACAGTGGCATCACACGTCTTTTCAGCGGTATTTTTCCAAGTTGGGTCTGAAAAGACATGGATTTCACCCAAAACACATTATCAAAATCGAAAAAATATGGAAAAATCATGTTTCACCATAGGATTTTGATGGTTTTTCTCCTCCATTTTCTTGGGAGAAATCACTGTGTCGCCGAGGCATGGCGGATATATCGTTTCAGAAACCCAGGCAGGAGTGGGTCATAGTGGGTCATAGTGGGTCCAATAGGTCGGCGAAGATTTGACGATGGATTGATATGGAAAACATCATTACCCTCTGGTAAACACGCAAAAAGCTAGGAAAAATCACCACTTTTAGTAGGTAAATCATCACTTTTAGTAGGTAAAACTATGGAAAATCACCACTTTTAGTAGGTAAATCAACTATTTCAATGGACCATTTTCCATAGCGATGTAACAAATTACCAGAGGGTGACCATCACTATAGTGATATACCAGGTAGTTATGTTGAAATAGCGAACATGATGATTTTCCATAGGTCCATCTGGTATTTCAGCATGACTATGGAAAATGTTCATCGTAATAGGTAATTTGTCAAACTAAATGGTCTAGTCAAATTACCAGAGGGTACATGCGATATTCATGGACATATTTAATCAATGGCCATTTCAGGAACCTAAATTGGAGGTACCTACCATATATGTGGGGCCTACCATATATTCCCATTGATTTAATGAGTAGTAAAGGTAACCTAAGATAGCTATGCCAAAAAAAGGCCCGTGACAGTAGATATGGATTTCGATAGCTATGTTGGATGACCAGCGTTTTGTTCATTTTTAAATTGGAAAGCAAAGAAAAATATACTTTGAGATGATGGCTCTGGCAGGCCCAAGACTTAACAAGACACCCCAGAATGATAATCGTTTGAGAATCTTGGGTGCCGTCCTGTGGTTGTTGGTTTGGTGCCGGTATGAAAACATAGAGTTCAAATCCATATCCTAGGGAAAGCCATTCTATCATACTGTAACCCAGTATAAACCAAAGTTGGTGTTTTTCCAACTTTTTTCGATTTTCTACGCTCCCACGGATTCCCAAAATCGGTCCCGTAAGGTTCGGTTTGAACATCACCGAATCGACGATTTGTGATCAGGTGATGGATCCTGAAAATCGACGGAGTCGCATCCATTACGCTGGGGACCACGGTGGGGACAAGAAATGGTAATTTCTATAAATAGCTGGATGGTTTATAAGGGAAAATCCGAACCTACCCTCTGGTAATTTGTTACATAGCTATTGGAAATGCTGATTTATAGTGGATTTACCCATTGAAAATGGTGATTTTCCATAGTTATGTCAGTTTGCCAGAGGGTAAAATGGATGATTTGGGGGTACCCCTAGTTTAGGAAACCCCCAAAATGTCCCTTGATAGGGGCAAAGTAACCATACATGATGGTTAGTACGGGTAGTAGGCTCTACGCTAATTGGCTGAGGGCACTGATCGAAAAAGTGATGGTTTGTAGGGGGAGATTTTCAAGAATTCTTGATTTCTGGTTTTTGATAATCTCAGAAGTATCCAGAGGTCATACCATCTGGTTATTTAACTTAGCTATGGAAGTGGCCCATATAGTTCGATGATTTAAAATTCAGTGTGCATTTCAGTACTCTAAAATGGATGTACCACTGCCATATTTTACGGGGATGTTCCCATTTCAAGCCGTTACTAGTACATAGGCCCTTTACATTGTAAGTACCTCCAATATATCGATTCCTGAAATAGCCATTGAGAAGATGCTGATTTTCTAGTTCGCAAATCGTTAAATTTCCACGTTGGTGGGAAACCTGCAGTGGGCAGCCGAGTGTCACCAGACAAAGGCGTGCAAAAAGAACGCCCCAGCATTTGGCGGTCATGATGTCAACTGGTTTCAGCACGAAAAACTCAATGGCTACACCCAATAAGGTCGGCAATGTTACCCTCTGGTAAACCAACAGTTTACTAATGAAAATTGCCCATTTATAGTTGATTTAACCCATAAAAAAATGTGGTTTTCCATAGGTATGTTAGTTTACCAGAGGGTAATGGGCACTTTATGGGGATTTCATATTGGATAGAATGGGGTATCAGCAAGAATTTGCCCCGTTCCGTGTGTCCGAAAATGGGATATGAAACCAACTTGTTTTTTTTTCATAGGGAAAATGATGATTACAAACTTGATCGAAGGGTGGCCCATTTTGTTTGGGGATACTCTTAGGCCACAACTTTCATGGATAGACCATAGCCTGGCCATATTTGTTTGGATACCTTTGCACGCTGGGTTTGGTTGGTCATATGTGTATATATATATGCATATATTGATGTATGTATACTGTATATGATTAGATTAGATTAGATTACATTATAATCTATCATATTATTTTGTACTATACTATATTATATTCTAATCTATTTTATGATTTTTTGATATTACATTATATTATATAATATTACATTGTATTAGATTATGTTATATTGTATCATATCATACTAAATTATGTTAGATTATGTTATATTATATCATATTGTGTATATATATATATGTATATTGTGTTATTTACATGTTTTTGTTCACATTAGTGTTTTACTAATTTGCCTATCCATGTGCATCTACATTACTCAGTCATGCGCAGATAAATGCATCTATGCGATCATGTTTCCATTTAGGTATACACACATACAAATATACATATATATATATATTTGCATATAAATATGTATATATATATATATATGTATATATAGGTATGCATATATACAATACATACATTTGTACAGACGTATGGTCATGAGCATATCTGGTGTTCACAATCTACTCACTTCTATTCACTGTATGGTGGCCGTTTTCCATCCCCTCAGGTGCAAGATTAACGACCGCGCCGAGATTTGGCGCAAGTTTCGAAAAATCGCGGTGTCAGCGCTTGCGGAAATACCCACTTGGGGATGTCTTACAATGGAGGATCCCCTGAAAAAAACCATTTGGTTTCAATAATTTGGGTAATTTGGAGGTAGCCCTATTTTGAGAAACTTCTATTTGTTTATAGGAAAATCATCTATGAATGGATGCCAATATGGGTGTGTCCTTTAAAATTGTGGCTGGAAAAGATAGTGGCCCGAGTTCCTCCAGAAATTCAGGGGCCAAGCACATTTAAAAACTAAAGGCGCCTCAAATGTGAAGGTTTGCGTTGACATGAAGGCAGTCTTTGATAAGTCTTTCTTTTAAGAGCTAACTGAATTAATTTTGATGTCAGCACTGGATTTTTAAGGATCATGATGATGCTGATGGTGATCCTATCAGTAGGGTTCACCAAGCCATTATGTTACGATTTGCTGAAGACAACGTGCTGTTTTTCCAATGGGAAATCCACAGTCTGGGGAATCTATGTTTTTTTGCAGCCCCTTGAGCGGGTCCCATGCTCTTGTTTACCTGACTAGTGACTATGCAATATTCATCCGTCATTTGACTCCACGGTCACACCTGTGTATTGAGCGACTTGATGCCTTTTTCTTTTTTGGGGGGTGTCGATTTGGACTGGGATTGCGTTTTTGGGTGATGCGTGCTTATTGAAGTTGAATAAACATCAATGGGTTCTTCCTCCACTAGTTGTTTTTTCTGTCTTCTTTGTTCAGCAATCCCTTTTTTACTCCTGTGTTTCTTTTACCGTATCTTCCTTCGTCACGCAAAGGCAGCTAAGGCACGAGCATGTTTTCAGATTCATTGGGATACAGCTGGTTTTTCGACGAAAATCAGCTGCATATGGTTTCCATGGCTGATTTAGGGGTAAAATAGATCTGGTTGGTGGTTTTGAACATGAATTTTATTTTTACATATCTTGGGAATAATCCCAACTGACTTTCATATTTTTCAGAGGGGTGGCTCAACCACCAACCAGATGATTTGGGTTCCCCCCTATTTTAGGAAACCCCCATATAACGAATATGACCATAAATCACAATTGAATTCCCTACGGAACCCAGCCCACCACCAGGCTGTCTGAAATTTCGGCTGTCAGGGTGTGCCCAAAGCCTGGCATTACCTGAGTAGGAAGTTCAGGTCGGATATTCTTGAATTTGCTGAAGATGTTTTCTGTTCCCAATGAAGGTTCCACTTGGAGAATCCACAGGTACTACAGTAGTTTTTACGTGTTTGGGGTAAGCAAGTACAAGTCTTTCAAGGATGCCCACATTTTTCACTCATCCCACAGTTTCTCAGAAGTGGAACCCATGGCTAACCTTGATAGAAATGGGATCATTCGAAAGATGCCACCCGACAATCATCATCCAAACTGTGTTTTGAACTGTTCAAGTGATATTACTTTCATTCCGCAAAAGATGGTGGCCAAGAAGGGTGAGATGAGCCACAGCCGAGCCGAGGTGCGAGGGCTCCAAGGGCTGGAAAATCCACCTCTAGTTCGATGAGTTTCCCAACGTTTCAAAGCTCATCAATGGGATTTGCATGGATTTCCCATTGATACGTTTCTTTCTCGGAGGCGAGTCCTACATCATGGTGTCATGTTCATTCTACTGAACCACGGTTCGAGCAGATGGATGTTCAATTGTCAAGTTTGATTGCCAGAGAGTAATTCTGTGCGAATGGTAAGCTGGTAGGCGAACGTGGTTTTGCTCTTTCTCCACGTGTGGGGAAATACACTCCCCAACTCAAATCATCAAGTTTACAGTTGACTGCTGGATAGTTTTGCTAAACTGAACCAACTTAGTTCCCTTGAGCTGTTCGTTCCCGCCCATCTGTCAGGGTGGCCGAACTACTTTGTACCTTGATAGCAGATGCTGGCAGCGAATACCTGCAGCTCAAGCCATCTATTGGGGCTCATGGAACCCAGAACCTGAAAAAAATGGCGCCTACCCGCTGGTTATGACTAACAGTTCGCCATGGAAGCCATGGCCCATAGAAATAGATGATTTTCCCAGCTATAAACCTCCATTTATGGTTGGGATTTTCCATGGCTATGTTAGTCATAACCAGATGGTAATTATCTATTGCTCAGGGTCGGACGTCAGTCTAGCCTTCTTTTTCTTCGTGAAATGTTGGGGACTTGGTTCCCCAAATCCCACAGTTTTTTCAGAACACATCTCCATGGTTTTAGGCTCGCTGCTTTTGCTGATCCAGTCCTCCATTTACAAAATTTGGATGATCAAATGCTCCATTGATGTCAACTGACCAATATTTATTGAGGATTTGAGGCAGCTATGTGTGCCCACAGTTGAAACTAGTGTCTTGGGTGGAGGGTCAATGGATTAGCCTTCCGATTTGAGGCCTAAAGTGCAGAAGAGCGCGGCATCCATCGGCAGGTCATTGGAATCGGTGACAATCAGGTCCAGTTGAGAAGGAAAATTCCACTAGGAACAGTAGGATTATATATATATTCATGGATGAAAATCACCTGTTTGTCAACTGACAACCAAGGTTAGGAATTTCAGTGATTGTCACCTATTGCAGAAGGTAATATTACTCACAAGTAGGTTATAGTAGGTTTTAAAACAATCGGTAATTATCATCCTAGGTTGAGAAAAACAATCAGTAGGTTTTTAGTTAGTTTGTCAGTGTTGAATTCTAAAACAACTTGTGGACATACAGATGATCAGATTCAAAAAATTGCGATGGAATCGTGAAGATTTCTTGCAGGACGTGATTCATAGATTATGGCCAAGTTTGCTCTGCAATTTCTATTATCATTGGCAATTCTTAAAATGGGGACCCCCTAAATCATCCAAGAATTGCATGTTTTAATCGGGAAACCAATGTTTTCGGAGTATAGCAACTTTGGCAGAGACATGTGGGAAGCTGGATACTAAAAACGGGGTGCAGTTGGGCTGGAAAAAGTTGGCATGGGATGTTAACCCTCATAAATCGGGATAATATATATAATTATATATATATGATATTGTATGACTGGTTGGTGATTTGGAACATGTTCTATTTTCCATCACTATATATATATATATGATTATTTATATATATAGACATATATATATATGTGTGTGTGTGTATTTTTTATATAGGGAATTATAATCCCAACTGACTTTCATAATTTTTCAGAGGGGTAGGTATACCACCAACTAGATGACTATGTTCTACGGTTGTAGGTACGCTTACATCTGAAACCCCGAGTCCTCTTCGAAGTTCCCATAAACTCTTCCCACAAGAACTACTTAGCGGTCCCGCTGGCAGGACGCGACAATCTGACAAGACACAGTTCGGAGACCAAATTACCCTCTGGTAAACAAACATGGCCATAGCTATTGAAAATGGCCATTTATAGTGGATTTACCCATTGAAAATGATGATTTTCCATAGTTATGTTAGTTTACCAGAGGGTAAACTCACCACTGCTGGCCATTGGGATCTGATGCCATGGGAAAACCTGGGGTCCCAACATTGGTGAAACATTTCAGGTATCAAACACCGATGAAAAATACGTAACATATAAATGCCCACAAAAGGTGATGTGTTAATGGGGAACTTCAGGATCATGGAGATAGCCACTTCTTGAGCAAGCACTTCGGTGACTCGACTCGAGATACCACAAATCACCATCTGACCAGGGGTGAGAAATTCTTCGAATTTTCTCCTCAAATCGCCTAGGTCCTTGCCGACACTTTTGGCTTCCAGACAGGCTCCCAAGCGCAGCGAGGAAGCCAAGGAGATAGCTGAGGCCAGGGGTTTGGGTCATTGTATGGTGCCATTGGGGGGTGTAAAAGAAGTTGGTTGATGTTGGTTGATGGGCACCTCTTTTTATGTTGGGATAATGAGTTTACCCCAGGGCATTTCGGAATCCTGGCTCCTGATGTGCCATCGATGCCTCAAACATCTTTCGGTACCCAGCTTGAGGCATTTTGCTCCAGCTCCCATTCCAGCTCCACGTTCAACGCCATGGCAAGATACGCGATCTTCTTAGAGGAAGCGAAGTACTTTCTGAAAGACAATCGGAAACTGGGTTGACCTTTGTGAATGGTGAAAAGATCTCGGTTTTCAATATGTTATTCCATTTGATGGGGAAGGAGGCTAGCAATGATAGGAAAGTGTCAGTAGCTGCTTAACCAGCTGGGGTAACTTGGGGGCTTAGTGACAACCCTGGTGGTTCCACCTGCTTGGGTCGATGCTCAGGAAAGACCTCATTTGGCTCGTCCGTGCAGCCCATTATTTTCCAGCCTCCGAGCTGAATGGACAGGAAAGGCTTCCGGGCGACGAAGATGACGAAGACGCCTTGCAACGATTGGTGAGACACCTTCACACCTTGAAGAAGAAGGAGAACTTCCACAACTTTCAGCCACGGCCATGGAGTAAGCCTTCTTCTTCCCCCTGGTGTGTTTTGGCCGGTCAAGTTTCGGAGTTGGTTTTTATGTTATGTTTCTTTTACAGAGTTTAACCCACAGGTTGATTGAAAACAGGGGGTAACATCACCCACCCCCTGGTCATCCGACGTTTATGGACAAACCCACCTGGTTTTCCCACAGTTGTTCCACACAAGCCCGCCATGAGCGCCAGCAAACCTCAACTTGACTCCGGAGTGGTCTGAAATGGGGTACCCCAAAATCTCATTTTTTTTAAAAGTCATGGTTAACCCTTCATAAACTTTCGGCTACCCTCCATTCTTGAACAAACCACAACAAACCCATTTAATTACCCCAGTTGTATCCCATTATCTCCGCATGAAACCATTATTTGTCAAGCATCCTCCCATGTGGACAAATCGGTCCCAAAATATCTGAAACGTGGCAAAACCTTTTGTATTCCCATGAGCCCTTGCCATCAATTTGGTGCAACAAAATGCCCCATGATGTTGTAAAGAAAAAACAGGTATGTGGTCACTGGTGCCGACTGCACCGAAGTTCATCTGAACAAGTTGGAAAAGATGAAGTTCAGTCGCGGAGGCGTCATCTCGGTGACTCGCATTCCAGACCAGCCGTGGTGCAGGGAGTCCTCCCAAGATGTGCATCCACGGGATACTGGGTTGAACGGCTGGTTTCCATGTTGTTTTCGAAAATTGGAGGTTTCCTAAAATGGTGATACTGCAACAACTCCAGATCCTTGTCAGGTTTGCCACGTCGATATAAAAGAATCACTGCTGGCCCTTGACTACATTATATACTGGCTCAGGAGGGGCCCCTTTCTTTCCATAGAAACGCTCAGCCTTGTGACATGGGCCGCTGATCTGTGCGCTGTGCCCATTGGTGTGAAAATAGAGCTGTGCGCTCTTGCATTTGCGTTGCTGTTGTGTCCGGCGCCCAATCTGTCCAGCATGTGGTGAATAACGGTGACCAGGCAACTGTTCATCCCAAAGGGCAGGCAAGGCTTGGCTGATGGCGTCGAAATCTTGCTTATTTTGTGAGTGGTGGACACGATGTCTCTGGTTCCTTCGGGGGTAAGACTTGCAACCTTCAACAAACGCCAACCACGTAGGACACTCATGATAAAGGAGTCTGCCAAAAAAACTTCCGAAACATCTTGGGGGATTTTGGGCTTTCCCACTTCTGATTCAGGTCCTGGAGCCGAATGCTCAGAGGCCGCAGGAGGTCGATGGCTAGGTGAGGAGCCAGGAGCCGCACTAGCAGAAGCCTCAGCACCTTGCTCAGGAGAGGCTGCAGCTGCTGGAGCTGCGGCAGGATCATGTTGAAGATCCGAATCACCAGAAGCAGGATCCATGCTCCCCCATATAGCCATACTCGTAGTCGTCATCCCACCAGTCCCATTCAGAGATAGGTGGCAATCAAAAAATTCTTTCAGCAGGATCTACACCACTCTGCTCTTCCCACAACCGTTTGAAGGCTTCAGAAAACTCTTCATAACCCAAGGTTTCACGAACCAAAAAGTTTGCCATTGACTCACCAGGTTGTCTCTTGAACTCCAAGTACTGTTGAAGAATTGCAGCTGTGTTCGGAAGGGTCTTGCGAAACAAGGGAGAACCAGCTAGCTTCCTCAAAAGATTCAGAGTTCCATCAAGTGAATCAATTTCCATTCTTGACCATGGCGAGAAGACAGGCAGGACCAGATAGTCTTGAAATCAACTTGGAAGCCACATATCTATGTTTCTTGGTGGGTTCGAAGCAGCAAACCACGCAACCGCTTTTGTATACCTATGCCGGCTCTTTGCTTGTCCATCCCACGAAGGCACCGACGAATCATCATTCCGAGTTGCCATGGAAGTTCTAACTGCGCTCTATGCCATGAATGGCATGATGATGGTTGGGATGATGGTTGGGATGAGATGTGGAATTGGGGACATGATGATGGATGGTGGAACGATGGTCAGTGGCATGATGAATGGCATGAACATGAATAGCCTGATGAAACCGCTCCTGCTAAGGATGCGCAAGCTGCTTTGTCCCCTGACGAAGCAGAGCACCTCCAAGAAGCTCTTGAAGCTGAGTGAGCAAGTAGCCGAGCAACTTGCAGCTGAAGCCAAGCGCACTTGGAGGAAGCCCAGAAAACCACCCAGCAATTGAAACGCGATAGACGCTTTCGTCATGCCAACACTGTCAACAATGGTCGTTGATTAAACTGTGGCGGCAACCATTTAGTTAGGGATTGTCCTGACAAACGACATGGGAACTACCCCAAGGGCAAATTTTTGGGGAAGGGCAAGGGCATGTACTATATGCCGGCCCTTGTTCGAGCGCGCCATGAAGCTGAAGAAGTTGCACGTCGCACCAGAGCTCTACGTGTGATGTCCAAACTCAAAAACTCCAGTGTGAAGCAGCCTCTGCGCACCTTTTAGCCAATGGACTTAGTCATGGTTTGGCGCAAGCAATGGCCTGCTCACCTTGCTACATTCTTGGCAACTTGAAGGTTTGGATTTAACAACTGCATTTCTCGAGACGGCTCCTACGTTTGCTGATGCCAACTTGTGGACTTATGGTGTAGCCGAACTTCGGTCTGCACTCGGCCTCGCCACCAACGGCATCATGAAGGTTCTGCGCAACATCTATGGTAGCATTAGACCATGGCTTGACTTGCATCGAACCTTGACTGGGCCCTGGGAGAGCGATGTTTCTAGGTTTGGTATGACGTGGACCCAGTGACCCAACAGCCGTTCACCATTGGGCATGATGGGTGGTCATGTGGATGACTTCCACAGGGCAGGAGACCCCAACAATGCAAAATGGAATGAAGTTTTCCGCAAAATAGACTCCGCTTACCGATGGGGAACTACAAAGCGCTCTGCATATCGAAATGCTGGCACGGACACCCAAGTGAATCGTGATGCTGACGGCGATCTTGTCATCTCCGTTAGCCAGCAATACTATGTAGATTCCCTGCCAGGCCTTGACATCTCTGCGGACAGATTGCGCAATGAAAATGCACAGATGACTTCTGATGAGATTGCTGCTTGCCGAGGTGCTTTTGGCGCATTGCAGTGGCTTGCGATTCAAACTCAACCTCAACTCTGCTCGATGCAATCTCCTCCTCACTGAAGTTATCAAGTTTGGTAAGATGAGCTATGCAATGGAAATCCAGCGCGTGATTGGCGAGATTCGTCGTGAACCCTATGAGCTCAATTTTTTTCAAGCACAAGAAGGCGAAAACTTGGCACGATGTTTGCTTCATTACATCTTCATTACTATGGCTGACCAATCTCATGCAAATCGAGACAAAGGTGATTCGACTGGTGGAATCATCACTTTGATGAGCGGCCCTGAGGCTCTGAAAGGTGAAGTTTGTCCTATGTCTCTTTTAGCTTGGCGAACCTGGAAACTCCGCCGCAAAGCTCTTGGATTAAATGATGCGGAAGTTCAAGCAGTTCTTGAAGGTGAAGACTGGAAATTTCGTGCACGTCTCCTTTGGTGTGAGATCCATGGTGCTGGCCTTGACCATCCACCTGATGCCAACAAGGTGGAATTTGCAGAAGAAATGGCCTCACAAGTTGAGGGTGCACTGACAGCAAAGGTGGATTTTATGCCGTGCTCTACAACGAAAGTCTTCTCTTGGGTTTGAGCAACACAACTTCAAGAATACCTCCAGCGTGCTGGTGCGAGGCTTCGCTGGGTAGCCAGTGACTATGATTTGGGTGACAGTCTGACGAAGAAACGTGCTGACTGCCGAATTAGCTTCCAGAACTTCCTCAAAACCTAGCTGGAGGCTGTCAAATATGATCCACGGTTCATAGCCTCCAAGAAGAACAAAAAAGAAGGCAAAACAGCAGTGAACCAAACTGACAACTACCTCCAGGGCGGCAAACTTGATCTTCCTTTCTATGCTGGTGCAACAACTCCAGATCCTTGTGAGGCGTGCCACGTCGATGCAAAAGAATCACTGCTGGCCCTTGACTGCATTATATACTGGCTCAGGGGGGGCCCCTTTCTTTCCATAGAAACGCTCGGTCTTGCGACATGTGCTGCTGATCTAGGTGCTGTGCCCATTGGTGTGAAAATAAAGCTGTGCGCTCTTGCATTTGCGTTGCTGTTGTGTCCGGTGCCCAATCTCGCTGCCACCGTGTGCCCGCTGCAGGTACCCCCAAAATCATCCATTTTGATGGATGATTTTGGGGTACCCCCATTTTAGGAAACCTCCATATAACTTTGTAGATCTCGCAGAATTGCAGCGTTTTTCGGTGGAAAAGGATTTGTATGCACACCCGCAAGCACCACATATCCACCACAAGTGGTCAACTGTTTGAACTTTTGTAGCAAGGGATATGTTCAAAAAGCTAACTAAGGATCAATGGGCCTGGGGCACTCTGATGCCCTTGTATTTCAAAGTCATTGGCCAGCGCGAGCAGAAGTGGTTAGTGAACTTCTTTGGAACGCAATGGCAAGGAAATGAGTTGATCATCAACGAGCAGGTGCGGAATAGGGTAATGGCAGTGCCATAGTTGGCCCTTACCCTCGGCTGAACTAACAGGTTGCTATTGAAAATGGCCCATTTATAGTGGATTCACCGATAAAAAGTGGTAATTTTCCACAAGTATGTTACTTTACCAAAGGTAATTAAATGTATATAATTGGCAACATGGGATTTCCCAAACATCGAATGATTTAAATATGTCCCACGCGTTGGACATGTGCATCGAAAGTAAAGATTGAAATCCCAAGATGTGGGGTTGAACATGGACCAAGTCAAACCGTCACCAAGCCAACTCGGGAGCGTCATTTTACCCTTTGGTAAACAAGAAAAGAACTATGGAAAATCACCATTTTTTTCATGGGAAAATCAACCAAATGGCCATTTGCAATAGCTATGTTAGTTTACCAGAGGGTACATCATAGCGGTGCAGATTGGTAAATGGATTTGTCCGAAGATCTGGAGACGACCACCCCATTTATCAATCCGGGTTTTGGGGGGTTGCCCAAATATTTAATTCGAGGAGTTTCAAAAACTCATAGCCCCAAAAGATTGTTTTTGTTATGTTCAATGGGAATTTCAGCATCCTAAAATGGAGGTACTGTACCATATTTCAGGACATATTTTCTGGGGATATCCCCTTACATAGGCCTTATATATATATAGGCCTTATATATGGCAGGTACCTCCAATTTAGGATCCTGGAATGGCCATTGACATGTCGTTTGCCACATGATCTGACCATCCATCTTAGGAATCAATGATTTTGACCCAGGCCCATACCCATACAACTAATCTTAGATACACCATCACCAAAAACATATTTTCTTCATTTTAAGCGTTTAATTGCCCAGAAATGATAACTGGAATATCAAGAGAAGAAGCACACCACACTCCAATAGGATTTAGCCATCTTTGGGAGTAATGCTGAACCATTGCGAGGTGAAAATCGTTGTTCAACATTTCTCCTGTGTTTTGCATCTTGTCACTCTTGTCTCGCCTGTCACCTAGACCACCTAAGCTCTGCGTAGGTATTCTGTGCGACCCAGGCTTGGTGTAGGACTGGCGCCCACTCACCAGGTGAATCAGGAATTCTTTAGAAGACAGTTGAACGCACACAGTGACAAGCTCTTTGCCCGTTATGTGGCCTGGTGTGTGGTTTCAGTATGTTTCAGTCATATTTTAATGTATTTAACCAACCAAAATCCTTTAGCGACTTGATTCAAGGGAAGATTTATAGGAAACCATTTGTTTTTTTAGCCCCAGGATTACAGGGAGTTCCCTTGGGACCAATTTTTCTGGACGTTTGGGATGATGAATCAGATCCCCAATAAATATTGACAGCGCCGGTTAATCTTGATTGATTAGAGGTTCCTCCAAGTTAGTAAAAATCATACTCCACACTAATACAGCCCATAGGTTTACGAATCCATGGTTGGCATTATGTCTGTTTAGATTCCACCTGACCTCATCTTGTGTAGTTTTCATATTTGAACCCCAATTTCAGCTGAAAACCCCCATGAAAATCACCATTGACTTTCAGATTTTCCAGTTTTTGACGCATGTCCACCAGGTTGGCTTAGCACTGGTGCATCCCCATCCCAGCCCTGACAGAGTGCTGCTCCTGACGCTCTTCCAACACGACCCGAAAAACGGCGACGCTTGGGCCGTGCCCGGCGGATCCGTTGATCGCGCCAAGGATCAGGACTGGATTCAAGCTGCTGGATGGATTTTAACATGTTTTAACCATGAAAATTGAAAATGGAGATTTCACGGGGAAGACTGGGGATATTTTTTGTTTTATGGGGAATTTTATGGGGAATGGACTATACTGGAGGAATCATTTGATGGAGAATACGTAACTGATCATCTAATGATGCTGTAAGTTCAAGTCCCCATGGCTTATCTGATAATGTGGGTAAAACAATTTCATGTTTACCATCCTCCAGCCATCACCATTTACATAGGTGGCATGGTTACCATTCCCAGTCATGGGTGGTTTGAGACATTCTTTGAACCACATGCCTAATATGCTTAGAACTCTGGTTACAAACCAGTTACGATCCGTGGGATGATCCTTCAAGAATTGCTCATCAATCCATTTTCAGTTCGGGATGACCATAACCCCACTACACTTGGATTCCCATTATGGGATGGATGACCATAAACCATATCAATTATGAACATTTGAGGTGAAACCATCAAAATCCCGTGGCTTATCATCATTTCGGTGCTCAGATTGCAATTTGGGGCTACGGTATCCACAGTTGTTGGACATGCCCAGTTATAGTAGCCAAACAGATCTATTGTTGAATTGAATGGCGATGTTTGATGGTGAACATGATTTTTTTCCAGCCTTGATTTTGGGATGGATTTATCCCAAACATGGGCAAGCGTTTACCAACCATAATGGGAATATTGTGTGGAGATGATGGGCTGTAGCCAACGACATGCAGAAAATGAGATTGTGCAAGAGTGGGGCATACCCCAATTCTTGTCATTTGTTTCATGGAAATTTCATGATGATTAACCATGTTGGGCTCAGGGTCTGAGTTTTTCTTGGTGCGAAGAAAGACCGGCAAACACCGTAGTTGTCAGGAATCCTCAGTGGTTTATAGCCATATATAACTACGTATGCAAGGTATGGCTCTCCCAGTTAGAAGTTGCTTTATAAACCCATTAACTATCGTTATATCCCCTATAACGCCTAGTTAACCTGTTTTCTGTGCGTCAACTTTGCCATTTTGGGGGCCATCATATTGCTGGCTTACTTCATGCGCTTTCCTCACAACGATGAGTCCCGTGGGGATCACGGCACCAAGGCTGCCATGAGAGAGTTCGAAGAGGAGGTCAACCCCAGTGGCGATGCGCAGTGGTCGGCGGCTGCGGCATTTGAGCCCGGAAACTTTCAGCTCATCTCGTTGCAGAATCTCTTGCCCGAAAGCGACATACAGAATCTCCACCTGGTTTCAGGTAGCCAGGTAGCCAGGTAGCCTTGTAATGTAATTTGACTGTTTGGAAACTGGAAGCCATGGCCCATTTATAGATGATTTTCGCATTAAAACTGTGATTTGCAAGTAGGCTAATGTGTGTTTAACCATTGAAACGTGTCGGCGTAACCACAAAATCAGGGAATTGACCGACATAGATGATGAGTAATTAAATGGAAAGCTGCTAGTTGGCCACAGTTGAGATGATCTCCAGCGGCAAGGGGCACAAGTATGTTTTTTGAACTGGGTCGAAGATGCTGAAACCACCAACACCTTGAAGTTGCACAAAGGGAACGGAGGGAATCCATTGGGAATGTTTTGAAATGGCCCTTAATACAATTCCAAGGAATATGAATAGGCCGTGCCTGAACTTCGTGGTGGCTCGTGCCAAGCAAGCCTTCTACCAGTTGACCCAAACAGCTGCGCCACACCCAGATGGGGGGCAAGCACTCAAGCTTCCGACGGATTTCGTGACTGGATCGCAACCAGATCACTCCTCCATATGGCTATGGAAAATCACCCATTTATGGATAATTTTCCACGGCTATGTCAAATGACCAGAGGTTAGATGCTTAAGATGTTTTCCAAAAAAATATGGATTTACCTTTCTGATCCCAGTAGCTGTCAACGTTTTTTCACCACGAGGTCCATTGGCACCGAACGGCAGCGAGAAATGTGGCGCTACTGGCAGGACACAAAGCTGCCTTTGTTGGAGCATGAGCGTTTCTTGTGGCTGGAGTTGGACCTGACGAATGGCATCCCTGTGGTCCCAGCAAATTCGCAGCTGGGACGAGTGAATTTTATTCATTTTTTTGTACAGAAAATGGATGAGAATGTGGAGGATGGTGGTGATAATGATTACAACAACTGATTCATTTTCCTCAAACACATTTTTTAGCAGAGGAAAAAGCATCTCCCCAGTTGACACTAGTGCCGTAAATGCCTCTTTTTTGTGCAGAAACCTTCCACCAGGCAGGTCCATGGCTACGTCAACTTCGTCGCCAAGGCGCTGCAGAGATCTTCCGCCCGACCTGCCCTGGAAGAGCTGCTGGAGCAGCGACCCTACGCAGCGGTTTTGGAAGCGGCCCCAGCACCATGGAATGCGGAAGATCAAAGAAATGCAGAGGTGGCTATGATTCAAAATGGTGAAAATGCCGTGGAAATGTGAAAAACCAATAATAGTTACCATCCCTCAGTTCTTTGGGAATCTTGGACATTTTGTGTTTATGCCTAGGGCCTAGGATTGGATGATATTTTTTCGGTGGCAGTGTACCTAAGCTTAGCTATGTGTGGCAATTGTCCACTTTGAACTGAATTTCAACACGTGTCCTTGGCAACCCCTTTTTGACCCCAAAAAAGGGTCTCCAGTACACTTGTTGCAAGTCGAGGAAAAACAGGTCAAAACGAAAGAACAAATCCGAAACTAAGTGGAACATTGCGAGCTATGTGGAGATGGTTCAAACTTGTTCACTCCCCAAAGTGGATGGTTGAACAGATACAACACCAAATTCTGCGCCCGTTTTTCAGCCCAGGTTTCTCCAGCCTGAGGGTTGGAACGATGTGTGACGGATGAGTGCATGAGCTGGGCCCTGAGTAGTATGTGGTGGTTTCATTGGCCCTGGTGTTGAAATCCGCCCTGTTAGTGTGGAAAATCATCCGGCAAGTCTCTGAGCGAGACACTTTCCCGGAAAAGAAATGCTTGCAGCATTGCAGCGCTGTACAGTTGTGCCATGGAGGGCCAAGGGTTTCCCACTCTGGAACCTAACTCTTACACTATGTCATTATGTCCCCCAATATTCGAACCCACAGGAGCTAAACCGAACTGGCTCGTAGTCCCTAAACATGCTTTGTTTCCTACATGAAAAAGGATGAAGTGCATTGTGTTAAACGCTCAAGATTGCTCAGTTTGGCAAAAGTTCACTGGAAGTTTTGAGTCCAGAGAGGCTACCTCCAAAGTCCCTTTCCTTGCGGCGGCGAACGCAATGTGATGCATTGCCGAAAAGACTTGAGGTTTTGCGGTCAGTCCTTGCCATTCAAACCTACAAGAAAGCTGCATCATCAGCAAAATCATCATCGTCATCATTATCATCATCACCCGAGTCTTTACTCGAACAGGATCTTGAAGTCTCTTTTGGGGGATGTCTTACGGAGCCAGCCCCATGTGGGTAAAAGAAGTGGTGACGACCAAAGCACGATCCAGCAAATGACACTGCCTCCTAAGTGACATGTTAGCGGATATTTCTTCTTCAAGAAATTTACATATGTCCGTTTCATGTTAGGTTTGGAGGGGCGCACTGTGCATAAATCAAAGATATTCCAAGCCACTTGGAACACATGTTCATCATGTCCCTCAACATCACGAGATCACCTTCATGCGAAGCACGGCAATTTTACCGTACCCTCTGGCACTCAGACCTGTAGAAAACTCCGAGTTATTGTTTCAGATGTGTTTTCCTTATGTTTCCTCCAAAAAGTTGATGATGATTCCCTGTTTTGAGGGATCAAAATCATCCAAATTGCTCCTATGGATTTTCATAAACCGTGGTTTATTAGGGGGGTACTCCCCAAATAGATCCAAATAGTGGTTTTTTCTAATACTCAAATGGTACCTCCCCAATCAAACAGCCGTTTGGGGTGTATTAATCATCATCCTTCCAGGCCTCTTCGATGTCCCGGGCCCTGAGGAGAGAGCTCTTGGAGGCGCACGGATCTCTGGCGGATGGCAAACATGGGATACCATCTGGCAATTTAACATCGTAAACGCTATTCACCCATTGAAAATATCGTGATTTATAGTGATTTATAGTGATTTATACCATTTGCTATTGAAAATATCGTGATTTATAGTTGATTTACACATTGAAAACGGTGATTTTCCAGGTCGCAAACTGTTAGTTTACCAGTATGACATGGGAATAGAATGGGGAAAAACAAGTACTAACAAATCGCTTACTTGGATCACAGGAATCGTTTTTGTGCGCTTGCTCGCAAGCGCGCAAAAACAACATGGGTTTCATGGTGGAGATCATTGGGGATATGGATGACTGGTTGGTGGTTTGGCTATTCAACCAGTTGTATTTCACCATGAAAAAATTGGGATAAATGAATGGGTAAATTGGGTTATAGCTGTTCAATATTGGGATATAGTTGATTTACCCATTGATAATTGGAGATTTCACCCAAAGTTGGCTTATATTCCAACTTATGGAGGTTACAATCCCATGATCATAGCCATGGTTATGACTGGTTGTTGGTTTGGAACATGAATTTTATTGGGAATGCCATCATCCCAACTGACAAACTTCATCATTTTTCAGAGGGGTAGGTACACCACCAGTTGAAGCAATCACTACTCGGAAAACCATCCCACGGTCCTCAGTGGTTAATACCCATGGTGTGAGTTAAAGTCCCCATTTTGTTGGTTGTCCCACCTTTAAGTGGCTTATAACTATGGTCAGTAAGCACTTACTAAGTGGGATGGTCCTCCAAGTATTAACCCCAATTTAGTCACCATCTTGGTGGCTATTAGCCGATCTCACTATATAAATAGCTAGCTGCATGTTTCCCTGGTCCTGCTGGAGAAGAGGGAACCCCCTCCATACAGCTTGGTGGAGGGAAGGGGCCTGAGCATCAAAGAATGGCTTTTAACTCGGCAGTTAAGGATCAAAAATAGCAATAGTGATCTTAGTGATCCCAAATTGGTATAGACACCTGGTTGGTGGTTTGTAATATGAATTTTATTTTTCCATATATTGGGAATAATAACCCCAACTGACTCATATTTTTCAGAGGGGTAGGTATACCACCAACCAGACACGGTTTATGACCTGCACATGTGTGCCATTTTGGGGATATGATGCCCGTTAAAAAAGTGATCAGCGTTGCAGGATTGTAGGAGTAGCGATGTTCACAACTCACGAATGTTGGATCAAGATATCGTCGTAACGTGACGATAGGGTTACCCATGTCATTGTTTCTATTTCTATCTATCTATCCCAGCATTACTTTTTGGCAGCCATAATTCTATCATACAGTTCCATATATTGGGAATAACCATCCCAACTGACTAATATTTTTCAGGGGGGTAGGTATACCACCAACCAGCCATGTCATGCGTGCTTAATTACTCTTAAGGCAATCCAATATGTTAATGAAAAATCGATGAAACCGAGTTCAATTCTGCCCACTGCCCAACAAATACCCGCCCATTTAACCCTCTTCATGGGCACTGGGGAAATCTTTGCGTACCCAGGAGTGGAAGAAAATCTATCTCTCAATCATCCTGCCGTGCTTCCCTTCACCAAATAATGGTACTGTCGGTAAAACAATGCCATGCTTACCATCCCCCAGTCATCACCATTTTTATAGGTGGTATAAACCATTCCCAAAATGGGTGGTTTTTAGCATTATATTACCCGAATGCCTTGTTTCTACGCACATCTCCCAACCAATTTGTGGCACCTAAGCTGCCTTTGTACCAGGTTCTCTCGAACCCTGACATCCGCAAGATCGCCACCAAGTGCTCAGAACGTCCAAATGTGTGCTTTGGATCCCGCGGATGGGTTGAGCAGAAGAAAAAATAGATACATTCATAGTTTCTAACTTAACAGTTTGTAATGGATGGAGAATGAAAGTAGATGATTTACTCGATCATAGTGAACTCACCCCGCCCGATCCAAAATCTTGCGTTTAGTTGGGGGGGACTTCCCGGGAAAGTCGCCCCAACATGCGTTTACTTGCTGTGGAGCAGTTGCGTAAGATAGAAAACGATGCTTTAG
>Ga0126342_10004835_pt1 | contig 23209 bp, 14 predicted proteins | sample Cyp1metagenome_FD_92528 | JGI IMG/M metagenome (GOLD analysis project Ga0126342, IMG submission 92528) | Coral microbial communities from Lord Howe Island, Old Settlement Bay, Australia - Cyphastrea 1 metagenome | ecosystem: Host-associated > Invertebrates > Cnidaria > Coral ...
CCTAAATCAATCCTAAATAACCCTAAACAAACCTTAAACCAACCCTAAATCAACAAAAAGTAACCCTAAATAGCAGGAAAATTAACCAACCAAACCCTAAATAAACCCTAAACAAACCCTAAATAAACCCTAAACAAACCCCAAAGAAAATCTAAACCATCCCCAAGCAAACTTCAAAACAATCTTAAATTAATCCTGAAGAAACCACAGCGTAACTGAACTCCCCAATGTAACTTTGGGCGAACGTCCGCCCCGGAGGGCATACACGTGTGTGTGTGTGCATATGTATATGTATAAATATATATATATATATATATATTATAATTATATATAAATATATATATGTCCACAACAACTGGATCAGAACCGTGTCAAAAAATCTCTGAGGAATGCATGGGAACATTGCAAAATCATGAAGTTGCAGGAAATCCGGGAGCTCTAAAAATGCTCTAAAGTTCCAGGTGCGACCCCAAAATAATTATCCAAAATGACACAAGGATGGCTCAGGGACATGAATCATAGAATTGGATGATGGGAAAATTTACAGGAAAGCCCTATATTTGATGGAAAAAACATGGTTTCCTGTAGATTTTCCCTTAAACCAACCCAATGAATGAAGGCTTCACACCACTGGCCTGTAGCAGACACAGGTAGCAACGCCAAAGCTTCGCCTGGGCCGAAGGATCCGAAGGGATTCCGAAGGGCAGGTTCCAGCATCAGCTGACCCCATCTGACCCCATCTGATCCAAAAAGGTCACCAAGTTCATATCATATAACTATATACAGACATTAATACAGACTGGTATTATTAGAATTTATTAGACTATATATGCTATCATATGCTATCATTAGCTATCTGTTTGTTATTTCAATATGGATCAAACATGGGAGAAGCTGGCGAAATTTAAGGTCATCCCTGAGGCGACAGCTTCCAGCTGGCGGAGGCGCCTCCGCTCACTGCTTGGCTTTGACCAATTTCTGGTGTTTCATCAACATTCTTTATCATTATCATCATCCTCCCCAAATATAATTATATATATATAATTATATATAGCCATATATAGCCATATTAATTGGGGTATATATGGGGTATATAGATTTATCATTAATTATCTACCCATCCCGCATCCCCAAATGGCACCTCCGCCGGCTGTGACCAGCTCCCCGGCGGTGGTCCCGCTGGTGGCGGGCCGGGTGCCACTTCCTGATGGTAGCAATGGATACCTTAATCTGACTGAAAACCAATTGATTTGATCATCATTATTCATCATTTTCCCAAAACATATATCATATAATCATATATATATATATATATATATATATTATTCATATATAGGACACAAATAGCTTCAAATGAGAAGTAGTATTCACTATTATCAAACATAGCCATGTAATTGCAGAAAAAGGCAACAAAAGAGTAAACAATCAAAATATAATAGACAAATATGGCCATCTGGCTACTTGGCTACTTCACCCTCCCATATGTTCATTCTTGAAAGGCCAGGGTTGTCAGTCGCTTCTCATTCTTCAAGCCCCGGGCACGATGGCCAGGGTGACTTTGCCATCCTGGGGTCCCTGGTGATGGGCTTCTGGAATTCCTGCGCATCCTGCTGGGAGTGGACCAGCCAGACGAGAACGAATAGCCTCATGCAGAAACAAAAAGTGGCTGGCTGGAACAAGGGCTCAGCGGTCTTGTGTGTGTATATGTGAGCGCGTTTCTACACATTGCAAAATGAAGGACCCACACACCATAGTACAACGCACAGTATGCCCATGCATGTGCGCATAGCACTTCCCTGTGCGTGTGAATTGTGCGAAGTGCACCAAGGTCCATGAATCTTAGTGGGTAGAATGCGTTTCTTCCGTTCGTGTACCCCTGGCAACCCCAGTCTTTCAGTAGCTAAGTAATCTCAAATTTCAAGTTGGGGATATTGGCGAATGTTTTTATGAATATCAAAGAGGAATTCTTTGCGTTGCTTTGAAGCTGAAGCGGGTTATATGATGCCCCCATCTAGGCACTACGCCACTGCCGATGATTAAAACATATTAAAACTGGCTTACTTTGTTATTGTGATGAAACACCAGGAAAAGAAAGAGACATTGACATAAATAAGAAGAACTGAAAAAGGAGAAGAAAAGGAAGAAGAAGAAGAAGAAGAAGAAGTTGTTTCAGAAATCATTGTACTGATGATCGTGATCTCAGGTCGTTTACATGTACTTCATTCTTGTCCTGCTGCTCTTGTTATTCTCTTTGGTTCCAAAAAATCCTAAGGGAGATACTTTGGAGCAGCAAGAAACCAGAAAGCCATGCGGAGATTTCAGGCCGCAACTTCCATAGCTATAGTAGCTGTAAAGGCTGCAGCTGCGGCTGGGGCTGCGCCCCACCTGGCATCCCATTGAAATTTGGCTATTTGAATCTATTGGACGATGACCTGCAATCAAAATTGATCAAAATTGCATAGTTTGCCGCAATTGTTGCTAAGTGCGAGTCTACTAAGGCAGTCACTGAGGATTGATCACCAATGCTTCAAGAGAACACACTTGGTCCAAAGTTGCTCACATTCAAATGTGCGCACTTAAATACGGAAAAGCCACGCATATATCTTTTACTTCAAAGTATCACCTTCAAATCTGAGTCAATAGGTAGCCTCAAGGATCCGCGGAAACCGCACCAAACCAGGCCATGCGATACCATGTCGCGACTTCCAGCACGGCCACGTCGTTTGGGCCCAAGTCGCTCCTTCATGTGGTATGGTCATCCATCCCATTATGGGAATTCTATGGAATTATTATGCATAATATAATAATGGGCTTCAATTGAATGAATGGGCCGATGACCATCCCAAAAATTGGCAATTCAGCCACGTTTTGATAAAATGGCAATAAATGGCATATATGACCACATGCTGATATATGTTAAAACATGTCAGTGATTTAGTGATTTACAGGTATATGCAAATATTGCTTTCTAATAATTTGTTGTAGCATAGTTCTTGAACAGAAACGTCCATCGACCAGGTCGGGCGCTTCACTTTCGCGTGCCTGAGGAGGCTCTTCCTCAGGTTCCTTCCGTTCATCTGGGAGAATCACCTGCAACAGCCAACTGAGACAAAACAGAGCAGTCACAAGGTGCAGCACATCTACATATGACGATCTAAAGATCGATCCCAAATATCCCAACATAATCTTAAAACTGATGATGACCCTGTGAGTAAAGTATATCATCGTTCTTGTCATTTTTCAGTAGCTCCATTGGCATCTTGGCACGTCTGGCTGTAGGTTGTTTGTAACCTACATCATGCCTTGGCAAAATTTCATGCACAAGACGAATTCAATATCTAAGTGGTGGATGTGTAAAAGGTGTCATCCAATTGACATTAACATCCACTGCAGGTGCAAGTGGAACTCTGGCCCGTGAGGCCCCAAGAAATCCTTTCCTCACTTCGGGCTCAAGGCAAACCATTCCATCTCATTCCTTGTCAGCTCAGAAGATCTCTGAACTCAAAGGATTCTCATCTGACAAATCTGCCACCTTCCCCATGATGGACCTGAAGAAGGCTCTGTTGCTGGTCAAACTTGACGGAACCTGTTGCTCCCATGGTGCTGGGCCCAGTGCCTTGTGGTGCCAAAACACACGGCCCCCTGGGCCCCTCCGTGAAATCCACCCCTCAGGCGCTTGCTCTGGAGGTGGCAGCGAGGGCGGATCCAAACGTTGGATCAAAGTGGCGGGGAGTGACATGGATGCGTCCTCCACGGGTATGCGGAAAGCCCCATGTTCAATGGAGAATGTTAATTATATTATATTATATTATATCATATTATAATATATATATATAGCACATGGATGATCATGGATGGGTATTAATGATCAGAAAAGGGTATTGATTTCCCAATGATCCCTTCCCGCCAACTATCAATACCCACAGAAACCCGCTAATCATTGGCATGCATGTTTGATCATTTTTGTGTCTCATTGGCTCATTGGCATTAAAACTTGGTCTTGCCATGGGCACATATTGCCGAACATGACCTGCTGGATTCAGACTAAAAATCTGACTGTGCAACTGACAGCCTGTCCTTTCGATCCTTCTGCTCCTCATCGCATTCCTCTGAACAAATGCGTCGTCCGCTCGCGGAAGTGCAGCAATGCCAGTCCAACCACCAGCTCCGCGGCGCAGTGATGGACTTTCGCTGCGCACGTGGCCGTGCACCACTGCTGGCAGATGACATCAGCTCCCTGGGATCAGCATCCACCGCGAAGGACACAGCCACTTGACCAACCTCCGTGCCATCCGACCCTTTCAAAGACACCATCTGCACAGCACTGGCCCAGCGGAACCAGTCTTGCACTTGCACTGGGCTGCAAACTGGGAGCACGTGCCGCAGCAGGTCAGCCGTGGCCTCCCCAACGATGTCGGTGGGAAGTTGCACCTTGACGATACCCAGCGAAATGTCGTTTTGAACTCGCAGGCGGAAGCTCAAGCCCGACTCGCTTTGCAGCTCCTGCTGGGAAATGTTCAGGTCTTTGTCTTCGTTTGACGATCACATTATTATATTGCCTGTGTGCCAACGATCACAGCACTGCATGTAGTTCCCAAAGGAGTAATTAACGTTGGTAAAGCAATGGATAGCAATGGTAAACCACCTCCAATTTTACATATTTTACTATAAGTGGATGGTATAAATGGATATAAATGGTATAAACCCTCAAAATACAGATGGTTGATTATTGCTTTACCAACATTCAACGATTCAACGATGTAGAACTGCCATGGCCAAGGTGCTTCCACGGAAGTGGTGAAGAGCATCACTGCATTGAATCGCCATGGGCACTCACGACCACTGGGAATCCACCCCGAATCTCGAGCACAGCTGGGTCGTTTCTCATCCCATTCCGCCGGCTCTGTTTCCTCCTGGACACCACCTGTTTTTTTAGCAGCTGGCTTGGTCTGAAAATTAGGGTACTAAAATCGGTTATCCGCGATTTGTTCCCATTCAAATTGCAATTTTGGGGTACAGCATCCCATCTCTGGACAACCAAATACGTAAGCACTTACACTCTTTGCCTTCACCTTCACGATTACAACGGTTGAAGAATCCGAAAGGCGAACCTGTTTTCGTGTGACAAGCACTTCCCGGTGTCACCTTACATTCACATTCCCACACTAGTTAAGCACTTCTAGGCGTCATTGCGGCCAGTTTAGTTCTGCTATCTACATCTCCATTCTACATCTATTCGGATCTATACGCCTCATTGTAGTTCCAAAGACAGGCACCACCACCAGCCTAGCACAGCTTCCAGGCATGGCCGTCTGGAATTCCAGGATCCTGGGTGCTCCAGCTGCTGGATGGACGCAGCAAAGACCTGCAGCAGGACCTGGAAGCTTCCCAGGGATGCATCGAATCCATCCATGATAGAATCAGCCTTCGGACCCTTCGGCCATGGGGATCGAAAAACTTGCTCTGGGGTCCCTTGCTGCATAGGAAAAAGCCTTCCGCCACGTGGGGCCATACTTGTGGGGAATAAAGAAGCCGGTTTTTTTCAGGTCAATGCTGCTTCTACAATCTCTCATAATATGTCTGTGTACTGTATTTCAATGTGCCTGAATTGCTTGTGCTTGTCGAGCGTTCAATGAAATGAACCTTGATCCACAAGGATCGGACAGGCATGTCTCCATCTTCCTGGTTGCTCCAAAATGTTCCAAAAAATGTAAATCCTTAAAAAATCGTCACAGCCATCAGCCATTCCAAGAGCCTTGTGATCCACCTGCTCGTTGGGATCAATGAGCTGATACGGATCGTGAATAGTCTTGGGTTGCTCGCCACCCCTCAGCGCTCATAGATGCTCATAGTGGGTCGACCATGGCAGGACTCCGGGGATATGGCGTTTGTCATCGTTTGTCTCAATGGGGATGCCGGGATGCCAGGATCGGTCGCCGATGAATGTTGCGAAATCAGAACACATGAAGCAGTGGGATACCAAATGATACCAGGATCCTGATGGCTTTTTTTGGTGTTTTTGCCAAATGTTGAGACATCCCATGGATAAGTGGCACAGCACAGCTGAGGCTTTGGCTCTCGCACTGGTCTGCCTCGGCAGTGATTCTGGGCCAACATTTTGGTGCCAAAACAATTGCCGCAGTTTACGCACTTTTGCTCCGTAGATTCCATAATTTTCCTATATACAATAAACGGTTTTGGAATTGCTTTCAGACCTTCTGAGAGGCACAAGATGGTGCAATTCCTTGTCACCCCAAGTGAAGCGCAGAAAAATCAACCGCCAAGCCACGTTTTCGCGCCACCTTCTTTGCACCTGACCCGTTGCATGCGTTTTGTCTTCGCGTCAACAGTCCTAAGATGTCCTAAGGGTGTTTGACCTCACCCTGGAACAACCATGGGGTCTACAATGGTATAACGGTATACCATTGGCATACCGATATGCCCCAAATGTTGGCCTAATAATAAAGGAAAATGACAATGATGAGTGACCAGGTAGATTTGGGGATATTTGGGGGTACCCTAATTATTGGATAAGCCCGAAAATGTGCCTTCTGCAGAACATGCCCTGCAAATCCCTGCATCGTCCGACACTTCTTCGATCACATGGCCTGGCTTTGCCTTTGGTGCTTTCGCTGGTGGGATCTCCTGTAGAACATGGGACCACCATGGACCACAATGGACCACCAAATAAATGCTGGGGTGGAACTTCATGGGGCAGTGTCGAAGAGTCAACAATAGTCAACACGGAAAACGATTGAAAACTCATGCAAATATCTGCAAATCATCTGTCAACTTCTGACTTGACAAATCATGCCTGAGAATTGTGGTCTCAAAAAATGCTCCAAAAAAAGTCGTCCATCTGCCACCCGAGGCCGGAAACCCGTCACCCCCGACCAAGCCGCCGCCTCTCGTCCAGGATGGAGGCCTGGACGCATAGCCATGGCTAAACCACCCTCAGCGCACTATACACATGTTTTTTTTCCCTAAAAATCCTCTACACGATCCTGTGGTTGAATAGGGTTAATTACATGGCATGAAATCAGGCTCCCACTTATATAAATCTTGCATGCATCTAAACCCCCCTCAAGTCTTTGAAAGGGCAGCAGATTTTTTCTCCACAAATCGGCCCAAAGGGCAGCGCCAGCGCAGTGGCTTTTTCCTCCACAAATTGGCCCAAAAAGATGCAAAAGGCTTAATGAGCCCGGCTCATCTCAACATTTATCCTCGCTCATGCATCCACAAGTCGACTTGTTGAAATACTGCCCGTAATTCTCCTTCCAGTGGCCCAAGCTGTCCGCCCACACGGCATGGCCATGGCCGTGTAGGCTGTCCGATGGCAAACTGCACTCCTTCTCGATGACTGTGCTCCAACCCCACGTGTTGTGGTCCAGGGCATGCGTCGGCCACGGTGTCCAGGCACCCACGAAGTGGCTAGATTGTGTGGAGCCTTTCCATTTGCCACTTCGCGCATAGCCACAAAGGATGGCATGGCAGTCTTCACGAGCTTTCAACATCTCCACAATTTCCGTTTTGTTGGAGCTGCATGAGTTCATCTCTTGTTCTCAGCAGACCAAGTGACGCATAAGTTCACTTGCTTTCCGCTTTTGCCAGTTGCTGACAGCCAGCGACACTGGTAGAAGGTGCCCTCATCCTGCAGCCCCTCTGCATAATAAGTGCTGCACTTCTCTTCTGTGGTATCTGCTTCATAGCCACAAAGTCCATGGGTCACACCATCCCTGATTGATGCCCCATAGTTGGGCGGACTGGTCCAACCTGCGAAGGTCTTAGCGTCGCAGCTGCCACTCGCATCTGCCCCCTTTGTGGCACGCATGGCATGTCCGGGGAGAAGGTGGAGGCAAAGCGTGGCAGACACTGCGAAACGGAACATAACTGCCAAAGGACAAAGAAATTGAGCACACAGTAGTTGCTGAGGGTCAGGCTTGAGCAAACAAGCCAAAACGAACGGTAAATGTCTTATATGTCTTCTTTCTCTCCAGCATGATTTCTGATCGCCAACAGGGCGAAATGGCTTGCACCAGGAGATGGATCGCAGCTTGGCCTTTCCGACTTTGGCCATAGCCGTAGCCATAGCCACCAGCCTGGTGAAACATGTTCAAAGGAGTCCCTAAACACCGGTGATCCGGTTGTCCGGCTGTCTCTACATCATATGGTCAAGAATGTTGAGGTCTTCTGAACGAATTCCCTGCTGTTGGAGAATGATGGACTTTGGGAAATTTCCGGTGTTTCTTTTCACAGTGCCTTGTGAGACAAGGTGTGTTTATCTAGTGTGTGTGGTCTCCTTGAAGGCCAGCACATTCCCCCACAAAGGATTTGATACATAATCAGGGGTCCCCATGTCCATTGAGTCACCCCGCCAAACCCAACAGATCTCTGGTCATAAATTCATCAGCTTAGCAGCTAGTTGTATCCCCCTGATGCCAGGTTACAGGCACAGCACCCCCAACCCTATCCTCAACGGATCGGCTTCGGGATCGTTCTTGAATCCTAGCCAAACATGACACAAACCTACAAGAATCTTGCAAGAAGTTAGGATGCAAAGCACATGCTTCAGAGGAACCAGTTTTCTCCGAATGTGACAGTAGGATAAACTAGCCTTAAACAGGAGAGTGAAGCTGACTAGCAATGGGCAGTCTGCGAGGCCGTGTTCATTGAATTTTGCTGCTGCATCCCTGATGGAGCCCGGAATAACCCCGACATTTTATCAATTATCATACCAGGATAAAGTACTGCAACAAATACAGTTCTCATACCAGTGTAGACGTTGTAGTTGTCAAGATTATGATGATCAATGATTGCCAATTATGATCATCTTATCAGATTTATATACATAGGTTATCATAGATTTACTAATTATTAAATGGATATTATTCAATTACGACCACGATTAAAAGAGTCGTTTTTTTGCGTAGAATTTGAGCAGCCCACTGGCGCCACCTCTCCACAGCCAACGTTGTCCTCGTAACTTCATGGCGGTCATGAGGATCTCCTGGAAAATGGTGGAAAAGTGAGTGTTTCCCAAAAAAAGGGGGTACCCCAGGATCATTTTGTTGTCTTAGATATCTTGCATATATCTTGTATATTTGTGGTTTTAACCAATTTTTTGGGATGTTTTTTTCGCCCATATTTAGAAACTCTCTCTGTCTGTCTTCATCGCCATCGGGTCAGCCTGCCCTAGCATCAGCTAGGAAGCGAGATTGGATACCAATGGATACCAACAAACTATGTTACAGAGCTTTCACCTATAGGAGCAAGACTTGAGGCCGGGGGTGGATGACGAAAGCTAGCCTAGCGGGGTAAGAGAAAGAAGGATGGAAAACGCGATAGTGATGACGAGAAGGATGGAAAGAAGTATATGTTTAGATTTGATGATGATGATGATGACGATGACAAGGACGATGGCGAGGACGATGACAATGAGGATGATGATGACGATGATGATGACGATGATGATGACGATGATGATGATGATGGTGGTGATGGTGATGATGATGATGATGATGATGGTGACGATGACGAGGACGATGGCGAGGACGATGATGATGATGATGACGACGATGATGATGATGATGGTGGTGATGGTGGTGGTGGTGGTGGTGGGGGGGGCCCTTTCGTGTGAAAAATCACGTGATGTCCTTGAGCAGCCCCCGGAATGCTTGCTAAAGCAAGAAGACTCCAGCTAGCTGACGCTAGCTTTCGTGACATGGTTCAAATCACTTTTTTTGGAAACTCCCATGTTTTTTTTCCGGGTATATACAGTAGGTGCTGTGCCGATCCTCTTTTCCGCCAGCTATCTCGGCTGTCGCCTCGTACAACCATTCAGGCGGTCCCAGACACCAAGACACACGTGTCCAATATTTGATATGCCACAAGCATTGCCATACTTACAACATGGTGTTTAATAGTGTTTAATCATTTTAATCACTCTTGATCACTCTTGAATTTTTGGCTAACATCCGCCGTTTTGCGGTTGGTTCTTGGTTGTGCATACTAAAAAAGGTCCTACCAAGGTCGCAACTTCAGCAACGTTCAACACACGGCCGGCATCTCAGCCAGAGGCCACGACCATGTCTCGGCCGGCTGTCCCGTCTCCATCTGGACCTTGGAAAAACCATTGAAAAATGGATTGGTTGAAGGGGACATATGCTGGAAACCATAGTTTTGTTTCAAACCAGCATATCTTATATGGGCGTTCTTTTCATATGTTTTCCCCACTTTTATCGATTACATGTGGTTTTTACATTTATATCATTTATATTCATACACCGCATTTATGACATCTTGCCAAGGATGTGTCATGTTGGAAGAGATATCTATGGGTTGGCTATTGATCCCATTGGTTGCTGCGAAAAACATGGAGGATATGGTCCTTGTCTTTCCGAGCAAGCGCTAGAAAACTAGCTGGACATATAGTTTTAATATAACATATTATTTTTTTTTGATCGGCCCTTTGAGTCTCCTCGCGGCGTTCATGCACCAGCACGTTTATTGGGGCTGGTAATCCGGCAAATAGCTTCTGTCGGGATCCACCCGGGCAGAGGCATCAGCCAATTCAACTGCAAAGCATGAAGGAGCTTCGCCTTCAATGCCAAGGGGCAGCTTTTCGATATGCCGCCAAATTGCGGTGGCAAAACAACTACACAGGTTGCTGGGATACTCCTTCGCAACCTCTGTCTTGAACTTGCCACTTTCATTGCGTCCAATCAAGGCTTCAGTTGGTCGCTCGATGCCTCTCAAAGCAAATTCCGCCAGCACATCCGGAATCTTGTTGTTGGCAAACAAAAGGGTCGTTGGTTTGACCCCTTTGGAGCCGTGGCGCCATTGTTGAAACGTGTGTCTTCTGAAAAGCCATCCTTCTCGTAGAAGCAGTGTGACCAGCCCTGTACGGAAAATGGATGGCCGGTCTTCCTGGTAAGGTGGTGCCGGGTGTTCCAACATCACTGCCCCACCTGTCAATGCGATGGGGATGCACAACCAGAGGCCACGCAACAAAAGGCAACTGCCCACAGAGAGCTGTTTCAACTCTCGCAGGTAAAGTCCAGGGATGCCCCAGCAAGCCTCTGCATGTCGTAGAGGTCGTGGTCCTTGAAGAAGTGCTCCATCATCCGCATGGTTGAGCTCGTGTCTGGCACTGCTCCATGTTTCGCAGGGAGGTCCTAACAGGAAGCCCAAAATTCGTCCCTCTTTGGCTGTTGATAACAGCCAGCTCCACAAACGCTCAGAATGGACGTTCATACTGCTGTCAATAGCAGTGTCCAGCGAGATCACAGTGATATGATTCGCCCACGCCTGCGGGCAATCGGCAATGAGCTTGCTCATATAAAAGTGAAAATCTGCTTCTCGACGTCGGCCAGCGTAGAAGTGGATGACGAAGTAGGGGCCCTGCACAGGGGCAGCTCTGCGATTTGGCCTTGTTGTCATTCTCCAGGCACGTCGCTGTAGCTCCTGCTCCTTCATCTGGTCATAACACGTCTCAATGGGATGGAGTCGTGCTTTGCGCTTGTTCACATCCTGAGGGGCATCATTGTGCCTCTGTTCGTCCTCCTCTTGCTCCAGAAAGAGAAGCTGTCTTTGCAATTGGTGGTAGCGGAGCCGCAACTTCCAGATATGCAAATCTTCGAGCAGCGTCATCATCGCTTCATCCAGTGCTGCCATGTAATCCAGTTGGTCTTCATGTGGTACAAAATCAGCAAAACATGTCTCAGACCAGTGAATAAATAGCCTAGCAGCTTGAAATTCAGGAATGTCCAGGGAAAACATGGTGGCAAAGAAGAGGTTGTGGAAACTCACAATGTCAGGTTGGTCGCCAGCAAACCATCGCTGAAGGCAATCATCAAATGCCTGATGACATCTGGCAGTGAGTTCAGTGCTTTGGTTAGGTTCCCACCATGCATAGTCTGGTTGACCTTCGTCCCACACCTGCTGCAGTTCTCGACGAACCCTCAGCTTTTCTCGTTGTCGGGAGGTTGGTCGAAGAGGCCCATGATGCCTTCGTATCACTGGCAGCCTACAGACTCCGGCAAGGTGAGCTGGAAGTGCAACACTAGCAGGGTCATCTGGCATTCTCACGCCATGTAAGCGATCCCAGCATTGATTCCCTCGATAGCGTAAGTGTTGCACTACCCGAAACGTAGTGTGGAACGTTCGTAAACATCCTGCGCAGACTTCAGACTGGACATAGCGACTTTCTGCGGATCGTTGCTGATGCACCCTGAAGGCATGCAACGCCAATTGCTGCGCTGAACAGAAAGATGCATCACAGTGTGCACAAGGGTACATCTTCTGCTTGCGCGCATCTAGAGAAGATGGTGCTGGTGCCAGCTCCATGCCAGCCTCCTCAAGTTCCGTCTGAATTTGGCGATGGTAAAAACCAATCTCATACGCGATCTTCTCCTGCTCGAGATGTTTCGCAACTGCTGTCACAACCCATTTGCGCCATGGTCTGCAATCGCGAAGAGCACTCCAAGCTGAGATCCAACCAGCGCGATCAACAGGTATGTCAAACGGCAGTTCATGGAATTTGGCCATCCATCGAAGATCATCTGCAACTTCGAAAAGCCAACCCTTCTCATTTTGAAACTCCATAAGGAGTAACGATTTGTGAAAGGTATGTCCATGGCTGGCAAGGTGGTGCAAATAGCAAAGGCGATGCCGAGCCCAGAAGATGCGGAATGAGACCAATCTGCTACTTTGCAAAAATGCTTGATCAGTGAGGTGGTCAGATGACCAGAAACCTGTATTGCAAATTCTTCTGTAGAAGCCAGTGACTGTCGCCTCAAGCTTCCGGTACGATGCTGCAGAGAGCTCAGCCCAAACGGCACACCCATACAGCAGTCGAGAAAGTACAAGACTCTGAAAAAGCACAAGCCGACCAGGGAGTGGTATAGCTTTGTTGCAAAAAATGGCTTTCCGCATTTGTGCGAAGGCTTGGTGCGCTGCACCTACCCTCGCAATCACTTCCCGATCGTAGTCCAAGTTCATGGCAAACCTCACCCCAAGGTGACGATATGATGATATGACCCTCATGCTCAAAATGTGGGTTTCAGTGGTCGTAGTGACCCTTGGTTGGTTCTCGATGTCGAAAAGGAGAGTTCTTTGTGCAACTGCACCAGGACCTCGGAACATCACAATGAGCTCGGATTTGCCTTTGTCAAGGTTGAGCGTCAAGCCACGTTTTCTGAAGGCCGCATGCACAATTTTTGTGGTGTCTTGAATCAGTGGCACCAGCTGGATAGCTTGCGAAGTGGTCAGGCAAATTGCCACGTCATCCATCCATGCAATGGGCGGCACATACGTTCCAAGTTCTGTAGCTCCCTGTGTGTAGTCCTCAATCTGCATGAGACCTGCTTGAATTTCAGAGAGCAAAGCCGACATCATTAAGTTGAACCCGATGTCAGCTAAAGGTGATCCTGGGCGGGTTCCTCTTCTTGTGTGCGTGCTGCGATGGTTTGCATCCTCTGCACGTAGGAAAAACCATGTTTGTTGATGTACATCATGCAGAAATTGACGTAGCCCAGGCTGTATATCAGAGATGTCAGCATTACAAAGGGTGTCAAGATCTGCACAAAGTTGCATCAGGTCAAACTCACTGCCATCCAAAAATTTTTCAAGGACCTCAAGTGCCATGTGGTTCTTGGTCGCAAAAATCAATTCGCGCAGCATGTGGTGGAAGGCAGCTCTCAGGTCAATAAACATGACAGCACTCGACAAGTGTTTCATGTGGGCGACGTGACCATGTACTCTCACAGCTTGGACTCCTGTGATCGTCTGCTGTGAGGGCAAACCGCCTAACTGGCCCAAGGTCTTGCGCTCCAAGAGGGTAGGGAGAAGCTTCTGCCTAGCCCATGAGTGCAGGATTTTGGCATAGGTATTCGAGAGGAGAATACCCCTATACCCTGCAGCTTCCATCGGGTCGCTCTTCCCTTTGAAGATCGCACAGAGCCTCCCACCCTTGAATTCATATTGTTCAATGCCATGGATGAGAGATTTGCAGGCCACTGAATGGACATGTGGGGCAATGGCAACGGCCCCATTGCGACATAGATCCGCAGGGATCAAGTCTGGTCCTGGAGCTTTTCGCGGGCGTTGCCTCAAACATATGTTCTCAATTTCAACCAGGGTGGGCAATTCCTTGATGTTGAGATGTCGTTGGGCAATGTGCTCATGCTGTTCAGCAAGATTGCGCTGGAAACATCTTTGTCGAAGTTCAGCATGTAGCATTGATTCACCAGCTTCAAGCTCCTCAAAATGTTGCAAAAGCTCTTCGTCGATGTCTCTCCGTGCTTGATGAACTTTAGATCTGTTTTTGGGAAGCAGGCATCGGAGCTGTTTCCAGATACCATTGAGACCCTCTGCAGAAAAAGTTCTTGTGGTTTGATCAGCGATCTGCTGATAGAATTTTCCATCCTCATGTCGAATCGCCTTTTGTGCTGCTTGCGCTGCATTTTTAAAATCTCGTTGCGTGGTTGCAACAGAGAGGTCATGAAGGCGAAACCAAACTGGTAGGTCGCGTTCAAACTGGGCAATATGTCCGGCATCGCAACGCCATGTTCTCCATCCAACAAAGCATGCTCGCAAAATCGTTTGGTGCTTGGCTTTCTTGAGAGCTCTCAACTGCTTGAACAGGTTCTTCTTCTGATCGACAAGGCACCAAGTTTCGGTTGAGATATGCGATTTTCGTCTCCATTGGACTCGAGGTTTGGCCAGTTGAGGTAGAACTGCTGAAGTAGATGTAGAGAGCCATGCAGCACTCGAGTGGGGATCAAGGCTCCAGTTGGGGACTGTGATCGATGAATGCAGAAAATGTTGATATTCTGCATGTGCTAAATTGCGCGTCAGGTCATGAACATCAAGTGGCACATTTCGAGAGCGAGGTCGATCTTGTCGAGAAGCTGTTACAAAATGCACTTGACAAATGACAGCTCGATGATCACATCTGGCAATTGATAAATCAATCTCATCACTAACCCTTGAGACAAGCTTGTCATAGCTCAAGGACAGTGGAAGCGCAACGTAGTCAATCCTTGTTTCATGGCCATGCGGAGAACAGAACGTGGCGCTTTCGCCTTGATGATGATCAGAGAAAGTGGCTGGTACAAAGAGTTCATACTGCAGAAGCCACTCATGAAAAACTTGTCCTGCTTGATTCTCGCATACTGGGTGAAAGTCTCCAACTGAGTCTGTAATCACCTCCCCAAGATGAGCATTTGTATCTCCACAGAAGAAAATGGGGTGTCCTCCTCCTTTCTTTTTCAACAAGGTGTCAAGGTGACGCCAAAAATTGACTGCTTCATATCGTGGTCGTCCTGAATGTGGTGCTCGACATGTGACAACGATAAAAGTCCATCTGGTGGTCTTGATTTTGGCAACTAAGAAGCTGGGGCCAGAATCCAAAATGCGGACGTCTTCTCTGCCAATTCGATCACCTTCACTTGTGTAAGGCAGTTGTTTGGAGATCCACAATTGAATACCATCTTGGCCACGTTCATCAGCACAATGTCCAAAGATGTGATAGAGCTCATTGTTGTGCCCTGCTAAATGCCGGTGTCTGGTCTCTTGGACTCCAACAATCGTGCAGTGGGCCTGATGAAATTGTTGCATCAATAAAAGCTGTCGAGTAACCGAAGTTGAACTGGAGCTCTGATCCAGCGTCAGGACATTCGCAGTGGCAATGGTGAGGTTCACCGATATGCTTGTTGCCAATGGTTCAGCAGAACCAGGGGCATTCAAGTCATGCTCATCGATTGGGATGCGTGGCACAAGGCTGATCAAATTACCATTGAAGAGTCGAGGTACTCTTGGGTCATTGCATTGCATCAGCTCGGCATACCAAATCCATTGCAAAGCGCAGAGCTTGTCCTCATCATTGAGCCAAACTTCCCAGAAGGTGCTCCAGCCAGCTCTGTCAGGGTGGGATGCAGCCCAACCCGCAAGTGCATCAGCACACTCATTCCAAGGGTGTCCTTGATGGGCTTTGATGTGGTTCCATTGGATATTGCTTTGACCATGTCGAGTTTGGAGAATTTGCGCAAGGCTTCTCATAACAATCCTCCATGTATGTGCATGGGCAGTTCTCCAGAAGCCAGCAGCCATATATCCAGAGGACGTGGCATCAAAGTTGAAGGTGAACCTCACATGTTGGTGTCCATAGAGCTCCCAATGTTGTTGACTCAGCGATTGGGCCCAGAGAAGGGCCCAAATGATGGCTCCATGCTCGCCGTAGATGGAGGTGTGCTCTGAGGAAATCGCCTTATACAAACATCCACCATATTGCCATTCATCGTTGCACTCAATTATCATGACAACTCCTGATCCAACATGCCCAGCGTTGGATTTCGAGCCATCTGTGAAAAAGTGAAAAGCAGTGGGAATGCTGGTGGGCTGTGAAGTCAAGTCATTGAATGCGCAGACTGTGACTTCAGGCAGGTCAAGATCTTCAGGCCACGGTTGTCCAAATAAATAATTGATACTTCGAAGCTCATCAGCAAGATGCAGTGTTGAAGAAAAATCCACACAAACAAAGGACGGATGATCAATGCAATCCGCCAACTGAAGGGTATGTACAGGTCGCTGGGTATGAGCTACCTGCCCAGCTGTTTGGCACCTGTCATCTCGATGAAGTTTCGTAGTGTGGACTTGGAGGAAACTGGAAGCTGCGTCTGCAGCAGATGGTTCATCATCATCCCAATTCCAACTGAATGGCACTCGTAAGTTGATGATGAGCATAAAGGCTTGGCCATGTTGACATCGATATGGCCTCGTGTCATCAAGTTGCCATCCTCCTTGCCACGTGGTGCAAGTGGTGTGAGGATTTCTTGGAGGGCAAACATGTTGATGATTGACTGCAACAAGAAGCGCAGTTTGGCTCACCAAACTCGGGAGAATGGCAGCAGTGGTATATGGTGCAATTCCTTGTGCAGTGTCATCATAGATCGTGACAATGTTGGCTCTTTCTCCAATGTGAAGTTGCTGGTGAACAATGATGTGGATGCGCGAAATGTCCAGGTTACTTTCAGGCGATTCCCAAACTATGGCAAAATCAGTGGCTGTCATGGGGTCGAGAAGATCCTGCCATCTTCTCCGAAGATGAGCTTCCCACGCATGAAAGTCATCTCCCAAAATAACTTGTCTGGACTCATCATTCATGCGCAAACGTTCGGAATGGAGACACCAGGTATTGACTGAAAGTAGTCGCTCAAGATTCCCTGGCCCAACTCTGGCATGAACATCCCAATGCTCGAAAAGTGCAATGGTGAAGTCAGTTTGGTCCGCCAGGAGCGGTGCAGCCACAAGAATTGGCTGCTCTGCCTGCGTGCTCACTGTGAGCCACTGGGGACTGACTTGTTGTTCATCACCAACATGGTGCGTAAGCACAGGAGGATGCACATTGAAGATAGCACTATCTCCTTCATTCAGGTAGACAGGGTTGTGATCCCTGAAAAACTGCTGTCCAAGTTGGAGTTCACAGAGTCGGTCTCTGCAGAATCTTGTCAGTTGGCATCTGTCACGCACATACTGGGTAGTTGTGGGTGTATTCATTGCCGCTGCAACGTAGTTGATGCCGGTATGTCGATCAGTGATGAAATTGATTGTGAGCAAAAAAGGCACCAAAGGCGGATGGAAATTTTGGAACAAAATCAAATGTCCAATCGTCCAGCTTGCATCATGTTGAGGAGGTTCAGGAGTGACATGAACGATGTTCAAGGGCTCCATTTGCTGAATCCGATCCTGCCATAGTGCTTCAAGATCACGCTTCCAGTGTTGTGAGAATTGGTCAAGTTGTAGTGGTCGACTTTCTTCCGAAAGTTGTTCCAGCGGACCTCGCAGATACCAAGTAGTCACAAAAGCAACTGGACCTTCTTCTTCATGTGCAACAGCAGCTCGAGCAGTGAACTCAGCAGCTATTGTTCTTTGCCAAGAAGGCATCAAGTCATCACCATGTTCATCATGCCTGTGGTGATGTGCATCTTCGTGTCGTTGAAGTTCTGGTGGTTGACATTCAGCAAAGTTGTGAGTCTGTTTGACTGGCAAAATTCCTGAAGTCGCTTCAAATTGCAGTGTAGTAATTGAACTTTGAAGGAGGATATGCTCATCAGGCTGTTCATTTGGTTGTGCAAGTTCTTGAGCAGCTTCAACATCGGTGAAGAGCTCATCAGGATCTGGCTGCCGATTGTGACGGTGGACAATCTGTCTCGGAGTCAATCCATGTTGGCATGCACGAACAGCATAATATGTAGGCACATTCTCATACTGGAAAGGCGGCACCGCAATACGCACATAATCTCCATGATGCAGGTCAATGTTGCCCTTACTTTTGGCAGGGATGAGCGATCCTCTGTGCCAGAGAAGACATCTGTTCTTCATGGTGGTGCAGTATTGAAGTACTCCAGCAATCTTCAAAATCAGTGACCTGTGAATAGGTGTGGGAATCAACGTGGTGTATCTGTCAATTTCAATGGTGGAATCCCAATTGGGTCCATGAAGTTCGACGTCAACCAGGATAGCACGCCTGTTGTCACCAAATCTGACATCATCATGAGCCAATAGAAGAAATGGTGCAGTGTTGGCAGCACGCAAGTCATCAGGCGGTGGGTTGATGTCATAAATGTCGGCCACGTCATGGAAACAATATCCTAGAAGTCTTCTGATATCCGAGAAGACTGCTTCTGGAGGAGTGGTATGGACACGCCCATGACCGTAGTTGGCTTTCAGATCATATACATGAGCAGATTGCCAGGCATGGTGCTCCGGGAAAGACGAAGGTGAAGTGGGTGCCTGATCATCAAAGTCAGAGTCAATTTCAGAGCTGTCACTCGGTTGGATCAGCCTTGGTCTTCTGGCCATGAATGAAGAGTCATCATGAAGCTCATCATGGAAGTCTGACACCTTGATGTTTTGTTGGCCTTCATCACCATGTGGTTGAAGTCGAGGTGGATAAAAACTGTCAATCACTTCGCAAAATGGAAGAAAGGTAACACGAGGCTTCCGTTGCATCCAATTGCAATTTTTGATACAAGATTTGAGGTTGGCTTTTGGCTCCAAATGGGGTCGCACAATTGTTGCTGGGTTCACATAGGAGAGCACTTCGCTTCTCAAAAGTGTGGCCCTTCCAAGCGCAACAGGTTCCGAAATGAACTTGGGATCCCAATGGATGGAATGGCAGCGAATAAGGGTGCGAAGGTCTGAGTGGCTTGCTGCATCGCGGCAATGATTGCGGCAATAGGCATCAGCCTCCTCAGTCGCCTTCTTTTCCATCAGTGGCTCATGAAGGTTGTTCCGAAGACACAAATCCTCACTGCCGTAGTTCACTGCTTGGGTGAAGATGTGGGCCCAACAAATCCAGGTTGTTGTCCACCTGCGAATGGCTCCATGGATCGAAGCCTTTTCCTCCTGTCTGCATCTTCCTCCTCCTCGTCCGACATGAGCTCGACAGGCTTGTCGGCTGAGGCTGCTGCGATGCTCTGCTCGAGAGATTCCTGGACTTGTTGCACTAGCGCTTGAGCTTCCGCTTCGAAATTGGGGCAATTGTCTTGATCTGCAGGATTGGCCATCACCTCTCCTGTTTCGGTTGACACCGGGGCACCGATCTCGGCTGCCTGCTTGTTCAGATTCTGCAAATGCCGCCTGGCTGTATTGAGCTCCTTCTGCGCTTTGGTGAGTTGCTCTCCGTGCTCCTTCTGCTGGTCTTTGAACAACTGCAGCTGCTTCTGCCAGCTCGCAACTGAGTCTCGGAGATGTTTCAGCCAGTTCTGTCTGTGAAGAGCTCGAGCATCTTTGACTGTGGAAAGCTGTCTGGCAGCTTTTCCAACTTGTTTGGAAGCCTTGTTCAAATCTGATGTCAAAACCTTCGTGGTGGCTTTTTCTGATTTGTCGACTGCTTTCTGGATGTCCTCCGGTGCCTGCGAAAGGTCCGGATAGTGCTTCCTGACAGCCGAAAGTAGTTCTGCATGGTGGGCAGCACTGGTTGCAGGCGCAATAGGCGCTTGTTGCTGTGCCGTGGTAGCTTCGGGATTGGGCCAAGGAGGGATGGCTGGTGGCGCTGGCTGCGCAAAAGGTGAGGGCAATGTTGCATCCTGACCTTTGAAGCCCTTTCCCTTGCCTTTGCCCGATCTCCGAGCACTCTCGCTCCTCCAACGCTGATTCTTCTTGCCCTTCTTGGTGGCTTTCTGCTGATTGTTCGTCCAATCCCAGCCTGTGTTGTACTCGGTGCTGCTGTGATACACCCGAGGACTTTTGGGCTCGTTGCTGTGGGGAGTCCCAGCACTCCAGTGCCCTTTGCAAGCAGGGCAATGCGTGTGGCGCTTGCCGTTGAGGCGGCCACAAGCACAATGCCACGGGTAGCTGTCGATCATGTCCATGATCTTTTTGATGTAGTACACGTCCTTTGAATGATGGGACGAAAGGGTCTTGGCAATCGCTAGAAGTCTCTGATCGGAAAGCACCAAGATCCCACTGCGGTGCTTGAACCAGAGAGCCCTCGCAAGGGCACGCTGTCTGCGTTGCCTTCTCCTTTGTGAGCTGGTTGTCAATGTCGTAGCTGGCAAAGGTAAAAACCAAAAGGACAGAGATCAACCACATCCACCAATCAAGCCTCCTCCCGGTACAGCTTGAGAACAAAATTGGCAAAGAATTGATGAAAATCAAATTTCCAAATGAGAGCGAAGTCCAAATATTGGGATGTAGCAAAGGGAAAATCAACCAATGTTACAAAGCCAGCAAATGAACAAATAGTAGACGTGGACCACGGCTGAAGAAAGCAAATGAAATAAATGCTGACCAGCTTGTTCAGGTAATCCACGAAAAAGGTAAATTCAAAGCAAATTGGTAGGCCGATGAAACGACAGCTAGCAATAAGCAAAGAAAATAGGTGAAATCGAGTGTTCGGCACACTCCAGAAGCCAGTGGCAGTCAAAGTCCCGGAGGTACCCAAAGTCCAGGAGAAACTGCAAAACCCAGGTGAGTTTTTTAATTGGTGCTGGGACACCAATCCCCAATGCAGCGCTGAAGCTCCAGCCGCAAGGGAGGCACTCGGAAGGCAGCCCAAATGGTGCCCGTGGAACGCGTGCGAGTTTCCACTAAGGTCGGTGCTTCTGCCAAAAGCGGGGGCTACCCACTTAATGACAGTTTCAGCCGAAACCTTAATATAACATATATATATATATACCGATCCCCATTTTCAGGTCAAATTCAACAAGCAGTCATTTCTATAGTAACGTACTATACTAGTTGCTTGTCTGAAGATAGTCCAAACGCCCATGATTCAAATCCGAAACAGTGCTGAACCCACGCAACGAAGATCAATTCTGCGGGAGATTTGAAAGCAATCGCTTCCCCCCCCTTGGTGAAGTGCATACGGCTTTCTTTAACGGTCGCTGCTCCCGTCTTTTCGCCACATCTTTGCCTTTGGCAAAAGGACTTGGGCTGGCCGAAGATAGCAGGGCGACATCGGCTCTCGGTTGGCTTCTCATAACAATTCAATCGCCTATGCGGACAACTTCTAACAGTTGAACAGTCGGCTGTCCCAAAAGTGCAAGCAAAATGAACGCATGCAACGCAATTATACTGTCGTTTGCAAGGCCGTTTAAAGGTTCACAACTTAAGTTAGAACTATTCCCTGTTCAATTCTTGCCAACCTAGGCCAATTGTCAGTCACGCTGGAGGCTGAGGGATATGCTCCAGTGCAACCTTCGGTACTTGAGTGTAGTGGATGTTAAGTGGTGGGAACCAAGAAAGGTACGGTGTTTCATGGTAGCTGTCAAATTTTCCAGAGTGGGTCCTTACAGAAATGGCTCCCATTTCTGTTCGCTCATGAAAGGAATTCCCCTTTCAAGCTTCACCGCCTGCCGGCTGTGCATTAACTTGATCTCTGTGTAGGCAACCACCCAGGCGGTCAAGCTCAAAAAGGGTGCACTAGCTGCTGACTCAGCGACTGAACTGTCGCTTGTCATTTGCATCGCGCTGGCCATATGGATTGTCTGCGGAAAATTGGTGACCCGAAGACTGTCCAGAAAGCTGCTTCTTTAAGGTCCCCTTGGTCCCTGTGGCTTTCTTTCTGGCGGTGTGTTTCAGGTTCAGCTCCACCTTGGGAGGATGTGCAAATCCAAAGGCTTTGGCCACCTTGGACAAGTCCAGCTTATGAACGTCGAAGCAATCTTTATGGCTGTGGGCTGCGTAGGCATGCATGTAGGATCGATAAGCATCCCTAGAACTCCGGTGCAAGTGGTAGTTCTTCTCGATCACTCTCCTAGGCAACATGAAGGTGAAGCCAAGATATGCCAAGTATATAAGGCTGAAACTGCCTGTTCAAAGTGAAAATGTTCACGATCCCAGAAGTGGGTGGGAATCATCAAATATCGTCAACTTTACCATCGAGTATCATCAAGACACATCATCCATCATCAAAATTAATCAGTATTATATTCACATGCATGATCATATATCATAAACATCATAAATCATCAATTACAATAATCAATTATAATCATCATTATAGTGCCAAAAAAATCATAATCAATCATAAAACATCATAAAACCAGGGTTACAACATTCAACCAATGTCCTTCTATGGCGACCACCTCAAACCGTGCACCCAAGGCATCCCAAGGCTCTCCAACTGCGACTGGATGTTAGCCTTGGCTGAGACACCACCAGTGCAACGTTTTGTGGTTAATTAATGTTTGTATATAATAGATAAATTGTTTGCTGTATATATATATATATATATATATATTGCAAATGTGATATAATATAATATAATATATCTTATATTCTTATATTACATATTATACATTATATATTCTAATATATCTATATATTGTATGTTATGTATATTATATAGAATATAGTATATATGTCATATGTTATGTATGGCTAAAACATGTTGAAATTACGCATGTGTTTCTTCTTCTTCATCATACTTGCTTGTGAGGTAGCCCTTGGTGCAGGCACTAGAAACTTGTTACACTTCTCGATTTCCACCTGCAAGCTCAGCTGCACAGCACGCGGTTTTCTGCTATGGCGTTGGGTGTATCACCCAGTCAGACCTTACAGAAGGTCAGGCGTTTCAAGCGCCTGGTATTGGCAAAAGGGATCCCTGAGCCACAGGGCAAGGTCATTCACACCTGTGGCAAATGAGTCCGGAATGACATGTTATGGCTGACTGACCTCAGTACCTGTGCCTGAGAATCTCACA
>Ga0126342_10004836_pt1 | contig 23206 bp, 26 predicted proteins | sample Cyp1metagenome_FD_92528 | JGI IMG/M metagenome (GOLD analysis project Ga0126342, IMG submission 92528) | Coral microbial communities from Lord Howe Island, Old Settlement Bay, Australia - Cyphastrea 1 metagenome | ecosystem: Host-associated > Invertebrates > Cnidaria > Coral ...
GGAAAGTGAAAATTCTTAGCTTGGGGAGCCCCCTACGGGGGAAAACCACCCTTAGCCCCTCTCACGGACCGAAATAAACCTGCGGTGTGGGCGGCCACCCCACGCGAAGCGGGGTGAATACCCTCTGGTAAACTAACATAACTATGGAAAATCACCATTTTCAATGGGTAAATCCACTATAAATTGCCATGTTCAATAGCTATGTTAAATTATCAGAGGGTAATTGATCGCATCATATCGCAACTCTCGAAATGATATCTCTCAGAGGCACAATGATCAGATTGATCAGCAGATGCAGACGCGCAGGTGATGGCAGCTATCATCACATTGTGACATGCATTTGGGCAGCAATGGCATGCAATGGCAATGTCACTCACACTGTGATTTTTCAGTGTCGGCTCTGGCTTTGACATCACCTCAAAAATCCGAAAAACATCTGAAGGTTGTCAGTTGTCGATTATATTTTAATTTTGGTGTCTGAAAATAGCGAAAATTGATGAAAATAGGGTATCCTTCCCAGTTTGGCCATATTTCAAGAGGGACTATGATGATGAACCGATTCACCGATGGATTTAGAGGTACCCCATCTTCAAACAAACCCATTATCACTTCATTTGGCTTTGCATCTACATCCCCTGAAGAAGACCTCGAGGTTACGAGCGACAGCAAAGGACTTTCTGATATGCATTGCTGGACAAAGTCCTGTAGGCTGAACATTGCTGGAGAGGCGCTGATTGCCGATGATGCTTGGAAAAAAGACTTCACTAACAGTGACTTTGAGCACCCCAAGTACGTTTATTGGGAGGGATCTGGCTGACATAATGGCAGAATTTCAGGACAATCATAAGCAATCTCAAATCTCAAGTAGCCAATGGTGCCTATTGGTGCCTCAGTGAAAGCACATGGAAAATCATACATTATGAAACACCTCAAATGAGGGTTTCAATCTAAGCTGCCAAAGCTGCAGCTCCTCCGGGACTGGCTGACCCTGCGGAGATCTCACCGTCATGGTCGTCATGGTGACCCCAATTTTTCATCGGTCGTTACTCATGCGAATTTCCAACATGCTTGAACCTACTTGTACCCACCTAAGCCGCTGTCATAAGAACATGAGCGACTGCAATAATTTGTTCATGTTCATTCATGTTTGGTAGATGTGAGAACTGCAGAGTCATACTGGCTTTGTGTGCGGCGTCAAAGAGCTGACCTTGCCCGTGCAGAGGTTGCTGTCCATGATCGAGCAGTGACCTGTCGTGGTTTTCATGTCACATGCGCAAGTTGCTAGGAATGCAGGAGTATAGTCTATAGATGTCGTCTATAGTAATTAGATGTAATTGGGAATTAGATGATATTAGATGTATAATTTGCCAGGCTACTTTGGGTACTCGAAACCGCCCATTGACTTGTATTTGGTGATTTGATTCAAAGCCAGTTTCAAAAAGTTTCAGAGACCAATTGAAGCTCACCAGAATGTGACAATGGGAAACACCCATGTAACCATCATGTAACCATCATGTAACCCCAGAGTTTCTGGCTTACTCTTCGAACGTGGCTGACGCTTCCCCAGGTGGGTCAACCTCGCGGAACATGGCTTGCAAAAGCATCGCGTCCGACGCTGCGTTTTTTTTGATAGAGAACCGAGGTACTGACAGAGTTTCAACATGTTTCAACATGGTGTCATGTCATCATCATGTATGTGTTTTTTTGGAAATCAGAGATGTCGATGCACAATTCGGAGGAGAATACACTCAATGGTGTTGTATACATTCAAGAAGCAATCAAGAATGTGTGCTCCAAGTCTCCAAGTCCATCAGACATCTTGGGTTCAAGGAGAGCTCAGCCATGCTGAATCCAAAAAAAAACTGATGGTTCCATTTCAAAATGTTCAAATCACCGCAGCTCCAAGCTTTTCAAATCACCACAACTGGGTCATTTGAGGCTAAAAAGAACTGATTGCCACAGCTGGCACAGCTCAATTGGATGATGCTTGGGTGACGCGTGCCAGATAACACGTCCAAGGATGGCAGAGGCGCAGGAGACTAAAAACTGCCGAAGGGTTCACTGGGGTCCACCGGAGCCAGAAGATCAGATGTATCCAGATATATTTATATAACAATATATAAATTATATAATGATAATAATGATATAATATATATATACATATACATATATGTGTGTCCAGAAGTTTCTAGACATTGCATCTGGATATATCTGGATGCATCTGGGCGTGGTGCTTTAGGAGTCGGACTATGTGCAGATGCCAAGTGAAGAGGAGATCGAGGCCTTCCGGCAGCGGATCCACTGCTGCGTCCCGTTTTTGCTGCTGAGCATTGCTCCGTTCGTGGCCATCTACGGCTTCTGCGTCCCAGAGGCGGGCGCCAGCGGCGAATGAAGTTCTGGAGAGCTTGATGGAAGTGTTGAAATCTGCCAGACAGGTCAAGAAGTGCGAATTTTGTGTTTGCAACTTTGAGAATCAGTAAATAAGATATGTTGTACACATGTGTTAATACATATTTATATATATATATATACATATACATATATATATATATATACATACATTGCATACATGCATACATACCTACATTGCATTGCATTGCATTGCATTGCATTGCATTGCATTGCATTGCATTGCATTGCATTGCATTGCATTGCATTGCATTGCATTGCATTGTTACATTACATACATGTTGTATTTTGCAGGTTTCCATGACACGACTCCGTCCCCAAAGAAGCTCGGTGCCGTCCGTATCGCAGCAAGGCTTTACTGGCGCCCTGGTGGGTGTTTGTCGCTGGCGCTGCTGGCTGGTGGCTGGCATTCATCCTGAGAGTTCCGGTGATCCTTGCGAGCAAGGCACGCTGTCCACGGTGTCCAAAGGGGAAAATCTACTGAGAGAGTTGTCCTGAGATAAAAATAGATAGAAACAGGAAGACCCCATGATATCTAAAATGAGAGATGATGGACGGGTTTCGTTTTTTCGATGGCTTTCCATGTAACTTTTGTATTTTTTCCTTTTGGTGGATAAGGAGGCCTGGCTGATTTGGGATCACTGTGTTCCCTGCAGGGCATGGTGAACCAGTCTCAACGACAGAACATCACAGTTCTTATCTCGGGCCCAGCAGAGGACCGGACCCAGTGCGCTGAAACACTGGACGCGTGATACCGTGATAATGCGATGGTGCTGAAGCACAGAAATTGTGGTCTTTTAGTATCAGTACTATTCCAATTTCACATAGCCATGGTTCCCATGGCCCATTTGTGCCATGGATTTGGCTATGGCTTGACCATCCACCTTAGACAAATCCAGGAGAGCGTCCGCATCGCCATGTTGTTCTTCTTTGACTGGAACCGTCTTTTTGCGTACACCTTCGCATTAGGCTGGACCAATGAGACTTGATGCCAGAATCCAGGACCAATACCTTGACAGATTGTAGGTTTGCGGCTTGATGATTCCGAACGATCCTGATGTTTTCGGTGGAATCTAGTCCTGCCATGTCCTTCCATGTCCTTCCCATGGCAGACCCAGATTTCCCCAAGCTGCAAGGTTTGGGCTGGACTGGTCTTGAGCTGGTCTTCACTGTAGTGCAATGCCTCGCCAGCATTCAATTGCTACAGGGTGTGAATCGAGGAGACGCTCAAGCCATTGAGGCAGAGATTTCGTGCATAAATCTACTTGATAAAGATTTAGTGATGTAGGTTTGGTATGGTTTGGTAAGAATATGTCATGAAAGTCATGAGTAATAAACTCATGTTCGTAAACTTCATAAACAGTCATAAACATGAGTAAAATAAACATAATAAACTACTATTTCAATCCATTTCATGAATGTTGCCATATGTTGCCCTAATCTTAGTTTCATATCACTGCCTTGCTTTCTTCGAAATCTCCTCAGCAGTGGTGAGCCTCCGCGGCGTGTCAGGCATTCAAAGCTTTGGGAGCGCAAACAGGGCGGCCTGACCCCTTGGCCGTTGACCCCTTCTGGGGCGTTTTAGAGCGGTGCAGCGCCCATGCGATCCACATCTCAATGTCTCTTGGCATGACTTGGCCGGAGTTGGATGATATGAACAGTGTGGAGTTGGATGGGGATATCATGTTGATTGGGCTTTTATGATGTTTTTTTGGGATATATGATATAATTACATATATATATATATATGTAATTGATCATAATTGATACAATGATGATTTCATGAGGATATAATCATGGGACTTACCAAATGGAGCCTTTTTTTTTGTTAAGATGCCCACGCCAGATTCTGCCCTTTCCATTGCAAAGGTCCCTTTATGGTGCGCTTTCTCCTTGGTCTTTGCTGGTGACTGCGCCACTGCACTCCTTCCTGAATTGGTTTACCGTGACAATGGTGCCAAAGATTGGCATTCTCATTGTCGTATCTTGTCTCAACTTCAAGTGCACTGCAATCTGATTGATGGCCATGACATGCAGTAAACAATCATAATTCTATTGCGCTAAAATTGCTATGACTGTCACAATAACATGTTACAATAAGTTTAACGACCGCTGTCATTACTTTGGAACTGAGGAGTTACTGCTCTTTTGCGCTGCTGTTGCGTTGATGGCTGCGGCCCTGGCAATCTGGGGGCATTGACAACACAGCAGGGTTGGCCCAGTTTCATGGTGCTGAGCCTGGCGTGTTGAATGGGCACATTTGAAGCTGCCAATGTTTGCAGGTTCTAGTTGTTGAAGTTTGAAAGTTCTATATCAGATGCACGGGCAAGGCGCTCCCTTGACGTTGCTGTTAGTCAGCGCAGTGTGAGCAAGATTCACAATGATTCAAAAGGTTAGTCCGAAAAGCCTGGGTGTTTGGGACAGAGAGCACAGCAAACCAGCACAACATGGTTGGAAGTTTTGATTTTGACTTTGAGTTGACTTGTGGGTACAGAGGCAGTGTGGGCGCTCAAACACACTACCAATAGCCATCCATCCCTGCTTGACAGAATGATGGCCAATTGATTCATAAGTTTGGACGGGGTGAAACCAACCATAAATTAAATGCATTTGTGAGAGCTAGGCTCAAAGAGGGAAAGTACCTGAAAGAGTTTTAAGGAAAAGTCCTGTAAGACAAGTAGATCCATACACACAATCATCAACGTGCACAATATGAAGAAACAACGATGGAAAGGGTGTATTGTACAAGGATGTAAGAGGGTGTATGAGGAGAGAAGGATCTGAGATGTTTTTGTCGTCACGATGCGTTGCTGAACGCACTCAGAAAACCTGTCAGGGAAGAGTTTGGTATCTCGTAAAGAATTCTCGAATTTTTTCAAAACCCTTATTCACCTATCCATGGTCCATGGTTGTTTTTGTCCCATGGTTAGAATATGGTCCATGCTATTGGACTATATTGGACTACCCAACAGAATCCGGATGAATCCGGTATCAGAAGCGGAATGAGAGCCATGAAGCACTGACATGTCCAGCGGGAAGAAGCAGGCCTGCTCTGTTAGCGAGTGAATTAGCACACGATTCAGAAGCAAAGTCTCCCATGTTGTCAGGGAAAGAAAGGATCAGAATGGATCAGAATGGTACTGTAGCTGCTGAATGTACTTTGTGTCCACCACTTGGTGTTTGTTTGCACGGTTTTGCGCGGTGATAGAATCAGCGGTTGGTTCTCCTGTGTATGCAGTGGCTTCAAATAACAGTTGCAACTGACAGCGATGGCCGTTGGGCTCAGAGGTTGGCCAGCATCAAAGGGTTTCCAAGGTATGGAATACAAGGATGAGCAGTCAATGCAGTGAAGACAGCTACGGGAGATTGTGAACTCCTCTGGATCAAGGGAAATGTCGTGCCGTTTTAATCCTTTTCGTAATATTGATCGTTGTACATGAGGTATCATAAGTTACTTAAGATATCTTAAGATCATGAGAAGTGGATTGGAACAGGTGGTCACCTGCATCCAGCAAATTCGGCGTCAGCGTTGCGAAAAGCGCCATGGTCTATCATGAAAGAACCTTGTCATCTCCCCTTTCTGCCTTCCCTCAGAATGTGCCTTTGCGAACGCAAGTTCCATGGGAGTGTGTCATCATGGATCCTCAATCTATCCAACTTGGCAAAGTCTTGATGGAATGTAGTGGATCTAGTCATTTTTCTGGGGCTCCGTAGAGGTAGTTACTATAGTTGAAAGATATGGGATCAGATTTCATCCATTGGATGAATAACATCTATAGGGTTCCTATGTGGATATATGATATATGTGGATATATGTTCGGATTCGTTTAATATATAACATATTATATATCTATCAATATGTTAACACATATTTCCATCGATATATATATATATATATACTGTGTATCGGCAGCTGAAAATACACCAGGTGATGCAGCCACAAGCCTTCACACAGGTTATGCATGAGCACCTTGGAGTGAAGGGATATGGAATCCCTTGGTTGTGATGACATAGTGGCTTGAAGCAATAAAAATAATAAAAATAAGGGGAAATAGTTAGGATATTATGGGATCAAATGGTATATGATATTATAGATATTTTAATATTATATATATATATTATATGTATTATATTATATTATATATATATATATACGTATATATAGATATTATATTATATTATATATATATATACGTATATATATATATAATGATTGGTGCAGCTTGTTTTGGGGGAAGCAAGACGTGACCTGAATGCATGGTTGCTGGTTGGCGTTCTCCCAAGGGACCCTTTGTGGTAACAACGACATCAGGACTCTGTGGGTCGAGTATGTCGAGTGGCACCGGGGCAACAATTTTATGCAACATGAAAACAAAGAAACCACAGATATTGATTTAAAAAAAATGTAATTAATTATGGTGATTAAAAAAGCTATAATTCTCAGATTATCTTACTCTGTTCGCAAAAAATGTGGTGATGAGAAAGAATGTAAGCTCAAGAAAACCACAGATCTTGATTTTTTAAAAAAATATAAACATTACCAAAATTGCATAGTAACCATCCCGGAATCGCGTACCACATTTTGATCCATATCATGAATATGTCCTGATCGCCGATCAGTGTCGTTGACCTCATCGAGCTGGGCATAGCTTTTGTCAGGTATGGCTACATGGGAAGGGATGTAGATGAGAAGATGTGCACTGGAAAGAAGAAGTTCTACTTGTCTCCCTTCCGGCAAGAAGCTTGGCAGGGCCAGAAGGGGCTGGGCCATGCTGGGCCCCTGGGCGGGCTTAAAATCGTGGCTTGACCGGTTGACCGCAAAAAGGGGGGCGTTTGGATGGAGTTTTGGGAGCATTAATCAAGGTTTTTTAATGGGAGTACATGAGGATTTTTTAGGAAAAGAAAAAAGACAAAAAGACACAATCCAAGATGAGAAGCACTCGTATTTCCTTCAAGCATATAATATGGATTTGATATCCAAGGTGCTTGCGGTGTAATAGCTGGTTATACATGGTTATACATATTTTATGATTAAATCATCAATGTTATATGTGCTTGTCATTTTTTTGCACCACTCCCCACTTGTTTGGGTGGTTTTGGTGTTCCAGAACAGTCGAAGTGTCTGCGGAATCAGGAGGAGACCAGCAAATGGGTCATTGACCGGGTGCCTTTGCCGGAGCCGAATGGCACCGCACGAGTGGGCCGTGCAAAGAATGCCAAGGACGCGAAGGGTCCCAGACACGGATACTGAAGGGGCAAGAAAATTATGAAAATGTAGGATGAGCTCACATTCTACCTATACCCCTGAAGCCCGAAAGCAGAAGACGTGCAGTAATGGTAGATAATGGATGATAATGATTCTTCACTATAGCCGTTATATATATAATTCCCCTTAACTTTTGGATATACCAAATATATCTACTGTCTACTGTACACCCAAAAAAAAGTACCATGCAGAATCATGCAGTCATGTCTAGTTCATGCTGCTCACAGACTTGGACAGATGCCATGTTGCCATGGTGCAAGGAGATTGTGGCTCGTGCACGCCGATTGATTATCAATGCCAAGGAAGGAGATTGTTGCCATCCTTGGTGAAGAGTCCATGAATTGCGTCCTGAGATTGTTCTGTTTGGTGCCATTAAGTCCATCTGTATAGTGAATCATAGTGCATCTCCGCACGAGGCACAAAGCAATATGTCTTGGGATCAGATCTTCATCAACCACTCCGACGAACTCAGCTTCCAGGACGATTGTGGATCTTTGTTGATCCATGTCCGAAGGATGTTTGTGTGTTGCTACGGCCAGAATTTGTCCGTGGGAGAGAGGTCAACAGTAGACCTCTCAAAGGCCTCATTCCATATCCTTTCATGCTCTACGGTCTACTTCAGTAGGTGCAGTGAATTTGTGACTTCATCGCAGGAGCTCAAGAAGTGCTTGCGGCGCGATTTGGCGATCTCCCCTAAGGCCTTGACAGACTTTGACACCAAGGTGCACGTGATGCAATATGAGAAGAACTTCAGAAGAGCTGCAGACTTTGTATAGAAATACTCTTGATGAATTGTGCAGTGTGAATATGTACTATGAAAACCAAAATTTGGGAAAATGCACTTGGAAACTTACTCCCGTAATTCATTGGAACTTCTTTTCAAATGATTGAGTCCACGTGAGAGTCTGGATGGAACTTAAGAGATCCAGAGGAGGGAATGATTTTACGTAGATGTAAGACCAAAACCGCAGATTCTGCATGGTGTGTCACAAACGTTACCACAAACACTGAGCTCGACTCAGGTTCTTTTTTCTGAGCTTGATGCCGACAAGAGCGGAACGGTGCCTGACCTGGTCAAATCAAGACGAAAGCATTCGCAATTTTTCTTCAAGATGTTTGACGAATCTGCGACCCTCATCAAACTATATCAAACTCAAGGTTTGCCCACCATGTGTTTAGATGTTTTTTATTTGCTGTTCGCCGCTGGAGCCATTTTTGGCGCGGGAATGATGATTGGAATTCCATGGAATTCCCAGATTCCTATGAGGTGAACATCAAAGAGATGTTGTCCTATGTCGCTCATGGGCCTAAACGCCTCTCCGCTGCACTAGCGGGACGTTGGAAGGCAACGGATGTGATGCAGCCCCCTTTTCTCCAACGATGTGTTGAAGGAACACGTCGTCTGCGCAATGCTGTTGCACGCTCTGGATTTGGGGAAGACGCCAAATCCGGAAAAATTCAAATGTTATTACAGTATATAAATTTTACCTATAATATATTAATTAATTAGGAGTCCAACGCCAATGGTTGGGATCTTCGTTTGCTTGAGGAATTCACGATGAGGAGGCCATGTTGCTGAAACGTACCGCGCGGGTGCGTGGGAATCTGACTCTTCTCCGCATTTTTTGGCTGATGTATTGGGCGATTAACTAATCTTAATGTTCCATGAATGATATGGGTAGCATATTGATGGAATAGAACGTTTACCAACAGTATGATATGTGACTGTGTCAATGGGGAATACCTCCATTTATGACAATGTTTAACAGGGAAAACAGTGGATCAATCAGTGGATCTCGGGGTACCCACTATTTCGGGGACCGCCCACAGGAATGCATGGTGCACACACTGTGTTTTGCTATGTTAGTGGATTGCATTTCTTCTCTGTACATGCTGTGCGTGTTTGTTTTCTTCTCCTCCGCTTTCTTACTACATCTTAAACTACTGTATTTTGTTTATGTGTTCTTTGTATTTCTTTGTTGTATTTCTTCGGTTCTTGGGTTTTTAATCACACTTAACTTACTTAACTCCTGAAGGTCGATGTCACATCCCCAAGAAGGGACGCTTCATTCGGTGGCTGTGAGGAACATGGCATGTCGGAAGTACGCCATAGCCTCAGACCCGAAATCCACCAGAAGTGGAGAAGCCATGGAGAACCCATGGTTTCCGCTTTGATGTTGGTAACCAATGTAGGGACATCATGGTACATCATCATTTCTTTGTCACAAGTCTTTCACAAAAAAAAATGGAGTCCAATCTGTTCCTGCTTTGTACGAATGGTACGTCTTTCACTGAGGCAGGTGTCAAAGCCTTCACAGCAGAAAGTACGGCCAACATCTTCAAACAGACACTTGGCCGTTGGTTTGCAGTCTGGCGAACAGTGTTCGGATGATCCTGGAAGTTGGTGAAATTCTTGGAGGTGCCGGTTTAGTGTGGAACATCTAATAGATGTTTGACATCAAATAGATTCTAATAGGTGATAGATTCTAACATCTTATGTTGGTGATGTTGGAGGTATTATATCATCCAATAGATTCTAATATCATCTAGTTAACTTAGCTGTCATGAAGTTCCTGCTTTGAGGAGTCCCAAAAGGTTGGTTTCTTGATACCCTAGGGATCCTACGCACGGATGTGGAGAACCCATGGTTTCCGGAATGGTAAATCCCGATGGTTCACCAGGTTTTATGGTTAACGCACCATGTTTCACCATATGTCATGCTTGGGTAAAGCTGGGTATGTTAAATCCCAATGTTAGAAAACCATGTTTGATGGTTAAATCCCTAGTTGATCACCATGTTTGATGGTTAAATCCCTATTTGATCACCATGTTTGATGGTTAAATCCCTATTTGATCACCATGTTTGATGGTTAAATCCCTATTTGATCATCATGTTTGATGGTTAAATCCCTATTTGATCACCATGTTTGATGGTTAAATCCCTATTTGATCACCATGTTTGATGGTTAAATCCCTATTTGATCACCATGTTTGATGGTTTAATCCCTATTTGATCACCATGTTTGATGGTTAAATCCCTGATCACCATGTTTGATGGTTTAATCTCCCTATTTTACTGGTTGACTCATTTCCGAAAGTCCTCCATCTCGGCGGAGGTTGGACCTTGAAGGTGACGGTCATTTATCCAAGTCGCCAAACTGAAAATGTGGGACCCAATAGATGGCCGTTGTTTAGTTGTGGAAACTGAAGATGAAACCCTATGTTTTTTTTGGAAAAACCTATTTTCAGAAAAACCTCCAGATGTTGGGTAGATGAAAAATCCGATCGGTTCCGTAGAGCCTGAGAAACTAAACTTCAAATCATGTTTCTGACCATTTCTTCCAAGCAAACTGATTCAAAAGAAATTGCAGCCTCGTGAGGCCTGAGATTTTTGCGAGTGAGTAGCGTTCAAAACCCCTGTGGCCCCCTGTTGGTTGATGATTGATTCGGGGGTTATACGGTTATACTACCCAATACATCGGGGATTATCATCATCTGGGAATCCAATGACAGCCATAGCCATCCCAGGAACTGACTTAAAATGATTAGTAAATGATTAGTAAATGATTAGATAATATTATATAGTAACCTTAGAAAATGAGTCACCTAAGTTTTAAGTCCATTGGTCCCATTCCTGGATCCAGGTTCTCCCAGTCCGAGGTACGAATTCGTGGAATTCGTCCGGGGAGGCCTTGGTCTCTCCATGTGGGATGTGCCCGAGTCGGAGCTTCTCCAGTCACTTGACATATCTTAAAGGTAAAAATTGGGCAATCACTGTTGGGGTTCTATGATATTATATGATTATATAAATGATATAAATTATAATAAATTATATATATGAAATTATATGTATATATATATTATATATCCACTGTGCCACTGATTGAGACTGTGTATTCTACAAGTCCAAATCCTGCTCCAGCCGCCCCAGGTTCTATGTCATTATGGACAAGGACAATGATGGCTTAGATCCCATCGAACTGCTGGAGTTCATCCAGGGCAACCAGGAGGTGCGACCAGGTGTACACATTGGCAACTTTGCGGGAGAGGTGGTGCTGAACCAATCAATTTTTGAGGTTTACCTTGATAAAATGATATAAAATGGATATGTTGAAAATCCATAATGTCCAATGGCCAAAATATCTCAGATCACATCCAAGAGCTATGCCACATCCCGTGCAAGACCCTGCAAGTGCGATGAATGATGTGTGTGTGTGTCAGTAGCCTGTATGACTACAAAATGTGTATGTATATATATATATATACTTATATATATATATACATAGGTAGTAACAGTATATTATATAGTTATAGGCTATAGGCGGTATGCTCATTGTGTATAGATATCATTGAAAGTTTGCCTATCACCTCATGGTTCCTTCAATTTGGGCTAAGAATGAATTCTGACTCCACCTGCCTGCATACAGGAAATGGCCAATCGAACACTCTTCTCTTTCACTGAAATCGTGGATGCAGAGAAGCCACGCAACTTGGAATTCATGCATCAAACACTCAACTGGTTGTTTTTCTGCGATGATGACACCAGTATGTCATGCCATGCAATTAATTAATGTGCCGCAACTCGTGAAAATTTGATTGTACAAGCATTTCAAGCACTTTTGTTGGTCATTGTTTTCTCCTTTGGTGAGCAAAAACGGTATACCCAGGGCATCAGGAGATGCGAAGGCTCGAAAAGCCCAGCCCAATGTTCATGAACAGCGGACGTCGTCTTCCTCCACGGATGAGATTGCCCAGCAACTTGGTCAAGGGCTTTCAGACAGGCATCAGTGAGCCATTTTTTTCGCTTTGGAAAGCATTCTTCCTGACCTGCTGACATTCTTGGGCAATGAAGTTCAGGGTTTGCGTGGGGCTCTGAAAGAAAACTTAAAACCAGTTGCTAACTTGTGCGATTCTAGCATGGTTCCTTGCCGGTGCCGAATGAACATCCAAGATAAGACGTAGCGATGATCTGACGCGCTGGTGCAGCAAGACGAGATTTGAGGGGTCACTCAGCCAGGCTGTGAGCCAAGAGCAGGATATGCAGGTGGAATTGTCAGCCAAATGGACTAATAAGGAACTAAAAAAGATCCTTAAAAGTAGATTTGATGATAAACCGAGTGGAGTTGTGCTCATAATCCTGTGGCTCGCAGCCGTCAATTCCGATTGTAGAAAGCTGCTTTACCCGACATAGGCAGGGTGTGGTTTGCGCATCCAATGCCGCCTTAGAGACCACCCGGGAACCGCCGGAGGTCAGTTTCGGTGCTGCCATGGCTGCGCCAAAGGCGCCGCAACGCCATGGCTTGGTGTCGTGAGGAAGAACTTATCACGACTTGGATTAAAAGATGATGAAGATGTATCGAATGGGAAGCTGCTGCCCGACTCTGGATCGGACGATAAAGACCTTGCTGGCCTCATCAATACACTGTTTGAAGAGCTTTGCCCGTTTTTGAGTTAGATTGAAAGGATATTGTTTGACTCACACTTCATCCCAGGGCCCACAAAACATGATGCCATTGATCATGGGTTGCTATACCCCGGCTCACTAAGATGATAGTTGATTGTATTGTTTGGTTGTAGTGTTGCCGGGGGTGGTGTAGCAACACTTGAATCAGAGGCGAGTGTGCGCTTCCACCGAAACTCCCAAGTGGCTGTCTGGGCTGCAACAGGCTTTGCAGCACACCATCGTGATCGACGTCTGACACCGTGTGATTTGAATTTGGATAGTACCAAATTGCTTGAGTCTAGAGTCTGGATGAGTCTGGATGCTATAGTGTGGCTGCGGGAATCATTGGAATCATTGGAAGTCATTCTAGTGTTCCTGGCATTTCTGACTATACAAGATTGTCGAGCTGACGGCATAAGCTTTGGAGGTTCTAAAAGTACACTGAGCAAGCAAGTTCTGTAGTCAAAGATTGCACACAACAGCTCAGATTGAAATGTCAAAGGGGATCGACATTTGAAGGTTCACTGCCCTTGAGCAAGTGTGTAGCATGTTCAGTCTTGTTCAATCTACAGTTGTTACTTTGGTCGGGAGAGCTGGGCAAAAGATGCGCACAAAAATTGCTCTACCGTGGCTCAGGTTGGAAGTGGAAAATGCAAAGCTGGCATTGCGGGTGAGGACCGAATCGACAAACACCGACATATCCACTCCGACAAGAGAAATTCCAAATAAGACAAGTATCAGAATCACTTGAAAAAGCAGATGCTCAGATGCCCTTGTGCTGAATCATCTAGAGTCATTATTTTTTGAGTGGAAAGTTGCACGCAAAGGCTGTCTGCTGTGGCAAACACCACCTCCTTTCCCTCCTAAACTCCAAAGTGCCTATCTATGTGTCGGGTCAGGAACATCCCACCTGCATCTTCCCGTCAATCATCGGGCGACCGAAGACGGACTATACCTTAGATCCCGAATGATGAGATTTGACGAATGTCTTCCGGTTGATTTGCTTCTGGACGGCCTCAAAATGTTTTGGAAGCAGACTGAGAATCGAGCGAGTCTAAGGAAAATGTCATGCAAGGCTCCGGTGATCGAGATTACTATGTTGGATGCTGGGCAGAGACTTACAGATGATTCACCCTTGACTAAGACTACTCTTTTTGGCCATATATTTTCAGCCGTACACCATAGTTGCTTCGCGATATATAGTTTCGTTCTTTCAGAGGTAGAGGTGCAAAGAATGACATCCGTAGAGCGGCCTGAAAGGGAGTGTAGCTTTGCAACGCTTTACAAAGATGTGTTTGTTTATGTTTGTTTCATGTTTTTGGATGTTGTTGGATGTTTTTGTTCGGTTTTTTTCAGTTCTTCCCGCACATAAAGTCCATAATCCATTCCCATCACAGGGACCCCACAGGGACCCCACATGGAGCCTTGGGACGACCTGAGGAGACGAGGCTCAAGCGAAGCGCGGCATCCTAAAGATCACGTACCCAGTAGATCATGGCATTGTGCAGGACGTGCCCACGGTGATCCCGGGCGGTACTGTAATAGGGACACCTGCAGCTGGCACAATTCATTTACCAGTTGATGATGTTCAAGGTAATGATGCGTATATATATATATATATACATATATATATATATAAAAATAACTATAAATAACTACTATTAGATATGATTGCATGACATATATGTAGACTTTCTTGTGTTGGGGATCTTGTGGGTTTAGGTCTCTCCAAGTTGTTGTTTCCAATCCCATCCTATCTTGAAATCTATCGCCGCTGTGCTCTCTCCATCGTCAGGACTGGGACGATATGGAACTGATCTGGAAGCACACCTTCTTCAACCAACTGAGAGTCCAACCTACAGAAGCTCAGCGTGGCAAAGCTGATGCAGTTGCTGACATATGGTGTAGCATTTGGTAGCTTTGTGCGTCTGTGTACATCATATCCATACATTTCAATACACTTGATGGTCATTATGAGTCATAATGTATCATTAGCTGCACTTGATGTATGATGATGGAAAAAAAAAACGTGTGAATGTACTTGTTGTTGCCTTGTTGCCATGGAGATGTTGGTCAGCACTGTCACGCATCTAGACTACTCTTCAAAGGAACGAGCAGTTCTTCTTGCCGAAGCCGCTCTGAATCCGAAGGACCTGGGGATGGGGCGGAATGACAAGCTCCACCCAAAATACCTGGCTTCGGCCATAGCCATTCCAAGCATTGAACTACTTCAAGTGCTTCAGCAAGCATTTCTCAAATCCAGTGTCTTGCGCTGGTGCTTTAGCTTACAGATCTTACAATTTGCCCGTGATGCTCCTCCAGTTCCCCCTTTGACGTTTGTGTCAGGCAAATCGGGAACGGATGACCCAAATCATGTTCGAGGTCTTCTATGTGCCGGCAATGTGCGACGGGAATTTGGCCATCCCCAGCCACTATTGCCATGCAATTGTTGTTTTCTTTGTCTTGCCAAGTGTTCATGAAAAAGAACGCAGTGTAGAGCAAGAGCCTCACAATCCTTTCAATGGCTGCGGTGGGCATTCCCTCAATTTTCCAGAAGTTCCAAAATCTGCATGCGATCACTTTCTCAGCATTTAGACGTTCTGCTCAGCGTCAGGTACGTCACCACCCAAGCAGTACTGGCGCTGTATGCTTCGGGTCGAACCACCGGGATCGTGTGCGATAGTGGTGATGGCGTGACACATGTGGTGCCCGTCTACGAGGCGACACCATAGCAATCACGGCTGGTATTTTGAGACCATTTGGGACCCAGCAAATCCCAGCAATCTGAATCTGACACCAGAGGTAGGCAACATTCACAGAGGAAGAAGTGTGTAGTCATTGCATTCTAGCTGTTGTTTCCTCCCTATTCCAATTTTCATTGCAGCAAGGCCTGGGGCTATGTTTCTCTTGCAGCTCTAGATGCGGTCCGTGTGTTTTGAATGTCTTGATGCAGGGCTACCTGGTTCCACACGCCGTGGGACGTGTGAACTTTGCGGGAAGAGACTTGACCGAGTGCCACGCTGCTATCTGGTGTGGGTTCCGAATTGCCGGCCCCAAGTGTCTAATCGAAGCGGTTCAACATTGTCCAGATCTCACTCAGTTTCCCTTTGGGGTTGCCATGAAATGCTCCAGAAACAAGTCTTTTGGGGTCCTAGGCGCAAAGGATAGCGCATGTATGGACATGTTGATGTATGTTGATGTGACTTGCTTGGGCCGGTGAAAGGCAGATGAATAAATCCGGTCGGTGCTTCCAGCATCCCCGAAAGGACCAAGCAGGTCATGTATCTTGAATCTTGAGATCACATTCTCGAATTCCAGCTGTGCTTACATTTGCTCCCCCGAACTGTAGTCAGGGATTCTATATTATGGAAAATAAAAAATGTTCCAAACCACCAACCAGATAAGAATGCATGGGGGTGAAATATGGGGCTGAAAATGATCATGGCGATAGCTGATTCCAGCTGCTGAAAAAATAAACGACTTAGAAAGTGGAAGATATTCAAGTAAGCCAACTGGTTCCTTCAGTCTTAGCAGGTTTGATCAGATCATGACAATCCTGATGCGCAGTGATCATGAGCTTCGTAATTCAAAGTACCGATGAGTTACGCTTGCCACCGGGATGCTTGAACTGTGACGACAATTCCATGAGGTACTTGATGAAACTCATAGCCGAAACAGGCCACAGCCCATACCCGTACTGGACAGATGAGAGGATTGATGCAGAATTTTTGTTCGACCAGTGTTGAAAGATCTTGACGGTGACAGGTGTTTGGAGCCACTTGCCTTCCGAAAAATTACTGCATTCCTTACAGTGGCTGCCAATTACATCCAATTCGGTGACGGTGTGGCCTTGGATCGCCAGGCACATCACTTTCAACCAGTGCTGAGCGAGCTGCTCGTCCTGTTTCAGCCGACAAGCCAAAAAATGACCTCCACAAGCTTCAGACGGTCCCACAGTTCCATGCTTAATCTCCCGATCATATATGACATTATATGACTGCACATTGCCTTGAGACATCTTGAGATATTGGAAGTGACTTTTGGCATCTTTGGTCAGCCAGGAAATTGCTCGAGACATCAAAGAAAAGGCTTGGTCGCCCTGGGAAGGGTGACGGCATGTAACGGCTGGATGTAGAATCTTCTCCATGTGTTGGATTTTTCCTGGATTTGTTGCATCCATGCTCCTCTTATCTCCTCTTCCAATGCCCATTTTTTAGTGGCTATAGTATAGGTCTCCTTGCAGCCCCCCCCTTTTGAGGAGATTGACATTGGAAGACAAGCCCGTGCCATTTTTTGAGAGTCACCGGAGATAGCTGGGTATGGGTCAAAATTAGGTACCCAAAAATTAGAGATGGTTAATACTAAACTAGGCTAACATCTGTGGTCCCCGCAGGTCTTCCATGTTGATCCACATCCAGCTGTAATTAGCGGTATGTAATGCAACCAGCCATAACCAGCCTTTGTTTTGTGAAGCGACCTGGACTGGGACTGGCAAGATTCCTCCAGGATAGCCATCTGGTGCAGATTTTCTTCTATCTTCATGGGGTCTAGATTCATAAGTTCATATAAATTCATATTAGATTCATACAGTAAGCCTTAAGCTGTTTACTATTGTTTACTGCTGTTTTTTGTTTATGAATGGTAGGGGTCAGCTCTTTCTGCTCAGTGCTGCTACGTGGCGCAGAGCTACGAAGCCGAGATGGAGAAGGTGCCATTTGGATCGCCAAGACTGACAGGTGACTCGAAGAAGTTTCTACAGTCTACAGATGGGTATGGATCAATACCTATAGATACATTTTTAGTGGGATGAACATCCATTTGCCAGCTATTTTGGGGTTCACTAGGTACCAGGGTTTTGACCCATCCCCAGATGTCTACAGCTTGTTTTTGGACAAGTGATGATAAGCGCTACTCCAACTGGATTTTGGCAGGCAGAGTCATCAACAGCATGCACCCTGACGCATGTCCCTTGGATGCAGATGTGGATGTGGGCTGTGCTCCGTTTACCACTAGGTACTGGTACAGTACTGTTGTTTCTCGTGAGTTTTTGCCTGAGTGATGTGTTGCGCACGAACACTTGGCATCGAATTCTGATTTAGTACACACACACATACACAACTGGCCAAACAAGATGGAAACCAGAAGGATCCAAGACTTAACCCTGAAGGGTGCCCCAGTCAAGATATACGGCCAAGGGTGTTCTTAGTGGCCCCTGATAATCCGTATGAGAAGAGAGGGCAGTCAGGGAACGCAAGCTCCACACAGCATGAGGAGCTCCCAGATGGTCAGCTGTTGCACTTGAGCTACGAGCGCTTCAAATGTCCAGAGGCTGGCGCGGGTTGAGAGAAGGAAGCAGCCGAAGCTATCCGAAGCTGGGGTTCTGCTTTTCTGCAAGGCTCTTTTCCAGCCCACTTTCATTGGGCAGCCGGAGACAGAGGTAGGAATTGCTGGAAGCTCCACCTTTTGTTGAGGTGATGATTGATGAACAACACATATGTTCGATGGGGGAAGTGCCAAGTATCCTTCCTTACCCTTTGAATATGATGAAAGGGTACGAAGGGATAAATAGAAAACGTGAGAATAGCATCAACGACTGCGGTGATGATCAGAGACATTGCGAATGTAGTGATGGATTGATTCATTGCACTATATTGTTTTGGTTGGCTGTTTACTGTGGTCTTGTCGCAAGGCTGCTTGTGTACTATGGAGATTCAGTGTTCATTGTCTCCTGTCAACTGATATTGTACTCGCATGGAAAGTATAGATAGACATCAATGACCACAAATGTTTCTGGATATGTCTTGCCAGTTCTATCACTAGGTTGATCAACGTCTATGTTGTGTTTGTTGACCATTGCCAAATCCTATATGCCAATACGTATATTTATTGTGCTTCGATGATATTATTAGCATCATTGCCACCACCATTATCATCCTCCTCATCCTCATCCTCATTGTCATCGTCGTCAGCAGCATCATCATTGTCATCATCCTCACTATCACTTTGTGTGGAGCTTGGATATCATGCTCTGCAAGGCAGCACTGGAGAGTAGAGAGAGTGGATCTCCCGATTCGGAAGAGCAATTTGCATCTAAGAAGACGGCCTGCTGTTGACTGTGAAGCTCTATATACAATTATATACATATATATGATTATATATGTATATATTAGAACTATAAAGCACCCGAAAGTCAGACTGTCACATAGTTTCAGTGTTGGTGACTGTAAATGGTCTCAGCGCTTCAGGGTATCCATACCCAAGTGCACAAGACCATCATGAGGCGCGATAGTCAACCGCTGCACAAGCCAGATGAGAGATCACGCGGTCACCCATCCCACTCTTATCCCATGGAGCAGTTCAATTCGTTCGTATAGACGAGTTCTCTATAAAGCTTGTGATGTTGAAGGTTTCAGGAAGGAGGTTGTACTATTCAAGGATCTGTCCCAACAATTTCCATCATGTTCCATCCATAGTTGTCAGACAAAGCCAGCAAGCACTGTAAAGACCAAAAGTATTGGACACGCAAATCTCAAGTTCGTTGGCGCAGTAACTCTCAGTCCCGCTTCCTGACAGGTGCGACATCGATATTCGCCGGGATTTGTTTTTGAACATTGTGGTGTGTGGAGACCCAAGGATTTCATGCTAACTCTTTCTGGGTTCAACAGGGTCTGAGGCATTTTTGTTTGGGCCTGAATCATTCTAATGTGGAGCTGAGATTGGATTGACACCATGACCGGTCTATGTGCATGGGAGTATTTCTACTCATCATTCAAAACAATTACTGTTTACTGCACGCGGTATAAGTTCGCTAGGTATCCTGCAACGACCAAGAACGATTGCTGACTCTGAACCCAAGGTCGGGTGGAACCACGTGCTTCAGAGGTGCAAATTTCTGATAGCGCATTCAATCCTAGCTTGAAGGGAAAATCTGCAGGAAAACCCTATATTTGGCTACCAAAAAAAAACATACCAAAACCATGGTTTCCTGTAGGTTTTCCCATCAAAAACCATGGTTTTTCCCTTAAATGAACATATTGATTGCAAGGTTTCCCTGGTTGAGCTCTGCAGGCTTCGGCCATCGGCTGCAGAGCGAACTGGCTGAGCTGACACCAAGCAGCATTCGAATACGCTGGGCACTCGGGTGGAGATGGGAATGTGTCGAACCCAAGTCATGGAGGTACCATGAGGTACCCCAAATCATCCAAGTCATGGATGACCATATTAGACCATTTATGACCATTTCAATATAGGTTAAGCCATGGAGACTTGGGGACCCAGTTTAGGAAACCTATGGAAAGCTCAACAACGCCATCCAGCACCAGCTATGACAGCTATGATACCATCCAGGTAGCAGGGTTGAAAGGCCCCATAACTCACCTTTCAAATGGTAGCGTTGGCAAGGCGTTCTTGCACCTGAAGATCGGCAACACTCAGTGTTTATTGGAGGCTGGCTCAATCAGTGCAACGACATGACAGTAAGCCATCCAGTGGCAGGCTCTATGCTGGCAGATCTGGACATGTTCTCAGAAGCTTTGCTTGCAAATGGAGGGTTGATGTCCTGCAGGGACGCTGAATCCAAGATCCATGGACTTCCTGGCAACCGGAGAGCCCCCAATAGCAGTTCAAAATGTACTCCGTCGTGTGGATACTTGTGTTGTGATTGCCTTGCCTGATTCCTCCAAGTGGTTTCAGTACATCAACCTCCAGCCTGGAATCTACAATTGTTGCAGCTGCATGCTATTGCCTACTTGTTACATCTGAGGAGATGTGCATTTCCAGGGCAGAATACCTGGAAGATGGGCCCGGGCTCTCAGACCCGCAGGCAATTCCCTTGTGCAGCTGAATCTTTGATTCAATTCGTTTGGTTCTTGCAAATATCTAGGCCGACAATCATTCATAAAAAATGTATTTGACAAGATAAAAAAGTATGAAATATGAAAAATAAAAATAATGAAATATATTATATTATATTATATTATATTCGATTATATAATATAATATAATATAATCGAATATAATATAATATAATATAATATAATGTATTAAATATAATTACCATTATATAATATTGTTTTATATTTATATGTTGGAGAAAAAAAAATATTAATGATTTAAAGGTATTTAAAAATAAATATAATTATATTATTGTTATTTATTTTAAATGTTTATATATTTTGAAAAAATGTGTATATAAATGGTGATCGATCTAAAGGTCTTTGTAAGGAGTTTTAATTGCGAAAGCCGTGCATGTGATGTTGGAAACCCTCGTGAAATTTTTTTTTCGAATTTGCGAAAATAAGATTTTATTTCGCGAAAATTTCGCGAAAATTGGGTATTATGATCATTATATGTAAAGGGTTGCTACCTATTGCCGCTCGGGGTTCGGTAGGAGAAGGGTACCAGAGGATACGAGTAGCAGTAGCTAAGTTTCCAAAAGTGAGGCTTTGCGAAAGCTAAATACCAAGGCCCCTGGTTTTTGCTTTTCCTTTAGTGTACCCTCTGCTGATGGCCGGGGTCTGTGAATAGGGATATTTTTGCGAAAATTATGCGAAAGAGCGGGCGAAAATTAAAGTGTATGTTAAAAGGGTGAGCTAGTAAATTTTGCAAAAAAAAATTATATTGAGAAGGAATTCCGTGATGTTAACTGTAAACCAATGGTTTCCTAATGCTTTTTAGAGAGATGAGGTTGCTATGTACATGTAGATGTGGGTAATATACGTAAGACATGTCGTATATGGTTGTACATGTTAACACAAGATAGCGCGCAAGCAAACATTAAAACAAACATAAGCCGACGCATAGCTAAACACATAACAATACATAGGATAACATAAGAGGTTAACAAATGCAAACGCATATTAACCACAAATAAATGTAAACGCCGCTTGCTAACACCATTGCGGCCCTTCGTCGCATTACAGGTCCCTGACTAGGGCATAGGGCGGGAGGCACAAGGTCAGTTAGAGAGATATAATATGATATGACGATATAATTGATGTTACTATGATTGATGTTACTATAATTGATGATAATGATAACGATGTACTGCAGTAGCGTAACACAGTAATTATCATCACCATCATTATTATTATCGTGTATTGAAGGTTTTGGCATGTGCAGTGACGCCGGAAAATGATGTTTTACATATGTATTGTTAATGTTGGTATATGTGCGAGACATGTGTGTGCTATGTGGGTGATTTGAGTTAGATATGTGAAGAGACATGTGCACCTTATGTGTCAGGCATGTGTTGAACACATATATTTCACATACAATGCATTTTTATATCACATATTAATTCATATGAACACAAAATTTAACACTATAGGATACATTAGGAACATTTACAGATGCACATGTGGTCACACATGGATTAACACAAGCTTAGGCAAAAGGCGGCGCATGTCTTGCGCATACCGTCACATATCAAATCGCATGTTGATTTGCGTATTGCATATGTTTTGTTTGTGTATGTGTTTGTGTTGGTTAGTATTGCCATATGTATTAATTATATGTTTTTATATGTGCCAACATATGCATAAGATCTTATTTTCTCAAAAATTTGCAATTTTAAGATCTTATACATATGTGTATACATATACAAACACATAATTACACATATACAAATACATATGCAAACAACACATGTATTACATTTACATTACACATATGTGTTTCATGTGTATTCATATGTACCCACATGTATGCGTACATGTGCCTGCTTGCGCGCGCTTAGTGTACAAGTCAATGTTGACATGTGTCAGCACATGTATATAAGACCTTATTTTTCAAAAATAAGATTTTATTCACATATATAAACACTAAAAAAAACATAAGCAAAGACATGCGTATAAGATCTTATTTTTCAAAAATAAGATCTTAAACATATACAAATATATAAGCAGAGACATGTGTATAAGATCTTATTTTTCAAAAATAAGATCTTAAACATATACAAACACATAAGGCAAGACATATGTATAAGATCTAAACATATACATAAACACTATTACACAATGCCATACACACTACATTTCACTCATATATACTTGCACATGCATATGTGTATACCGGTATGCCATAGGTTA
>Ga0126342_10004837_pt1:0-2500 | contig 23203 bp, 20 predicted proteins | sample Cyp1metagenome_FD_92528 | JGI IMG/M metagenome (GOLD analysis project Ga0126342, IMG submission 92528) | Coral microbial communities from Lord Howe Island, Old Settlement Bay, Australia - Cyphastrea 1 metagenome | ecosystem: Host-associated > Invertebrates > Cnidaria > Coral ...
TCTTCTTATACATACGCGATTCCATGGTGTTTTAAGATTTGGGCATGACTTAGGCATGAGTTTCTTGAAACAGCGATTCCATGGTGATTTACTAGCAAGTTTTGACCCAGGCATGAGTTAGGCTTGAGTTTGTCGTTTGTCTGTAGTTGTCGACGCAAATGGTTGGGAGAATGATTGAGAGCACTTTCGAGATAAGTATGGTTTGAATTGTAAGACAGTTGTTGGGAATGTTGGGGATATTTGCGGGATGGTGATTTGGATACTAGCGTCACTTTTTGGGACACACCCTATGCATGATTAATTCTTGGGATAGTTCTAGGTATGTTTCCTGGTATTATTAGAGAATCCTGTGAGATAGTCCTTAATCCTATACACCGTACTGGATCACGCGTATGGTACACAATCATGTGTAATGGCAGTTCTGTGACATTGGGATCCGAAAGACAATGTCGCCGGGAATGAAGCTCTTCAGGGGACATTTTGTCTAAAGTTCTTTTTGATACCACATCCTTTTTTGGGGGGCATAGTGGCGGGGAAACATCATTGGATGTCTTGAAGTGCTGTAGCATGTAAGGTACATGCCTTGGCCATCCTTGAAGCTCAACTACTGAAAACAGAGATATTATTCATGCACCCATGTTATCCCATGTTTGGGTAATGGTTTTCATAAGCAGAACATTGTGATGACTTGAAAATCTTGTGCCAAAAGCAGACGAGCGCAGGCCTTGTTGAAAGAGTTGGCAGATCTCAGCGCCGATGCCTCCCAGGCGGGGCTGTGGTCTGGGTTGCTACAGTACCTTCCTGATTCTTATTGGATCAACAACAATTGCAGTAGTATATTTGCATGCATTGCTGTCAGTTGATTTTCAATGCAAGGCGTTTCCAGAGGTTTCCATACCTTCAATGCAGCACTTCCGTACAGTAAATTCATTGTACCTTTTGTTGTTGGATATTTCCTGCTTCGTGATGTTTATTTTCCAACCACCATAGTTAGATCCTTGTGGACCAGGTGCGGCAGCAGTGTAACGAGCTGAACCATCACAAGGAGGCCAGGGTTGTGCCCTCCGTGTGCAATCCAACAGCAATCCCTTCCAATTTGATGCTGGAGAGGCAAGTAGGGGATCTGATGGGAGATGGAAAAAAAGGTAGGCTGAATAGTTGGGCAGAATTCGACTGAAGGGGGAAGATGCTGCCCTTCTCCTGTCCTTTTTGAACATGTTTGAAGTCTGAAACTCCCTCACAGAGCACATGTCTAGCTGATGCTGCCGGATGTCAGGAGCATGAAACTCTACTGGCGCGATGGCAGAGTCATGCCTCAAATCAGGACACCAGAAGTTCAAATTTGCACCAGCTATCACCAGGGTTTGTTCAAGGCCATCACCAGCCACTGAGTTGGTTGGCAGGGGTTCCAAAATGGTTATGTCACTCAGATGGTGAGATGTACTGTAGTAGAGAGGATCAGGGGATAGCAGAGCGAAAATGTATGGAAATGCCCCACAAGTCGTTGAGCCATGTTGAGCCACAGGAGGAATCCCTCCAGACTCAGAGGTCTGGGGCCTCAGCATTGGGAGGTTTGTTTCCTGCGATGCTTTACCTCATTTTGAATCATTTTGAATACTTTTCTTAATGCTAATATTATTAGTGTATTCATGCACAACAAAAGGTAGACATGGAAAGGGAACAGAAGCAACACAATACCCTACATGTAATCCTCGGAAAGGACCACGTTCGCATAGCTTCTACACCTTAGCTGGAATATTTTCCGATTTCCAGCTGCAACTCACCGCGCCAACCAGAGGTTTCAAGGTATTTCCAGATGCATTAGCTAATCATTAGCAGAGTATATAATTTAATATAATACTAATTATATATTATGTGTAATAATAGTGTAATATATATATATATATATGCAATAGTTGTGTCGCAAATTGAATCAACTCGGTGAGGTTTTATGTGCTTTTGCATGCTTTTGCAAAGAATGTTGCATTCCGCTTTGAGTGGTGGCGCTCTCCTGTATTTGAAGGGGCTTTGCCTGCCTCTGCCAATGATTGCAGGGAGCTAGAGGAACAAGCCGAGCGAAGCACTAGCCAGCAACTTAAGCCTTCGCTTGTCAATTCGCTGCACTACGCTAAAGGAGCGTTCGGCCACACTTTCCACATATTTCAGGTAGTTTGCAGATTTGCTTTGCTAAATCTCAAGCCAACCTTTTGGATGTGTGCCATGTCTAGCCAGAAAGTTTCTCCCCAGTTCTTCAAGCAAAGACACCTCAGGTCTTTTGAAGGAAGAGCTGATAGAGGCGATGGGCCGGACTTCATCCTCCGTCGGTTTGTTGGATGAGTGAAAGATTGAGATTGTGTTCAATGAAAAGGAACTCGCAACCCTTCGAAAATATACGTACATGTAGCGCTGATCAATCTAGATCATAAGATATCATAAGCAGCCTGCTAGTTAAACACTTGTTTGCCACTTTTATCAGCCGCTAGGACCCAAAAAGCACAAG
>Ga0126342_10004837_pt1:5000-23203 | contig 23203 bp, 20 predicted proteins | sample Cyp1metagenome_FD_92528 | JGI IMG/M metagenome (GOLD analysis project Ga0126342, IMG submission 92528) | Coral microbial communities from Lord Howe Island, Old Settlement Bay, Australia - Cyphastrea 1 metagenome | ecosystem: Host-associated > Invertebrates > Cnidaria > Coral ...
GGCTCCGGCAAAGGCCCGTGCTAAGCAGCGGATTCTCCAAGATTTGCTTAGCGAAGGTGGGCTGATGGTAGTTTTTCTGGAGTTTCGTGTGTAGTCAAGGCTCAAAAACTAACTAAAGTGTTTCCGGCAACCTCACAATTCTTATGATAAGATACAATGATGTAATATAATATTACGGCAAGACCCTGAGGTTTGCCCGGACTCACAACGAGCGTCTGGGCAAGCCAAGATGACGATGACGATGACGATGATGATGATGATGGTGATGATGATGATGACGACGACGACGACAACGATGATGATGTTGATATCTTCTTGAAACCCTATAAGAAACCCTAATGATTGTATGGTTAATTGTTCCATGGGGTTGGGGGATTTTGATATCTTCTTAAAACAATAAAAGAAACCCTAATGATTGTACTTGTTAATTGTTCCATTGGGCTGAGAATTTTTATTTTTTTCTTCATGAAACCGTGAAAGAGACCCTAATGATTGTATGATTAATTGTTCCATGGGGGCGGGGGAATTTGATATCTTCTTGAAACCCTATAAGAAACCCTCATGACTGTATGGTTAATTCCATATGATGTGTAGAAGCAACATGTTCTGGTTATATGATAAATGATATCTGTAGAAGCAACGTTCTGGTTAAAACCCTAGCAACAATATTGAACATAAAATCCTTCCCGTTGTTTGACGTCGTACAGCATTCCTTGATATTTACGCTATTCTGGGTTTGGGTAAGTTTCAAACCTCGGGGTCTGTGTATAATATTATATTATTGTGATGCTTACCTCATGTTTTAGAATATATGGTATATATTATATTGTGATCACCATTTTTTTGGTGGTGTGAAGTTCACATAGTCACCTGCAGGTGTGGTCAGCACTGAGGAGGAGCGGGTTGAGGGGTCGGAGGGGCGGATGAAAATTGGTCCTGTTTTCTGATTTCAAGAGTAATGCCTACAAGTGTTCACTAATGGTATAGAGATGTATAGAGTGTATTTATATATATATACGGATTATAGCCTGTTGTGCTTCTAGTTCTGTTTAATACCTTCAAAGTTGATGGGCCTCATGAATGAACAAATTAAAGCTTGATGTAAACTCTTTGGGCACTTGTACATAGTAGCAGATGCCATTCTTTGCTGAATTGAAACACCATCGCTTGGCTGCAGGTGAAGAAAATTGTTGCGGGGGAAGGCGGGAATGTGTGCAAGTACTTGTGACGAGGAAAACGTGGCTTTCAAAATTAGTAAACGGTATCTAAATATATATTGAATTGAAAATTTAACTTCAGCTAGCCATGATATATACAAAGGTTGGAACTGTCAGGTTGTTTTGCTGATGCAGCAGAGTTGCCCGCTGAAGCCCGACTTCCAACACCAGACTTCCAGTCAGCCCTGCCGCAGGTGAATCGTTGCAGAGTTGGGCTGCAGGAGCCCCGCGGAGGGGACTTCTGCCCTGTTGCACTAATGACCTCATTGTTGCACACAGTCACAGCTGAAGTGATAGAAACGAGCCCAGCAAGGTTGCTTGAGATGTGCACTTTCAGGATTCAAACGTTTCTTTTTGTTGGGGCAATCCACCAACCCTTATTTTTTTGGTGAATGTTTGTATGCTCACTGATGCAGTCATTCTACTTGCTAACGCAATCCACGTTTGATTCCGTAGCTTTGTGCTTGGGCCCTGGAAGATATCATGAAGGACTCATGGAAGCTCAGACTGGCTTAGCACACTGATCAGCACAGAGGTCAAACATTTTAATTCATTAGTTGTTTGATAGCCACCCCAACAGATTTTGCGGATGTCGATGGAGTTTGAATGGACACCATGCGGATTGATGTCGTGGTGCCAAGCGGACGGAGTACTTCGGTGTCCATCTCTGCGGAAGCACACGTCAGAGACCTGCAGGAAGCTGCTCAGAAGGACCTGAAACTAGGCCCTTTGTCCTGCTTAGCTGAGGACCTATTTGTTGATGTGGTTCAACATCAGCATGTTTCTTTCACATTGTAGAGGATAAGAATATATAAGAATAAGAATGTTGCCGAAGAGTTTGTGATATCTGGGGCAGAACAGTTTCCATTTAGCTCAAGGTAGTTTCAGAGGGCTTCATGGCTTGCATTGATTTGACAAACTGGTGAGAGTGACTGAGTCACATGACTTTGGGAAGTCTGGAACAGCCCAAGTCCATGGAAGTTCTATTCAATGATCAAACAAATGAATTTCATTGATTGAATTAGTTTCTTTTTGCACCCTCTCCAAACTAATTACGCCATTGGTGTCCAAATTATGTGTTGATTCACAAATATTGAAATCTCTCATTATCTGAACATGTTTGAAATGCGAGGCTTTCTGAGACTCACTTTGGGTGGCGAGTGCCTACATCCGAACTCCTTGCTTGGAGACGTGCTGAATGACGGAGATTCTGTGTTGGCCATTGCACGTCCAGCTTCCCTGGTTTCAGGTCGACACCATCAAGGCTTCGCCTTGTTCTTGAGCCACTAATCTGTGTATTTGTATGTATTTGTCACGTTGTCAGATGTTGTCAGTTGATTTTGGTTTCCAAATTGTAGTCCTAAAATAAATAGTTCATGATGCCGAAGGTTGTAGAATGTGTTTGTATCACAATGGCACACACAGAGATTGTTTATTTGAGGCAATGGCGCTTGTGTCTCCTGGGGCGAGTCTTCCAGTGCGAGTGACGCACAGATCGCTCATCTCCTCAAAAATGTTGATCAGATTCAGACAACAACTCGCGCATTTGCGGCAGTTCTTGAAGATGGAAAGGCGGGACGAGTAGGTTCCTCATTAGATACAGTACCACATTATTTTGTAAGGTATACAGACATTATCTCAAGCCAGAGAAACAGTAAAGTACTTGCATTCACTTCAGCTACGTGAAGTTGATCTGAACCAACTCATTATGTCCATTAGAAGTGAAGGTCCACTGAGTGAGTCATACTTAGATGCCTTCATGGTGCCAAGCGCAACCTTTGTCATGGTTTTTGTTTGTTTCCCCACATTCAAGCTTCAGGAACAGCAGTGAACTTCAAACATGTACCAAATGTTTTCATCGGAATGGTTCCTTGATGTTCCTTGCCTTGGCTACAGTATACTGTACATGTTTGAAGCCATCTCCCTCCCTGCAGGTGATAACTTGGGGTGATCCGGCCTATGGTGGTGACATCACTTCAGTGGAAGCGCTACAGCGCAGCCAGCGCAGCCAAGTGCGAAAGATTCAAGCCACAGATGCCGCCTTCGCAGCTCTTACAGCGGATGCCACAGTGGTAGCTTGGGGAGATCCCAAGTTTGGAGGTGATGCCAGTGGCTTGGATGAGAAAACCAGCTTGGGAATTTTGTTCACCATTATAGTCGCCAATAGTACTGCAAGAATTGTGGCTTCATCTTGATGTTGCTGGATACAGCTTCAATAGGCTTCAATAGTGAAGACCTTGCTTATATATAAATATATATATATATGTATATATCATATATTATATATATTCGATGATTCCACATGATTCCGATGTCACAGTTTCGATATTCCTAGACACAACATCTTGTAGTCTACGTAGTCCCTTGGGACGAGCTTTTAGCCCAAAACATCCAAAACTCAGGGAAAGTTCAGGATGAGTTGGTCGACGTGCAGGAGATCCAGTCCACCAGCGGAGCGTTTGCTGCCTTACTGGGCAATGGAACGGTGGTTGCATGGGGCGCTCCAGACCTGGGAGGTTTGATTGGACACAAAGTGCGAGATGCCGGTAGATGTTTCGTGCGATTCATGTCGCAGGGTTGTTGTTTTCAGCGATTCAATTCAAGACCCATTGAGACCTGAGTTCAGTGCAGTAATCATTTCCCAGTCAAATCTGGAAGTGGTCTGAAGTGGTACCAACAATCCACATTGACTCGGGGATCTAACAAAACAAACGGTTACAACAACTTGCAATTTGCTTTCCATTGCCAGGGAATTGCAGTCGTGTGGAGCACCATTTGAAGTCCATCCGTGCCATTCAATCGTCGTCAGGGGCTTTTGCTGCAATTAAATTAAATGCGATGGCACGGTTGTTACGTGGGGTTATCGAATATATGGTGGCGACTCAAGCGCAATTCAAGAACATTTGATTCAAGTGGAGCAGATCCAATCAACCAGCAACTTGGCCCGCATGGATGATTTCATGTTTTCTCATGCGCTAAGAAAGCCAATCAACATGATATGTTTGCGCTTGGATGTTGTGAAGCACATTTAAATCGAACGACTTTGGCCACGACCTTGCAATGTTTAAGGACGGAGTTGTGGGATTCTCTAGTAAGAAAACTTGGTTGTTGTTGTTATGCGTCACAAAAACGATTTGAATCGATTTGATCTCATTTCAAGCCTGAAAGTGGCTGCTTCTTTTGATCATGTTGATTTTTTAAGGCAATGCCTTCGCTGCAATCATGGCCGATGGTTCTGTGGTCTCTTGGGGTGACAGACGCTTTGGAGGTGATAGCCAGTGGGTCCAAGAACAGCTAATAAACGTGAAGCAGCTCCAGTCAACCTCGGGCGCATTTGCATCAATCCATTCTGACGGCACAGTGGTGACCTGGGGCAATTCCTCCTGTGGTGGAGACAGCAACAACATCTCATCACCAGGAATAGGGATGAAGCCACTCGCAGTCGCGGCCTAGGCACATGTGCCCCTTTGTGGCACATGTGCCTAGGCCGCGACTGCGAGTGGCTTCATCCCTATTGCTGGTGATGAGATGTTGTTGCTGTAACTGAAGATCGTGAAGTACAGGATCAATTGAGATGCTTGGAAGATCTTGGAAGGAAGTTGGCTCTACAATGCTCTACAGTCCTTCTATATATTGTTTTTCTAGGGGCTGGTTGATTTAGAATGATTTAAATTTGACATGACAAGTCTTTGAATTTGTCTCCACCTCAGGAGATGTTACGAAAATCCAGTCAACTGAAAGAGCATTTGCTGCAATCCGAAGCGATGGATCTGTGGTTTGCTGGGGCACGCCAGAATATGGTGGGGACAGCAGCAGTGTCCAATCACAACTGAAGAGAGTCTCAGACATTCAGTCCACAAATCACGCATTTGGAGCCCTTCTTGAAGATGGTTCTGTCGTCACCTGGGGGCATGCTTTTTATGGCGGCATCTTGTCAGTCACAGGAATTTGTACACTGTTTTGGTCTCTCAATATGTTGACTTTGTTGAAGGACTACTATATGGACTATTGATGATGGCAGGCAGCTTTGAATAGTATGAGTTTAAAACTAAGCCGCAATATGCCGCAATTACATGCCCACGTCTGTTGCTGTGCTATGTCCGTTCCTCACAGGCAATAGCAGCAGAGTGCAGGAGCGTCTGCAGCACGTGCAGCAGATTCAATCAAATCATGATGCCTTCGCTGCTTTGCTTGCTGATGGTGGTGTTGTGACATGGGGCAGCGCCAGACATGGAGGAGACAGTAGCAGGATTCAAGACAAACTGCAAAACCTGTAGACGGATCGCAACAATTGCAGGCAAAGCCTGAGAATGACTTGGTGCAATTCATGATGTGAATGATGTGAATGATGAATGGTGGTGGAGAGAAGGTGTCACTGGTTACTTTGAAGGCAAGGAAAGACCGGACAATGCTTTCCAACGGAAGCAAAGGGGCAGGATAGCCGAAGCCGGAGAATTTAAATATTTGTTCACTGTAAGGTCCTGCAAAATGCAGGGCTTTACTTTGATTTTAGCGAGCCAGATTTGGCGAGATCACGGCGTCCAAAAAGATGGCAGAGACGTTTGTGCACATGTGACATATATGTATACATATGTATATGGTTCACAATTTTGGACGATAACGTGGCAGTGAAGAATCAGTGTATGAAACCTTGGAATCATTCCCAATATTCTGGATATTCAAAAAGAACCATGAACGCTTTGTTTACCTCTTGTACGGGTTCAAATTAAGCAATTTCAGAACGTGGTGTTTAAATATCATCGTTTTTTTTAAAGCAGACGGCCAAACATCAGGAAGAGTTCGCAGTCTTCCACTGACAGCTTTTGTGTTGCCCGCAGGATTGCCTAATGTGGGAGCCTCAGTCGTGGCTAGACAGCTGGTTATTCGCTATCAGGGTTGGATTCGACATGGTTCCATGACGAACACTACCCATCCTGGATTCTTTCAGATCCCTTCATGTGTGCAACTCCTTCATGTTTGTCCGCTCGCTGGCCTGAAACTGACAAGAATATCTTCGGTTCAGTCAGGATAACATGTGTTTGATACTTCACAATTCTGCATGATGTTGATTTTATTTGCCGCCTTGATGGGGATAGAAGTCCGCAGTTTTATTTGGCTGCTCCAAGCCAGTGGATCTATTTACAATATATTACGATGGGTGAAGGACATGACTGAGGCGACACAAGAGCTGTGACATCATTTTGAATTTAACCTGTAGTGGCACTCCGTTGCCTTGCCAAATTCCTGAAATTTTAACATGTTGAATTGTGGCGTTGCATTTCTTTCAGTGCGAAACCTCTTCAAGATGTAAGATATATCCAGATTATCTATGATTATCTATGATTATCTCAGATTATCCAGTTTGGAGCTGCCATGTCACGGAATCTTTCACAACTCATCTCAGATCGTGTTTTTTTCGCGTCCCAAAATTGGCGATGACCTGGCAGCCGGATGCCGTGTGCGACGGGCTGTTGGCTTCGCAGCGCGCTGAATGGTTGATGGGGCAAGGCCGAAGCTGCGAGGAAGCACAACGACAGGCGGCATGGCGTGGTATGACATGGTCATTGGAAGAGACAAATTGCACAGTGGCCAGCAGTGGCCAGCAGTGGCCAGCAGTGGCCAGCAGCCAGTTTGACTCGTTGAGTTTGAGATGGTGTGTTGTTCTTCAGATGTCCTTGTTTGGGCAAATAGACAACCAATCTAATGTCTCTCATGCGTTCTGGCACAGGTCATGCAAGAGTTTCCAGCAGTGTTCAACTTGTCCCAGCGCTGGGCTGGGCAGATGCTTGGCCCAATCAGCTCGAGGTCATTTTGCCGTCTCAAAGCAACACAGAGATACCTTGGGCTGGTCATGGTGTGTCATGGTGTGTCATGGTGTGTCATGGTGTCGGCTGGTGTTCACATGAGTTCTGACTTGCAGGGCAGTCAAGCCAGTCAAGAATAATTCTGATGCTGAGAACCCCGAGTTCAACTTTGGTCGGAGACCAGTTGGGGGCAATCTCATGACGATAGAGTCGAATCCAGCATCAAAATCATCACAGTCTTGTTCATGAGGACACTTTGTGACGGAATCAGAGCTGAAGATCGTGCAAACTGGCTGGTAGAGCATCAGCAGATGACCATGGAGGCGAAATGTTTCTGCTGCCCATCGATTTCAAGTTCAGGATTACGATTTATGGTATAAATGTACACAATGTCCACAGATGGACTCGCTGTAGATGTTTAGGTCAGGTGTTGCACGTTATTCGAATCAAGCCTAAGCAACCCGCTTTGTGATGAGTTTTTTGACGCTGAATCTATAGGGAAACCAGCAGTTAGCATTTTATGGAGCCAGAGTATTGAATTCATATCCTTGAGTCTTTGAGATTCTTTGAGATTTGTGCTGTCCCACGACACATGTTTTGATAGAATGAAATGTGTCAGTCAAAGTGTCAGGCTGCCCAGCAGAAAGTCATGCAGGAATTTCCAAAGCTCTTTATTTGTGAGGACTGCTTTTGCTGGCTGGATACCTCATTTGACTATAATTACTTAATTGATGCAATTTTATCCAGGTATACCAATGTAGCATATATCACTGTGTAACCAGGGAAGGACGTGCATTTTCTTCAGGCTATAGAGTATATATTGAGAATTAGTGATATGATGTATGTATTTATATCATCCTGAAGTAGATTTAGATAGAATATGGGATTTTTATTTTAAAGCATGATGATATATTGAAGTTCCATATTCTATCTACTCCAGGATGACTATATTGATTCAATTATAATTAGTTGAAAAGAATATATAATATACTATAACTATATATACAAACAGGGAATCCATAAGTTGCTGTTTGCATCAGAAGTGCAGAACTTCTGCAGAAGTTCGACTGCAGTTTACAACAGGAGGCTGCACAACCCAGTGAGATATGGCAATCACTCCCGGCTGAGAGGACAGTGAAATAGGCACCGATATAATTCGTGGAAAGCTGCTGACTTCCATCAGTCCTTATCCAGTCTCAGGCACGGCGCCGCCTGTGGGATATGGGATGATTTGAGGGGCCAACTGCCCAACTGCACATATTAGGAGGGAGCTCTAAAGGTTGACCTCAGTGTGTCCTTTCATATCCAGCTACTGCCCATTTCTTGGGAGTTTGTCAAGATCTAAGATCAGTCTGACGAATCTCAATATATCTCAATGCACCGAAATCCAGAAGCATCCTCCTCTGACATTTTTTAATTTGAGAAAAAATTATCCTGCCATGCCCCAGTTGACTCAGTGACAGGTAGCACTAATAGCACCTTGACCGGGACTATCGAACCGAATCCACCCAGATGGCCAGAAACCGTGGCTTGGTTTTGGATCCTCAAGGAAAAGGCTGTATGATGCTCTATGTCTTTATCATTCTTTATCCATATTCTCTGACAAGCGTAGTGGTTGACAAGCGCAGTAGCTACTGTGTCAACTCTTTGAACTCAACAGAAATCTCCAACATGATCATCATGATTTGCATTCGAAGTCATGTTGACTGAAATTGCTTGTCACCAAACTCATCAAAGAGCATGTCAACTCAGTAGGGGGGTCCCTAAATCCAAGGTAAAGGTACTTTCTCAGGGCGCTGACTATGCGGTGGTGGACCAGATCTATGAGGAGTCATTTGGTCTCAATGCAGAGAAAAGTAAAGCCACGTTAGAATGCAGACACTGGCAGCCTCGAAGAAGTGAAAATGGTTAATATATGAATAGAATTGAATACAGGCAGATACAAGACAGACCTTGTTGCAAACTTTGCGAAACCAGGGATAATTCAATCTGTGCAGCGATGCTTCTTGGACGGTGAAGCTATAGATTCCGCTTGGATCAAAGTTTTTCGAGGAGATGAAGTCATTGGACAAAGGTCAGTTTTCCAAGAGTCGCTATGCCATCCTTTTCGAACCGTCGGCGACACCTCACGAGGCCGGATGGGTTGGTTTGTTGAATCAGTTTTTGCCGACAACTCTCCAATGGGCTTCAGGTGGATGTCCGCGTGGGATACTACACTTCTGTCTATGGTTTGGGGCGTCATCCCAGTGATACCAAGGTGCTCGGCAGGCATACGGAAGTATTTGCCTTACTTTCATTTGTTTTTTCAACGAAACAGTGGTGGATTGATCATATTGATCATGTTTCATCCTTAGATTACTAGTACATCGCACGTAGGGGTAGTTGATTTGTGAAGCGCGTTTGATCCCATGAAGGTGTTCATGTTTTGGTGACTTTCAGGGACGAGGAAACTCGTCGTCCCTGCATCCCAGGTGCGCAGCCTCACATCAACCAATGAATCACCACATCCAGAGCTGGGCTCGTTGCAAAACTTTTGGCGCTCAGCAGAGAATTTACACACAGGCGCTGCCTCCAGGTTCAGGTTCTTAAATCAGCTTTGATCATATCATATATAATGTGATGTCATGTTACATGTTGGTTACCCAATGCCATAAACCTAGCATTTGGGGATGGAATCCCACTCATTCTATGGTGATTTTGGAGATGGGGTATTGTTGGGTTTACCACATTAATATGATTTATATATATTTATATCATATGTATATTTCATGGATCTGGCTGCCATTTCTCAGAGGTTTCCTTGGATTTCATCAAGCCATGGTTTTCACAGACCAGGTGGCCATCCCACCTATTCTCTGGACGGTGAAGGAGGAATGCTTTGGGCCGTGTCACAGGCAGCACCTTTGCGACGAGCGGTGGTGGACCATAACCTCTTCCTGTGGTATCTGCGCTTGCCGCCAGCAGGTGTTAGTTCCAAAGACGCCAGGCGATCCGAGAATGTGGAGAAGAAACGAGCAGAATTCCTTGGTGTTGTTCCAGGTTTCTGAACAAATAACAAAGGCATGGAATGCCAAGAGCTAGTTCATACTCTAACGGACTCTAACGATGGTATAGAGCTGCCATGAGCTGCCTTTGATTCCTCCTACATCCAGTCAGAGTTTGGCGTTGCGATATACGTCGCTTAGGGGCTGCTAAGTCGCAGAAACGCTCACGTTGGAGGTATCCAAAGCAGGGCGTAGCTTTGGACTACGATGGCTGGGTACAATTGGGCTACACTGACCCAATTGGTGATTTCGCAAGTGCCTCGGTGTCAAACTGATCGATGGATGGACTTCAGACTCAGAATGCGAACAGCATATTGGAAATCTCAATGGTTCTTAGTGAAGAACTCGTTTTCTGAAAGTTCAGTATAAGCTCATACCCGACCGGACGCTGCCTTGTTAAAATCTGTTGCGGTATGTTGCGGTCAAGATTTGTTTGACTTTTCTGTTATGTTGTGGCGCTCGGCAGTGACAACTACACATAATATAGCAGGTCTTTTAGTGTTCTTTTCGTTTACATGGTAGAGGTAGAAGCAGATGGGCCACCTAACAATTGTTCTTCACACCTTCTCTGGTAATTAAAATGATGCACGAAAGAGTCTGTGAGAAAGTCTCAGGAAGGCACACTTGAACAGGTTGCTTGTTAGCTGCAGCTTCATTGGACTAATCAACCACTTCATGAATGCCCCCACAGCTTTTGAAATCTAGCTGGGTCCTTCATAGGTGGTGGCTACATGGCTAATGTGCAGGTGAGGGACCGGGGGAAAGGGTTCAGTAACTCATCCGCTCTCCTGCTGGCTGGTCTGCACAAGGATGTCGCAGTGTTAGGTCATTTGGCCATAAATTACCCATGGAACATCATCTACAGTGTATCTACAGTACCTGGATTACACACTGCGTTTCAGTTTGAAAGGGTTCAACATGGTTCAACCTTCTCTCAGTCCATCTCAGTCCCATCATCCGAGCGACGTGACCGGATGCCAGGTGAACGGCTGCGTGAACTTGGGCTCGCAGCAACAATTCTTTGCCAGGAACTGCGTTGCTAAAGCCTGGCAGAAAGGCAGAGATGCACAACTTGCATCTGCGGCATGAACTTGGATGAGACACTTAGAACTCAGATTGAAACTCACTTTGATGGGACTTCTTGGTTGACAGGTTATTGAGGCTGATATATGATATATATGACTTACTACAGAATCCATGAATTTATATGAATTTATGATATATAATTTATGTTCAGGAAGGTTTGGAATCATTGGAACGAACTGATCAGCATATATCCATGGTATCCATGGCAGTGCAACGCTTCCAGGCGCCTGGAACTTCGTCTTTGTCGGCTGCCCTGGCGCACCTCACTCTGAGCCAGGCCACGCTGTCGCGCCAGTGTACAGCAACGTGGCTACCACGAAGGTGCCTGGGACCTGGGACAATCCTGGGACGTTTGAAATCTGTTGGATCAGTTATGATCAGTTGGATGCGCCATGACTTCTTTCAAACCTCGCAAAACATCGCAGCCCTCATGTCATCGCACGTAATTGCCAAAATCACGTGAACATGTTTGCTTCATTTGCGCGTGGCTCAAGCATTTTTGCCTCATCCAGTGTCGGTCCAAGATTTGTTTCTGACTCCTTTGAAACATGGCCGATGAGGTTGTGGCACTTGTGGTGGACAACGGCAGCGGCATGTGCAAGGCTGGCTTTGCCGGTGATGATGCGCCAAAGTCGGTTTTCCCCTCCATTGTGGGGCGACCAAAGATGCCCACGATCATGATTGGCACGGATACCATGGACACATACATCGGAGACGATGCTCAGGGTCGACGTGGTGTGCTGACTTTGAAGTATCCCATTGAGCACGGAATTGTCACGAACTGGGATGACATGGAAAAGATTTGGTCCCATTGCTTTTACAATGAGCTGCGGGTTTCACCGGAGGAGCACCCTGTGCTTTTGACAGAAGCACCTCTGAACCCCAAGGCCAACCGTGAACGCATGACTCAAATCATGTTCGAGACATTCAATGTGCCTGCCATGTACGTTTCCATCCAAGCGGTCCTCTCGCTCTATTCCTCTGGCCGAACCACCGGTATTGTTTTGGACAGTGGCGATGGAGTTTCCCACACCGTTCCCATCTACGAAGGATATGCATTGCCTCATGCAGTTCAACGGCTTGACTTGGCTGGCCGTGATCTTACTGAGTACTTGATGCTGATCCTGATGGAGAGTGGCTACGCCTTTACCACCACTGCTGAGCGCGAGATCGTTCGTGATGTGAAAGAGAAGTTGTGTTATGTGGCCATTGACTTCGACAATGAGTTGAAAACCGCAATGACAGAGGATGAGGGTAGAAAAACATATGAGCTCCCTGACGGGAACATCATCTCCTTGCACACTGAACGCTTTCGTTGCCCAGAAGTTCTTTTCCAGCCAAGCTTGCTTGGGAAGGAGGCCATGGGAATCCATGACACCACATTTCAGTCAATCATGAAGTGTGATGTTGATATTCGTCGGGACCTCTTCTCCAACGTTGTGCTCTCAGGTGGTTCTACCATGTTGCCAGGTATTGGTGAGCGCATGACCAAGGAGCTTAGTGCTCTTGCACCGTCCACTGTGAGGATCAAGGTGATTACTCCACCTGAAAGGAAGTACAGCGTTTGGATCGGTGGTTCCATCCTCGCATCCCTCACCACCTTCCAACAGATGTGGATTTCCAAGGAAGAATACGATGAGGCAGGTCCCACCATCGTCCATCGCAAGTGCATGTGATTTTTGGGATATTTTGGGATCGCTGAATGCTGATCCTGATGCAATTTTGCTGACGTAGCACTTTGAGTCTTCCATGTTGCAGAGGGCCTTTAAAGCTCTCAGGTTCATGGAGCCTCTAATGGTGGCTTCAGCACTGTACAGTTGAGCAGAAGCATTCGCCTTTGCCGTGAACACATTCGCATTTGCCTTGAACAGGTGGAGTCATGTTCTACATTGTAGTGATATGTAGTGAATTGTAGTGATTGATTTTGTGTGTGCTTTACAGCTGCATTATGCAGAATTCCATCAGACTGTGTGTTTCCTTTTGTGATGTTTGTTTGCCCCGTTACATGTTGTAAAGTGCAGCTGGCTTTCTGAACTTTCAATAACTTTCATCGATGACATTGCAGATTGGAATGTGTGACAAGCCAGTGCCCTTGGGCCCGCCAGCGAAATGTATCTAAATGATTCTAAATGTCACAGTTCGCATAGGTGGTTGCAGAGAAGCCCTTCATCGTGAAAAGGTTCCATGGCTTCAATGAGAAGATATGAAGCAGTTGTGTATTTGCTGTCGCATTCGCAGCTTTGCCCTGAGAAGCTATTGGATTCTCTTGAGTTCTTACCACAGGCTCCGGCAGTTATTGGACATCAATGGAGTGGGTTTCCTTTTGTAGCAACTGTTGTAAAAATGTAAAAGAAGTATATAAACTTCAAAACTGCAAAGATCCGGAACACCGGGTGCGTTTTAATTCTATATAGAGAACAAATGTGCAGTGATTTTGCTTTTTTTTGCTTTTTGCTCTTTGGCTGATTTTGATTGATACAATGTTCATATGATTCACATAGAAATGCTGCTGCAATGCACTGGCAGCCAAGGCCGGATGGACGGTACAGCTTGGCCATTCCCGCTGTAGCAGATGCCCGCTGCGGAGTGGACTTCTCTTTGACAGAGGCATGGCGGTATGGCATAGCTTTGGTGAAACCGGCAGCGGAAACTGCCATCTTCGGATCGCAGCAACGTCTACAAGTCTTGGAAAAGCAACGGAACAAATTGAGTCAATATGAACAAGATCACTCTCATTCGCTTCTTAAGCCATGTTTGATGTGAAATGGTTCAACTTTGTTTGAAGATCTTTGGGTCTCATCACGTCTATTTTTTCCATGAGTTTCCTATATTTTCCGTGTTTTTTCATTTTTGATGATGTTTGTTTGTTGATGAAATCATAAATCATCCCCAGCCTCCAGCACTGTTAGGAGGAGCTCAGGGACTTCAGCCGAGTCTTTGTGGCGCAGCCAAGGTGGATCCCAGATGGTGGTGCCAATGGTGGTACATAATATGATGACATATGTATATATAATATGTGCAGTATGTATGAAATGAGTCGAGTATTATATATATATATATATAATCTCCATATGTTATATATATATATATACGTATATATATATATATGTCAGTTCTCAGATTCACATATGTATGCATTATATGATATTATATGTCATGTAATCATTATATTTAATGATATACCCTGTGCAGTATGCATTCTATTCATTATTCATGTCGACTCTGTTTGTAGAGAATTTTAAACAAGCCGGTGTGGGATTTGCATTTGGCCATCAGATTGGGAACAGGCACACAGCCGCTGAAATCAACGGAAAGCTTGCAGAGGGCAAGGATATTGCCGCTGGGCATGTTGCGCTTCTTCAGTTTGATGGGCACCATCCCCACAAGTCAAGGTTCAAACGTGCTCAAACCACGGGCCATTCAGGGCACAATATGGAACAATGATGAAAGCTTTGAACGGGTTTGTCGCTTTGTCCAAATTTCTACGGGTACATCTTTGAAAGGTGGCAGCCAATCAACTTTAGCCACCAGTCCCAATCTCAGATGTATCTCAGATGCCCGAAATTCGAGGTGTTTTGCCCTGGCATCTACCAACTCTCGGAAACTTTGAGGGTGAAACATTGTGGACAGGCCAGCTGCAATGCAATGGCTACAATATTACACATTCTTTGGGCGAGGATCGGTTCATAGGGATTGGTGCAATTCCACTTGGATAATCTTGGAATATCTTGGATATCATTTGCTTGGCAGCCTGCAGCCTGCATTTTTTCGATGCCACCATCATCGTGTTTTTTCCTGTGTCCTTTGCGTATCTTTGCGTCATTTTGTGTGCGGAATTCATGCAGGGTCTTGTGTGCTGCTTATCAGTTCATTCGATTGCATGAGTCGTTGTTTTTTCTAAGTCCCTTTGTCCGGTTATTCCTCCAGGTGCTTTTGGGCCTTGGTTTCGCGACTCTGGTGGCACCAGAGACTGACATGCCGTGTGTTCAGGTGCGAGTCTGAAAGAACTGTTTTCAACAGGATCAAATTTTATCAAATTGCGATGCTGTGTGAAGAACAAAACAAGTGAGTTATTCGACCGATTTCGCTAACATTTGTGGTATTTGTTAAAGGGTCTTGTTGCGTTTTTGCAGTCACAGTTATTCAAGGGTGGCCCAAGCTAGACATATTAAACTATCAGCACTGTGTGCACCAATACTCAGGCATGGAATAGATCATCCGAAGACCTTCCATCCAAGTAGTGATCACCAAAGGAACATATGTGTGAAAACCCTGGTACCCTGATGAACACCAAAATAACTTGTAAATGGATGTTATACCATTATACCATTTAAAAAATGGTACAATGGATCTCCATCCATCCCCATGTGTTTTTTGTCCAACCGGAACTGAACTCGGCTAGGTTTGTCCAAAAAAATGATGGTACAACATGGTACAACTGCTTTAAATCCAGCCGTTTTTGAGTTTAGAACCCTCGTTTTTCCATATCGTGGGCATTTTCGGGTCTCCCGGTGATCACCGGAGTCACCACGTTTCCATGTTCAGACCCGGCAGGTGGCTGATGAGGCCGCAGGCATTCGAATCTCTGGGCTGATGTTTGAGGTGCGGCAGGATAGAGCTGGACACTATTCGTTGAACCATGCAGTCTTTGGGGCTTAGAAACTTTGAGCCAGTGCCCCAAGGCAAAGTGGAGCAATTTGATGACAGTCTATGAAAAAAGTCTCACATTGAAAAGGACCAATTTGGCAGTATTTACAGTCCATGCAAAGCGTATTCAAATTGAAAGCTCGACATCTTCCACCTCAAAGACTGCCTAAAGATGCATGCCGCATGCCAGCCAGGCTTTCTACCGCCCGCTTGGAAACAAGACCTTGGGCGATTTGTCCCCAGGGCCAGAGGCATTGTTGCGCATGGGCACTGGACAGATCACACGTCACGTGACCGCATTTGGCACAGGCATGATGTTCATGAGTGATTCATCAGTTTCGGACCGTATGGGCATCTTTTGTAGCCTCAGATTTCCTCAGGTTTTCTGTGAATCGCACTTTCACATCGTTTGAACATCATCATCATCATCATCATCATCATCCTCATCCTCATCCTCATCCCCACCGGCATGGCCATGACTACCTTCAGGTGATGCATCAGTCGCATCCTCCTGGAACTTCATTCACGACTGCTTTGGCCGAGTGGGTGGACAGGAGGTCACCCTGGGCCGCCGTCGTATACCAAATGCTGCAGGATTGACAACATGAGCATCCAGTGTTTGAGATCCGCAACCAGATCATCCAGAATATCCAGCAACTCTTTAGCAGGAGCTGGCTATTAGACATGAATTAGACATGATTGGTTCCCCTCACCCCTTCAACAGGTCTACGGGCCGGTTGTGCTCCCTTGCAGGCGCCCCTCACTGCCCGGGATGAGCTTGATGGGTCTAAGCGACAGGGCTGAAAGGAGAGTGCGTCGAGTGGTCACTTCCATGGTAATCAGTACCAAGTGGTGACCAACCGACGTCCATCATTCCAAAAAAATGGTGGTCTGCATTAGAATATCAGATTATCATAAACTAAATATACATATATATATATCGATATATATATATATAATTATATATATACATATAGATAGCTAAAACAAAGTACCTACAGTTGATAGATACATATATTAGATATGACTATATAGATATAGGCATATATATATATATACACTACATAAATAAATGAAACATAAGTTGTTTTGGCTATGTTTCCCGTATTTTCATCCTCCTGTTCCGATGGGTGCCTGTCTCTGGCTATCCCTCAGGCCCTCGAGCCGTCCTCAAAGTCAGGAGCCGCTCTTCACGTCTGAGGCACGCTGCAGAAACTCGACCTGGGGAGGTCATGGGATTTCAGGGGTTTCAAGGGGATTTCAGGGGGATTTCTAATATACTTGGGGGGTGCAGTTGGGATTTTTTTTGTGGATATGAATTTAACTATGGGATTTTAAAGCCAGTGAAAGTTGAAATATAATCCCTATCAACATCTATTTTCGATATGGTTAAAAACACTTATAAGTGGAACTGCAGCCCCAAGCTTGGTTCGGTTTGATGATTTTACCTGGAGCCCCCAGATTGGTGGTAGAACCATGAGAAACAACTCTTGTTCTTTTCAAGAGTTGCCGTTGACCCAAAATGATGGAATGGAAATGATGATGAGTTGGTGAAACAATAGATAGCATTATATTGCCATATAGCGAGCTGTAGACAGGTTTCAAGCAGAGATAACTTAGTTTGGGTGATCTTGGAGATGATGAGTTTGATGGTGAAAGACGTAGGATCTCTGAGCACAAACAGGAACTTCACATGTCATCATGTGGCAGGTAGGCCAGAGCAAGTTGACAAAGCCAGCCCTTGGCAAAGTTCAGTTCAAGTAAGGATTTGTTTGTGGTTGGCCCAATGACTATGACAGCAGTGAAATGATTTGAAATGATGTTCAATAGAAGGACTTGTGTGGATTCTGCTGTCTCAGGAAGTATGGTGCAAATTCACCAGCCTTGCGTTGTTGGCGAAACTTGACCAGATTGTCCACATCATGACGATCAGGTTGTTCCATGAAAGTGTCAAGCAAGTGTGGGAGGGACAATGCAATGTAACAGCTCGACTCTTAGAGCAGACTCTTACAGTAGAAATTGTTCTGACTTGGCAGCAGTTTCATAGAGGTTCCTTTGACGTGTTGAGAGTTGAACGAACCTGTGCATGTTGGACTGCAGAGACACTCTTGTGGTATACGTGCACCGTCAACAGCAAGTAGTGGGAAGCGATGAGAAGTGTGCAGACTCTCAGGACAACTTGTGGCTATGGCGAGCTGATCACTGGCTATCAGATCAATATTTGGTATACAATCACGATTCTTCTTCTGCAAGCAAGATGCAGGAAGGAAAATGCTGGCTGCCCCCCCCAGTTGCGCCCCCCCCAGAAAAATAAGAACATAAACGGGATGCAACCAGCAGTGAAGGTTAATAAGCCCTTAGTATCAGGTTATTAACCAGCTAATAGACCTCTATTTGTTGGGACA
>Ga0126342_10004838_pt1 | contig 23201 bp, 25 predicted proteins | sample Cyp1metagenome_FD_92528 | JGI IMG/M metagenome (GOLD analysis project Ga0126342, IMG submission 92528) | Coral microbial communities from Lord Howe Island, Old Settlement Bay, Australia - Cyphastrea 1 metagenome | ecosystem: Host-associated > Invertebrates > Cnidaria > Coral ...
AAACAGGTGGGAAGCTGGAGGACATTGGTGAACCATTTTCCCAATAGAGAGGGAGTACCAGGCCTTACTAAAGCCCCTACACCATGTTACCCCAAAAAGGGTGGGAAACTGGGGGAATGGAGGACAGGGATGAATGAACCCCACCATATAGTTGGATGATTAAGCCTTACTAAACGCCCCTCAGCATTTTTTTTTTGAAAATAAACCATGTCCACCATTACCAAGCCTTCCTAAAGCCCCTGAGGGATTGCTTGAGACTAAACCATGTCACCCAAAGCAAAATCAGATGGGACACTGGGGGATGCATGAATTTCACCCAATAAAGTGAGACTACCAGGCCTTACTAAGCCCCCTCAGTGATTGTTTGAGACTAAACCATGTCACTCAAACTTATATTTCATCTTTTTGGATTTTCAGGGTACTCATTGTACTGTTTTATTTTTGAAGGACATCCAATACCCGACTAAGCCCTGCTGAAGCTCTCACCCCATTACAGTAGCATTTCATAGTTTTTGAAAGTTGAAGGACATCCAGGACAGTACGCACAGATGAATCTCCCCAATAAATTCCATTGGCATTTTACAGTTTGATGGTTTTGCCGATCATTACTAAACCCGGACGCACATATTTGCCATTGATTAGGGAGACCCATTGAATATAAAGGCGTTTCTAAACCCTGCAGAGTGGTGATTAGCCAAGCTTTTTTGATTTGGCGCAAAAATACATAAATTGTTCTGGTGGCAGCATCTATTCCAACATGGCTAAATGCAAATCACTTCCATCCAACCGACAGTTCAACACCCATACAGTGAGACGTGTTCATGTCCAACACTGCATCTGGACTGAGGAAAATTATTCACCCAGCTGGAGAACAACCCTGAAGAAGCAGTGTCAGTGATGCGCAGGCCACAATAGAATATGTTTTTCTTTAAGATCATATGTTCAGAGACTAATGATACCCTGAATCAGCATCAAAAAATCAAGATTGTTGTGCTGGTAGTCTGCATACAATATACTATAGAGACTCACCCAACATACTCACCTGCTACTAAGGCTTAGTAGTGCCCAGAGTTACCACTGAATATATATATATATATAAATAAATCTATTTAATATTAAATATAGCATTATTGCCTTTGATTTGGGATGAGGCTTTGGACTCCCCATGATTTAAGCATTGTGTTTTTTTTTCCCCTGGCCCCGCCGGGTTCACTCAACGGAACTTTTGCCGGAGTAAATGGCTCTCACTACACGTTGCACACAAGCCATCTCGGTACATTTTGTCCTTTCCATCGATATGGTAACAGTTCTCATTCAAATGCCACTTTCCACCTTGCTTGGTGAACCAAACTTTTTCATCTTTCAGATCATGGTTGGCAATGAGAACCGTTTGGGTGCCAGCAAGAACCGTTTGGGTGCCAGCTTCAATCTTCTTCGTTTGTTTCAACACGACCACCTTTGACATGTTCCAGATAGACTGCAAAATTGAATATGCACCGAAGCAGAATACCAGAACAACAGCCAGAATCACGTGGTCAATTGTCTCCATGTTGGTGAATAATTTTGGGGCTCTCACGGGTGCAGGCTTGAACCATATATGCGCTTCGATAGTCACACTAAATTTCATACAAATCATACAAAAACACATGACTCAGTTGAGGTCGATTTACTACATGCATGTGGTTTCACCTATCATCTACCACCCAAAGGGGTTAGTATGGTTTAGTAAAGCCCCAAACATTGACATCCTGAAAAATCAACTGTTTCAACACCCAAAACCAGACCAAATTTTCCATAAGGTTGAACTAATTCTATTTTGTACATTGCAATCACCCACATCACATACAGTGTCGTTGTTAGGGAAACCAAACCATGTATGAAGTAAACAATTTATAAAGTTCACATTATGGGCTTTTAGTAGGGGCCACCAATCCGCCCAGACCAGAAACAACCCTCTCGAACCCACTAGAAATCACGGTCCTCATCGATGTCTGGAAGAATCCCGTCGATCAGTAAGTCAACCAGTTGGTTTTTCAGTGCGCGGCCTTGAGGAATGTCGATCCCTTCAGATAGCAAACAGGCTTGGACTTCGTCTTTCTTCAAGAAAATCCCATGTAGCAAGGCACTCCGTAAAATGGGGGACAAATGAATTGATGTCCTGCGCAAGCAAACTCCATGTAGGGATGTCATGGGAGGTACCCGTTCAGATTCTACAAATCGCCATTCACTGTCCGCGCCACTCTTGTCATTGAAAAATACTTGAATTGGCATTGATCTTCTTCCTTGTACATCAACTTCCAGGAGCACCTGAAGGTGAAACTTGATCAAAGGGCAAATGTGTCGAATCAAAACACATACAAATTGTACATTAGAGGCAAACTTAATACGTTATACACTAGTACAAGTGCCTAGTAAAGCGGATGAAGCTGTATATTACAAACATGTCTAAGATAACATTGGGTATTACCAGTGCCTAGTAAAGCTGTATGACAAACAAAATACACTAGACACATAACCCAGTGACATCCTCTCCCAGTTGGGTGGGCTTCAAATTCAGGCCAATGCAGCCATAGCCCAGAAAACCCAATGAAAGCATGAATTTCTGGGTATTCTTGTTGAAGTAGCATTGCCCCTTCACAAAAAGGCAACCCGCCCAGAGGTTTTCGATTTTGTTTACATGGAAGGTTCCAGCATCGAGATCAACAGCCCGAAAAGCTGCGCACATTGCCATGGCAGACACACGCTGAGAAAAATACCCAGCAGGTCGCCATGACTTTTTGATTTGTTGTTTCGTCACTCCTTCAAGGGGAAGCTCCTCAAAGGTGGCATCCTGAAGTTTCATCTCATTGAATGCTACCCTTTCTTCAGGTGACATGTAGATGTAGTCAGAGGTGTCAGGAGTCAATGTGTTGATACCACCTGTTGATGCATAAGGGCAAACCATGGCGTAGGTGTACTTTGTGTGAAATGAAATCTTGTCGGTTTTGGATTGTCTGTCATTTGAATCAGTGAGCCAACCAAATACGTTCTCGCATGGCTGCTTCGTCTCGGCAGGTGATGCAAAGACGGACCAACATAGGGCGCGAAGTTTTGTACTCCTTACATCCCAATTTTCAGAGTCTCCTTCACGTATCATCTCTTGTGTGATGACCCACTCCAGGGTAGCGAGCTTCACCACAAACTCATGGATTGTGTGCTTTGCACTGCGGGAATACACACAGTTGTCTCTGGCCGCCAGGACGGATTTGACCACTGTGGACATGTTTTTGAGAAACTTGCTGGATTCATCTCTCTGTTTCTGATGTAACAAACACCCGGGCAAACACATGGGGAAAACACCATGTGTGGTGTAGTTGGGACAACGCCCTGTTGGCAATCAGTTCAATGACAAAATCAAAAAAAAGCTTTGCTCGTCCCACTTCATCTCGCAATGTTGGATTGTCTGGGGCAACAGGGTCAACAAGTCGAGAGGGAACCTTGAAGGAAATCTTTTCCAAAACTGGGGGGTCGTCCAAAAGGTCCACCAATGCTGCCAATGTTTTCCCCCAGGCTCCCGCACTCCTGTCATGGGTTGGAAGAAGACAAACAAAAAAAACATATTGCATCTAAGGACCCTACACCTTAACAGCCTTTAGTAAAGGCCTCTGCACCAAGCAAACATTTCCATCACCATCACAAACAATGCACACAAACAAACATTATATAAACCATACCCCTTAGCAGCCCTTAGTAAGCTCCTCTCAGCTTGCCACACACACATGCTGTGTTGACCATCCTGGTGTTTGGCCAACGCATTCTGATATTCCCGCTGAAGGGGGCGTCCAGCTTCCACCAACATACGCATACGCAGGTGGCTGTTGTGGTCCCCCAGGAAGTCAGATATCATTTGATGAGTGTTCCCAGAGTAAGACTCCTTCAGTAATCTGAATGCTTTCCTGTTGGTGGTCTGTTCATGCCCCTTCCAATTAGCTACAAAAACCCATCAGATTCCCACCCCACCACCAAAAAAATAAAGGCTTTCACGAGACCTTAGTAGCGCCTGGAAATGGGTCGTTTTTTGGAATTACCCGGAAATAGAATAGATAGCTTCATTATCTGAACAAACCAACATACTACTAGTAGAAACTAATTGTCTTCCGTCAGTATGAAACAATGATATAACTATATAACACCACGGGTTTTCTTCATCTATTACTCCCAATTGACTTGTCTAACCCAAAAATTGAAATAAATAGCCGGCTTCCGGAGCTCTGCTGGGGACGTGATGCTCAATATTTTTAGCTGCATATCTCTTCTGAAAAAAATCTGAACAAAGCTGAGTCCATTATCTGAACAATGTTGGGTCTTTCACAGAATAAAATATGTGCTTCATAGCAACTCAAAGGATCCGAGTGCGTGGTTCCTGTTCTTGTTCAGGCTCATTGGCAATGTTCTCACCCTCATCAACCGGCTCTTCCTGGCCGCTTTAGCCACATAACTGCACATAAGGGGCAGGGGAAATTATGGACAGTGCGTTTTCATGTTTTTCCCTGGTGGGATATATAGTAGGCGTGCAAACACACTATTTCGACATGAATTGATGGTGCACCCTGTTGTACACTAAGAGAGGTATAGCAAGTTGAAGCTATGAATTCTCCTCCGCTTCATCCAAATTGTCAAGAAGGGGATGTTTGCCAGTTATCACTTTGAGCAATTCCTCCATCAGTGACCAATCATAGTCCAGGGCCGAAAAGCAGTCAATGACACCGAACCAAGCTTTGCCCTTGGCCTTAATTTGGTTGCGCATTGCTTCACAGAAAACACTCGATTATATAATCTCATTTAGTAGGCCTTACTGGTCCTTACTGGTCCTTACTGGTAGGGTTGTGATAACAAACTTTGTGGTTGGAAACTGTTGGGTAAACAAACATGTTCATCAATGGGCCAATGTTGATGCCAAAACATTTAAAGTTTAGGTCTAAGCAAAACCAGGATTCAAATGGAAGTCGTTTGGAGGCTGCTCTACATGACACCAGTTCTTCTGGGCTGATTCGAGACGATCCAGATGGCCAATTCCTATCAAAAAAAACCTTTTCAGAAAGCTCATCCCAGAATGAGTGTTCAATTGGAATTTTCTTTGCAAGCCTTTCGGCTGCCAGCTTCATTGAGAGGAAGCGCTTTCCACTGGTCCATGGGCCATGACCGTAGTTACAACACGACGAACACTTCAACAACGTGCCAAGTAGGCCACATGTCGAGACTGCACGGTTGAAATCGTTCCATAGCGGATGGCAAAGATCTGCCATCACCAGACCCCGGAACCGAAGAATGGAAAACAACAGATTCCACGATCGCCATTGTCGCGACTCCTCATCGCAAACCTAAGCTGCTGGTGTTTTACACAAACTCAACCACCATTGGTAAGCCTTACTAAGGAATTGTTACCAACATGTTGATAATAGTAGATAGTTTATGTTTGGGGGTACTCCCTGACGTTGCACTCGATACAATCAAAAGAGGGCCCTAGCATTCAAAAGATAAGGAACCAATTGCTTTTAAAAAAGTCAACCTGCTCATTGAGCCCGTTGCATCCTATTGCCATGTCACTGAAAAACAACGCAGATGGCCCACAATTTTGAAACTGCAGGCAAAATACTGGTTTATTATTGTTTGGTTTGTCCATTCGTTGTGAATATCAGGAAAACAAAAAAAGTATATTTCAATCTCTGGACATCACTATCCCGGTCCACATTTAGGAATGAAACAAACATAATACTATTCTACTCCTGACTATTTCCCGACAAAGAAAAATCTTTGGGTGATCTTTCGACGGTTATAAGATGTTTCCGATCCAGGCCCCCTTCATTGGCGAATAATTGTGCGACAGGCTTATCGAATGAATGTGGCAAAATTTTAATTCTTCAATGAAGGTTGGTTGGAACCCCGTGGCACAATCGGATAGAATGTTTCCAAAGGTTTCTGAGTGAATATGAAAATTGCAAATTTTCCCCGATTGGAACCCCTTTATGGATCAAAAAAGATACGGTCGGCCATATCATATTTCCATTAAAAAAAAACTGTATTTTAGAATATTACCATTTCAAATAAAATAAATTAAAAAGGAGGTTTTATTTTGTGAATTGTGTGTTTCCTGTTGTTGTCGGTAAAAAGGAATGAGTGGTGTCAACCATTCACATCTGGCTACACTATGAAGAAACATCCACATCATCCACCCACAACTCAAACCATGTGTTATAAGCTTTTCCCCTGGCATCAAATCAACAAATAAATTGTGATTCCTCAAATGATGCTTCCTGGTAACCCAAAAGGGAACACCAAGGGCTTACTAAGGCATACTGAGCAGGTCATAGTATGCATGCCACATGCATTTTTAAAAACCCTTTGTTTTAACATTGGAATCAGGTGATAAATCACTTTTTTTTGGGTGTAAGGAAAATTTCGAAAATGTTGTGGTGGGAATTGATCCAAAGGAGGCATCCAACCTGCACAATGGTTTTTCCTTTGGCCGCAGCTCTCACGCAAGCACACCCACAATCATTTGCGCGGTGCCGCAGCCTATCTGATTATCTAATGAAGTCTACTCTCTAATCAGCAGAAGAACCACCAGTGCTACTCAGTTGATCCTAGTTGATCTCAGTTGGCATGTTTTCGCCAAAAATGTGAGTAGTCAGGGTCAGTCAACGTCTTTTGGTCGACAAGTTCAGCTGGAGATAGTTTCCTTAGTGTCCAAAAGTGTTAAGTATCAGCTGGGCATACCTAGTAATGTTTACTAAGCTGCCCCATCACTACAAGAATGTTGTGATATCAATGAGATCAGTCTCGCCACCTTTACATAAAATCCAGATTGTGTTTCAAAAGGAAAACTAGTCTAAAAAATGAACAATAAAAAATACCCATATATTCCTGTTGTTGGTCTAGTCACGGAAACTTTGGCCAATCATCTTCATGTTTGACTTTGGAATCCTTAACCTTGGATATGCACCCATTCTTCTTAACCTGCAGTCGAGAAGATGGCATAATCGCCTGTTTGGAACCTACCAAACGCCAGTGTGCAAACTCCACCAAGGAAGTTTGCTTGGATGGTGACGACGCGGAAGCTGACGAATGCTTCATGGCGATCAATGCATCAATGGTAGGGTGCTGGGAGAACCAAAATAGGCTTCGATACCCAAAAATTATTTTCCCCAAATTTGCCCCAAAAGGAATCATTATAGTTGTTCCCATCATTGCATTTTCACCCGAACAATAATAATCACAAGTTTGTCACCCATTGGCGGTTGATTCATTGGTGAAATGTAATCCACATACTACAAATATTATTTCCCAATAGTTGCGTCATTTCCCCTGAACACTCTTTGATTTGCTGTTTTGTCCTCAAGTATGTGGGGTTCAACAGTTGGAAGTTCAACAGTTCCACAATATACATCAAATTGGTGTTTGAAGTTTTCAGGGCCAAACATTGCCCAGACACGACCATATGTTTCACATAACCTAAACACCAACTCCCCCAAAAGATCGGACAATAAGCCTTACATGCAATCATGAATGGCAATAATTATGAAAAATAAACAAAAAAACAATCCTGGGGGTATTACTAAGCCTCAGTACAGCCCCACTTGTAGATTTCTTTAGTAAAAAACATACCACCACTCGTCAGATGATATTGACATGGGACTGGGGGACTGATGGGTGTCAATCAGATCCACGGATGATTCTGTCAACCATCATCCACTACCCCTGTTTGAAGCTGTGTAACGATTTTCAATGTGTAGCGCTGGTCAATGGGTGGAATACTGATATTTGAAGATTGGTCACATAAGTCCTTCAAATAGCTTTCGGATACTTGAAAGTCTCCGAGAGAGCGATCTGCCATACATCTCAGGTTCCTCTGCAATACCTGCAAAGTGGCCTTGGTCCAGGGCGCACAGGATTGGGGCCAGGGGATGCGGGATGTGGTAGGCAAAAAATATCACTGTATGTGCACTAATAAGCTTTACTAAGGAGCTAGTGTGGGTTTTTTCAATCGTTTTGAGCCATTCCCACTATGTTGAATTTGTGGGTCTTTATTGGGCAAAAATATATTCCCTAATAGAACCCGCGGTGACATTTAATTTTCCATTGTAGATTCCATGACATGTTCAATTTAATGTCACAGGGGGGTTACTAGCCCCTGGTAGTGCTGCCAAGGTTCAGATATTTTGTGCTATCTGGATTTGTTCTTTGACTTTGGTGAAGTACAAAATTTCAAAACATAACACCATATTCATTTGGAATAGAACCCCATGGATAAACCCATGGCATTTTGTATTCCCCTTGTCGTTTCAATAACACGTTTACATGTCATTTGTTAGTTACTAGCCCTTGGCAGTGCTGCCACAATGCAAAGACCAGGTTCAACCATTCTGAATACATTTTTTTGCTATAACCTAGACAAACCAACTTGTTGTTGGGATTGAACGGATTCCCAATAGATCCCCGCAATCTCCATGCTGATATTTATATTTCCCGTGATTAACTCAGTGATATGTCCAATTTTGGTGGTGTGCTAGGTACTGGTAGTGCTGCCAAAGTGCATAGACCAAGTTGGACATATTGTTGTCGAATAGCCGCCTCAGATGGAAACTGAAAACTGAACAATGTTGTAAATTGTTGGTGAATCAGTGATATAAATGTAACTAGTTCACCACATATGTTTCCAAGCATACTTGTTTGGTTCCGGGAATTTGGTTCTGAATTTCAATACAGTACCTCAAAAAGATCACGTCGCACTGACTCACAAACATATGTTTAAGTTTAAACAAAAAAACACACACTGGAGATCCCAAAAAAAAGGCGTAATCACCACACCAATGGCAATTGAGGAAAATGCACCTGAACTATGCCACCGAGACTCTCCAGTGCATCGCCATGATCATCATCCAAATTCATCGCAAATGAGTCAAGTGCCTGGGCGCTGTGTTAGGGATCTAAAACAAACAAATATGTTCTACTAAACTCCCCTGTGTAATATTTACTGGCACCTGGGTGGCGTAATTTTACAGAGATAGATGTCCATTAAAAAAAAAAACATGGCTTTGGGTGTATACAATAACGTAGTTCTGAAAGCCGATCTTTATAAAATGACAAATCCCAAGGTTATCAAATCTTTGATCATCCATTTTTTTGAAGTTGGAGCCCTTATTGCCCCGAAATCAAAACCCAGGTGATTACTAGTAGCTTACTAGGGGGTTCTGCTAAATACAATGGTTGGCATTGGCAAATGCGATGGGTAACCCTTTCCAAAACATCAAAACCTTGGTATACAATTGTTCAGATCAGTCCCTGGATGGAAATTTCATTCAAATTTTTATGTTGCCTCCAATATGTTGATGGTTGTCAAAAGCAAAACATTTTTTACAGTGTGTGGACCCTGGTAAATCAAATTTGGAGCACTGAAAACATGTATTTTGTTGGTGATTGGTGGTTTAGAATTTTAGGGGTACCCCACAGATACTGAGGTAAACTTTTGGATTTCAAAACACCTGTGCCCAATGGTCACCCTTCTGACTCTAGTAAGCCTTACCTGGCTCTCAAAGAATTGACAAAATTGAGATTCAATCGACAAACATCATTTGATAAAATAAATATACTCCCTTGGCTCAGCCTGGTCAAGGTTGTGGCTCACAATGGTGTCTTTTTTTGGCTCTGCAGTGGCAACTGCATGTGGTCTTTGGATTGAAAGCGGAGGACTGTCAGACTGTCCGTCTGCATTCCCTGTCCATTGATTGCATTGTGACAGTGACAGTGCCTAGTAATGGAACAGCCAACTCTTTAGATTTTCTTGTTGGCTGTTTTCAAATCCAAAACATCCATCGGCTTGAAATTGGCAACAAGCCCCTTTCTATTTCGAGCTTTGGGCGACATCCGTTTGCTTGCCATGACATGACCGATCCTCTCAAATCTCTCAACTGATTCTAACGCATCTAGTGGTGTCCAACATGGAGAAAGAACACGGCTTGCCCGTGCCCTCTTTGGAGCCCATGGGCTTGATACTGCACTGGGTCGTTTCTTGGCGCGCTTCTCAGGAGTCTGGAACATGATGGAATTGGAAAGGGCAAGCTGGTTGTTCACAGTCTCCCTGATCTTCACGAACCTTGGAAAACATATTTGAATCATTGGAGTGGCTGTGAGGGATACTCTATACTTGTGTGCCCCTGCTAAGCCTTAGCAATGGCCTACTCAGTGGATTTTCCCCCACAGGAAAAAGGTGTAGTAGCAGGATTGTATACCCACCCCAAAAAAAAACATGCCATGCAAATCACAGGTACGGGGAAGTGCTATGACTGGGAGACGCCATGGAAAATTATTTCACCTTTTTTAGTTTCAATCTCCAGCTGTACTTGAGCCTCATTCAATGCTGTTGACAATGGTATTTGTATGCTATTTGATTCAATGTTCCAGGGTACAATAACTCACATGAAGTCTCAGGAAGTCTGCAAATTACGATATGAACTGTTTTCCCTTCCCTTTGCGCAACGCACCTCTGTCAGGCGGAGGTGTCAGGTATTTCATGGGGCTCCCATCCAGTACTATTCCCAAAGCAGCATACGATGTAAACACCTATTGCATGGTCTTTTGATTGAACAATTGCACATCTACACCTTACTAAGCCTTACTACCATGCTGTCTGAATACTGGTTGGTCCGAGCACTCTTCACATAAAATTAATCCTCCACTGATTGTGAGGGTGATGACCTAGGATTCACTGGGTCATGGAGTCCTGGAACGGACTGCTTCTCGGCAATGCGCGCCCGCTTGTCCGGGTTGCCCTCCTTGTCGTGATTCCTGGGCTTTGGCACTGGCAAGTAGTCATTGAATCATTCAGTTTCAAAAGGCATAAGTTTTTTGAAAACCCACCATGGTTCCCTGTTACACACTGTTGTCAATGTCTAGAAAACCTCAATATCTGAAAAAAATACTAGAAACCATATTACATGGTAGTCAGGATGCTCGTTGCGTCGCTTTGCGTAAGATTTCTTCTCAAATGATTCCACACGGAATGCCCTCGTTTCCACGGGGTTGCCCAGATTCTGGATCCACCATCTGCCATCACTGCTTCTATTCAATGTGAATGAATTGCCACGCAATGGGACGATGTAGTCATGGGTATGCAACACTTGGTGAGTCCGGCAATCTTCCAAGTACGGAAATTTCTCATCATTCAAGGCCTCCTGTGCGAGTGACCCACATCCATACCCACAAAAAAAGAAATACACAGATTGCGTAATGCATTTATTTTTCGTTAATTTGTCATATACATATGTGTGGGCCTTTACTAGTGCTTGCTAAGGTGTCCACAAGTTTTTAAATAGGCTTGGTACTTTACTAGTGGGTACTAAAGCCTACATGAATCAAATCACCAATGATTTTATTATTTTACATTGATTAGATTTTTTGGGGGTTCGTCTTTTTTTCTGTATGGTCCTGCTTATCCAAATGCTCCTGTAACTTCCCACATTCATCTTCAGCTTCGGAATCCTCAGAAAGGCCATTCAAACTGCCATTCTCAAGCGGCAATGGGGAGCCAGATTGCTCCATCCCGGGAAGCAATGAAGGCTCATAACTTTGACTGAGATCTGGCTGAACATCACCGCCACTGGATGCCAAGAGGTCCTTGATAAGAAGATCAGACCCACTCCCCTGTGTAATCACCTGCTCTCCGTCAACAACCTGGATGGTGTAGAATCCATTCCCTTTCACTTCTAGCTCAGGAAGATGGATTGATTTGATCACGGCACCATTCTGAATCACCCGCAGCAGCCACTTGCCTGAGATATACTTCACATCGTACTCTGCTGAGACATCACCTTGGGTATGCAAGGTCAAATTAACCAACTCGTTGTGAAAAATCATGTAAAGAGCTATTGGTAAGGCTTAGCAGGAGCATGCCGACTTTCTAGGGCTCATGATATTTCATGTTTCCAACATGTCAAAAACACCGGTGACATTGTTAGTGCCAAACCACCTCCAGAATCAGCACCCTGCGTGATCTTTGAGTTCATCTCCTGCATGATTGACTTGACCTTTTCAACTGCTATGGCCGGAGTGTAGGGGTGGTTCTCAAAGTATGATCCAAGGCGAACATATTCACGGCGGAGATCTCGCAAACACTTCTCCTTGTTCGCGCGCCTCAGTTTAGATCTGGAGATTGGCCACCTGGGGAGAGGAACAAATTACAAGTTACAGTTACAAGAGTTTTTGCAGTTACAATAGTGTGGTGGGTGTTAGTAAACATTTAGTAAAGCACCCAATGAACCAATGCTAAAACCTGACATAACTTAACAAAAGCAAATGTGGTGCTACAGATTCAAAATCAAACAACAACTAACAATACCAAACAAGGACAAAGGACTCAGGGATTTTGTGCGAAGGTTCCATGTCCACACCCAGATAAATCAAGCACAGCATGCTTTCCCGGTTGAGACGCTCAGTGAAGATGCTGGTCATCTTGGCGGGGTCCATGTGCTGAAGCCATTCACGGAGCTGATCGTCCTTATGCTAATTCGGTGGCCATTCCACAAAGCCAAAAAAAAAAGCAAAAATGAACAATGAATATACATGAGCTGGTTCAAGATTGGGCTGGGTTGGTTACACAGTGACTTAGTGAAAACACAACTAATATATATAATAATAATTGGGTGAGTGGTTGGGGTAAGCCATAAGCTGGGCCTGCTAAGCATTACTAAACCAAGTGTCAGACATATAGTTGATGGAGTGATAGCTGCTGGAGTACTTGCTGATGTTGCTCTTTCGAGTAGCACCAGAACTCGATGGTGTTTTGGATCTCCCTTGTGGAAATTCACCGGCAAGGAACCCATTGCTCCACCTGGGCATGTAAATATAGAATTTGATAATTTCCCAGACAAAAATGGTGGAGCCGTTTGAAACAGTTGAGCGGTCAGCCGTAGTCAGTCGTCTGTCCCCCTATCCCCCATTATGACAAAAAATAAGGAATGCACACTATTGGATCCTTCTTCTCGACTTCGGAATGGAAGATAGCCACCCCGTTGTACTTCATGGTGGCCGGGTCACTGCACATGGGGTTGATCACCGCCATAGTCTTCATGGCAGTGAAGTAGACACCACACTCTGGGAAAACAACTTACTTGAGTAAAATTTTGACAGTGGAAAAACATATAGAAATTTTGCACTTCCTGATCCTTTACTAGGCTGTTGATCCTTGTGAATGGCACTGGTGCATATGGATAATGTTTTTTTGGACTGAAATATAGGATTACCAATAACATATATAATGAATAAGCAGCCAATGACACGCAACCAATACACAGTAACCCCCTCTGGAATCCTATGGGAATGCAACCAAACCCCTTTCAAGGGTTACCCACCAACCATTTGCTACTAAAGCATAATATGTGTTTTCTATTATCATATATTTACCTTTGGGTGGGTTGGTTGATTTCCTGCAATCCACATGAACACCAAACAAAGTGCATGTTGTTCCTTTTTTTTGGATCTGGCAAATCTCAGAGATGTTTCACTTCAGCGGAACAGGGGCTCCAATTGAGACCAGTCAATGCCACAGCATCAATGAATCAGTACTCACTAAGCCTTAGTAGTACCCCAGTGGGAAATATATTCTTATGTGTTAGTATTATTGCTTGATTATTAATAGCAATTAAAAAACAAACTGGAAATGTGGCAACTGACACCTCCCTGATGACGCTGTGAGTTGGCTTGGGGCATTTTTAGTCAAACAAATGACATCAAGTAACAAGGAGCACTGCAGTTTGATTAGCTAATACCTCAGGCCAGTTGTACTTTATTACAAAAAATACCCCTAAGCCACTTCAAGATGACTGAATCGACATGATTGTATGGTAATTTACAGACTCATGACTACTCATCCGGATCCTTCTTATCCGAAGAATCAACAATGTCCTGCTCATCCTCCTCATTCATAGTGGGCATTCCTTCCTCGGCATGAGCATCTTCCTCACCATGGGTGGTACTGCGAACTGGGGAAGCCTTGGACGGAAAGGAGTGCTCCTTTTTGGCCTTCTTCAACGGAGATTTTGTAGCATCACCAAACCTCAGATAGTAACCCAACTAATTTCAAATTTACAGTAATTAAAAACTAAAAGCAGGTAATAGTAAGCACTACTAGGCACTAGTAGTAAGTAAATTCTGGGTAGGGCATATGCATCTCACAACATTGTTTGTTCCATCTGCCCCTCCCCAAACATGGGCAATAGAAACAATCAGACAAACATAGAATCCAATTTTGGAGTATACTTCATTTTCTGGAGTGAGTGGGTAACCAGACAATGAATTTGTCAATGAGAAAAAAATGGTTGAAAGCAAAAAGTAGTTCAACCCCCAGAGCAACTCCTCTTCACCATCCTTCTCTTTGGGGGGATCCACAGGTGCCACACGTGGAATGGCATTGCTGCGAAGCTCCAACTTGGCTACGTACCTGGGCTTCACTTGGTTGTCATGGTCCTTTACATACCAAGCGAAGGAATCGGGGTGTTGCTTCAATTCAAAGTTATTGCCACCCAGGGGAATCACGTAGTTCTCAGTGTGAAGAATCTGGTGAGTCGGAGTGTTCTCCAAGAACGGGTATTCCACCTTGGGCGCGTCCTGGAACTAAACAGAGGTTTGAAAAGACTAGTCAGAGAGGACAAATCAGGGAATTAAAATCAAGACTTTCACATTTTATGTTTGGTGATTTCAACATGTTCACCCGTTCAACCATTGATTTAATTTTAGTAAATTTGAAGGTAGATTCATAGGATGTGGAATATTGTAACAGTGCCACTAGTAGCCATTACTAGTCCCTTTGTTGATCTTTCACAACTTTTATCCTCCAGTGCATTCAATTCATCATCATCATCCTCAAGGGCATCGAGCTCTTCTGCGGCCTCCTCCTGTTTGAACATCTGTTCCACATGAAGACCCTCAGTTTCACCGCCTTGCCAGACATAGTTGTTGTCCCCATTAACAATGATCTGGTAGAAGCCTTGACCATCATCATCAATTGCAGGAAGGTCAATAGCTTCAACAATACCGTCCTTGCTACGAACAACTTGCCACTTACCCTTGAGGAATCGCACGAAGTACTCCACGTCCATTCCTACAGTTTCTTTCCCCAAACATCACAACCCCGTTTTACACACAAAAATCAAAACATCTTATTTTTGTTAATGACAAATTTAGAAGGCAGGGGGCCTTAGTAGTGGCTGGTGAAGTGTGTTGGTCATGTGTGGATGATTCTGCAACCCTTTGGTGAGCTTTAGTACTCACCCCCTTGAGAGATTTAGTAATGACCCATGGTGTTCACATTTATGCAACCTGGTATCCCGCCCTCTTCTTCGGCTGCTTGCCGGCTGCTTTCGGCATCTTTCCAACCTTTGGGGCAGGCACGCGACTCAAGTCATCCGTGTTCACCTCAGCCTTCATCTCTTGCAATGCAGTCTTGCCCGTGTACTTCTTCGGACCCTGGCATGAGCGGAGGTCAGGCGATGTTGAGTTTATTTGTGGAACTAGGGGTATTATTTCAGATATAATTTTAAAAAGTATTGGCAATACAAGAATATTGTTGAAAACTGTACCAATCTATGCCCAAGCCCAGTCAACTATGTCTTTCTTCTCAGAACAGAACTACACTTCATGCACCTTGAATGGCTCTTGCAATCGGACATACTCTTTCTGGATCTCCTCCAAGCAAGTCGCCTTACACATCCTGAATTGACAAGGAAAGGCTGGGCAAAGTGAAACAATCAACATATAAAAAGGAAAAAAATATTAAATAATATATCCTTAGTAATGCTTACTGAGGTCCTTGTCTATTCATGTACATTAATGATCAAACATGTTTCAATTGCAACACTTACTCTGGACCAAACTGGAGCGTCGATGGAAGTTTCCCAGAGGGAGGCAATCCAGTGGCAACCCAAACCAATGCCATCAGTTCATCTCGTCCACACCGCTGAAGAAAAATGGAGGTCATGTTGTCAGAGTCCATGTGCGTGAGCCATTCATGAAGCTCTTGCTCCTTGCAAAACCACCATGACATTTATTTATGTTTGGATACTTCTAGTATACCAACCTAAAATTGGGTTTGTTTTACATTTACTTCCCAAAAAGACTATCATGGTATGGGGAGGTGCCCAGCTTTACTTTTTTATTGAACGTATTGTTAAAAAGGAAGGACTATTCCATCAGACCCCTCTGGTAAGGACTACTAAGGCCAGGTACCACAAGCCATTTCCACTTGTTGATCAGATTGGGGGTTCTTTTTTAATCAAGAAAAGCTTCAGAGAGATGATCAACCTTGGAATAAGATTTGGGATAGTTGCTCTTTGTCTTTCGACCAGCTGGAGCAGTCTTGGCCAGACGAAGTCGGCCATCCGCAGGCCTGGATTGGTTTGCTGGTTGTAAATCAATGGTGAACCATCATCATTATTGAGTTCAAAACACAAGTACTGTTAGAGGTTATTTACTAGGCATTACTTGCACTAAACTAGCACCGCCACAACTGAGTATCCCACGCAGGTGGAGGGGCCATAGCAGACACCGCCTTTCCTTGCTTAGGAACTGGAACCATCATACTTCCTGATCCTTTGCCTGTCCCTTTGGTTGCAGCTGGGACTGCCATAGCCTTCATCTCTTCGGGTGAGAGGCGCTTTCGCATAGGAGCAGACATAGGGAATGTCAAATCCAGAAGTCAGGTCACTAGTCTTTCAGTAGCCTTGAGCACACACACTCATGTAAAACATGGTAAAAGAATGTCAGAATCTCATCGATACCCTCAATAACGGACAGTAGGGCTAAATATGAGTCACCATCCCAAGCCTCAAACAGAACTCGCATTGTGAGATTTATTCAATCCCCAAACTGGCATATGAGATTCAATGACACAAGATCTGAAACATGTTGACTACTAATCATTACTAACACTTTACAATGTGCGAAAAGCCTGGCTTTTGGTTCACTGAGTGGGCACATGTGTGGCATTTTCGAGATGAATTATCTCCTGTACTGCCTAGGTTCAGGGGCTCACAATGCAGGTCCGAAGCATGACACTGCAAGCAGCATCACGACTGCACTATTTGCAAAGTGAAAACTGTTTCCACAAACACTGACCCCTCTTGAAGCATCCATTGACGGCAGAGGTTCTTTAAGACCCAAAGCATGGGCAACCTCAGTTGTCACTGGAAATCCTAATGCAGCCATCTTCTCTGATGCTACAAGCCATCTCTTTCTGAATGGAATCCAAAACTTTCCATCAACCCGTCGGAATGTAGGAATGGCACCGGAGGTAGGAGACCATGTGACACTGTAGCGTGTGTTGTCACCAAGGAAGAACATTGCATTGGGATCAGTGGCTGGGTCTACATTGAACTTCTGTTTGTAGAGATCCGTGTAGTTGTGGACCTCTGAAAGTTCTCTCTCATTGAGCAGGTAGGTCAAATCTGAGCAATCCTGATCAGGAAAACGACTAAGATTAGGACACACAGCATCCTTACCAGGGCCTACTAAACCCTCTGGGGAAACCAACACTGAAATAAAATTGGCATTAATTATGCAAAGTATCAAACCGAAATGGTTTGTTCCGAGTTTTTGCCACCCTCATGGCATCAGATCGAATTTGTGCCGCGGTGGCAACACAGTAATGCTGTGGCTCTGTGTGGATGTATTTCTTCAATGTTCTACTGATTTCAGCATATGCATTTTCTATGTTGTAAAGGTATCTGCATCTGGTCCTGTGACAGCAGAATATGTACACTCGGTCTCTGTTCACTCCCTTCAAACCCAGATCCCCTGGTGAAACTTCCAAGGGGATGATGATGTAGGCATCTTCAAGGAGATCCCGGACCATCTGCAGCTTGATGCCCTTGCCGTGGCTCGATTGAATTCACAGGCTGGGTGTGCACCAGGGGTTTACTAATACATACTAATACTTATTTGCTCCATACTTCAGCATCATGCAAAAGTATAGTATGTTTCCGGCTTTATTTTGTGTGATGTACTCTGTTGTGTAATGTATTGTTTAAAAAAAAAAACTCATTCAAGTAATGTATTGTTACTGATGTATTAGTATATTGTCATCTGTATGTTTTCGTGATGTTTCCAAATAGTCACATTATGACATCTTATACTAGCAATTTTCCGGTTGGTTTGGCACCCAAAAAAAAGGCCCCAGGAACCCATCACATATGTAGGAAAACTAGAGGAAAAATGCTATTGGGAGTATACTTGTGGGGGCCTTTTTTGGGGGGTGGCAAACCAACAGGAAAATCAAATTACAATCTTACACAAAAAAACACTAGGAACAGGAACACCTCAGAGTCGTGACCTCCTAGTAACACTCAGTAAAGGCATACTAAGCACATACAGGTATCTCTGACATTCTCGATGATGATCAGCTTGGTTTGTAGTTGTTTATGCCGTTTGGCCCATGCTATGTAGACTGGTCCAGTGGGACCCTCCTGGAACTTCCTCTTCCTGTTTGCCCTGCTGTTGTCCGGACAAGGGAGGCCTGATAGGTCAACATCAGCCTCTGTTGGCTGTAAGGCATTGCAATATTTGTTGTGGGCGTGGCAGAATTGTTCACCCTTCAAATGCACACCTTCGACCCTTTGTCTCTTTTCAGAGAAACTACCAGTAGTCAACTGTGCGGACTCTGGGATCAACTTCAAGATGTCCCCAAAGATACAAGGCAAAGTTCCACTGTCGGAAAAGCTATTCATCCATGCATGGTGGTCAATAATCAATTGCCTACATGCTGCGTCAATTTCCTGGGATGGGTTTTTAGACAATGGTAAACCACAAAGACACCAAGTTTTTTTTTGTAAAATCCCGGTATACCCTGACTGGCGTTTGAAAAAATAAAATGTCGTCGGTTTCTGAAAAATACCAGGCTTCCCAACATGCAACAGATCGCAAGAGAGGGCGGTTTGATATCCTCTCTGATTGGTTGACCACATGCAACATGACTGAAGCAGCCATTTCACCAGAGTACGCACCAGTACATGCAGATGTCATACGTAGTTCATGGCGTTGGAGAAGGAAGGATGCCTGTTAGGGCAAAAATATGGAAATTTGTTTGGGTGATTGCTAAACCATAGTCAACCCCGTTGTGTTATGTGTTGCTTACTAAGTAAACACACCATATCTGTTGAGGGGTTAGTAAACATCGTGTTGTGGTCCTACAACTTTTCCCCAGCCTGAAGACACCACTGGGGCAAGATTCTATCATGAAGGACAGCCCATGCCATTCCCAGTCCACGAGTTGCAGTCATCAAGGTACTCTCTTGTGGATCAACCTGAATGATAGGTGTTCTGGATGGAAAGGCCCAATTTGAACTCCCCCCAAGAAAAGATGCCAAAAAAACATCCAAAAAACACACCCCGCTACCCCCCGCTGTTTTTTTTGGCAAGCCACATTGAAAATCACAAATGCTAGCAATTCCCAAAGAATTATTTGGTACCCTACTAAGGCTTAGTACCCCTTCCCAGCTGGAAGTCTATGTGACCTGACGCCCTGTGCCAAGGAACATCAAATGGATGCACTGGTGAACTGCTTTTGCTCGAAGACAGATTGCAGTCAGTGGCCTCTTGATTGGAATTTTGTGCATAAGTATGCCTGGATACATATGACACAGAGTCCTCACATGGCACACGAGGAGCCAAGAACTGGCTGAACATAGCAGGTGCTTCGGAACACCCTTGATTTCAATTAGATTTTGAGCCAGCTTGTCAGTGGCACGGTGGCTCAAAATTCCAAGCTATGTCTGTAAAGGGGTATCTTAGTGATAATGAAGTGCACAAAAACAAAATGGAAGGCCTGGCAATGATAGGAATCACAAACATAAACAGATCTTATTTGTTTAATACAAATTGTTCGGGCACATGCTTAGTGGCTGAGTTGAAACAAAGCTGTTCCCCTGTCTACCTATCCTGTATCAATCCTAACCTGTGTGTCCTTTACTAATCATGCTATAGTTGTTATGCAAGACCCGATCTACCAACTTCACATTCAATCCCTGGTGCCCCATTGTATTCCTTACTAACATGAATTGGGCACAGTACCACGGTCTTTCCCACACTGAGCTTCGCCAAAGTTGCAACAGGAGGGCCATATGCTCCCAAGCTCAACTCGTGAGGATACAGCAGGCAGATTTCCAAGGGACATTTGCCGATGTCGGACCCATCAATCAGCACCTTAAACAATGTCAGATCTTGCCCTCAAATGATATACAACGGCATTAATTAATGTTAGTGATCATGCCCACTACCAGGCCTTACTAGAGTCATGCAATGTAAGTGTAAGTATGTTTTGGTTTTGGTGTCGCCATGAGGAAAATATGGCTACAATATGCGGCAAGCCACAGTGAAGTGCTTCATGTCCTTGAACTCGATTCTTGCACGTGAAATGTATGCAGCCTCGGCTTGTTTGTGCAGTGGGATTATGGAAACCATTCTTTCAGTTAGTCAGGCTGGTAGTGACTAGCTTAAAACAGTCAGGTGCATTATAATCCATCCCATGCATTCCGAAACTCATTCCTGCCGACAAATAACACACATATGATATGCCAAAGAAGTTGTTGTGAGAGGACAAGTTTTGCCCCCAGCTTCCCGGATAGCTCGGCCTAGCCATCTCTCCTTAGCTTGATGATCTCACAGCATACATAAAATAATGCAATTATATAGTATTTTACAGGTCCCTACTAAGCATTAGTAGACAGCCCCATAGTTGTATAATATGAATCAATGAAAACCGCAAATAAATTAAATCCGTTTCGATTTTTCAACCCTAGATTCTGATGCTGTATACAAAAGTCCAGCTGCCTTCGCAATTGTGGTTGCAGATGAGATGCCAGCCCTCCTTCGAGCCCGATATTTCTTCCGATCCTGGTTTCCTTCTGAAAGATAGTATTTCAAAAACATGTCCTGCCTCTCATCTTCAGAGTCTGTGTCCCCAAGCTGATTTGCCAGCAACTGTGTTGAATACTGGATCAGATTTGGTAGCAGGACACGTTCAAGTCTCTCACACAAACGGGTGAGGAGTGTGTAGGATACTACCTTCAGAAAACTCAAGTTTCTTTTGATACGCCAGGTCTGTACATGCTGCGGTTTGTGGAACACTAGTGGCCAGATGATAAACTGCTCTATTGCTACCTTCCCAGAGTCGTCAATGAACTTGTCAAGATAATTCACAGATCTATCAGCGACCTCAGCATTCCAACATTCTCTCATCGCCTCCAGCATAGACTGGGTGAATGGTTGGAACAAGTTTTCCTCACTGAGAGTTGTCGTCATGGGCTGAAAATTCACATCGGCATTGTTTCTCATATCCTCCCAGGATGTTGTTGCTTCCGGGGACACAAAATCAAAGGCCCCACAATTGTAGCATGACATCTTGATGACTTCACACAAGATTTTGCACGTTCTTGCCCGGGTTGGTTCACTCCGTTTTGTGTTGCTCATACCCCAGACCAGGGATGCTAAAACCACGGAGGTTTGTACATAGTAGGTAAAGGTTCCTTCTGACATTTTCAGCCGGATCAACTCAGGAACCTCGACTCCAGGCCAAAGAGACGCATGGACTTCTTTGATGCTGCTCAGATTTTCATTGAATCTGGAAAGTTTTTTCTCTTTTGCTCGGGATGCTTCAAACAAGAAATTTGTCACATTTGCCAATTTCCACAAGTGCTGCTTCGAATTTATTTCAGTTGGTGGTGATGCCACGTGGCATTCGTTCCCATCCAATTTCAGCAAACCTCAGCAATTCGTGATATGGGGATTTGATTGAGGAGATTCGCAGTGATGTAGCATCCTACACCTTTTAGTAAGGCTTAGCAAACCGACCTATCACTGAATCAGTCACCAATTCATAGTTCCATTTTTTTTAAGCGTAGGAGGTATTAGGAGAGATGAGAGATTGTTGAACCCAATCGAACCCATTTGTCAGGAAGCAGCATAAACAACTTATTTGTTTGTATGTAATTGTCCGTTAATGCAAAAATACTGAACACCACAAGAAACAATAACGATGGATGCCATTAGTAAGGCCTACCAAGCCCCACTATAGCACTATAACCAAAAAGGAAATCAGTACAAACCATTTACTTATCAAGAATCACTGTTTGTGTATGACTATTTTTTAATGATGTATATAATATATATGAAATGTAAATGTGAATCAGCAAACCCATGCATGATCCAAGAAATTGATACTGGTTTGTTTTGACCAAGTTGCATCCATTGACAGCCAAGGTGTCATAGATCATCGCAAGATCCAGAAGCAAGTGGAAAAAATGCATGGAACGCCGATGTCCGATGAATGGAATGTGTCAGGGTGCTTGATCTATTAAAATATGATTTCTCATTTTTTGTAACAGCAAAGTTCAATGCCCTGATTTTAAGGTACGCCCTGCCCCCTCCCTTTCAAATTCAAACTCCTTTGCGACCGTGGGGAGCAACAAGGGGACATGTGGATAAATTTCAGGGCCGTTTGACCCTTGAACCGTGTTTTTTTGCAGCTGGATGTGTGGACGGCAAAACTTAACTTTTATATTGGTGGATTTTTCTATGGCAGAATATATTCAACGACACCACATGAAAATCAACTGGAATCATTAGTCTCTGGATTATTGATCAGTTGTGAACCACACAAAATAAAGATCTGATCACATGTTCCAAGGGAAAAAAAAACAATAATAATGTTTGAATGAAGTTGGTCAATCGGATATTTGACTCCTGACTACCAGAGCCTACTAGTGGTTTGTTTGTTCTTTAGTAGTGCTGGAAACTGGTTAAATTTAATGGACCCTAGACAACTCCTGGTAAACAGACCCTGGCAAAACCATAAGGTATTTTTTTTGGCAATTGGGCACCATTGGACCAAGTCTTGAAAGGGTGCAAGGGCTTTACTAAACATTGCAGGTCCCATATATTTCATTCTCGGGCCACTAACTGTTCTTTTTTTCATGTCATCTTGCATTAACCCACCAACTTTTTTAGTAAACCCCAGGCCCAGGAGCTAAAACTCACAACCATCAGCACTAGTAAAGCCTACTAGGGGACTGCTGCTTGTGAAACATTTGGGAATCATTGGGCATTGTACGATGTTGCAAACCACCCCTACTAAGCTTGACTAAGGTACTGATGTGTGTGAATCATTTGGGAATCATTGA
>Ga0126342_10004839_pt1 | contig 23200 bp, 21 predicted proteins | sample Cyp1metagenome_FD_92528 | JGI IMG/M metagenome (GOLD analysis project Ga0126342, IMG submission 92528) | Coral microbial communities from Lord Howe Island, Old Settlement Bay, Australia - Cyphastrea 1 metagenome | ecosystem: Host-associated > Invertebrates > Cnidaria > Coral ...
CCGATTGTACGCTGCAGGTGTTGACCCTTTTTGTAGCACAATATCCACCCCGATGCTATTGCATTGTGCACTGCATTGATTTGTTCAATTCCGAGTGAAACAACGGGTTCATTACAAATTGGTTATGAAAACATACGAAGTCTCAAGTTGCTTCATGTGATGAAACCACTACAAGTTGCTACTGTATTTATTCAGTGTTTTTTCAAAAAACAATCACTCGTCAAAAATCGATCAAAAATCCTTACTACAAACTGCTATCTCGATTTTTTTTGGATCTCACTGCCTTACAAAATTCGACTGCTACGATTTGCTTCTGCACAACGTCACAGGGGACTATAAAATCATAGGGTTTAGAGGGTTTATAGTCGGTCCCAAGGCCTAGCATTCTGTAGTGGAATTTCTGTCCAGGATATATTATTTATTTATAAATATATATGCCTATATAATATAAATTTAAATAAATCAATACAAACAATGAAAACTAAATTAAATAAAAGAATTCAAATTCACATGTTTGTTGTCGTTGTCATTAATAATGATGGCTAATCAATTCCTATCTTTGATCTTTTTTTCCTTGCCAAAATATGTATATATATATATGTATATATATAAATATATATACATATTCCTGATTATTTCATTTTAAAGGAGCCATAATAATTTGGATTTACTATTCTTTCCGAACTAAAATCCCGGTTAATTAAGCTAAGCCTAGTAATTATTTATAAGTTCTCAAGACTTGATTCCTCAAGATCTAAAGACATGTGGCAGCTTTCCGTCCCTTCATCAGGCTTTTTCGTCTTGTACTCAGGCTTTACTCGTAGCATCTACTACGCTCGTATCTTCTACGTGAACCTTCAACTAACGTGGCATCAACGATGTGCAGTTCTAAGTGAACCTTCAAGCAGCGTAGCATCAACGATGTACGTTACTTCTAAGTGATCTTTCAAGTAGCGTAGCATGAATGATGTGCGCAACTTCTAAGTGAACCTTCAAGAGCGTAGCATCAACGATGTGTGGAACTTCTAAGTGAAGATTCAAGTAGTGTAGCGTCAACGATGTGTGGAACTTCTAGTTTATCTAGTTTGTACTTATTGCCCGGCGGCATGAGATCCGTTTGCAAAAAATAACAACCGAACGCCCGCGTAACCTAAAACAATGACTCGTCCTGAATAAGACTCACTTAGATTTTCTGAAACAAATACTGCCTTTTCATTATCATTGCTTTGGTTCACATTGTTTGTCATGCTCTTTGCAAATTTGCATTATTTATCACTATTTAATATGCACTCCTTTTCCAAATGAGCTCAAGTTTTGCTGTCTGGATCTTTTTCTGCCTTGAATCAAATCTAGTGGCCCCTGAACTCCATCAGCTCCAGGGTTCGTGTCATATCCTCAGCAAAGGAAGCTCATATGGATGTCAAAAGTGGGTGCGGACGACCCTTCTCTTTGCACACGGTCCAGTCCAGCTAGACTCATGAGTTGCAATTTCTAGTGCCTTCTTCCAATTTGCATAGCGCGCTTTTCAGGATGTGGCAGCAAGCGCCCAGGTGGCAACTTGTCAAGATGAGCCTGTGCATCCAAGATTTCAAAACTTGGCAGTCAGATCGTGCCGATTTTGTATTAGCAATCATTGGGTTGCCGGCCAACTCGCAGAGGAGTTTTGAAAAAACAAAAAAAACCAGTGGGCAGCTGGCGCAGTGACAAAAGATAAGGACGTGCAAAAGACATGCGAAGAAAAGCTCCAAGTTGGATGCGCACTCCACTACCCTGGGCCTCAAGGTGCTCAGGTGCCAATGCTTGGCCTCATTGATGCTGCTAGTCTGGTAGTCCTTCAATATGGACTAGAATGGACAATAACCGGTCAATAACACCCATTGAAATTAAACACATACCTCATTGCCATCAACCACAGGGCAACTTCTCACAGCTGGGTCCTTTTGGAAGGACTGAAAGGGTAGGTCTCGGACAGACCGAGTCTCAAAAGGATTCACCCAGATTTTTTTTCCAAAATTTGCACCCCGCAATCACGAATTGCCCAGCATGGAGCCTCAAGTGATGCTTTTCTCATCTGCATCCTAGATTTCCGGCAGCGATGAGCATCCTATTCACAAATACTTCCAAGCTCCCACTTCCAAAAAAGCAAGGCTAACTTTGATGTGTTCCGTTAACTCAAGCCACGCCAGTCAACGGAGAACTCAGCCGCCCCACACCCCTTGAGGTTTATCACCAAACCTGTCAAGCTGCTGTTTCTCCCGCTGAGACAAGGCTTCAGTGCAAGCTGGACACACATTGTGTACGGTCAATTTGGTCAATGGCCTGGACAGCGGGCAATCGCTTTAGCTGCAGTGGGCAATGCCTGCACGTCTGGAACCATGTGGAACCCAGCGCTGGGCATTCCGTTTGTGTTGGAATGGGAAGAAAAAATGGCACAACAGAATTCCATCTGCCAAACTGCACTGGCGGCCCCCTCGCACCAATCCTCTTTGGTGTGCACTTCAATCCTAGCAAATGTAAGACTATGTAAGTAATCTTATGATTATTTTTCCTCAATATGTACATGGTGAATCTGTGACGTCAGGGGCTCAAAGACTTATTTTTGCCCGCACATGGATATGCGAAAGAAACACATTTGCACATCTCTTTTCTCTGAAGCCGGCCTGAGGTTGTGCAGCAGTCTGAGCCAAGTCGATATAGAGGTCCTTGCATAGATCATTGGGCACCCAAGTGAGTTCCAGTTTATTGGATTTCAGAACCTCTTGTTTGCAAAATCGCCTCGTTGATCATGTTGGGTTTGCCATGTGTGGTGAAACGTCACAGACTCTAGCTGGTGTTCATGAGTTCATGCATCACAAGCAACATTCCATCTTGCCTCGCTGACACTGAGCTTGGCCAGAGTGCGAAGGAAGCAAGCGATTTCGCCTCGGCTAGGCTATGTTGAATGTCCTGATAGAAGATCTTTTTTGATGGCCTTGGACTTCAGACCCTTACGGTTGACACGTCATGAAAAATACTGGCCTGGGAGCTGTTGGACCCCAATGTGATGTGTAGATAGATTAGATATGATCTGAGGTTTGGCCAAATATCAACATGGCCAATTGGCACAGGAATTTGCAGCAGCATAGATATCAAAGGCTGACCTTCACAACTTGAAATCTGGGTCTTCGGAATAAATCAGGCCTCAGGCATCCTCAAGGAGCCCATCAACCACTGGGCATCATGCCGCTGCTGATGGAATTCACTGCCAAGCTGAGTTCCTACCACAGGCGCTTGAGCCCCCAAATCCGTTTTTTAGCCCAGAAAAAGTCCCACAACCAAGGTCTGAAGTAAACTCGGGACACTCTGGCAGCTCAAGCCCTCTCAGAAAACACGCTGGCATCATTTTCTGCCAGCACTGCTGGGTGCTGTGCAGTGCTTCCCGACTCTTGCGGCCTTGAGCGAACTTTGGCCTTGAACAAAGAGGTCCTTGACAACGGTGCCGGCCAAACTGCAAGCTCGATACTTCAGAATGGGGTGGGATGGGGCAATGACCTCCCCTTAAATAACAGCAAATCAATCCTCCTGAACATGCGAGACATGGGAAAAAACACTCTCCGCCCCGTTCCCTCCAATTGACAGCACCTTTGACTTTATGAATTGCAAAATCCAGCGTGCCACACACACACAAATGCAAAGTTGAGTCGAAGGCTGCCGCTAGAGATCCACATGGGTGGCCCAGCTCATTGTCTGCCAGAGACAGCCACCTGAGGATGCAGTTGCTGTGGCGGATCATTGACTTCTGATACCTTCCCGGTTCGGCCTGAAAGAAGGTCCAAAAAAAGACGCAGACCCTCCTGGCTGCAGCTCCTTTTTCTGTTCTACCACTCCAGCTCCTCGCAGCGTGGACTTTGCATCCATTCTCATCCTCACACAAGGGGTTCCAAGTTTGATGTTCAAACGCCCCGATAGATTTGACGTGCATTCTCACACGAAGCCAAACAACTTAGCAAGAGTATGAAGGATGAAGCAGCTCATCAACCGAAATGTGCTGATTCTCCTTGATTCTCAAGGTGATGAACTGCCCTGCGGCTTCCTTAGAAATGCAGTTTCCATCGTGTTTCCTACCTTGGCTTCAGTCTTATAATGTTTTATCCCCTACTTATCCATGCAGCAACAGGTGAACTGCAGGAACCAGGTTTTAGCATCATCAACTACAGGCCTGGACCCGCGAATTCAACTGCCAAGCATCTTAAAATGCTTCAACAGGTTCTCACGGGGCTCTTTCGGTTGCTGCGCCACCTCGTAGTGCCAAAGGCAATGCCAAGGACAGACAGAGGGTTTCCCTGCAACAAAGTAAGACACACACACACATGCAACATCACTAATCACTAGCTTTAGAAGTGTGAGTCAGTTGGGCAATTTTTGAATATGTGTGATTCAGTGATTCATGTTTGTTCATGTTGAGAGACTTCAATGTTTTAAAGGTCAGTTATCGCTCCCCGTGGGGTTGCACAACAGTTGCCTGTGGTTGCCGTGCAGCAGGTTGGATTACAACCGCCTTTCTGGCGCGAATGCGCCGCTGTTTCTTGGGCATCTCCTTGGCAGGCCATGAGGGTTTCCATCCAAATGGGGGATCCCGGATCCCCAATAGCTGGATGGTTTATTTCATGGAAAATCCGAGAATAACATGGATGAGAACTGGGGGTACCACCATTAAAATGAAACCCCCCAAATGTCTCAAAATCATGCAAACCCAAAGAAATGCATAAATCACAAGCCTCATGAAATCACACGATGTACTGATTCAATACATGCTGTAAGCTGCAAAAACATCCCCCAACTTATTGAACATAAGGGTTGAGCGCCGAGGTGTTCTTGCGCGTGCAAGGCTGGGTTGAGTTGGTGATTCTTTCAGATTGATTTCTGCATAGTTCCCCTGGTTTGAGCTACTTTTGCATCTTTTGCAAATCTCGCATTGCTTAGGCCCAGAAGTCAACCAGGTTGTTTCACACCAATCTTTACCCCATAGTCCTGGGGATCTTGCATTCCGGCACTTGCTTTCAATCATCAATCCTTCGTGAGTTCTCCAATAATCCAAATATGATGGGGACAGATCAAACAGGATGTCCGAGTCTTGCACTTGCAACCGCCAGGATGTCCGCGAGGGGGGGGTGGGGTGCGGGGGAGGGCGGGGGTAATCCAGTCCTCGCCCAAGGCCGTGGCGGCCGCACGCTGGGTTTTATAATGGAAAATCCTATTAAAATGGATGATTTACTGTTATGATAACAATCCTGACTTGCCATGTTCATGCCATGACCTCCAAAACCATAGTCGGCTTCGTGATCTCTTGGAGTCACATACCCAACTGTGGCCTGAACATCCTGAACAAACCAACTGCAGTAACGCCAAGTCTCCAATTTCTGGTCAGCATCTGCCAGATCACGGAATGCTCCTTTCATCTTTACCTGCGCGCGAGGGCTTTCATGATGTTTCTTCATCCTACGAGTACTGGATAGTACTGGTCTTATTGCATACTTTGACCTTCCCAGGATGTTCCGACCCTCCCAAATGCCTGCCTTGTGCTCAGGAGCCTTGGAAGCTGCAGCTGCTTGTTCTCGCTCGAACTTGGCCTTCAGGAAGGCGCTGCGAATGGCTGAGGCTACACGACACAAGGAAGCTTTCGAGAGAAAAAGAGAGAGAGAGAGCCACGCTCATCCATGTCAATCTTTGTCTAGGCTTTGAGGTTTTGGCCCGCGTGACCACATCACAACCCGTTTTGCTTGGTACCCCATGTGACCATAGACCATAGCTTCAACCATCTTGAGGTCAAAAGGTGACAATCCTAAATCTTGCTTGGCTGTTCTCATCAACATCTTCCAATTCCATTTTTTGGTTTCCCAGTGCAGTGTTGGTAAACCTATGCGCTCTCATATCTGGATAGATAGCTACAGAATATCCACCCCCGCACGAATGGTACTTGACAACTTTATTTAAGGACCTGCGTTACTCAAAATCTAGAGGACATGAATGACATCATTAGAATCACTGAATCACCATTAGCTCTTGCAAGGGATTCCCGGGTTTCATTGATTTCCCCTTAAATCTTGCATTTTTTGGCTGGTTGGGGTTTTGCAAACTGTTCCCGAATTTTAGCAATTGGTCCCAAATAGTCTCTCCATTTTTAAAGGGGCTTTGCAAATGGTTTCCGAATTCTAGCAATTGGTTCCTGGATTTAACAAACACCCCTCAATAAACAGGCTAACGCAGGTCCCAACATATCATTCATTTTTTTGTTGGCTCGAAACGTCTCACAGCGCCAAATCGTGGCTGGGGCACCATGGGTAGGGCATCAGTATTCACGCCACGCCAGTGTGAGGCCATGTTGGCCCAGTGTCCTCACTGCATGCGCAATGAAACCAAAAGATTATGAGGAAATTCCTTACTCACCTAGAAACTAGTCACAAACACCTTGCTGGTCACATGGCCCGCTAGTCACAAAGACTGACAGCTTCAAGCTTCAGCACATTGATTCACACAGTTTCGGGGGCAAGAAAGCATCATTCGTTTGAAAAAATCTTAGCATCAGGTAGTCTATCTTTCTTGGTTTATATCTTTCCCTCTTTAGCTCTCTCAATTGCATATGATTCGTCTGCAAAACATTTACAGTAAAACAAAGGAGGGTACGTAGCAGTGGTCCTGTGTCGCTGCGTCTATCTCCTTTGCCTAAGCCAGGACAAGAACAACTGACAGCGCAAAGTTGCTGGCGCTCTGCTCTTGCACAAGGCAAACACGATGGTGAACACGACTTGAGGCCCAAGGGGGGGTGAACGAAAACTAAGGTTCATATGAGCCTGGAAACATGACGGGATTTTGATGGGATTTTGATATGCTGAATACAGATTGTCTAGAGCCCTGGCAGGATTTCAGCCCGTGACCATCTGCTTCCAACATCGCTTCAAAATGCCCCGGGAGATTGGGGTGGGGAGGGGGGAAGAGTAAACTCCAGGTAGCTACCGCTAGCTTTCGTGATACGCACGGAAAAGTTGCAAATTTTGTACTTACGGTGGCATGGTAGCGAAGGAACACAAACCGAACTGCAGCAGCCAGCGGGCCGGCGGGTAAGTGGATTTGTTGCTGGAGATCCTCAGTAACAAAAGTTGTATCTCAAGTGTGAAAACACCTAGATGTGACCCCGCTACAAGTAAAACTACTACTAGAGCTGTATGCCGGCGCCACTTGACTCAGAACATATGCAAGCGCCTGGGAAATTGTCCTCTTCCAACGTTTGCACATCCTCGACTTTGGAGGCATTGCCGTGCTTTACCTGGGAAGAATCTAAACCTTTGACATTCATGAAGCTGGTAGGCTTCAAAACAAATCTTGGAGCCCGCAACTATCATCCAGCGACGTGATTCAAAATTTCGTCCGAGGGTGCAACTATTCCCTGGGTCACCTTTTAGAAGAACATCTAAGTCACGCTCACAGGACGAGCATAGGAAAGTGCGAGAAAATATGACAAACGGCAAGAAACAAATCCGACCAAAATCAGACGCTGTAGAAAGGGATGGAAATGGGTTGCTTTGATATATGCAAGTCTATGCAAGTCTCAAAGCCATAAACCTCAACTCATGCTTCCAATATCGTCTAACCTATCATATCATTTCATATTATCAAACCACATCACCACGTCAACATCGTCAACTTTTCATGACGCCAGAAGAGTCACTGGACCCCTCTTCCCCAAAGATCTGGTGCGCTCGAAAACGCTCAGCCCGCCAAAGCCACCTCAGTGGCATAGGCAGTTCATCTGCCGGCCCCTGGATGCTACCCATCTTGGCAGTTTTTTTTCTCCGAAATCCAGGAAGTCAATGGCTAAGCTCCACGCGTTTCGCCAACGAAGGCCCTAAGCACTGAACCAAAGGCAGCAGCACGTTTCGTGCCATCTGCTGGCGGTGAAGCTATGCAGCCACGCGAGCCATGGCCATGTAAACATTGGGCCTTGTGATTTGCTCTTGGCCAAAAAATGGCGTATGGATCAAAAACTTCAAAATCTTAGTTCCCTGATGAACATCTAAAGACTGAGCAGCAATCTTTACCAATTTCTGAGTGCAAATGCTGTCTGACTGTCTGCACCTATTTGTTGGCACCAATGCGCTTGTTGCATTCAACCCTGATGCCTATGTGACACCTTAAGGACCTTTGTTGGGTGCAACACGTCTGAGTGAATTCGGTTTCTGAGCCCTTTAAGCAAGACATGACCCAAACCGCCTGCGATTTCCGCGGGAATTGTCTGTGTAAAGCCCCCGCTGTGTAGCTGTTTGCATACGGATCCAGACATTGGCACTTTGACAAGGCACATTTATGGACGAAAACTACAAAATTGATGCTTTGAGATGCTTTAAGTACTCCAAGTAGTAGATAGATTGGATAAGCGACACACGCACACAGATATATATATATATATATTATATACATGAAGCAAACCTGACCATCATCTGCCACCCACCTGTCAAGCATGATAAACTCTGGCCTTAAGGCTCGCTTGCTCACCATCATAACCTTGCACAAAGCCTTGCACGCCAGCACGCTGAGAAATACGGGTTGCCACTGATGCCACATGGGTTTTCCCACTGAAATCAATTGAAACAATATTCGGCGGAATGCAAGGGCCAGCATGGAAACCTGTACCAACCGCGTTTGAAACTGAAACTCTTCGGATTTTGGGCCTTTGCTGGACCCGTTGCCTGTCCCCCAGAGAAATCTCTCGGGCATCATATGCCTTGCCTCAAAGCCATGTGATTGCAAGCGATTCCCATCCAGCAGCAGGGCCTGGAAACAGCTAATTTAGAAAGCTCATAAGAATCCCGGATGGGAATCCCAAACGGCTTGAATGCATACGGACATTTATACTCAATTATGCCTATATATATATATATAATGTCAACCCTGGATTAATAAACTCCAAACGGCTGTTTAATTGGGGGGGTGCCATTTAAGTATTGGATGAAATGACTATTGGAGGAGTACCACCCTAATCTTATGAACCATGGTTTATTAATCCGGGGTTGACATTATATATTAATATTATGTATCTCATGAGATCATGGCGGGTCAGATCATGTCACATGCGTCAATGCTGTGCCTGGAGGTCACCAGAGATGACCTCAGTGTCAGCCAGCATCGTAAAAAACCGTGCCGATGATGTTACCGATGATGTTACCATCTGGTTATTTAACATAGCCATGGTATAGATGGCCCATTTATAGATGATTTACCTATTAAAAATTGTGATTTTCCATGGCTATGTTAAATAACCAGATGGTACCATCAAATTTCATGGGGAACCTTGGCCTTCATCAAATTGTGATGAGGCATGTGAATTTCAGCTTCTTTTGCAATTTGATGTGTCCCCTAGCGATATTCGAAAGGAGTTCCAGTAATTCATCATAGAACCCCCTAAGACCAACCCATAGTGGGCTGTGGAAATCAGGCAACATCCCATCCCAAACCCTGGGCCATGCTGCTGCCCTTCCTTGGTGCCGAACGGTGGCAAGGGCCGGACAGCTGGAGGAAGTCAAGGCATTGTATCTGCACAAAGCTGGGAAGGGATTTTGGACACTCCAAACGCCCCCAATGCTGCTGTGAAAATACTCAAATGGAGAATTTTGGGGTGGTGTGTGGCCTCAAATCCAAGAGCCGGATGGCGCTCCATTTCGAGCCATTGCCACTGTGACCCAGCTGGCTCAACCAGTTGTCCTGCCAAATTGGGATGGCTGCTGCCCGAATGCTATGCATCTTGCAGCAAAAAATGATCGTATTTGTGGATTGCCCCGACATACCCCGACAAATTTGCAGCAAAACTGTCTAATTTCTAATTTTCGACGTGCTACTGCTAGCCAGAGATGCACCGAGATGCCTAGTGCCAAAAAAAAAGAACAGGTTGGTTCATCTTCAAGCCAAGGATGAAGATCTACAAGTTTGAAAACGCTTGGGATTTCCCCCGCCCAAAGACGTACCAGTAGGAATTAAACTAAAACAATTGCTGCGCCCGGCCAAGGTCCGTGAGACTGCATCGTACAAGCCGAAGACCTTGGACATTTCGCCTCAAGTAAAGGCGCGGCTTCAAGACATTGTGCTAGTTTTAACATTGACAGGACACTTTTAAGGACATCAAAGAAAGACAGGCTTGTATCAATGGGCTAAGGGTTGAAAACAGCCATAAACGGGATAAGGCTAGCATGTTGCAAAGCCGGGTTTCTTCACAGCACAGTGAGGCAAGTATAAATCCATGCATGCGAGACTGACAGCGTTTCTGCTCGCTGCAAACAGGATCAGGAAAAAAAACACACACACACACATATATATATATATATTATATATATTATATATATATATATATTATATATATATATATATTTGCGAATATATAATTATGTATTACAGTGTATATATATATATGCTCCAGCTCCATGCTGCGGCAGTGGACAATCTGCCCAACTATTTCCCACAGGCCCATCACCAAGAGTCACCGCAAGGCCACGGGGCAACATCATTGACCTTTGGCTTTCATCATATCTTGATACAGTAAGCACCTCAGGGCCCCTGGCAGCTCTCGGAGCACAGTGCAAACCTGTCCAGCCAACTGACAAGCTTTTGGGCTTTGCGTCAAATAATGTGAGATGAGTGGTTGGTGCAGAAAAGGCTTATATAATGATGCTTAATGTATCATAGAAGGCTTATATAGTGTATAATAGATAGAACCTTGTTCAAGTCAATATCATTAAATTCTCAGTCCATCACCTTCCCAGCACCGATGGCTTTCTGCCATCCTTATTCCTGGAAGCTGCCTGCAAATCAACGTGCCACTTCCGCTCAAAGAGAATGCCAAAGTTCTCCTCACTTCGGAAAAGGTCAAGTTTTTCTGGGCCAAGCATCAGGCAAAACATGGCAAATCTATATAGTGTTTTCACACGAATGACTGGGCATGGAACAATGGAGCAACGAAGGTTTTCCAGGTTTCAGATCAAAAACAGATCTTGCACCACCATGTACCACCTCTCAGGTGGGAGAAAATTACCCAACGCGGACAAGGAAGATCGAAGCAATAAAGCCCTTCCCGAGATCCAAATCTTCACTTTGACGTACAAAAAACCACCGCTTAAAGCAACCGACAGTGCAATATATTCCAATACCACATTTTAATTAAACAAAACCATACAAAACCCGTACAGTAATTCATAATATGAAGGAGTCAAATCTCATCCCTCTGCGGCCTCACGACAAACACGCAGAGCTGGAATCCTGGAGCAATCTGTCAATCTGCATCCAGTGCCCCCTCTCATCCAGTCGGCTCAGGTGGACAAGCATTGGATGAATTGAGCTGATGACCCATGATGACCCAACCAGCATCAACTACCATCAAGCAGCCCTCTACACCCAGAGAATGAAAGGTGACATAAGGTGACCCACCCCACCTTCTCGCAAAGGAGCCGTTCATTGATGCCACTGAGTCACCTTCCACAGGTTGACGAGATACACCAAATTCCATTGTAAACTGGTTTGGAAACAAATCGCAAGTATTTTGGAAACAACATTAAACACACATCACATCTGGTCCCTTCTACAAACAACAGCAAAAACATGCAAACACATCAAAAAACCGCGCTTGGGAACCTTGCAAACACCGCCGCATACACCGGCAGAAGAAAAGTCAACTGCGCTAAATTCTCTGCAATAGAATGGGGTAGGAACAATGCCATGCTTAGCTGCTTCCAGGCTGCACATGGCGGCACCACCATTTGTTGCCAAAGAAGTAGGTTTGCTGGATGAAGCTGGAGTGATTGCCTCTCAGAGTGCTGAGCCGCTATGCAGTTTTTAGAGTGAGAGGAGGGACGAGTTGAACAGAGTTGAGAGATGTTGAGTATTTGGTTGATGCGGGACATATGCGTCAGGATTTCAGGTCAGCTCGATCCCTGATTGACTTGGGATAAGGAGGGGGATCGTAAAACAGGGCGCTTTGTTATGTGCGCTTCTACGCCAATTCACATCTGGGCTGAATCCGACCCCATGGCGGCTTCGGCCTCGAGCTCGCCTCCCAGGTTCAGCTTTAAAAGGCAACCCCGTGAATATCCACAAAGAACAAAAAATTGAGCAACTATGGATTATGCAAATATTTGATATAAAATAACATCGGGAGCACCTTGTTCTACATTGTTCTACTACATTTTTCTTGTCCCACAACAATAAAGGTTGGGTCTTTGAATGGAACAACTTCCGAACGCCTTGAAACTTTACAGAAAAGGAACAGGAAATAACTATGTCAATGCTATGTCTCACCAAACCCACTCTTGGTTTCCACGTTTCCACGGATCTTCGATGCCAATGAAAAAATTGAAACACCAACAGGCTGCATACCAGGCGTTGTGCCTTGAGGCGCTGCCTCGCTGACCTCACAGCAATTCTGGGCCAAAGATGGTGGGATCCATGGTGGGATACGGCATCGTTGCCCACCGTTCCCTCCACCGTTCTCTCGGAACTTCTTTTTTTCGGGGCGAGAAACACAGTATATGGCGCCACAAGCGCCTTGCTGATCTTGCTGCTTCTCCCCAGAAAACTACAATATGCAAAAGTACTGACAACATTCTACGCAAACAAAGGTTCAGAAACAAGAACATTGGTGCCTGCAAAACACTAGAAACGAATAGGAGAAACTGCATCAGAATCCATTCGAGAAATCGAATGCTGTGAAATTGAATTTGCTTGAACTTTGCTCAATGCCGGCACGAAATCAAAGGGTCAAGGGGCCTGACATGCCACAAGTCGAAACAACCAGTGAAATCCAATCAATCTGGGAAGGAATTGATTTATGTCTCTTTTGCGGGTGATTGCGAAGGAAGAATGAGCCTGCAAGTGGTTTTGAAAATCTCTCGGTAGGCATGGGACGCCTTTCACTCCGTAAAACTATGTATATGTACATGTACGTGCACATGTACATGCATATGTATGTGTATATGTATATCTTTGTCTATTGGTTGATTGATTGATTTATTTAATTAATGAATAAAATAAAATAATTAATTAGTTTCTTTATTCCCCAACAGCGTAAGCTTAGGGTCTTCAGCCATAGTAAAGATCTCGGAGCAGGTCGGAGCAGCCAAATCCGTACTGCCCAAGGTTCCCAAGCAAGGTTCCCAGGAACAGGTTCCCACACAAGGTTCCCGGAAAAGGTTCCCAAGCAAGGTTTCCAGGAACAGGTTCCCAAGCAAGGTTCCCAAGCAAGGTTCCCAAGCAAGGTTCCCAAGCAAGGTTCCTAGGAAAAGGTTCCCAAGCAAGGTTCCCAAGAACAGGTTCACAAGCAAGGTTCCCAGGTACAGGTTGCCAAGCAAGGTTCCCAGGCAAGGTTTCCAGGAACAGGTTCGCAAGCAAGGTTGCCAGGAATGATTCCCCAGCGGTTCAACGTTCCCAAGAACAGGGTTCCAGGAACAGTTGGCAAGCAAGGTTCCCAAGAACAGGTTCCCAAGCAAGGTTCCCAGGAACAGGTTGCCAAGCAAGGTTCCCAAGAACAGGTTTCCAAGAAAAGGTTCCAAGCAAGGTTTCCAAGAACAGGTTCGCAAGCAGAGGGTTTCCAGGCAAGGTTCCTGGGAACAGGTTTCCAAGCAAGGCTCCCAAGACCAGGTTCCCAAGCAAGGTTCGCAAGAAGAGGTTCCCAAGCAAGGTTCGCAAGAACAGGTTCACAAGCAAGGGTTCAAAGAACAGGGCCCGCAAGTTCCCAAGCAAGGGTTCCAAGAACAGGTTCCCAAGCAAGGTAGCAATGTTACCAAGCAAGGGTTCCAGGAACAGGTTGCCAAGCAAGGTTTTCGCGAACAGGTCCCCAAGCAAGGTTCCCAAGAACAGGTTTGCAAGCAAGGTTCGCAAGAACAGGTTCCCAAGCCAGGTTCCCAAGCAAGGGTTCGAAGAACAGGTTCCCAAGCACAGGTTCAGGTTCCAAGAACTAATTCTTCAGGAAGGTTCCGAACAATAGGTTGCCAGCAAGGTTCCACGAACAGGTTCCCCAGCAAGGTTTCAAAGCAAGGTTCCTAAGCATTTCAAACACAGTTTCTCAAGCAAGGTTTTGGATAATAGGTTAACAGGCAAGGTTGTCAAGCAATTTTCAAAAGCAAATTTGCAGGAAAGGTTCAACGAACAGGTTTTCAAGAAAGGTTCCCAAGAACAGGTTGCTCATGTTCCCAGGAACAGCTTCCCAAGAACAACTCCCCAAGCAAAATTCCGAAGAACAGCTGCAAGCAAGGTTAGAAGCAAGAACAGAATCCCAAGCAAGGTTCTGAAGGACAGGTTCCTAAACAAGGTTCCCAAGCAAGGTTTCGAAAAACAGGTTCCCGAGCAAGGTCCCAATGAACAGGTTTGAAGCAAGGCTTCGAAGCAAGTTCCACAAGAACAGGTTCCCATAAAAGGTTCCGATAAACAAATTTCAATCCACCTTTCCAGGCAAAGTTTCCAAGAACAGGTTCCCAAGAGAAAATTCCCAAGAGAAAATTCCCAAGAACAGGTTATCAGGCAATGTTCCCAAGAACAGGTTCCTAAGAATAGGCTCCCAAGAACAGGTTCCCAAGCAAGGCTGGCAAAGAACAGGTTCTCAAGCAAGGTTCCGATGAAGAAGTGTCAAGCAATGTTTCCAAGAACAGGTGCCCAGGCAAGGTTCCAAGAATAGTGAACAACAGAATACAAAGTTTGAGGAAGTGTTCTAATTAACCCAGCTCTGCAACCCAACAGCAGGTTCCAGAGTTCCAAGGTTCCAAGGTTTTGCAGGTTTGGAATGCGAGACTCCAGTGTCATGGAATTGTGGAACCCCACACTTGGCCTCTTGCAACCTTAGAGCCTTGCTACCCTTCCTGGAAACCGAGAGCCCTGTGAAAACTTTGAACCTTTCACATCCTTTCACCTTGTGAAGCTGTAGAGTTGACGCTTTACAGTGGATCATACTGCTCCTGAGCTCCTGTGTAGCAACTCCTGTATAACATTTTCTGTGCAAATGACCTTGTCGGAGTTTTGTACGAGTTCAATTAGAAGTGGATCACCTGCAAGTCAACTCCTGTGTAAATGACATTGCTCAAGTTTTGTGGGAGTTACCTAGAAGTTGATCACGTGTAGCTGATGTAGATGATGTTGTCCATGTTGTAGATGATGAGGATGATGTTGCAAGTGATGTAAGGTTAGATTGGAAGATGTAGGTGATGTAGAGGATGTAGTGATATAGATGATGATGTAAGTAATGTATGTGTTGTAGATGACGTATGTCATGTAGATGAGGTTGATGGAAAAAGTTTGCGTAGGTGATGTAGATGATGCCGATGTAGGGAAGATGGTGTAGAAAGTGTAGGTGACGTGGGTGATGTACAGGATGTAATGATGTAGATGATGATGTAGGTACTGTATGTGATGTAGATGATGTATGTCATGTAGATGAGGTTAGTGGAAATAGTTTGTGCAGGTGATGTAGGTGATGTAGGCGAGATAGATGTAGATGTAGATGTAGATGATGTAGATGATGTAGATGATGTAGATGATGTAGATGATGTAGATGATGTAGATGATGTAGATGATGGTGATGATGGTGTTGATGGTGATGGTGATGGTGATGGTGGTGATGATGATGATGATGATGTAGAGAAAATGGTGTAGAAAATGTAGGTGATGTAAAGGACGAAGGAGATGTGGATGATGTATGTTAGGTAGATCAAGTAAAAAGTGGGGCGGACAGCAGTTCTTTGGGAAAAACCCTTCGCACGAGCTTCAGGAATATTGGCCCTTCAGCTGCGACAGTATTGCAAACAATATTGGAAAACCGGTTTTCGTAAAGAGTTTGTGCCGTGATTGCGCCTTGCACGCCTGGCCTCTTAGAGTAAATAAACATATTTCACTCATTGCGTGTTTGATCAATTTCTGTTTCTGGCTGCTGGGGATACTGTCTTGGCTTATTTATTTATTTATCTATTTATTTATTTAGTTATGAAGTTGTATACTGTATGCATAAATCTACACACACACATATATATACACATACTACATATATACATACACATGTACATGTATCAGTAGGCCAATACATGTTGCAACATAGAAACTTGTATTCCTGTCTTGATGGTCTCTTTGGACATATGTTCAAGAAAGCCATGGGTGTTCATATTAGCTCCTACGAAGACGTGTTTCAGAGCCATACCTGACCTGCTATGAACATTGTGCCGTTTCAAGCAGGTTTTCTCTCTCCTCCTGTCTCTGCAATGAATTCGTCGCCTTGGGCGGCGGTTGACTGGACCTGAGAGAGCGGCCAACGCTCAACGCTTTAGGCGAGCAGCTGCGGCGCAGTACTCAGCAACTCTGAAATCAAACAGTCCAAGCTGTCATAGCCCCTCCTTGAACCATCCTGAACCTTTGCACCAACTACAAATATCCATAAATGTGGATTGTTGAGCCATTCTGGGCTGATGTTGGCTACAGTATTGGTTTCCTGTTGCGGCGACTGCTACCAAAATTTACCAAGGTCTTAAGGTGGACATCAAATGCTTTCTCAATGTGTCTGTCTTGATATCGGCTCACCCCTTTCCGAAATCATTCGCTACTTTTCCCATCTTATCCTCAACATTCAAGAAAGGCCAATTGGAAGATTCTATTTGTAGGCTTGTCATTCGTTGGTGCCAACCATTCAACAAAATCACATTGCCAGGAGTTCACTTGCACTCCACTTAGTGACAAAGCACATTTCGGGGTTTATTGCCTCTTTCGTACCCATTTGATGCCTTTAGATGCCTTTAGGTTGATTGTGGTTGACTCAGCAAAGGCCCCGCAGAAGTGCCAGTTGCGTCGTTGGTCCAACTCATGTGACAATTTTGACATGCACTCAGGCTCCATACGCTCCATGAATTGCTTGTCATGCTTCTCTTTACATGGCAAGGGCAGGTGGCCAGTGGAGATCCACCGGGCCGAGGGATTGGGCTGCCACGTTCCTCTGGGACTGCAGATCCCGGAGAGTGCAAGCTCCGTCCGGCTTTTTTGGATGCCGATTTCCAGGGACCACGTGTGACCACCCTGAGGGTTAAAAAAAGCCGAATGGACCATCACCATCATGAATACAATCGTTGCCTATCCGATGTGATGCAGGTCAATGCAGGTACCTCACTGTGTTTCAACATCCCAAGTGGTCCAGGCCGGAGAAATTGCATAGAACTCAAGACTCGAATGGAAAAATGCGCGAAGAATCCTGCAGTTTCCTTGCGAACACACAGCTGGAAATCAACTTAGGGGGCTATCCGCTCATCCACATCAGAAGCAGCCACCCCAGCCACCCAGCTGATGCTTTCGCTGTCTCCCAGGCCGTGGAAATATCCTGGAAAGTGGCCGTGTTGCGAGTTTCGCCAGTCCAATCCTCAAATGCAGTGGTAGCAGTGTGGCCTTGTGTGGAACAACCCAAAGTCCGTAGTGATTGACGTGCGTCCTGCTGACATGATATGCCTTCCTCCGGGGATGTTGTATGTGTGTAAACATCGATTTTGCAACGTAATGTAAACAAGATCTATCCGGATTATAAATATATATAAATATATCTATTTATTTTATTATTATTATGGTTATGGTTATGATGATGATGATTATTATTACTATAATTATAATTATTTATTATTATTATTAATATATATATATATATATAGCCCGGGTTTTGCCCGGACCCGCAATGACGACAGGCGACGCATCATCATCATCATCATCATCATCATCAGAATTAAACCCTTATTGAAGATCTTCAATGAATGTTGAAGTTAAACCGGGTGGTGAGAATTAAACCCTTATTGAAGATCTTGAATGAATGTAGAAGTTTAACGGGGGTGGGAGAATTAAACCCTTATTGAAGATCTTCAATGAATGTAGACATGAATGCAGAAGTTTAGCGGGGTGGGGAGAATTAAACCCTTATTGAAGATCTTCAATGAATGTAGAAGTTTAACGGAGGTGGGAGAATTAAACCCTTATTGAAGATCTTCAATGAATGTAAGGTTTAACGGGGGTGGGAGTTTAATATTCCCTAGTACCTTTGTTGATCTTCCCAATTGAATGTAAAGTTTAACGGGGATGGGATTTCTATATTCCCTAGTACCTTTGTTGTTTTTCCCATAGGAATTTAAGGTTTAACGGGGTGGGAGTTTAATATACCCTAGTACCTTTGTTGTTTTCCCCATAGGAATTTTGTGAAATTGCATCAGCATTTGTTTGGGAATGGGAAACCTCTACGCTGCAACGCCTGGGCAAACCCAGGCGTTGCGCGTATATATATATATATATTAGATTACTGTATATTAGATGTTCTAAAATAAACAGATCAAATAACACACACAATTTAATGCAAGCACCCGCGTATCCAGATACATGTCTTTTGACGACATGCAGGGAGCATGGTACCCTTGAACCTCCACCTCGTGTCAGCTAAGGTGCTAGATCACCTGATGTCACATCCCGAGAGGCAAAGTGGGGGCAGCTTGATGGTGCGAAGCCAATCCTGATGCAGGACGAGTGGCCCATGGATATGAAGTCTGTGATGCAAGATGATGCAAGAATAGTCAAATGATGTTAAATGTTATTAAATGTACTTCATATCAATTAACAATTGTCCAGTCTTCTCTTGATTCCAGGGTTCTGGTTCCGGCTTGTTCTACGACTTTGAACCGAAGAGAAAAATTCCTTGCATCTTTGTACTGGATGTTTGATGAAGGCCGGCAGTGAGCATTGCATTTGTGTCCGCCAAGTCTCTTCTTTTCCTCTGTCGAAAATGATGGCATGATCCAACATGAAGGATGCACCCAAGATGAAACGGGTCGAAGTGAAGAAGGCATAGCACCACGTGTTGGCTTCTTTGCGGAACCTCGTTACATGCTCAGCGGAGGGCTGAGTTTCTTTTGGGAAATGGGCTGAAAAACTCGAATAACATTTAAAAAGAAGAGCGATGGACAAAAATCGCGTGGGCTTTTCAGATCAATGCTTTCGTGCCTGAATGCCAGAATGCGTCAAATCCGTTGCTTCATCTAGCTAAACCCTCTTTCCGGCATTTCTTGGGAGTTTCTCAATGCACAGTCTAGTCTAGGCCCTTTCAATGCAAACTGTGCTGAGCGACATGTACCCTTTTGCGCGCCAAACAAATGTTGCATCGCCAAAGTGAAAGGTCATGTTCGGGAAGCGGTCCATCTCATCTTCCCCTGCCTCGCACGTGGGAGCTGCCATCAGTAAATCCGCAGTATGTAAATGCCCCTGCCATCCCTGTCCTAAAGGTCTAGAGTCCAAACTAAACATACTAAGGTTCAATCTCCAAAAAAGACGGCTAAACCGGCTTTGATTCAAGCCGTCACAAGAAAAACTGTTCCCTACATGCATCATGCATCATGCATCATGCATCATGCATCCTTTTCCAGCCACCGGTCTGCGGATTCAGGGCCTTCAAGCAACTGATGGAGCTCCAAGAGACCTCAAAGGTCAAAGATATGGCGAAAAATGAATATGGTCACAGAATGCAGGATCATGAGGCAATCCTTATACATTTTGGACCCTCCTACTCAAACGCAGTGGATCATGTTTAACTTAAGAGCAAGCACTGAACAATGACAAGAACATGTATGGGTATGTGCCCCCCCCTCCCTCCCTCCCTCCCTCCCTCTCTCGCTCTCGCTCTCGCTCGCTCTCTCTCTCTCGCTCTCGCCTCTCTCTCTCTCTCTCCCCCTCTCTCTCTCTCTCCCGCCCTCCGTCCGTCATGTGCCTACATACATACGGTATTCGGAAGCAGGATCCAAAATACTGGGCGGACGTTGTTCTTACCCCAGGCACCCAGAAGTTACCCCATCCCGATGGCACACAGGGTTACCCCAGGCCATCCGGAAGTTACCCCAGGGACCAAATCCTATTGGCACACTAGTACCACACCACTGTTGGTTTGGCAAACAAAATATGTAAAATGTGTCCGTGCCATTGCGAACCACATAATTAATACCATCTCCTTTGGTGATAAAACCATGTTGAAAGCGGGCAACCGTCATTGACAGCAAAACAGCTGCCTTCCATCCAAATGAGAAAAGTAACCAATTCTGCAGCACACGCCCCGTTTTCTTGTCATGACTCTGGACATGGATTCGTTTGATTTCGGTACGAACCCCGGCGTGATCCTACGCCATTTACCAGAACTTGCGCCAGCCGCATGCGCATGGCACACCGCTTACGCCAGACATCAATAATCTTCCGCCTGTTTGAACAGTCAGAACGATCATCCCCCGCATGGCACACCACAAGTTTCATGGCATTTCCAACATACAAACTTGGATGTGATCGACGTTACATTCCTATGGTTTCTATGATAATTTCTACTTAGTACTTCATGCCAATCAACCCTGTCATCCACTTCCACATGGTACACCGCTGATCGGATCGACTTTCTTTTTCAAGTCATCTTCTTATGCTTTTGGTTTCTTCCGCGCAGCTTCCAGCCCTTTCACAAATCTCTTGGTTCTCTGCCCAAAAACCGCGCCTTGCCCAGAAGCAGCAGCACAAGCAACAACAGCAGCAGCAGCAGCAGACCAAGCAGCAGACCAAGCAGCAGACCATTGCAAAGCCTTTCCAAAACTTCTCCGGGCTGGGTTTTGACTGGCTGCAATTTTAACGAGGTCCGAACGAGGTGCGAACGAGGTCCAAACGAGGCGAAATCAAATTTTGGGAGACTGACCCCCTAGGTCTCCTGACAAAGTCTTTGGTAGCCACACGCCTTCGCATTCTTTTCAGAACAGTAAAACTCAAGAGCTTTCAGCGGTGAAGCAGAAGAGGAAACCAAGCCAAGCAGCAGCTGCGGGCAAGAGCAAGGAGACAGAAGAGGAGACAAAGGGCGAGTAAGGGGGACAGAGGGGAGACGACGCAAGCTTGGCAAACAAGGCGGCGGTGAGAAATTTGAGCGGGCACAGACTGGTTGAGACGTAGGAACCGTGGTAGCCGAAGATATCTAAAGGCTAAAACTGTCTGGGGAAGAGAAAGCAAAGCCTTGGGCAGAGGAACCACCAGGCATAGGGCAGCAGGTCAGGATGACCTATGTCTATGTTCGATTGTCTATATTTGAGCCCCAAACTGAAGCAAAACACAGCTCAAACACATTGTTTATGTATTAAACATGTTGCCAATTTCAAAACTCACAAATCACCACCTAAACGCCACGACCGCAACGACTTCCTAATGGGTAAACGGTAAACCCACAAAGATATGACAGGCCCGTTGACATAGGGGCTTCACGTGTTTCATTGGATATCTACCAAAGGCTTTTTGAAAGCTCAAAGGAAAAGTGGGGGCCTCTGACTGACAAGGGTTATGAGCCCAAACCCCATTTGGTTTTTCCTGCGTTTTTCGCTGTGACCGGTTTGCCATGAGAGCGAGCTCCGAACCACCTGTGAATAAGGGCCCAACATCTATCAATGGGATGGTTGGTAACCCTTGGTACTCAGAGAAGGCCCAGATGGAGTCAATACTTAGAGCTTCACGTCCTCAGGGTTGCCAACATCAGAAAGGGTGCCTCTGCGCGATGATGGCTTGCACACGGGTTTGTGTGTTGGCAAAGGGCGAGGAGGACAGGCATCGTCAAAGCTCTGTTTTGTGACTCCGCCAAGCAAGGTCTCTGGGAGTAGCCATGATGGGGAAGAGATGGGCCACTGTGGCAAACGAACGGAAGGCAAAGTTCCGAATGAATCGAACCTCGTGGGTAAACCGGATAGTCGTGATGATGCTGGTTTATCTGTAGATGACAGTTTGGAAAGGGCCTTAGGGATTGAGCTGGTCAACCAGCTTCGAGAGCAGAATGCAAAGTTGTTGTCTGAACTGGAAATGTATAGGCAGCTTGGAAGCACTCCGAAGTCTGGCGATGATTCAACTCAGTCCTGGGTCGAAGTTCCTAGCATGGGAGAAGGGCGGGATGGACATGGTGCTGATGGGCGTGGCTGCAACACCCCCAGAAATGGTAGTCAGTTTGGAAGGGGCTGTAGATTTACTCCGAATGGAACAAGAATCCCAGATGGCACACCTCCAACTGAAGATGTTCCGAAAGCTCCTGAACCTCCTAGCCTTCCTCCAGCATCACCTTTTCCAATGTTGGCTGATGATGCAGCTATGGGGATGTTGGATCAATATGAGGTGATGATGATGTTTCAAAGAATCGCATGGGAGAAAAGTCTTGGAAGCCTCAAGGGGTTAAAGGTGCTGAATTCACCCTGGAGAAGCTAGAGCGTTTTGGTTGGAACGTGAAGTGATTTCGCTGAAACGGTCACTGGAAAAAATGACCCATGGGAATCCCTTTGCAACAAGTGATTATTGGTCCAAAGGTTTTCACCCCCTACGGACCCTCTAATGCTGTCCGGGTTTCCTGAAGAGCCGACGGATCTGGGTAGACCTGATCCGGATGCGGCAGAGCGGATCAGCCGAGCGAACCCGGGAGATGGACACCGGCGAGCGTTTGGTGGAAGTGGATATCTGTCTCTACGAGATCGGGCCGGCAATGGCATGGGTGATGGAGAAGGACATCGTCACTTGCTTTGTGGAAGTGGTGATGTTTCCCTACGGCATCGGGCACGCATGAGCATGGGTGTGGGTGAAGTTCACGGTCACTCGCGTGGTGGAAGTGGAGATGTACCACATCAAGCTCGGGCTGGCATGGATAGCAATCATGAAGAATGCCATGGTCATTTGCGTGGTGGCAGCGGGCATCAAGCTCTACAAGCTCGGGCCTTGCATGGAGATCCTGGTGAATGCCTTCACGATCGGGCTCCTCAGAGCAGTCACAGTGTATGTCATGCCAATCGGGCTTTGCAGGGCAGTCATGGAAAATATCCCGGCGTTTGGGCTTCTCAGAGCACTCATGGAGTATGTCATGACGATCGGGCTTTTTTGGCATCGATCTACATCCTGAAGGTCGTCAACGCTCTTGCCTCGATCCACGGCATGGTGGCGGAGGGGGTTTTGGCGGAGGAATGGGAATGGACCCGATCCTGACATCATGGGAATCCGGGGGAGGCATCAGCAGTTCCAAGGCTGACCTTGCCGTCGTTGATCTGGATAACGTGGTCGTAGCTTAGAACATAGCATACGAGCACCATTTGGCGGAGCCTTACTCAGGCTCCATGTTGACTTTGGACTTTCGCAAAGCCTGCAATCGCGGTGCAAC
>Ga0126342_10004840_pt1 | contig 23199 bp, 25 predicted proteins | sample Cyp1metagenome_FD_92528 | JGI IMG/M metagenome (GOLD analysis project Ga0126342, IMG submission 92528) | Coral microbial communities from Lord Howe Island, Old Settlement Bay, Australia - Cyphastrea 1 metagenome | ecosystem: Host-associated > Invertebrates > Cnidaria > Coral ...
CACTGCAGCACCAGAACAAAGAATTGCCATGCGGAAGCTGTTGCCCGTGTAACGTCATCATTGGAGCATTCATTGCAAACACAACCACTGGAACATAATCGGGTAAGTAATCCCCGGTTCGCAATCTATCTATCTATCTATCTATCTATCTATCTATCTATCTATCTATCTATCTCATCTATCTATCTATCTATCTATCTATCTCATCTGTCTATCTATCTATCTATCTATCTGCCTATCTACCTATCTACCTATCTACCTACCTATCTATCTACCTATCTATCTATCTATCTCTCTCTCTGTCTGTCTGTCTGTCTGTCTGTCTATCTACCTGTCTTTCTGCGAGCTTGAAAACCAAGCTATTCTGGGAGACTTCTTCAATTTTTGACTTTGACAACTTTAAAAACAAAGCAATTCTGCAAGACTTCCTTCAAAAGTGGAAAGTTGAGTGCAGCGCTGACGGCCTCGTACCAATGCGTTTTGCGATTTTTCCACTCCACCTGTCTAATGTACTGCGCCTGCCACGAAAAATTGATGCCAGGCCATACGAAGTGCTGCACCTGTCACGCAAAATCATCTTAGCACTACAGATCTTATGCTCCAAAATGCAACCCCTCTCAGGAAATCAGCGCCCTGACCTCCTAACATCTCTGATGAACATGTCTTTTGTATTGCGCCTGCCACGCGAAATGCATCTTTGAAGATCCTCTTCAAATGTCCCACGACTGCCATCTTTTTTGGAAATGCTACAAAACCCTCACGTTTTGCTCACTTTTGACAAGGTGCACAACCCTTGCGCCTGCCAGGCGAAAGCACATCTGAACGTCCAAAAGTGCTCCGTACCCGTCAGTTTTTGACACTTCTGACCTCGAAATGTGCTTCGCGCCGCAATGGCGTGCACTTTTTCGACATCTCAACTTCCAAAAGTGGTCCGGAGCTGGTGTGTTTTGTACATTTAGACTTCGAAATGTGCTTCGCGCCACAACGGCATGCACTTTTTCGACATCTCAACTTCCAAGAATGATCCGCACCGGGTGTGTTTTGTGCATTTTGACTTGGAAATGCGCTTCCCGCCATAACGGCGTGCAACTTTTCATCTCATTTGGCCAGATGGCTCCGCACCCGCCGCTTTAGCGAGCCTATTCTTCGACCTTCCAGAGCCAACAATCATGGGAAAAACACAGTGTTTCGCGACTTTCCTACCTTTTCGCGCATCTGCATCTTCTTTCTTCTGACTCTTTCTCTTCTCTGATCTTCTCTCTTCTACTCTTCTGTTCTCTCTGACTCTTCCCATCTTTGCTTTTCACCTGTCCATATTGTCGGAAGTTTGACTTCTAAACTTCCTTCGATCATATCGAAGTAGGTGCCACGTGGTCACAGTGGAATCCCTGATCAAACAGCTTGATTCCTGTTACGACAGCCTTTTGTTGACATGTGGATCCGACAGATCCGACAGCCAGCCGAGAAAAGAAAATTGATTGTTTTCGTTCTGCCTGCATGACAGGGTCGGGCCTTACCCAATGGCTGTTTCAGTTAATGAATCGTTTTTGAAAGCACAAACCCAAAAGACCAAAAATTTTTCGGAATTCAAAACTCAAAACCTTTCTGCTTCCCCAAGTGATGTCACTATTTTGCCCTGCTGGATCACTTGATCGTTTTCCCAATTTTTTCTAAGAAGCATTGTCGAAACTCATGAACCATTGCCAGAGTTTCCAGACGATTGCCTGAGCATGTCTGGAAATTTTGTTTTTGGAGGCTTGTGGTTATGTTGAGTTGAAACAGTCATAACCTGATCGTAACCTTGATCTTATCCCTGCCTCAATATGTTTGTTGGTCGGTCGTCGCAAGCTTTGTGACTCACAGCCCCGGACCAGATGACGTCCCACGCCGCATCCAAGGTGGGAATGAACCAGCAGCATATGATATCCCAAAACCATGGCACAGCACATGAGATTGCGCAATTTTATATGAAAAGACGTCAAGCAGAGATATAATTTTATGATGGAAAAACAATGATTCAGTCCAAGGAGTATATAGTGAGTACTGGGTGGATTGCTGGTCATGTGGTCCTGTGCAAAAATGCGGCCCAGACGCATATGTTTACATGAGGCATGCAGATTTGCAAAAGCCGTCGGTACATGAGTATACACTGTTAAAACTCCTGCGCACCCACACTAACACAAACACGCATTGCATGTGCATATGTTCATATGTTCGGGCAAAATTTGAGAGGTAATTATACAAAAAAAACATTTCTGCCTTCCGTGTAGTTTATAATTGCAACAACTATGGTTTGACAGGGTTTATATAATGCGGTTTTTGATATTTTATATAACTTATAACTATGACATTTATGTGATATTTTCATCAGATTTAAACATTTTATAACCAGACGGTCTATAACCAAAGTTCGGGTTCAACCAACAAACATCACCGGAACATGACGCAGCCAGGAAAGCCTTCGATGGCCTGTCGATGGGAAGAGGTGTCGTCATCGTATATGAATTATTGGCGTTTTACACACAGAATCACACAAAATACAGAGTGGATAGATTTCTGTTGAAGCCTATTTTTTGTAAAATTGCATGTTTATCGATATTGGACTTCAATGTTTCTGCTTCAATCTCTGGGGTGAAAGTTCGCGAGGCCTCCAACGAGTGGATCGACTCTCTGAAGTTTGTAGAAGACACCGGATATGGCCGAGATCGATCAGGCGATGTGATGCTATAGGGATGTTAACCCCATCAAGGGAAATTGTTCGGATAGAATAGAATGATGGGGAATCCATTTAAAAAAATTGGTGGTGATCTGAAAAGATTAAGATTTCCTCACCTCATTGGTTTTCATTTTTTTTTCGGGCAAAATGATGGACTCCAAGATGGGACACCTAGAAACCCACCGCTACAACGCCGCAGCACGAGGCGTGTGGCCCACCTGGACAGTGAGAGCAGAGAGGCGGCTACCCGGTAGGCTATGGCAATTTTTGTAGATTCTATAGATGCCCCATGTATAGATGATTTGAGTGGTTTATGGTTGATATACCCATTCAAGTTGTTTTTTTTCATGATATGATTGATTTACCGATTTACCCATGACAACTGGTGGGTTTTCATGGTTCGCGTTGGCGGCCAGGCGGAGGATCACGGACGAGAAGTTGCAGCGGATCGTCCGCCATGTGGTGCCCCAAGTCATCACCTCAGCACTTGCTCCACCTGGGGAGATTTTCCAACAAAAATCCGAAATCATTGGAATTTCTGTGGATTTCTATGGCTTCCTAAAAACTTATAGAGTTCGATGGGTTCCTCTGAATTTCTATGGATTTCTATGGGTTCCTATGGATTTCTATGGATTCCTATCGATTTCTATGCATTTCTATGGGTTCCTCTGAATTTCTATGGGTTTCTATGGGTTCCTATGGATTCCTATCGATTTCTATGCATTTCTATGGGTTCCTATGGATTTCTATGGATTCCTTTGGATTCCTAGGGATTGCTCAGGATTTCTAAGGACCTCTATGGATTTCTAATGTCAAAAATGTAACATGATGGCAATTTCAAAGATCAACGATGGAAATCGCCAGAAAATGGGGATGGAATTTGATAATTTGAATTCGCCTGAAGGCAAAGGCAATTGTATGCTGTTCAACTAGTGAATGCGATATGTATTGCACACCTAGCGGCGTGGCAAATTCCAGAAAACTCAACAATTTTTCGACCGTTAATTTTTGCAGATTCTATCATTTGGAGTTATATATATATATATGCCTCATTAAAACCATATTCTTCCAGATTCTATTACACCATTCTTTCAGATTCTGTCATTTGGAGATTTTAGGAGTCATCAAACATTCTTTTTTGGGTTTACCGCCATTGGACCACGGGACCATCAAGGTCAGGGACCTTCCTCCATGTCTTGTGGAACTCAATTTGGCCAACAACGACATTCGAGATGCTGGCAGCTTGGTTGTGGCAATGTGGCTACTGAATTTCAATATATAACTACTATTAACTATTCACATTTGGTGTATTTTTTGTATAATTTTTATGGGCTAATTTATGGCACTTCAGTGTTTCAAGCAAATGCTGGCAGTTTTTTTTTGGGGCTCCACTGTTGAAAGATACCGGATTCTGCGGATGTTTCCCAAACTTCCGAGCTGTTTGACAGCGGAGTTCCGGCAGACCCATCCATGACTTCCATTTGGGGATGTTTTTTTACAAACCATTTCTTGGTCATTTAGTGGCCAAGTACCTATTCAATTCATTGAGGAGTGAGTCAGATGTGCGATGCGCTGCGGCACGCCAATGTCCAACTACATATTTTACGCTTACAGAGGCGCGATTGATGCGATTTCTGCAGGTTCCAGCACCATCTCTCCCAGGGGTGCTGAATATCTCAGTCTACATGGGATGAGAATCCACTTTCATGAGGATTGATTGCCATGTCAGTAATTTGTTGGGTGATGATCAGGTATACCATTTTTATACATGTGTGATAATCCAGATGCAATCCATACATGATTTATTACTATTTAGTATATATGCTACTGTCCGCTACTTAGGTTTGCAGATAGTGATCATTCCAAACGATGACATTCTAGTCTATACAACCTTCTATCTTGTGATGATAATTCTCCAAATGATGATGATTATTGATCACCATGACCCCTGGATGATATTTGGATGATAGATATTCATAGATATTCATAGCTATTCATGAAATGCTATTTATGATATGTGTACTATGTGTACTTATCAGAAGTGTCATCGGGATGATTCATTCGATCCTTTTGTTGACTCCAGGAATCGCATCCAGTGTCAGGGAGCCGAAGCGCTGAGTCGTTTCGTCTCTCGGAGTCGGGTCCGGGGATCCCAGGGACGACGCTGGGACTCCAGGGACGACGCTGGGACGCTGGGACGGACATCAGCGACGCGGAAATCGGATGTTTCTTGGGGGACGCTGGGGTTTGGGGAATTGATGTTACAAAATGGTACGAATACATCTGAATACCCAACTTTGCCATTGAAAGCTGATTTGTACTTGTTATAAACATTGGGATTTTCATGGATTTTCCATAGGTATGTTGGTTTACCAGAGGGTAAGGAAGTTGTGCAACCAACTTTTGGGCCATTTTGGCTTTGGAATCCACGCCAATCTGGGTCGTGATGTACAATAGATATGAAAGAACATGAGATGGGGACACTCAAAGAAAACATTTGAAATGTCATTCAGATATCATAATCTGCCCTCATGATATGATCTTCAATATAGATATAGATGCAAGATTCAGATTGGATAAAAATCACCAGCCATCAGCAGCTACCCTCTGGTAAACTAACTAGCTATGGAAAATCACGATTTGGAATAGGCAAATCAACTTTTACAAAACCATTTTCAATCGCAAACTCGTAGTATCTCGTAGTCATTTCCAGAGGACAACAGCCAGCGGACAGGTGCCCTTGGAAGAGCTCCATCTGTCGCACAATTTGATCAGCTTTACCGAAGCCCTGCAGCTGATCCGCTCCGCCTGCCGACGAGAAGACTATGCCATGAAGAGTGCCGCTGCTGGGGACGGGTGGGAAGGGCAGTCGATAGCAAGGGAACATCCATGAACATCCGCATTTTTGAAGGGAAAACAGGTAAATCATCTAGAATTAGTTGTGAGTCACAGGCCAAGCTCGTATTTCGGCATTCCAGGCCAGAGATGTCAGATGTCCTACTCTTTTGTCGAGACCAGACCTACCTTGATATGAACAAGAGCTTCAATTTGGGTGTCCCAACCTCCATTCACCAGTCACCATCCATATCCACATGTGGCTGAGTGTTGCCGAGGAAAACCCTTGTGGCTGCGTTTGGAGCGTCAGCAAGTAAGATGGACCGACTTTGAACGATCTGAAGAACTTCAGATGGAACGCGTGAGAGAAATCGTCGACCCCTGGCTGCAAAAAGGTTGTTGAGAAAGACCGCGGATTTCCCGGTTGTTTGATTTATATGTTTGGTGGGAAGTGTGCTATTGTGATGAGCATTTGGGGGCGAGTAATTCAGGATTCAATGCTGGAGATCCTTTTATAAGCCAGCTTACCAACCTGTGTACAGTTATACAGTATATGTCGTTTTTTTCCTAAATCTCTGTATGTATATAATATATATAATATGTATATACAGCACACACTTATCACTTACCTGTACTATCCACTGCTAGTCTTCTGGTACTGGTACTGAAGCTTAATTAAAGGCCCCTCTTGCACGTGCTCCGTTTGCACCTCCGTGATCTCCGTGCGGCCGAGACCAATATGACGGACGAGCTGCTTCACAATGCTCCTCCTGATCTGGAGGTGAACGGACCTTTGCTGTGCCTGGTGCGAAGAACAGGCGAGCTTTGGCCATTTTGGCCTAGCGGGCCTAGTGCAAGGGTATGCAATTTCGGGGTCTACGTCGGTCTCATTCATGATTCTGTGTGCATTCTGACTAGTCGTTGCGTAGAAGATTTTGTGCGGAAAATGAATCTTGAGGAGCATGCATGCCCATTTAAATGTGTACATGTGTCCTTGATTGTGTTTGCCCAAATATCGGCATGCTCTGGTAGTGTTGTGATTGTCTCAGCTGAGCAGCTGAGCAGCTGATTGATCGCTGCCAGGCAGGTGTTCTGCGAGGTATTGCGAGCACCAGCACAAGAGTGGACCCTTTGTCCATTTGCCTTACCTGTGGCAGCAAGGCCAGCCACAGCTAAACGACAGCTAAGATGTGGAACACTCACTGCCATTAAGTAGATCATTTTCCCAATTTCCACATCTTTTTGTGTGTTACCCGCTGTTGCCCTAGGGCCTATAGGGCCCCTAACTGGTGGAAACGAAATTTCCAGCTCACCCTTTGAGGTTCCCGCTACATCTCCGGCCCCGATGTGAACACGCGACCCGAAGATGTGCCACTGCCACCGGCACTGTGTGTGCCCGTTGTGGCGGCGTTGCGCCGCCCGCGACCGTGGCAGAAGTCTGCACCGCAAGTGATTTTCGTCGGGCTCCTCAGGCCTGACCAGTGGGAAAGGCAATGGTTTTATGGCCATTTCCATTGTGGAGCCAAGGAAAATGAAGAGATGCAAGTGATCAACAAGCCACCATATTGGTGACTTAGTGGCAGGGGAAGGGATTTTTGGTCTCATTTTGGTTCTTTATTTGTCCTTGTTAAATTGCATGGGACTTGGGGAAACAAAACCGAATGGAATATTGTATACTGGCTTGTCTGAATACAGTACCCATTCCAACCAAATTCCATCCCATGTTTGACAAATATATATATATATATATACATACACACAAATATATAAATCACTTTCCCTTCAAACGGCCACCAGTTTGGGTACCGCCACCAGTGCCTAACCGATGACCTGTCGGAATGAGGAACTGCCGATGGACCCGCTCTGTCGAAGATCGGAAAGAAGACCGAGAGTGGATCACCCACGACCGACGAAGCTGGGAACAGAGTCTCAACTGCAGAAAAATGGCTTGATAAATGGGTTGAAAAATGGCTGAAACCACTGATGATTATGATGATTATCATCAAAATCATCATCATCATCATCATCATCATCATCATGATGACCAATCACCAATCACCAATCACCATCACCATCACCATCACCATCACCATCACCATCACCATCATACTACATCTAACGAATGATAAAGGAGTATTAGCGGGATGAAAGCTGCCAACCAGGAAACTAGCCGATTATATTTTCTAGATTGTTTGGAACGATAGCTGTGTACCTTTTGGGCAACATAACATGTCCATATATTTTCATATTTTGTTGGGGTTGATGGAAGTGAACGACACATTTAATGCTTTGATATGGGTTTTGCCTGAAGCCAGGGTACCTCTGGGTACCTTCAATTCCAATGGATTATATATATATATATATAAATATATTATATTACACACACACATATATATACTATGATCATTATCCAGATGAAATATGGGAAAAATTGGAGGGGTTTGGCAGCCAGGATCATCGGCTCGAATCAGCCTGAGTACCTGGATCTCTACATCGCCAGACGTAGCTCGGCTGGGCTGCAGGGCTAGTCCCAACAACCACTAGGTCTCTGTAGTTCTCAGTAGGTAAATGATAGACAATTTGGGAAAAAGTCATGAAAAATCATAGAAATTATAGAAAAGTCATGGAACATAACAATACATGGTATTACCAAACCGACCCTTCTACTGCATATCTTTTTTTTCTCCCTCCGACAGGACCATATTAGATACATTTGCCCAGCCAGTTGATGCACCTGATTTGTTTGTTCCATCATACTTTCAAGTGGCTAACATAGCCCTCACATGCAACGGTTCAAAACATCATGTCCCCATCACGATTCAATTCGCGTTTTTTAGACAATCTAAAGTGGTTGGTATCATTATTTTCCAATCTTTTTGCTATCATTTTCCATATTTTCCGTAGCTTTTTCCATATTTTCCATAACTTTTCCCCAGTTTTCGATATTTTTTCCACATTTTCGCCATGAAAACTCGCCTTTAACACGAACTTCTCCCAGGTTTCCAGGACGAGATGACACTCGCCTGGCGCGACCGGCCCGACGACGGTGCCGGATTTTTACATCGCCTCGACTGCCAAACGTGGCTTGGCAAAATCCCATGGCAAAATCCATGGGAATCCATGGGATTTCTGGGAGATTTCTTGGATATCTATTTATCATATTAGTTTTTTACATATAATACCCTATAATATTTGTTTATTTACATATATATATATATTTATGATTATATATGATATACCATAAAATTTTTATATTATAGTATATCAGAAATATCTATCCGAGATATTTCTAGCTCAAATCCCGGACACCGAGTTCTGGGCTCATGATCCGTGGCAAGAACCCGGAGAGCTTCGATGCCCTGAAAAAGCAGTTTTTTATGCAAAAGGTGCCGGGTGCTGGGAGCTGGGAATGTCTATTTTTGTTGGTTTCTCATTGGTTTTTCTCAATGGTTTCTCAATGGTTCTCCATTTCCCAAAACAGGTGAAGAAGGGCTACCTTTGCCTGGCTCATGGCCAGATCGAAAGCGATGGGCCCTTCCGAATCGATGCCAAACTCTCGTATTCGCGAGAAAACGAAGAGACCACGGTGGTGGCTACCGGAGGCTGGCCATGGCTATGACGGCGGACGGCTATGGCCATGGCAGATGCTGATGTGTGTACCCAAGAAAATTGACGGGTTTCAATGACAAACTTCTGAACCTGGTTAAGTGTGATGAATCGATACAATACGATATCAGCAAGGAATTTCGTCGATTTTTATGGTTTTTAAAACAGATTGATTTAAAAATCGACTTTCAATGCATTTTTCCGATTTTCCTTTGTTGTGCTGGAGTGAGGGAGATCCGAGGATCTTCGAGGAGACTTCGCTAACATATCCGAACATTCAATCTTCACAGATCATGCCTGACTTCATTCTCTCCTTCGTTCTGACTTCGTGCTTCCATGGTTTCTTGTTCTTTCGTTTGTTTCTTTCGATTTTTCTTTGTTTGTTCTTTTCTTTTCGTTTCTTTTCCTTTCTTCATTCTGCTTGTTCTTTCCCTCTTGTTTTTTTGTTTCCCCTTTCTTCCCTTCTTTCTTCCCTTCTTTCTTCCCTTCTTTTGTGTTTGGGTGTTAATCGTTTGCCTCTTTAAACATTGGCTGCAGTGAAATGGATTCTTTTGCAGACCTTCGCATTCTTTGAACACCTCAGTAAGGAGTCGTGCCGTTTGGGATTCACAAAGCACGTAAGCCGACGTAAGCCGACGTAAGCCGACGTAAGCCGACGTAAGCCGACGTAAGGGAGGTCCTGAAAAATGTGGGCTCTGCGAAAACCTTGTCATAATCCAATAGCACATGTAGCACATGTAGCACTCCACCAATAATTCAATACATCATCAAGTGTTGGAAGAAAATTCACAGAGCACCGCAGCACCGCCCTACATTTCTCAATGTCCAATTCCACTCATGACCCGTGACCTGCCGATCAGGTGAACATGCAGAGACCTTTGTGATGCCATTGGCTCACGCCTATTGGGGCCATCAAACCTACACCTTTTGCGCCGTCCGAATCGTGTCGGGCAGGACACATCAAATCCGATGCTTGGATGCAGCTTAAGCTGAAGCCCATATTTTACATGTTGACCATTGAAATTCAGGTTGGACAAGGTTTGTAGAAAGTTCTTTTGAAGACTCAGCTGCTTTTTTCGACTCACACGGAGGAAAGCATTTGGAGTACTTGGGCCATCCATTGGTAGCAGATCGAAAGTACAATCCGCTGGGTGCTCGGGACAAGGAGTGGTGCCCCAGACTGCCTCTTGGCAGCCGAGCTACGCTCCAGGTTGTGACTGATTGGCCAAAAAAACTGGAAATTCCTCATGTACTTGGGGGCACCACCTGGGGCTTGTACATTGGTGTTGCCGGCCTTTGCTTTGACATTCAGCCCAATGCAACACCTTCTTCAGAACAAGCATGCAAGGTGCACAGTGGGTTGACTTTGTATGTTACGTCTCGTGCCGAAGAATGATGTGCACTGGCAGAAGCAGATCATGATGATCATGTCTCTAGTTTTCCCCATTTTTTTGTTACATTTGTTACATGTTTTTGTGGATGCCGAGGTTTCTTCATGCCTACGAAGTCTGGATCAATGAATTAGGCTCGGCCCTTGGGCCTGGTCCATCTGGTCCGTTGCGAGTCATCCCAGTGATATCCGTGGTGCGTTGCAGGCACAGAGCACAGATTCGTGGCGCCACTTGCTGCTTGGAAAGAATGGCTGCATGCTACAGCTACCCTATGCTACCTATGCTACCTATGCTACCCTGCTAAGATCCAATAAGAACAGAACAAACAATTGGAAAATGAAAGAATGTTGAAAGTTGAAGTGCCTTGCTGCCTTGGCAATCCCGTCAGCTTGAATGTCTCCCTGTCTCCCTCTTTGTGCGTATGTGTATAGAGACAAAGATGCACAGTAAAGAAAAGTAAACACGTAGATAGATCAGTAGGTGAAGTGAAGAAACAAGCAGTCTAACAGTAGAAATAACATAATAATTGTTAATAATCATTGAGCATTAGGCAAATCACAAAAAATGTGAATGGTTGCACCCAAAATAGACACATCAATTGTCAGCTCAGCTGCCGATTTGCGAGGCTTTGGACCTCCGAGTGGCTCTGCAAAAGTTGCAAGTCGTTCCTCGGAGAAATCGGGTCAGGTGGGCGGGAAGCTGGGGAACTACAGGAACTACATGTAACTTACATCATGTAACTACAATAACTACATATTCCATCAATTTCCATCAATTTCCATCAATTTCCATCAATTTCCATCAATTTCCATCAATTTCCATCAATTTCCATCAATTTCCATCAATTTCCATCAATTTCCATCAATTTCCATCATATTCCCATAGGATACTCCCATCAGATGTCATCTGCAGTGGAAAGGCTTCAGGGCCTATTGGCACCAGCAGCCGGCCCAAGAGGAATGCCATGAAAAAAACAACTCTTGGAGTCCCATGGCAGATGAACACATCACAGAAACACAAAATGGACATAAATGGACATGTTAGGACCATTTAGACCATTTAGGATCCCAGATCCATCAAAAATCCCACTGGGATCAGTCCAAATCAGAGATCATCCGAGCAGTTTTGCGTTTTTGTTTTGCGCGCGGCACAGCGCAGCCATGGCAGATGTCGCGGATGTCGCGGATGTCGAGCCGGAGTCCCTGAGAGATCTGGCGAGGGTGACCCAGGCGTTGTCTAAGGCGAGGCTGCAGCAGTCCAAATGCGAAGGGGCCATGCATCAGATGTGGAAAGACCTCATCGCATCTGATTCCGCAAAGGTGACGAAAGCAGCGGAAGATCTGCAGAATGCCAAGTTTGAAGACTACGATCCGAAGATTGCGGCAAAGAAAGAGGAAAACAATGCGACCAGATCAAAACTAGAAGCCCTAAGGGAAGAGAAAAGAAGAATAGCTGCAGAAGCTACAGAGGAGCGCTCGGAGCCACCATGTTTTCGCCGTGTCCTTCAAGACATCGATGGAGGCGTAGATTCTGGATACCTTTCGGCCAGAAAGGGAACCCTGCTGGTGGCAAACCACAGAGAGGAGGACCATTTCTATGGCTTCAAACTTGCGGACCCTGTAGACTGTGGCTGGTGGCTGGCTTCTCTCACTGAGCCATTTCCGACGAAGGGAGCGAAAGAATCGGATCGTGCATCCTCTTAATCCGTCCGGGGAAAAAACATGTCCGTGTGCGCAGGTCGTGCTCCAGATATTCAGAAAGATTTCATCCCAAGTCAATAAAATTGGTGAAAGCGAAAAAATGCAGGAAAGTCGACATATTTCATAGGAAAATCATGAAAATCCATGCTTTCGGGTAGATTTTCGTTACACCATGTTACACCAATCTGTGACATCCAGGTAACCTCTCCCATAGGGACGATCCAAGGCTGAAAATCTTTGTGAACCTGGTCGCTTAAGAGAAGTGCCCACCACGGGACTTATAGACCAGGCGCACAGGGACTGCATCACTTGGGTCACTTGGGTCACTTGGATTTGTCGTTTTTGTCGTTTTTGTCGTTGATTTTTTTGAGAGATGGATAAGATATGATAAGATAAAGCCAATCTGGACAAAGCCGACAAAGCCTTCAGGAATCCGGTCCTTTTTCTTTGATTTTCGGCGTTTCGGCGTTTCGGCTGAGTTTCTGGCACAGGTCCTGACGGACGAGTTGATGGATCTGAAGAGCTCAACCCAAACTTTCGATTATTTTTAGTGACGTGGCTGTCGTGGAATCCGGCCCTGCCCGATTCATTGCGATGGCCGATGGCCGATGGCTGACTCATCTCCTCAAAAATCCAGCATTGCCAGCATGAAATATACCTAACTTACATCACCTATCCCATTGGGATTGGCTATTTCATTGTCATCCTCCTCCTCCTCCTCGTCATCATCATCATCATCATCATCATCATCATCATGATCATGACCAATCACCAATCACCGTCAGCATTACCAATCACCGTCAGCATGATAAGCATCACCTGTGAACAAGCAGGGGTTTCCTCGCAAAGTTCCGAGGAGGCGGCAGTTCCGTGTCCCCCCTTTGAATTTGGCACAGCTAATCCACAGACCCTCAGGTAATCAAACCTGGCAATGGAGAATTCACCAGTTTTTAGGGAATTCTCCATTAAAACCTTCATTTCGTTCGGTGATTTTCCATTGCCATGTTTACTTCCCGGAGGGTATAGATCAGCAGACTGCTTTTAACTCAGGACTGCCTGCCGAATTGCACTCATCACTACTCATCTCGCCATGCCCCACTGTACAAGTTTCATGAGAAGGGGCGCCGCCAGTCAGAATGACCAGAGAAAAGACGTCAGCGACTCTGCAAGTGTTGGATGACTGTGCAATAAGCACCATGTGTGTATATATATATATATAATTATATCATTATATATATAGTTATATATATATATACACATACACATATATACATTATATATATATATATCCATATATTGTTTCTTAATGTTTCTTAAACAGGTCAATCCTCTTGAGAACATGCGTTCCATTCCATTTCGACTGTGAAAAACGGCAGAGACCAAGTAGTACGTAGCAGTACGACGGCAAGTGTTGGGCATGTCCACTGTACGAATCCAACCTCCATGTGACCGTGAGAACTCTGGCTGAAGGGAACCGAAGGGAACCGAAGGGAACCATGGATTAGGAACCACGGATCTTTCGGAGCACGGCCGGAGATGCGGTGCCAGGATGAGTTGCGGACCTTTCTGCAATGTCTCATGATGCCGCCATCACCGGCGTGTCTTGGTGAAGTCGAACAAGGGAAGCGATGGGAAGCCTTGAAGTTGGGTTAGCAACGGTTAGTTTGGCAAGCATAGGCTGGCCTAGACGTGTAAAATTTAAATGTAGACGAGCTCACAACATCATTTTAGGATATTTTAGGTAACTACAGGTACATATCTGGCACACGGTGGTACCTGCTTTCCTGGCACTGGGGATATGTGACCAAGAAATGAATAGTTGCGTTTTACATATCCAGTGTGCCACCATCTCAGGTCGAAACCGGTGCCTTCCAAAACGTGCTATGGACGCAATGTGGCAATCATATCGCATAACCAGACTCGACTTGAAACGGGAAAGATTTTTTGGCGGCACCTGGATGCACTTGCTTTCCATCCAGTCACGCTTCAATTTTGAATTCGCAGGGATTCTTTTGTTGGTGCGCCTCAGGTGCAAGAGGGAAGCTCCCCGAGCACATCTAAGGTTCAAACCTGGCGCTGAGTTTGCAACAGTTGAATGATGCCGCTCAAACTGGCTGTAGCGGTTTCACATTCACCGACAGTATTCTGACGGAGGGGAATGTGTAAATGGTAAGAGGCCAAACATGTGTTTGCAAATGTGATTGCCATAGCTCTTCTATGTAAATTCCAAACTTGATTCCAACTGAGTACCTGGTAAACATTGGTAAACCATTTCTTCTTGGCAATGGAAACGTCCCGGTGATCCGTCGTAACCGAAGCTACGCAGCAGGTTGGATCTTCCATTCGACCACGCCTTGGAGACGCTCACGGCACGTGTCGTTCAGGCGGAGTTGACTGAGGGACTTCCACAGATTTTACCACGGTGCTTCCATCATAGGTTATAATGTTATAATGATTAGAATGCTACTGTGGTCTTTGTGGGTTAATAATACCAAATGTTGATTCATGATGGGGCACCTTGGAGAGAGAGAGAGAGTACTTGCAACAGATTGCGTCGAATGTTGAGCCCATTGTCGCTATGATAGTTATTGAATGATCATGAATGATATCTTTTCTAATCATTGTTTTTTTTTTCTCCTGGATCCGAACCAGGAATGACACCCGCAGCCCATGAATCTTCCTGATCCCCCGACACAAATTACTGGTCAGGCAGAGATGCCGGTGAAAGCACCGGTCTCCGGCTAGAGACTTGGGATGTAGGTTCCACGTGGTTCTACGTTGTACAGTGGAGGATAATGAGGATGATCAGGATGATATGCCTGAACTGTAGTTCCCGAAAAACATTGGAGTGTCACATGCCAGGGGAGGTTACATGATGTTGGTCCATGGATATTTTGACCAAAGCAGAACGGCTGCGGTTGTAGAAACTGGTCAGAGCTGAAGGTCAAGCTGAAGGCCCAAAGTTGAGGCCTGCGATTGGATCTCTCAGGATTTCAGATCGTTTAAAGGTTGAGAAATCCTGAAATCCAGGTGAGGCCCTGCTGTTCCTGATGTTTGCAGGCGACCTTCAAGTTCGAATCGAGGCCGGACTCCTGCAGTCCACATGGGCCGCCATTCTGGGCTATTTCTGGCCTTTTTACCATCGACCCAAAGGGATCGACGCTTCAAGGTGGACATCGACAGAAGCGGGCACGCAGTGCTGTTGGCCGTGCCTCGGAGATGCAACAGCTAGTGAACAATGGGCAAAAACAGAGCGATATTCATGGGATATTAACAGGATTAAGGATATTTGAATACATACTATATATATATTCATGGCATGTTAATGGGATGTTTGTACGATATTTCTGGTGTATATATAAATATATAAATATACACATACACATAATAGACTACATATTATAGTAGCCTATTTTCAGACTATCCTACATATGCCAACAATGACGGTCAATGGGGGTGTCTGAAAATAGGGTATACCTGCCAAGTTGCAATTTCAAGAGGGAAAATGATCAACCAATGGATTTAGGGCTCTCCTGTTGTCAGATATATCATAATTATTCTATCTCTATGTCTACTGTATTTCTCCATATAAATATATATATATATCTATATCTATCTGATTTGTCTCTATGTCTCATTCTGATCTTATTCTATCTAATCTTATCCAATCCTATTTAACCGTAGCTTACCTTGTCCTATCCAAAGCTATCTAATTCTATCTTATCATCATATCTTATCGTATCCTTTTTATCTCATGCTATCTTAGTTTATCCTATTATCTTATCCTATCTTATCTTATGCTATCTTATCCTATAGTATCTGATGCTATCTTGTCCTGTCTGATCCTATCTTGTCGTACCTTGTTTGTATCCTAATGCTGTGTAACACTATCTGTTTCTATCTGATCTTGTCGTATATTATCCTATCTTATCTTGTCCTACCTTATCTTATCCATCCTATCATATCCCATCTTATCCTATCATATGCTGCTTTCTTAATCGTATCTATTTTCATCTCATCCTACTCACTTTGCCCAATTGGTTCACGTGATACAGCAATGGGTTCCAGCGCAGGAAAGGTCTTCAACAATCCCTTCGCTCAGTGGACTCGTGTACCACCGGAATCGGTGGGAGTGATGTCCCATCCTCATAGCCACAGCCCACAGCTGTTTTTCTTCCAGAATTCTGTGAGCAGCATGGCACCATGGCACCATGATAATCATGATATGTTTGTCAATGTTTGTCAGCCAGATTCAAAACCTGATTTTAAACTGCAGAGTTTCAACGTCTCAACCGCTGCAGATACCGCAGAAGTGCCTCTCCGGATGGCTCCAGCACGGCACCCACAGCTGGGCGGCGCGTGGAGCGACGGTTGGCGCGATGGGGACTGAGGTCGAGGTCCTTCTCCAAAGCGGGAAGCATGGGGTCTGGGGACCCAGCACATCCTGGTGGTTTCGGTAGGATGGGTCTGGGCCAGTATCAGGTGTCAAACCTGGCCCAGGAAGCGAAGGCAAAGAAACATCGGAGTCGAAGCCAGGCCCGTCACGGGGTCACATGGGGTCACCCGTTGGTCCGTTGACAGCTGCCTTTCCCGTGGCCTGCAGGTGACACTGATATCAACGCAGGTGCGAGTACTGAGACAGTGATTCGAACCTTTGTTCGAATATCGAAGATTTGGAAGTGTTCCCGGTGCACAGTTTAGGACATGTAGGAATCATTGGATTGGATCATGGTGGATAGTCTGGATAGTTATTTTGCAGTTCTAACTGTTCCAGCTGTTCCAACCCTCCCGGCTTAGATGAAGTTGACGTCCTACGTCCCAGACTTTATCCAAAAGCATCAAAGCAAGGCGAGTGTTTCCTGTTTTCGAGCGCATCATAGGCGTTGTGCTAATACTTTGGAATGTTTTCGAGTAAGTGCTGCAACTTGAAGCGGTTGCCCCGGTTGCCAGAGATTTTTGGAACTGGTCAACAGGCAGCAGCAAGCCGTACATCAACCAAGCCCGAAGTCGCTTGGCTCGATGACGGCCTTGAGAGGTTTGCTGTTTTGAGACGTGTGGCACGATCTCATGATGCGAGGTTCAAGCAGAAGCAGGCAGAAAAACTTCGCACAAAGATGGGAACTCAGATTACTGAGACTTTGTGCTTTGCCAAATTGCTGCAGACTTCCCAGGCAGATTTTTTTCAGACCTTTCCGAGCGTCGAGTGGATGTAAGTTGTGAGGCTTTGCGAGACGAGGAAGTGATAACAGCTCTGTTTCTGGTGCTGTGCTCAGACCATGTGCAAATATCATTCAACTTTAAACCATTGTTTGACCATTGGTTGTGGGAACATAGTGACATAGACAAGAGAAGGTGATGGGCACACATTGGTATACAAGAAATCAAGGTTGTGCAAGTTTCCCAGACCAGGAAATTTGAGTGTCACTCAAGGCTCAGCCAAAGACGAGCCTCATATGAGCAGAAGTTGCCAATTTTTTAGTCAATGTCACAGGATACTTAAACGGAGTTCACTTCATAGATCAACGCTGAAAGATGTGAGGTCTTTCTGCAGGTCCACATCTCAGTTCGCCGTTGCCGTGACCAGCGAAAATGGCCTGCTGATGCTGAGGATTTTCCCGAAGGACCAGCGAAAACGCTCCAAACGCTCCGCTCGAACGGAAGAGATCCAAAGGGAGCCAGGTCAACCAAGCAATCGCAGGCCAGGTGGCCGTGGCCAGATCTCCCATGATCCATGAAGATCATCGTCATAAGCCATGAATTTTTAGACCTCCCAGCACCGGAGGTCTGTTTGGCGTGCCAGAGATGCCAGAGGTCAAAGTCGAGGACGATAAAGCGGCGATGATCATCCAGACGATTTCTATGACACTGATGCACTATGTAACTATGTAGGTGATTTAGATGGGAGTTCGCCATCCACCATGACAATTATGGATAACTTTTGGGACCTTTCAACGGATTTCCTGATTTCCGTTTTGTGTATCTTTGTTTGGTTTTCAATACTGCTCACAGCAGCAGGTGGATTACCGTAAGTGGCACAATTGTGGATCTTGTGGCACCATGTCACGTGGCGCACAGGAGGAGAACAGATCAAAGGTCCCAGGGTCCCAGGGTCCCAGGGTCCCAGGGTCCCAGGGTCCCAGGGTCCCAGGGTCCCAGGGTGCGGCGATGTGACTGAGAGTGGCTCATGTTTTTTGATGGTTTTCATTGGGGAAAAAAAACATTTCAGGAGGTTTCCTGAAACGGGGATATTCCTGAATCATCCATTTTATTGGGATTTTCCCTTATAAACCATTTTGGGGATCCCCCATTTTAAGAAGCCCCCATATATAGGGTAACATACCACTTACCCTTTGGTATTCCATTCTGCGCTCATTCGCAGACTTCAACACTAGAAATGGTCATGTTCTATTTCAGATTGGAACGGAAGGTATTTGTGAATTTCGTCAATGTCTCTTTGAGTGACCCCTCATTGTTGGTGCTAAACTCATTAGTGATAATCATCATAATTGCGATAATATCCATTTATCTATAGCAGTGGATCATTATGATTATCATCAAAATCCAGAATCATGATATATATTAAGCCACAGTTTTGGTTATTTCGTTGTATTAACCCACAGTTTGGTTATTTTGTTGATCACCCACCAGATATTTCTCCACATCAAAACAGTGACGTCTCTCCGTTGATCCTAGGACTTCACTGAGCAAGCGCTCAGCACGAAGCTCAGCTTGCCCTTGGAGGTGGCCAAGCAGGCGCTTCCATCAGCCTGGATTTGATGGTGAAACATGTTGTTTTGTTTTTTTTTAAAAAAATAGTGCCATGAACATGGCATCATCATCATTTTTTCGTGGAAAAATGACCATCAATGAAGGTAGAAACCGTTTTCAAACACCTATTCTGTTATCAAAAGCCAATTTGTGGCCAGAGAATATACGGAGAATATATGAGAATATCACCAGTGATGGTCATATAATTTGGTGGGGAGAACGCAATCCCAAGGTTTCTAACATATTTTTTTCCACTGATTTGATGGCCATATATCTTTTGAGGCCTCGCCGCAGCTGTGGCCATGAAGCGATCGTGTGACACGTGTGGGGCAGTGCCATTTAGGATGGGAGGTATGTATCGGTAAATCGATAACATTTAACTAACTGGATATGTGTAACCAATGGAACTGCCATATCATGCATTTTGGAGAATTTTGAAACTAACTGGGCGTTTACTCCTGTTTACTCCTCTTTCACATTGAGGAAAACATGGGAAAACCATCTCAAGAATAGCTCTTTCACTTGCTGTGATGCTCTGCTTCCAGGCTGCTGAATGCTTCAGAAACCATGTCCCTTGGCCACTGGAGTCTCTATATATTCCATGGTTTGCTGCTTGTGAAGCCTTTCACGCGCTGTTTGAATGGAAACCCTTTGGTTTGATCTTTGATGATGTTTGATGATGTTTGATGGTGTTTGATGACGTTTGATGGTCTTGATGACGTTTGATGGTGTTTGCTGATGTTAGATGTTTGTTTGATTCACATTTTTTCTTTTTTCCAAACATGTCTGGATTCATTTCCAGCCTGATTTCCTAGCCATGGAATTTCTTGCCGAGGCACAATGTGAGCCCAGCGACCGGCCGGACCTCTGGCGAAGCTTGCCGTGACAGAAGTAGAGACTACGGACTTTCTTTCGCGACTCTACAGTGTGGAGACTCTATGTAGAGACTTTACAGATACTCTATAGATACTCTTGGTTCTAGCAACAACCTCTATGTCTCTACACAAGGCATGCTTTTTACAGATTTTCTCCGATTCTCCCAGGATTGAGACGATCTGACTTTGAAAATGCCGCTGGGATCCGCACAAGTCATGAAAAAGTCAGCATTTGACGGAGATGATCATTGCTCCAGAAGTCTTCCCAGAGAGGGGAAAATCCACACAGGAAACCTCCAATTTGGGTAACATCTAGCCAGTTTCCGGTTTTTGGATTTTCGCACCATCCAAACCAAATATCAGATAAAATGCGCTTAAATTCGCATGAACGGTGAACTTGGCAGAAATATCAGTTTGGACTTCAGAATTCTGTGACTCTGTGACTAGGTCCTGTGCGAACTTTGTTCCGTCGGTCAAGTTGGAGAACTTCCGATTTACTTCGTGAGTCAGGCGGACTCGGAATGACTCGGAACTGACTCGGAACCGATCCATGGGAACGATGCAAGTGCAAGTTGTTTGACCGAAGAAAGTAGAAAAACAATCCGAAAAAGAATAGATCCAAAGGATGGAACTCCAGAAGGCAAATGATGAGGCAAATATAGGCAAATGAGGCAAATGTCATCTCCAACGAAACTTGGCGTTTTTTTCCTCATTTTCGGTTCCAACAGAGTTCGCCAGTTGGAGTTGGTTGCAGGTCTTCCGCCTGGCAGATATGACTCGAAGTGGAGATTTGGACTTGGAGGAGCCAGTTCGAACAGCCAGTGGTGGGAAAATGTTAAGAACATGCGGGAAAAACCATGGCAAAATATGACAAAACAACCCAAGATGGTGGAGAAACGACAAAGCCAGCAAGCTGTTTTTTTCCAGGCAAACATATGTCCGAAACACTGGAGATTTTTGGGAGGGAAAGAACTGTCGCAACAGCTTTGGAGCCGGAGCCAGGAATTTATATCCTGGTATGCCACGTTCTCTTTTTCGGAGGACCTGTGTGTGATGCCTCTGGTGCTGGGATGGCGAAAAATCCCAATTTCGGAAATGGATGGAAATCAACTGTAAGGGGTGCAAATGCCTCATAATCCATATGACCACTATTACCATTTGTAGATTTATCAAGGATTTTCATGGATTTTCATCTTGGATGATAAGAACATGGCTGCCGACCGCAGGAACTCCTTCTAGGAAAATCCACCAAGTCCGTTCGCGACGATGCTCGGCCGAGAAATCTGGATCAATCTGCCTTACCTTTGGAAATCTAACAAAGCTATGGGAAAAGCAGCATTTTTAAAAGGTGAATATGGTAAATCACCTACCACCGGGCCATTTTCATCCATTTTCCTCAGGTAAACGCACGCGAAGATAGAACACATACAGAATGGAGTTTGCTTTTACCGATCCAGGTGGTTTTTCAGGGCTGAAGCTCAGGTTGCTCGGAGAATGGGTATCAACTTACTCGACATCGAGCGCTACAAGAAGGTTTTTGACAGCTACGATACCAACAAGAGCGGTGTACTTGAGAATCTTGAAGAAATAGTAGACGTGCATAGCGTTGGGGATTGGGTAGCCATGAGAATCAACATGAGACACCCATTCTCGCCGTCTTTAAATCAGCATTTTTGCAACCTCTTCTTTGTTATTTACTTAGGGGTTTGTTCATCTGCGATGGTTGTTCTCATTTTCGACATCATTTGATGGCCATAAATTGGGGCACCCCGTATTCAATTCTTTTGGAAAAATGTGGAGAAAATCGATGTAAATAGCATATCTTCCATCAAATTGTTGCTTAATATCCCCAAGTGTATAAGGAACACACTGACAAATCATATGGTGTCCCCAATTTTTGGCTGGTGAAAACATATTTCAAGTTCCTTGATTGGCTTAGATTATTTTTGTTTCATGGCTAAACTGCCCGGCCAAACCCAAAGAATCGGTTGGTTACACGGCAATTTTCAAGCCCAATCAAGCGGCCTTCAGGATTGGTGAGTTTCGGCAGCTGCTGAACCGGCTGTTGAAGGTACCTGCAGGACATCACCTTCCGAATTCGCAAGTGAAGAGCTTTTGGACCATGGCAGACCGTGCTTCAGCCGAATTCAGCTGCACCACTAGCGATCTGGTTTCAGCCGGTTGGTCTCTCTCGGTTGGTTGGTGCTGAGGAAATGGCAACGGTGTGATTGATTTTCCAGAGTTCTGCAAGTTCTACTTGATGCTTGGCAGATTCGGCCGTTCTTATCCGAGTCTTATATATGGTATCCCTTGGTTCAGCTCCCCTAGCTTTGTAGCTGTGGTGCTCGTGGAATGTCGTGGAATGTCGTGGAATGTCGTGGAATGTCGTGGAACGAGGAGAAATTTGGTGAAGAATGGAGAGGATTACCAACTGAGCGATATGTACAGAGGCATTCGCAACGTTTCCGTCGGGCCGTCGGGTCGCCCCATCGCCAGCTGACCAGCGGGATTTACCTGGATGTACCTGGCAATATCTGGCATCACTTGGCAATCCATATTGCCCATACCCATATTTGTCCATATTTATCCATATTTATCCATATTTATCCATGATGAATGAAGTGATGAATGAAGACCGCATACCGAAAAGTTGCAATTTGTATTATTAAATCTGTTCAGTTTAGTTTTTTTTGAGATTGTCCTGAGCTTCCCAGAATTTTCGTGGGCGGTTTACTCACCCTTAGCATGCGGACCTCTGAAGGAGTCGCAGAAAGTGCGCGGTTAGCATTTGCACCATTTGAGAACACTAGGTTTTGCATTTCATCATATTTCATCACTAGGTTTTGCAGCAGAAAATATTGCTAACATATGCTAACATCTTGGAGCTTTGTGGGGCCCGGACAGTTTATCGCAGCTATGGTGATATTTCTGTGGCAGCATGGAAGTGCGACATGTGTTGGTGGCTCCATGGCCAAGCTTCTGGGCAGTGTCATGAGATGCTGTCTCCGGTCCAGGCAGGGTGTTCTCTGCGAAAGATAGGAGTTGGCTTTGACCCTGAGCTGTTTCCCCTTTTGAGCTGTTGGTTTGCTTTCTGGTTTGAACCTATTTGAACGAAGTTAAAACGCCGTCCGCCCAGCAATCTTGGAGTTTCTTGCCGTTCCTTCGTTTGTGCTAGGCGTATCTGCAGGCTGCGTGTCACTGAGGCGGTTGCTTGCTTCATTTTTACCACCTTTGGTCAGTTTCATACCAGCAAACTTGCCAGCCTGGTGAAAAATGACTTTGTTTCACACCACTGATCTGAAACGGAG
>Ga0126342_10004841_pt1 | contig 23198 bp, 22 predicted proteins | sample Cyp1metagenome_FD_92528 | JGI IMG/M metagenome (GOLD analysis project Ga0126342, IMG submission 92528) | Coral microbial communities from Lord Howe Island, Old Settlement Bay, Australia - Cyphastrea 1 metagenome | ecosystem: Host-associated > Invertebrates > Cnidaria > Coral ...
CACTACACTACACTACATTACACTGAATGACACTGCACCACAGATAGACAGGTCGGCAGATAGACAGACAGACAGACAGACAGCCAGACAGATAGATAGATAGATAGATAGATAGGTTGGTAGGTGGGTAGATAGTCAGAGAAAGAGAGAGAAAGAGTGAGAGAGATCAATCACCTTTCGATCCATCAGTGGATTCGCTCTGCCATCCCTGATTCACAACCTCTCCTATAGGTTTCCTATTTTTGAAACTTCCGCCACCGCCTTGTGCGGTACTACTGGTATTAAAATTTATAATACATAATAATACATATATATTTTTTTGGATGATTCTGCATCTTTGTGCAGTTTCATATTTATAAAACAATTTTTCACCCTATGCATGTTTTGGCCGACGAAGTAACTAAGTTGGTCTCGTCCATCGCTAGCGGATTGCTATTGTTGTCAAGATCGCAAGAGCCTTCTCCTGATGGGAACAAAGGTTGCAACGGATCATGCCAGGTGCTCTTCAAAGGATTTGAAAACCTTTGGATTGATTTTGCTGAGGAATATTTTTTTAATGAACTTGAGAGAGTATTGTCATTGTTGAGAGGCGCTTGCCGGCAGCGTGCAGAGACCACAAATCATGATGAGGCAATCAGTTTGGCTCGGCCTGAACTTCTGACCTTGCTTAAGGTGGCGGCCGCCTGCGGGATGCTCTTAAGATAGCAGAAATGCTACGCGCTGCTGCTTTTCTCAAGGCGCTGATTTTAACCAAATGCATCCATTCAGTGACTCACTGCAGCACTTGCACCTCCCCGAAATGATAGACACTTTATGCGGTATGTCACTTCGCACTTGGATGCAAGGGAGGCACTAGCCATGCAGCAGTGGTCAGCTGCAGAACTGGCCATTTGATTTCAGCTTGAATTCACATCCAGGACACTGAGGTGTCGTTAAATCAGACCGCTCATGGACCTTCAGACCTTGGGTTTTTGCAGCGGAGGGCCTGGCTTTCACGGTGTCCGCACAGACGGCCTCTGCTTCTGAGCTGCTTGTGAAGGAGCTGCGTTCAAAGGCACGGCCTGCCCGTGCTTCAGATATTGTGCTGTATCATCCCAGCTCAGAGGCCATAACACCTTTGCAGGGAGTCCACATAAGATCATGTAAAATTGTAACAATTTATTGCGTGACAAATCTTCCAAAGGCAAGCCGGATGGGATGGGGATGCTCAAGACAAGAGAACACCTTATGCCTTTTGCCTTTTTTTAAAAGTCAATTTATGCGGAACAGAATGCGGCACAATGCGCCAGATTAGCCCAACAACCTCTACTTGTCCCACTTGATTTTGGTGGAGTATGCATGTGGTACGGGTCTGTGATTTATTCAGTTCAATCACAGTTTCTGCAAAACATTTGAATCATTTGAGGACTATTGGGCCAGGGCTGGCATTCTTTCAGGCTCTTGATATGTGCTGATTCGGGTTCTCACATTGTCCCGCAATCCGTACATTTCCGCGGCTCGGATTGGCTCGGAACGCTCGGCTCTCCTCAGCTTGCCAATGCTGAATGAACAACACACGCGCCACCACGCGGACAAAATCCACATAGCATCCATTCATCTAGCCTGGCCACCCACCAACCGCACACCCACATAACGCACCAACCCCTACATCTATATAATGCACTGCACATGCGCGCTCAAGACAGATATGTCAACGTCAAGCCGCTTTCACCTCCGCATGATCTGGCAAGCACACTTCACAAACGCAAGAAGAACGCGTGCTTTAGAGCTGGAGCCACCCATAATAAGCGAAGAGCCATGGCCGATGTTCCAAAACTGATCGCCAGTCGCTTGCTGGAAGGCTGGTGTATGCTGAATAAATCGTGCGAGAAAGACTTAACTCCTCTTCTGAGATCTCGGGATGGAAGAGAATTGTGTGTAGCCTGTGAGCGCGACTCAGAGAGGTCCCGGGCACAGAGCACGGAGTCCTCGGCGCAAGTTCTGTCAGCTCAGCTTCCGGCCGCGATGGCAGAGCCGGTGGAGCCGGTGGAGCCGGTGCCACCAACCAGGTGCTTTCTGCCAGAGGTGCCACAGGCATCGGCCGAGAAAGAACGGACAGAACGGACTCCGGCTGGTCGTTTGTGGGAGGTCTTGGTGCAAGGACCGGATTTGAAGTTTTGCTGTACCAGATTGGCAGCATCTCAGAATGAACGTCCCAGGCTCCTGGCTGACAGCTTCGCAGTGAAAGTTCGTTTGGCTGCGGCAGTTGGGGTCGATACCTGCACCTTGCAAGAGGCTGCAGCTTCTGCCTGCAAGATGTTGATGCACAAGATCCTGCTGCCCAAGTTGGCAAGTGGAACTACAGAAATGTGTTCCGCCAAGGGCCAGATGTGTATCACATTTGATGGCAAGTTGATCTTTAGCTTACCAGAAGAGGATTGCCAAGTGGTCCCACACATGCGTGTCACTCCAGAAAGCTTAGCTGGAATGATTTGGGAAGAACTTGGATGTACCGCACTCAAGTCACTTAAGCAGGTGCCAGATCTAACGGATGGCTCCACTGATCTCTCCTCCAAGCCATGGTGGTTGGAGGTGTCTCTCATGGACGGCAGTGGAAAAGAGACCGCCATGAGGCGACAGTTGGAGCATGGTGGACTGCAATGATTTTCATTTGGAACCCTTGGGAAACATATTTTCCCAGGCCCAGAGACACAAGACTCTCATCATCCATGTACCATATGCTACGACTCCTGCCAATGTGTGGAGAAGCAAAAAAGTTTGAGTGAACTGAAAGAGCATCAGCTCTGCAACATAGGGTGTCCAAAAGGTGTCCAAACTTTCTCAGGCCAAGTATGGCCAAGTGTTCATGTAAGTGCACACTTCTCTTGTCAGATTGCTGTGAGGCACTTGTGATATTTTGTGGTCGAGAAGATGTGCCAAAGACCTATGGAAAAGCTGAGGAGCAGGAGATGTGAAGCTTTGCCGCGCGGAGTTGCAGTATCTTGCAGTTTCATGCAGTTTCCGGCACATGTTTCTACGTTCAAAGTCCCTGTTAGCTGTTAGACTCTGTTGAATTCCCTGCTGATCTCGGTTCAATCCTTGCGACTTTCCTTTGGATTCCTTTGGCCTGGCTCTCGCTGAGGAGGCAATTGAGCTCAGTGATGGTGGGGCCCTGCTACTCACAACTTCGCGCTGGGCTATCGGCTTCAACGGCATCATGGCAGTCCGGAGCCCAATCATATGGGATAGCAATAGATAGCATGAGAAACTGCTGATTCAGCCGACATTCAAAGTATTGCAACCTCCAGTCCCACATGAATTACTGAGCAGATGGGAAAGACTACTTCATCGATTTGATCTGCAGGACTTGGTTTGCAACAGTGACGGGCAGCCGGTGGAAATCCAGCAGCTCAAGCAGAGTAGGCTTCCGCACCTGGACTTTATTCATCTTTATTTGGCGTCACTTTGGGTGAGAGCCACACAGATTTTGGTTTCAACTGATGTGGCAGATGAGAAAGGAGCAAAGGGTATGCAAAGTGTGTGAATATTTATCATGCACAACCACCAATCATTTGAATGCTCTAGTCATAATCCCTGATCGTCTCCAGCCTTCTCTCTTGCGTATACTTTTGTGATCTTTTGTGCAAGGATGTTGGCTAGGATGCGAGGGATCCCACTTTTAACGTACGTTTGATGAAGGGTGATGTGATAATTGTCAGCCCGTTATGCATATTATGCATATTATTTATGCATATTATGCACATTCTATACTTCTTCCATCTGTTTTGATCGCAAATACACCCATATCAAACACCAGCCATCATGACATGCCAACATTCCCCTAGTGGTTTTTGTGTTGCCTAGTCGCGGGTGTCCAGGGGGAATTTGAGGCCTTGGGAGGCGGAGACCTGCCGTCGCTGTGCTGAAGCGGCTTTGGTCAGAAGTGCAGCGCAGATGTTTCGGAAAAAGGTGGAGCAGAAACTGGCAAATATAGCATGAGACAAAGTCAGAGAGACGGAGAGAGATGTAGAGAGTAAGGATATTGAGTTGTATAGTCTGACATCCAAGAAAGTCGGGGAGCAACTGCTAGAACTACAATACTAACTGCAACTGAACACAAATCAAAGGAAACATAGAGGCCTTCACTGGGTCTGACTGTTTGATGCATGTCATTACCATTCAGTCTTAGCGGGTGGCGTTGCATGCTTAGAAAGAGCGGCCAGAGGCCAGCCACCAAGCGCAGCAGCAAGACATGTTGACTACAACATGCGCAAACATGTACAAACATGCGCACACATAGAGCTCCACTCGCTGATTTTTTTCTTACGGCTTCACATCTGCCGATTTCAGAAAGGTTGCGGTTGCACAGCCCTTTCTGATCTCATTGGACGTATTGCATTCGGGAACATTAGGAACACATTAGCGCAGATGGACACTTGCAGGCTAGACAGTTTCAGGGCAGAGCAGAGCCTGGCTTTATGTCTATGATTTGCAGTATATGAAGCGCTTTTGCGATGTTTTGCGCAGAGACGTGCATTCAAGCAGGCCCGCCTGCAAAATCGTGCAAACCAGATCCAAAGTTTCTAGCGTGCACTGTACTGGAGTGCATTCCAACCATGCCCAACTTCAAGCACAATGTCAATTTTTCCCATAATTTTCCCGCTGCCCTGCTTTGGTTTGGCTTGGAGGTCACAAGGTTGTGTGAGCACATGCAGGGGTGCCTCATGCAATGATGAAAAGCATAAACCATTGTAAACTGCAAGTATCGGAGAACAGAGTTGGATCAAACATGTTCCAAAGTGTTCGATGTTTTAAGATGTCAAAAGACAGCAGACGATCTACGAAGCTTTACGCCTCCATTGCCCTTCAGGTTCGCGAAACAGCGCGTGTATCCAGGGACCGGATTTCTGTGGAGCCTCGCCATGGCCGGGGGAAGTTCTGCACCAAGGGAGGATGACAACTTGGCCGTGGAGGTTCGCCGAAGCGCGTTTGAGGACCTGCAGCGTGCAGATTTAGTCATGAGTCATGTCACCTTGCCCTGCTAGTCTTGCGACATCTACGGAATCGGGTATCAGGTCATACACACTTTGACAAAGCCTACGGGGCAGACTCACATGTTTGGTGTTCGGTTCGCAGGACCTTGAGGAGAAGCTGGTGTGGCGCAAGAATGCGCCACTGCTTTACGACCTCTTTGCCTTGTGTCAGCTACAGCTTGCTTGCGTTTGTTCGTTCATTTCTGTTCCTTTCCACAAGATGGACGCACACAGATTTGCAAAGACACCTGCCACACATGCTGATACCATCTGATACCAAGAAATTACCACTGCATCGGCCGGAATTGAGTGTTTTAAAGTCGAAAAGTGTTGGCAACATTGACAGATTTGACAGACCTTTAGGCGCAAAATGTATTTGCACTCCCCCACTAATCGGAGGTGACTTGGAGCAAACAGCACAATCTGTGTCCTGGCTCCCAGACGTGGAGGACGAACCGACCAAATTGGCAGTTGGCCTCCGGCAAAAAGGATGTCAGAGGAGTATCTTGGCATCTCCATGCATCTCACGTTCATTCTGCCTTTTCGTTGCAGGGACTCTTGTGGGGGTTGGCTTTGAGAATAATTTAGCCCGATAAAGTGTAATTAATGTAATCCTGCGAGCTATAGACTTTGCTAGACCAACTGCAACAGCATAAGACAGATTTGGAAAGCCTGGGACATTGGACATGGGACCTTGGACATGGGCAGGTAAGCTCCTGGTGCTGGAACTCACTTGCTTGGTGGACAATGAATCTTCCGAAGAACCTTGGAAAACGTGGAGCATTGAGGATTTGGGCGCTGTGAGTGGCTTCGGTCTCAAGGGCATGAAAGATCAAGCACCGTTGCGAACGGCCGTGGAGTTCAAGATGCCTTCGGATGCAAATCGAATCGCCGCCTGCCCAACACAAGCTTCGCTTCTTGCCGTCAAGGGATGCTGTGGCAATGTGTTCCTCTATGACTGCAAGAGTCCAGAAGGATCAGGAGGATCAGAAGGATCGGCAGGTTGTAAAGCCACGTTATCCGAAGAGAAGCCAGTTGAAGGATATGCTTTGGAATGGAGCCCTTCAGATGTGCATTTCTTGAGCACTGGTGGGCATGATGGGTTGCTTAGCATCTGGGATGTACAGGCCAAATCAAAGCTTTGGTCTACCAAGGCGCATGAAGGACCCTTGAATGATTTGTGTCACTCTGCCAATGGCCAGCAGTTGGTTACACTTGGAGAGGATCATGCCACTGTCATTTGGGACATTCGTTCCAAATCCAAAGCCTCTGGATTTCAAGTTGCAACAGAGCAATTGAGTGTAGACTGGAACCTGTCCGAATCCCACTTGCTTTTGACTGGCGGCAAAGATGGAGTCCTGCAGATTTGGGACATGCGCAAAGTGCACACACCCTTCAAGTCTCTGAAGGGCCATCGTGGAGAAGTGGTGCAGGTCAAATGGTGTCCAAGCGAGGTCACCGATTCAGGTGTTCCAAACCATTTCTTGGCGTCTGCCTGTGCAGGTGGCCAGACCATTTTGTGGAACATGTCAGCTGATGAGCCGAATGAGGATGGCGAAGCTCCAGAGGTTCTTTTCATTCATAGCGGTCATCATGGCGCCGTGAATGATTTCGGGTTGGCCCCTTTGGATGACTTCCTTTTTTGCTCCGTGGCTGAAGACAATCTGCAGCTGTGGCAGCCGGCTGCCGTCATCATGGAAGAGGATGAGTGTTGTGAGAGCGCCGCAAAACGCCAGAGGAATGACTGAACGGACTGAAGCTGAGACTCAGGGGGACGAGTCGAAATGAGTCGAAATGAGTCGAAATGAGTCGAAAGATTGAACAGCTCAGGCCCTGCGGGTCCATATTTGCCTGCGTGGCACTGATTCTGGATGCCGGGAAAACGCTGCAGATGCAGGGATGGGGGGTTGACGGGGGTCTCTGTCTGTGTGAAGACTGAACAGAGTATATGCAGAGTTTGCATGCCTCCAAGCTTTCTGCCTCAATTCTGGAATCAAATCTTCAAGCCAACCCATTTCTTTTAATTTTGCAGACTTGAAAGCCTGGTTTCCAAGCCAAGAGGTTCCATGCCCCCTTTGCAGGCCACAGAGACACGCTTTAAGCTGTCATTTGCTCAGAGATGTTTTCTTTACTAGTTGCCACGTCTATAAAATTCTGTGAGCGATGCAGTTTTCAAGCAAATCTATCCATTCTTGAATAAATCCATGCGTAGGGTTTGAAGGCGTTTTGTCTGTGGCCACTTGAATGACACAATGAGCTGACTTGAGGCTGCAAAGTGCCGACCTTTGCCGACTTTGCATCAACAAGGAGAGTCGCAGTACAGTGTACAGTACAGGTTCTGGTGAACGCTCGTCTCGGTTGCTCACGTGCTTGCCTTCAACACATGTCGCCGCAGTGCCATTTCCAGTTGCACAATGCTGCATTGACTGTTTCGAAATACTGATTCAGAGGTATGCAGGCTGAGAATAGTTTGTTTTTCCGCAGCCAGTGCCCCAGAATCGAAGACAAGCTGCACAATGAGCTTCTCACCGCTAGCTTGAGCATGTTTGAGCCATGCTGGCTGTTCCAGCCTTGTGTTTTTGCCTGGGATTTGGCAGCCAACTACACTTGACAGCACGGCCATCCAATGCCTTCCCGGCATGTGTGACAAAGAGGAGGTTGCGCCTACAAACCCAAGCAAACCTGATTCAACGAAAATTGCAAGAGGGGCCTGTTGTGGAGTCTGTGCCTTTCTGTTCTCCGCAGACTTTATGGGGTGCTTGGACGATGCTGCTGGTTTGCTTGTTTTTGTCTGGACCAGCCAGCGCTGCAAATTGGTCAGGGACGCATATTCCAAAACGTTCTCTGGCGGAAGCAGCAAAAACTTTGGAATCTGGAGCTTTACGTTCCATGCCCATGGCAAAGTATCCGGATCCAATGCTCCGCATGTCTGCTAGTCCAGTTGCAGAATCCATGTTCCATCAGCCTGCATTGAAGCTGTTCACAGAAGCTTTACAAACTACCGCTGCTGCCGAGGGTGCTGTGGGGCTAGCGGCAAGTCAGGTAGGTGTTGATGCCCGCATCATTGTCCTTGACCCTTCAATTTCATCGCGGACGGTGTTTGTGAATCCACAAGTTGTGGAGCGTAGCTCAGAGGACAGCATGCGATGGTGGCGCGAACGCTGCTTGGTTTTGCCGCCTGATGTTTTGGTCACCCTGATGCGGGATGCCAGGATCAAGGTCCATGCCTTCGATCTGCAAGGATCATACACAGTGACATTGGAAGGTGAAGCAGCTCGTGCCTTTCAACACGAACTGGACCATTTGAATGGCGTTTTGATCATAGACCATGCTGTCGATGATGATGACCTCACTTCACAAGCTGCATGTCCGCACTTGAGACTTTATTTGTGGGCACCTGGCATGGCATCATATGGCATCCTTGAAAAAGGGTAGCCACAGACTGCAGTGGATTGGGGACATTGGGGGACAATATTAAGCGATATAAAGAGCCGAGCCTAGTAGCCTGGTCTCTCGCTTGTCAAGGAGCACCAGTTTGGCTTCTAGTAGCTCACTTGGTTTCGATTCAACTTATATAGTTAACCTTTTCACTGCAAATCCAGTCCGCGGGAAGGCGCGGATTCTACAATGCAAATTGAACCATTTGGCAGTCAGTCAGTTGAGACGTTGGTGGGTCTATCGGCTATCGGTTTTTGGTGGACTGCTCTGATCATCTGAGGCTTTTCCTGAGATGAAACAACTGGAGGAGCCTGATCATCCTTGGAGGCAAGAAATAGCTTTTGCACGACAAGTGGGAGCTTTGGATGAAACAAGTGGTGGAGGTTAGATACAATTGTATAGATAGTATAGATGATATGTATAGATACAATACTGTTTTTCTTACAGGAAATGTTCAGCGCAACTTTGCAGTGAAACCCCTGGACTTGCATTGCTCCCACAAGCTCCGAACTTCATGGTTGGAGAGTGCAGTGGAAAGTGACGTGAAGGTGGAAGTTGGTCGCCATTGGTCGCCTTCAATCTTATTTGAAGGCATAAGTCTACAAAGGCATGCTCTTCCTTGGCTTTGCCCATTGATGGAGTGCCGAAGCATCTGAGAAATAGCTTTTCTAGGCTGGCCCAAAGTCTGGCCCGGCCCTTCAAGCTGCGAATAGACAAGGATACAATATATAGTATTTAGATTATTTGGTTGTGTGTCCTTCACACTCAAATGGAGAAAGAGGATGAAAGAGGTACATAGCTCTTTGACTTAGCCACCTGACTGCAACGAGCCTCCAAGATCCGCGGAGCATGTATGAAGGCGAGAAAATGACGAGCCTGCCTTGCTAAGGGCATCCTGGTTTCTCCTCTTTCAATATCTTTCAATTACCCACCACTGCACATGAAACTGAAGCCACACATCATATAGACAATGCAGCTATCGTTTAGGCCAACTTGATCCAATTCCAATGTCTACTTAAGGGAAACATAGGGAATGGACGGAGATTTGGCATGCCGGGAACATAGTGCAATATAGTGCAATATTGACAATATTGACGCACGTGGGAGGAGTCTAAATGGAGCGAGTCATCATCTCCGTTTCACCTGTAAACTGGGCTTGAGGAGAACAGGCCAGCAAAAAGTGCGAGGACAGAACTAGATTAGGGAGATCAGCTTTGTCTCTGTTAGCATAATTGGAAGAAAATTAGAACGCCTGCAAACCAGAATCTTCAGCTCACTGGCCAAGATGTGCTATCTTCTTCATTTTGTTTGTGATTTTCCTGGCCTTGCATGTGAGCAGTTTGACACTGGGATTGTCGTCGTAAATAGGGCAATGGATCCGAGATCACACATGACAGCATCTTGAGCCAGAGCCATTTCTTTTCGACACTTTAAGGCATCGATGTGGCCATTTGCATCAAAAGAACTACAAGCCGACCTGCAGCTATTCAGTTCGATCTAGACACTAGACAGCGACGCAGGACGACGTAGGTATATGGATGGTATATGGATGGTATATGGATGTTATATTTATATGATATATGCATTTAATTAGATAGATATAGATATATATAATTAGCACGGGCCCACCATGGCTTGCAATGTCACGGCACCCCGGGGCCCCACCAGAAGTTGTCTTTGGATTTGCCCCGCCTCGGGCCTTTCTTCACCTGTTTCTGTCAAAGCCCAACTGATTCAACAAATTTTAGCTTGCCACATTTGGCTGCTCCGTTGCACGGAAATATATGGGAGTGCTGCGATGTTCAAGAAGCCAAAAGCTAAGTCCAATTCGCTTCGAGTTGGCCGATTGTGGCCGATTGGGTGAGCAACATTTCGCAAGTGGGACATGGTCAAATAGTTGGTTGCCGAATGTTGCCAATTCCCTCAACTCAAGTTGTATTCAAGGCTCATTCTTTGTTGATACAGGTGTGAATGTGTGAAACTTACATTGATTTGGTTGGCAACCCTGTGAACATTTGCGTGTGATGTGAAGACGAAAAGGATAGATGATAGATGATGGCAAAAGCCCTACTACAGTAATATCTTGAAATTCCCCAAATCATTACCTCCCTAAATCACAATAGACATGTGCTCTGAGGTTGCAGAAATTGGTGCCGAAGGATGTCAAAGAGGCAGGGTCCAGGAGGTCAGGAATTTCATGGAATTTCAGCAAAGCTGGCAACTGCAGTTTGGGACTGAGGCAATCCACAGTGCCCAAGCTGCCATCTCCAGCACCAGCTCGAGTCCAGTTCTCAGTGGACGCGCTCCATTGCCGGTCCAACGGCTTTGCAGCTGGTGGCATGTAGATCATGTAGTATCTTGGTATATCTTGGTACAGGCTCAATTGGAACATATTGGAACCAATTATCATAGAATTTCTATGGATGATGGACTCTGATCAGATGCCTGATCCGTGAGTTCGAATTGCAGAGAGAAGGATCCTATGTACAGTTGTTTCTCCGGCACAAGATCACAAACATCAACCATTTTTTGTATATATCTAAAATCTAAAACATTCTAAAACATTCTAAAACATGTTTTGGTGAAATGTATTGTATACTTGAGGATGTTGAGGGGGTTCGCTGGTCTGATGTGAGCTACACTTAGTTTTCACTTTTGCATTTCCAATGGAGTGTGGCAAAGGTAGAAAAACATCACTCCAGATTTGATGCTCCAGGGCCGGTAGCATGCTGAGGTCATCCGCGTCAAGCTGAGCCGAAAACCAAGCGACTAGTGCCAGGTTTGCGAACTGGAATCGCTAGTCCGCTAGTCTCAGGGTTTTGCAGACAGCTAAGAGCTCTCACTCAAACAGGCAAGGCATGGTTGTCAATGTTGAGATTCACGGGTGGACTCTGCAGCAGTCGCAATGATCCCACAAGACAACTCAGAGTGTCCAAGATGGTCTTAGGACCTCAATGGACCTCATGTTGCCCCGCTTGCTCTCAAGTTCTTCACATCCAGTGGGTTCTGCAGAACTTTTTCCAAATGCCAAATCTCCAGAGGTCTGGACTGCGGTGCGAGGAGGCACAGACTAGCGCTGAGAAATCCTGGTGACCTAGAATTCAAAGAACTTGTGGTGGACATATTGTCACATGAGGAGGAAATGCTTGGAAGTGGCACTAACGTGAAGATGCCAGACCCATCCAGCTCTGTGCTAGCTGCCTTTTCCTTCGGATTTCTATGTTCATTGCTTTCGCTTTTGTTTTCACATTCAAATTTGTTCAAATCTTTCAATCTGCAATGGCTGCAATGATGAATCTATCCGCCGGCAAGCTGCTCAAAGTCTGAAGACTGAAGACAGTCTCCAGGGTAAAGTCCAACCGACTTTTCCGTCCGACTGTCATGGCCGTGTATGCGCGAAACCCGGCCGTAAACCCGGCCGTGAGGTCCATTAGCGCTGTTTCCCCCGACCGCCGGGTGGACCCAGTGCCATGGACCAAGCAGCCAGTGCTTACACCGAGTTACAAGGGACCAGTTGTCCAAGACCCCATGGAGTTTATGAAGCCAAGCCATCCTCACAATCCTCATGCCAGGGCACACAGCCCACCACCTCGAGTTACCTATGCTTTGTGTGCAGATCCACGTCAAGGAGCTTTGTCTCCCATTCCGCAGAGGAACAGCCATGTGCCAACGCCAATGAATGCGCATCATATGCAGAATGTGGAGAAGCCCAATCCTCAGATTCCTCAAGTGCCTTACCAGGTGGCTTTTGATGAGGCCATGACTGCGCGCCCCGGAATGGGCCGACGCTTGGAATGGCATGGTTTGGATGCTGTCTCCCCCATGCACGGTGCTGGCATTGCCAATGAGGCTGGCCCCATGCCCTATGCATCACCCATGCCGAAATACCGAGAACGGCGGGAGAGTGCCAAGCCACAGACGCAAGTCCCAGTGGAAGACACGATCATCCATCCACAAAGTCCACAGATGGTGAAACGTGGCAACTCTGACAGTTCCCTTCCTGAGAAGCCCAGCTCGGATTTGCAGAAGCAGATCGTGGAAGAAGTCAACCGAGTGTTGGAGAATCGCTTAGCTGCAAAGGAAGAGACGGAGGCACTGAAGAAGGAGCTGGACAAGGCTCGGATTTGGGGATGTTTTTATAAAGATTTTTCTGTTTAGCCTGTTTGTGCACTTTGTGCCAAGAGAATGGTGAGATATTCGGAGGACAGTGTGATGTAATTTAATACTATACAATTTCATAATTCGAAATCATATGAAAAAAGTGTATTGGGCTTTTCCGGGGTCCCCCCCAAAAAAGCAAATACGGCTTGCCTCCACAGAGGCCATGAACGATCGAGAGATCGAGGCTCAACAGGCAGGGCAGCAGAGAAATCTGTGACTTCCTTCACGCCGTGTGAATCATATGGAATTGTCTTAAAATGGGGGGAGTACCGGGAGATACTCCATTATAAGTAGTATATACCCCCAAAAATGATAATGATAGCCCCTGTCTCAGTGAAATGGCGATCGTGTAATTTGTGGTAATCACTCACTAGTGATAATGTATGGTCGAAGGAAGTTTAGAAGTCAAACCTCCGACAATATGGACAGATGAAAAAGTAGTGTAGTTAGCGTAGTGTAGTTAGCGTAGTGTACTTAGCATATAGTGTAGTTAGCGTACCGTTGTGTAGTTAGCTTAGTGTAGTTAGCGTAGTGTAGTTTGCGTAGTGTAGTTAGCGTAGTGTAGTTAGCGTAGTGTAGTTAGCGTAGTTTAGCGTAATTAGATTTAATTAGTGTAGTGTAGTGTAATTCGTGTTGTGTAATGTAGCATAGTATATTTGTACTTGTAGTTGTAGTTGTATAGTAGTGTAGTGTAGTGTAGTGTAGTGTAGTGTAGTGTAGTGTAGTGTAGTGTAGTGGTGCTTGCAGTTGAAGTTGCAGTTGAGGTTGCAGTTGTTGTTGTCTATCTACCTATCTATCTGCCTATCTGTAAACTTGAAAACGAAGCTATTCTGCGAGACTGCCTCAGTTTTTGAACTTGACAACATCAAAAACGGAGCAGTTTTGCGAGACTTCCTTAATTTTTGAACTTGACAACGTCAAAAACAAAACAATTCTGCGAGACTTCCTCATTTTTCGAAGTTGACAACATCAAAAACGAAGCAATTCTGCGAGACTTCCTTCAAAAATGGAAAGTTGAGTGCAGAGGTGACGGCCGTACCAATGCGTTTTGTGATCTGTCCAAAAAGTATTGCGCCTGCCTCGAAAAAGTGAAGCCAGGTCATACGAAGTGCTGCACCTGTCACGCAAAATCACCTTCCATCCTTCCCAAAACTGAAGGTCTGATGCTCCAAAATGCAACAACTCTCCGGAAATCAGCGCCCGGACCTCCTAACATCTCTGATGAACATGTCTCTTGTACTGCGCCTGCCACGCGAAATGCATCTTGCCAGATCTTCTGCATATGTCCCACGCCCGCCATCGTTTTAGGAAACGCCACAAAACCCTCACCTTGTGCTCACTTTTGGCAAGTGCATAATCCCGACAACTGAACGTCCAAAAGCGATCCGAACCAGTCAACTTTTTACACTTTTGACTTCGAAATGTGCTTCGCGCCACAACGGCGTGCACTTTTTCGACATCGCAACTTCTAAAAGTGCTCCGAACCCCTGGTGCTTTGTACATTTTGACTTCGAAATGTGCTTCGCGCCACAACGGCGTGCACCTTTTCGACATCACAACTTCCAAAAGTGGTCCGGCGTTGGTGTGTTTTGTGCATTTTGACTTGGAAATGTTCTTCGCGCCACAACGGCGTGCAACTTTTCATCTCTCATCTGACCACATGGCTCCGCAACCGCCGCTTTAGCGAGCCTACTTTTCGACCCTCCGGAGCCACAAATCATTGGAAAAACAGAGTGAATCGCGACTTTTCTACCTTTTCGCGCACCTGCATCTTCTATCTTCTGACTCGTTCTCTTTTCTGATCTTCTTTCTTCTGCTCTGCTCTTCTCTGACCGCCTTGTGCGGCACTAGTTAGAATGATGTATAACGCATGGTAATGTGTTGCTGCAACATGCTGCAACTAGTTTAGGAACTATTCATGGTTATGCGTGAAGTATTCCAGGGTCCTTATTTTTTTGTGTTTTTTTTTGATCCCTTTTGATCCCGTAGCCCCAAAGTCATCTACCTTCACAATGTTTTACACTGTTTTACCATGTAGTAATATGATAGAGAGAGAGATATATATATATTACACAACATGAACCTGGAAGGTGCAGCACTTGACGGAACGTCTCATCGAAATGGAGCAGCGCCTTGAGCGGGAGGCAGATGCTCGCCGCAAGATCCAGGTGGGAGTTCCGTTGTTTAGTCGTTACAACAGTTCTTTAATAACCTGTGGGTAGCAACATTTTGTTCTATGTTGTTTTTAAGCCTCACCCCATGCCGAGTATGGTGGAATCAACAGTGGAATATTTCGAAATGGTTTTATGAACCGCAGGCCAAATTGGACCAGGGCGTGCTGATGGAAAGCGAACTTCACCAGAAGGACCGCAGCTGAATCAGAGAGACTCAGCCTCAGATGTCAAATGCAGCAACCCCTCCCAACAATATTGTGCCTCAGTTTTTTTCCACAAAATGCTGCACAGGACATGAAAATTTCTGAACTTGAGCGCAAATTGAAAGCAAAGTCAGACGAAGCCAGGAATTTAAAGGTGCGACAGGCGCACGCGATGGCAGGTTTGCAAAGCTCAACACTGGCAGTTGGGGAGTTTTCCAAGCATTTACAGAAATTACTAATTTCCATTATTTACAAACGAATTTATTATTAGTTTAATTTACCATCTCGCCCCTTGCATACCAGCGCAAAGTTGCCATCTGTGAAGTCTCCAGCCCATAGCTGCCATAGCTCCTGCAGAGTTACAGGAGCGCATGGAAAAGCAAATGGACGACACCCGTGCGACACGGGAGAAGACACAGCGGGACTGCCAACGTGAGGTCCAGGAGCCTGGGGTCTGACAGTCTGACAGTTCTTGAGACTAAAGCTGATTAAAGCACATTGAAATATCATGACACATATTGAAATATATTGAAGTTTTTCATTTTCTCCTCCGAAGGCTGCAGATTTCGACTAAGGTCCAACTACTGTAAACACACGTTGACAAAAACACGGCTATGCAAAGGCAAAGCTGCCCATGTACTTGCCCCCACCCCCTACCCAAAGAAAAACATGCACAGGAGAGGTTGCAGGAGAAACGTGATGTGGAGGAGAAGCTCTTCACAGCCCAGACCAGGTCAAAAAGTTTGGAACAACGTTGCCAGGACTGTGTTCAGCTGGTGTGGTCAGGCATAGCAGCAAGTGACCATGGACAACGCTGGCAATAACATACCAGCATTGATGGTAACTTATACTTGCATGCAATTACAGTATGCGACAGAATGCAATGCTCAACAGCGCTTTAATTTGTGCACCAGTCCTTTTAAACATTCAATTCTTTTGACAGAACTGAGGGCCAAATAAGGGACAAACAAAGTAACACAGACAGACAGACAGACGGCCATCATGTCCAATTCAATGGCATTTTTCTTAATGGGCACTTGCATTAAGTACCCCCTCCGCTTACAAAATGATCAATGCCATAGGATTAGAAGATGATAAGTGAAATCGGTTGATTATGTAATGTGTTGCAGTTCATTGTGGTCAAGTCCTCTTTGGTATCTTTGGTTGTTTTTGACTGTTCATCTATCCCCACATACCCCCATCACTGTGATTATAGATTATAAGGATTATAAGTATAAGTAATAAATGATGATAAGATGATATAATATGAATCTACGCCACATTATGCCCCATCAATATGGTTATATCAAGTTACATCCCATTCATGTCATCAACTATAACCTTACACGTTCCACAGTATATCACGCCATTCATATCAATGAATATGGTTGATACCGATTATTTCTGATATTATCAGCCACTATATCCCACGTATAATTTTGAATGAATACTATAAAATTAACAGATGCAATATACCCATTTTATGGTTAGAGGCTGTTGTATTTGATTACTCTAATTGAGATGTTCCAGTGATTTCCAGTGATCACCTTGCTGTCCAGGAACTGGAGGAGACCCTGAAGCAAGAGCGGAACAATGAACAGCTGCTGCGCATGGAGAAGGATTTGGAACAGCGAGAGTCTCTGTTGAGTCTTGGCACCCAAAATATCAGCGGTTGGTGTGGACAAATTGATGTCTAACAGCGGTGTCTGATAGACGTCTGTATGTATGTGTGGCTTTCGAGTTTTTTTTTTTTGCGGATGTCAACCAGTCATCTTAATTCATGTTATACTGACTGGATCTGACTGGTTGAGTTTTGTGGCCACCTTTTTTGGGTCGAGTCATACTGAGTGATTCAGTGATGCTGATTCTAAGGAAAGGACGGCAGCAAGAGCTTCAGGCCAGACTCTTGGAGGCGGATCGCAACCGTGAAGAGCTTCAACGCGTCCGCGATGAGATGCAGATGTCACTGAGCTGGTTTTGAGATGTCACCGATGTCACCTGATCTAAGGCAGTCAGTGGATGTCAGGAAACGTCAATTTATGTCAATTTGTTTCTCGAACCATCGCACGATAATTCTTGATAGCTACCTTTACCCAATGCGATCTGAATCAAATGCTTTGATAATTGAGTGAAAGATTGAATCACAACATGGCACGATCTGAGGCAGAAGCAGCAGCTGCAGATTGAGGTGGCCGAGTTTCAACAGCAACAAGATGCCTTGAAAACCCACGCGAAGGCCCAATGACCCAATGGGATGTCCAGCACAAGAGTGTCACAAGTTGCAGACTTCAGGTGCAGCATGATGAAGTATGATGAATCTATATAATAATCTAATTATCTAATGAATCTAATGCATGTTTTTCTTTAGGCAGTTTATTCTCAACAGCCTTCCGTATTTTTGGTGAGAGTTCTGTGCATATCCGCAGAGCACTTCAACACAAAGTTTTTGCTTTTGAACCGAGTTGCCATGCAGTGCAGGAGTGTGACCAGAAGTATCGCAACTGGGAAAGTCAACGGCAGGAAGTTGAACAGCTGCTTGGCATGACAAGCTGGTGACATTTGGTGAGGGTAGAGAACGATAGAGAAGGATCGGAAGAATGTATTCGCAGAAGGATTGTGTACAGTGCGAACTTTGTGTTTATGAATTGACTCTTTACATGTTTTGCTGACATTTGCATTATTTGCATTTCTTCGCAGTAGATTCTTGCACTCCATCGTGATTTTTATTTTCTTGGTTTCCCTGTTTGGTGTGACAGCCATGCTTTCCGTATTGTCTTGGAACATCTTGGAAAATCTTGGAACATCTTGGAACATCTTGGAACGTTTGGAACTAAGGCAAAATGAACGCACAGCACAGGAGCTCAACATCATGGTTCAACAGAGCCAGGAGAAGGTCATGGAAGAGGCTGCGCGGCAGCATGCGGCAGCGGTCAAAGGGATCATGATGGATCATGCCTCACAGCTCAGCTGCAGCTCCCGGTGAAAGCCAAAGACAATTCGTAATATTTCTATGTTATGTCGATATAATTAATAATATGTGTGTATGATTGTGTATGTATATATAATGTATATATTCACACACATACATACATTACATTACATTACATTACATTACATTACATTACATTACATTACATTACATACATACATATTTAGTACAGTATCTCGTTTATTAATATCGCACCTATGATATTGAAATAGATTCAAAACGTCTCCACATCATTCTATGTCTATGATGCGTGGTTTGCTGGCCATGGGTTTCTCGGCTGGGCCGCAGAGGTCAAGAAGCGTGCCAGTCTTGAGAAAGATATGCGTGAGAGTCTTGAGGAAAAAACTCGGCTTCAGATCGAGCTTCAGAAACAGAAGGCGAGGGTTCAAAGGGCTCATTTTTTCAGAGCTTTGGCTAGGAGGAAATCTCATGTGTGGGTGTGTTTGCCGAGAAGTTGAGCGTTGTGGCTGTGGGTATCAGGTTAATTATATACAGCCTTGGTACATCGTGGTACCTGGTCCACTGTAAATCTTGCCGGTTTGCAATCACTTGTGGCGAAGGATGAACTTGCGACCCTGCAAAGCCAGCTTGGCAACTTGGAGGGTTTTGCAACACCTGCAGAAACTTGACTTGCAGGCTACATAGCCTCAGAGTGAAGCAACTTTAGATGCAAAGCGATCATAGTCATTAGTCGTGGTTCGAATATTTCTGTGGATCGGGCTTGCTGTTGAATTCTTCGGTCTTGAGACATTTGTATGTGTCTCCAAAGTCTTCGGGGGCGTTTGCGAACCACTCATATTGGGCCCCGATCACTCTCACAGGGCCTTGCCCCTTCGAACAACTCAATGTGTTTACCAAGGAGATGAAAGAAGAGATGTGCAGCTTCGAAATGGAAATCGGCCAGCAGAACGCTGAGTTGATGCATGGCATCAACTGCTTGAGCCAAGAGTTGAAATGGCTTGCGTCATGCAATGGCGTCTGGCACCCAGCCAATTCATGCCAGCTCACAAATGTTCACGCCCACAAATGGGTCCAATATTGTCAAATGGTATTGTGATGTATTGTGATTGGTGATGATTGGTGGTCCGGTCACCAGTGACTTGTGCTCAGGTCTTGCGTGAGCACATCCCATCAGACTTGGAGCCGAAGGTGAAAGCTGCATTGGAGAACATGTCCTCCTGCGAATGGTCCCTTGCCATAAGCACAATCCACACGCGACGGCATTGAAAACAGTGTCATTTTCAGTGTATATAATATATTCAAATCATATTTAGTCATTAGTCATATTCATTGGTACCCACATTCAAGGATGCCCCTTGGCGAGCAGCCATGGTGAACCCCTCTGCGAAACATTGAGTGCAATGTGCGGCGTTCGGATTGGTAAGGCAACCCCCTTCCGACATGGCCCAATGGTTGCGTGAACGCCTTAATTCGCTTGCACATGCGTCTTCCCTTGGAGGCGCTTGAGATTGTCAGCGGCAGTTTTTTGAATGTGACAATGAACAATTGCTTGCAGCGTGAATTGGACCAACGTCTGAGTATCAAGCAAAAACAATCAACACTAAAGAAATAAACATTGTAGATCTTGTCATGTGATATACTTAATCAATCTTAATCATTTGACGGTACAGGTCCAGCAAACGAGCCCTCTAACCTAGCGGGTACAGATACAGATAGGGTTTGACTCACCATAGCAGTTTAAGTATGTAGATTTAATGTTTTGAAGATATTATATTGTGGGCGTGAGAGATTCCAGATGGGTTGGATGGGCCATGTACTAAAGTCTGCTTTGGACTTCTGGTTTTGAGGGTGACGTTCATCTTTTGCAATCACCCTCATCAAGCGAGCCAGAAAGACACAGCGACCAATTCGTGCATGAATGTACAGGGGTGAGACCCTGCAATCGCCCAAAAAGAATGGAGGGATTGAGTTCGGGCAGAATTTCCGGCTTTGGACCTGGTTTTCAGAGAAGGATGATGACAAGTGTATATACGTTACGTGCGAATTGTTTGATCGAAACTGCATTTGGAGATGGTTGAACAATTCACTGTCCTTTCGATCAAATTGAAGAGCATGGTTTGCTTGCGTGTCTTGTTGTATCAGATGCTTGTACCATTTTCCCTGAACGTAGTGGCCTTGCTTTTCGTGTTGTTGTTTCTCTGATCCAATTTCAATATTGGTAATATTGGCATAGGGGATCTGCAGAATATATAGAATGTATATGTTTTTGATGAAGAAATCTCACGGGACCCAATGCTGCTCTTGTAGGCAGACGACATCTTTCGAGATGGCTATGGAGGTGAGTCCGGTGCTTGGTTCGTAGATTCATAGGCCAAATCTCTCGTGCGGCGCTAAGGGAGGCACCAAAGTAGCTGAAGTAACTGAAGTAGCTGAGGCCAGTCTCACAGGACATTTTTGAGATCGGAGATGAGGATGTGCTTGTCAGTGACTTTGGATGACTTTGGTATGACTGTGTCATACTGCATCCCAGTTTGGACGCTGCATGCTGACTTGCTCTCGTGGTTCAATTTAGACTTGAGGAACAGATGAACATTGCCGAATTAGTTGCTATTGATGATGCGAATGAGGTCCCACTCTTCGAGCCACTAGCAGAGGAGATTGCAAGTTCTATGCCAGGGATGGATATTTAGTGGTTGAAGAACTGGTCTTTCTGTCGTAGCTGCTTAGTAGCTGTTGATTTGGAGCTTGCATGTCAGTCACCATTATACAAGGGGGGTTGAGTAATGTGCAATGCGCTGTGAAAATGCAACATGTCCACAAGATACCTGTCACGCTGTGCTTTAAACATTTTGACATTTGGCTTGCTCGCAGTGTTCATGGCTCACACTTGGTAGTGTAGATCACCTTCTCCATGAAAAATTGATGGGTCCGGGCACGGTAGTGAAGTCCTACGGGACCACTCAGCTACCCAAGCCCGGAAACAAGCTTTGGTCAACATCAGATTATGAGGTCGCCCTCAGCCTCAGCCTTATTGTTTTCACCCTGACTGCCAGCAGCTACTACTACTATGCTTTGCTGCCAGCCTGGGAGGCGGACGCCCCATTGGAGTGGACGAAGAGATCAACACTGGTTGTGAACTGGGTCACCACACTCTGTGAAGCTTTGGGTTTGTTGTTGGCTGGGCCCATGGCAGACTACATTGAGCCAGTTCCCATCATTGCCTTGGAAGGCACTGTAACATTCCTTGGGGTCTTCGTGGCTTGCGCCCTGCAGACACCCCACATGTTGATTCTTTCTCTTCTGTTCATCAGCTTCCTGAAGGGCGTTCTTTGGCCTTCCCTTGGGTCCATCATCTACCACTCAATCGAATTGGAGAAACAGGATGTGGTGTTCTTTTGCTGTGCCCTGGCCTCCAGACTGTCAGAAGCAGTGGCAGATTTGGCCTTGGGACAGCTGCTCTTCTGGGGCTTTTCCTGGCGCAGTTCATTGGTCGCCTTTGGCTGTAGCTTCGGTGCCCTCTTTGTGATGGGAATCCTATCACTTCAGCGCTGCATGGCCATGGGAGTCCATGTGCAATACGAAGAACCCCCCGATTCCCCCACCTGGAGCGCCAGTTACAGTGCCAAGTGGTGCCGATTGTCCAGCGACCTTTCTGGTTGGTTGGCTTTCGCAGTACTTCTGGGCACCAGTGGCATTTGGGCACTTGCGGGCTATCTTGCTGTCATGCTGCAGGAGAAGTTTGAGCTGACCCCTGGAGCATCTGCCACTGCTGCATCCAGTCTCCTTGGCGGCACCTTCTTTGGCTTATTCCTTGCTGGGATGGTTACCTATATGAAAGGCCGTGGTGTTGGACGAGTCTTGCAGTTGGTGCAGGCGAATGTGGGGCTTTTAGCACTCGTTTGCATGGTCATGATGCCCAGTCTCCCACTGTGGAAGTGGGTTGTTTGCCTGCTACTGGCGGGAGCCGGTGCTGGGCCATTAATGTATCTACCTTACACCGTCTATTGCTCTTCAGTTCCGCGCTACCAAAGAGCTTTCTCCATGGGAGTCTTAGACAGCCTTTCCCAGCTCTTCGGCTGTTTGGTGCAGATGTTCTTTGGAAACCTACGAATCGTGATCCCAAAGCAGGCAGGGCAAGTGATGTATGATGGCGCAACCTTGGGCTTTGCTGTGACTGCAGCTGCCACAATGTTCCTTTATCGAAGGCTTGGAGAAGAGAGCACCCATTTGTATGATCATTTCTGACGATTTCTGAGCCGGGAAAATTCAATGCATCAGCCGGAGGTGCGAGCGGATAAAAGAACGGAAAGAAACAGTCAATGCCTTGAAACTCGACGTAGCAGCAGTAGCATCAGTAGCCTGCAGCTGTGCTTTTGCGCTGGTCAACCAACAAACAATCATTGTCAATAATCTAAACTTGTAAGCAATGCTGATGTCAAGCTGCCAAAGCAGCCACCGCTTTTGGTGCATTGCCGGCCCCTTTGCATGGCCCAGGCACAACATTTACCACACTGGTTATGGGTGCCTTTCAAATAAAGATGGTAAACCTGTGGCGCAATCAAGCGCAATTATGCCAAAAGAGTTCCGAAGTGTCAGTTTGCCCTGATCATGCTGGGAGAAATCTGCACCCGACCTTCTTTTCCTTGTTTTCTATCTTGGATTCATCAGAGATCATCAGATCATATCAGATCTACTTCAAGCCATGAATCCGGCCACAACTTCTTTGCAGCAATTGCAGGGCTCTCAGCCTCGACCACAGGACACCAAGGTAGTTGAATGTAGCAGACCTTGGCCAGATTTGTATCTAATTGTATCTAATTGTATCTATATATACATCTATATCTATATCTATATATAATGTTATATATAGATGTACACATATTTATACTCGTAGGACATATCTATGACATGCTTCGGGATAATAGCCAGGTCAAAGCACGAGGCCATTGGAATGCTTCGTGCTGACATTCGATGTTCAAGGAACGGGCACCAGCGGCGGCTCACTCCCTTGACTTGACAGATCTGCTATGAATTTTGTTAACTGAGGCCTATGTCGCACATGCGCACACACACGGCGGATGCATGATGGCTGCGCTTTTACATACAGATGCATCATAACCACACACATATATGCATACATATAATCGAAGGAAGTTTAGAAGTCAAACTTCCGACAATATGGACAGATGAAAAGCAGAGCAGGGAAGAGGCAGAGAGAAGAGAAAGATTAGAAGAAAGAAGAGTAGAAGAGAAAGAGTAA
>Ga0126342_10004842_pt1 | contig 23197 bp, 12 predicted proteins | sample Cyp1metagenome_FD_92528 | JGI IMG/M metagenome (GOLD analysis project Ga0126342, IMG submission 92528) | Coral microbial communities from Lord Howe Island, Old Settlement Bay, Australia - Cyphastrea 1 metagenome | ecosystem: Host-associated > Invertebrates > Cnidaria > Coral ...
GGTGTGTCTGCGGCTGTCTGGCCAAGTGCCATGGGACCATCTATTGAGCAAGCATGTGTTCCTCAGACCCATTACAGCTTGGTTGACAATGGCCTTGCAAGAACTTCATGAATATGCTCACACGATTCAGAGTGGCAATGGGGAGGAACGAGTCATTTTAGTATCTGCTGAGTTTTGTCGTTTGACTCGGGCACCGCCATTTAGTGCTTTGACGCCTTCGGTTTTGACCTTGTGCCGCAACATCTGGCGTGGTTTCTTTGAGACAATGGAAGTTTGATTTTTCAAACAACGTGGTCCAAATGAAAGAGTTTTTATATTAACCACGCGTGCACCATCATCATTATCATCATCATCATTATCATGATCATCATGATTATCAACATGATCATCAACATGATCATCAACATGATCATGAACATCATCATCATCATCATCATCATCCATTGCTTCGTTGGTAACCCAGGTCTCTTGAATCACAATTTTGTGGATGGTGATGCACTGTTTACGGAATCTGAGATGACATTTGTCTTGCGGGGACGCAGTGAAACGCAAACCATGGAGAGCTAGCAAAATTGCTGGCACGCAGAAAGCAGATTCTTCTTGGAAAAGCATCAAGAAATGGATTCCAGACACCTTGGAATCTACTGGTCGCTTGTGCAGACAAGTCAGCCCACAATTGCTGCAGTACATCCGAAGTTGGCAGTGGCGCTGTCAAGAAAAGAACGACTGTGTCTCACACCTGTCCAAAGCTTTGAAAGCAATGTATGCACGATGAGGTTTAAAAAAAATTACTTCGGAGACCCCTCTTGGAAGATGCATTTGTAAAACATTCACGAAATGCAGGTTTTAAAGGCGTTGTGCGTTCAAAAACGCACGATGCCCTCGAGGGGACCTTCCCTTGTTTTTCATATGAACGGAGGAAGTGATTTTTTGTGGATTCATGTGGTTAAAAGCATGTCATGTTTACCAACCATGACTGGGAATGGTGAACATACCACCTATAAAAATGGTGATTATATGGTGATGACTGGGGGATGGTTTATTATTGTTTTAACCACATTAAATAACTACAATGTGAGGCCCCCCAGTTATAAATTGGTTTATAAGCCCCAGTAACTATAGTTATAAATACCATAAACCATAGTTATTGGAGTTATTTGCACCAACTTTGGTGTCTCCATCGCACTCCGCCAAAATTCAGGCCACAGCGCCGCTCCCGGTCACGGCGGCGCAGCCGATCGCGCCGCAGTCGGTCTCCCCGTGGTGCGGGGACTTGGGACTCAGGGGGGAAAGGTTGAAGATTTAGCAGTTCAAGCCCTACTTGGTGGCTCATATAACCCCAGTTATTTCAGTGGATTAACCCTACTTATCCCATTTATAACTGGGATTATAACCCACTTACGATTCGTGGGATGAGCCACCAAGTAGAAACCAACTACAAGGTGGTGCCTCTAAGATCGCTAAGTTGGTGAACATAACTCCATTTTTTCTATGGTTTACGGGTGATATATCTATAGTTAATGGGCGAAAAAAGGGGCACCACCCTGTATAAAGGATTATTTCATATTATTTAGATATATTTCAATGGGATTTTAATCGGATTACACATCCATAGATGGACTGAAGATTCCGCTAGTTAGAAGTGTTGGGATTTACCTCTAAAAAGGTGATGTAATGGGATTTAACCAACACACATGGTGTTTAATATGGTAATGGTGGGATTATACATTCCATAAATTTCCATAAGTGGGGTTACAAATGACAAAAATAGTTGCTAGAGGGACATAACTGAGGGAATATCCTGGGATATTTTAGCAAAATATCTGGTTTTTACTAACGGCTAACGAATCATCCCCAAATGGCTGCAAGTTTCAGCTATGTTCAGGTGAGTTAAAAAAAATCTAATTCAGCCAGAATCATGAGATATTTCACAAATATATGAGACAATGACGGCACGTCGTGGCCAGTTTTCAGTCCAGCAGGTTTTTTTTTGTATACCCAGCGTGGCGTTTTTTGGTCAAAAATCCAGTAGCAGGGATTTGTACTCAACCTTGGATGGGTAGTCTGATCGTTTATGTTTTTTCTATACATGGAAAATGACAATCACATAACCAACAAAACATTTTTTTGCGGACTACCCTCTGGTAATTTAACATAGCTATGGAAAATCACCATTTTATAGCTGGGAAAATCCACTATTTCTATGGTCATTTTCAATAGCAAACTGTTAGTCATTACCAGAGGGTAGCCAATATGTTTGGATTTTCGATGATTTTCGTGGCATGGGGGCATGGGATGACCTAATACCACGAAACGTCAGTCAAAACAGCTCTTGACCGAGCGGCTCACATGGGAAAATTTTCCTGGGATGTTCCCTTCGAAATGCTGCGAAGGGATGCCGGAAGTCGTTAGCTAAGTTGGTTTCTGGCTAGAATTTCTATAGGGATTATGGTAAATAGATCACTAGGGAGCAAAATCCATGCCACAGCGTGCCATGGTAAAATATATTAGACTTTGGGAATGACATGCACATGCAGCATTGATTTATTTCAGGAGTGTTTTTATCTGTCTATTTTGTTGATGAGGGTTCCTTCCATATACCAATCATACCACCCATTTGGGAATGGTTAATACCACCTATTTATGGTGATTATATGGTGATGACTGGGGGATGGTTTATTGTTGTTTAAACCCTATCTGGTTATCTGGTTGGTGGTTTGGAACATGATTTTTTCATTTTCCCCAATAGTTGGGATGATGATCCAATCTGACTTTCACTCATATTCCTATTTTTCAGGGGGGTGGCGGCTTGAAATCACCAATTCGCCAGTCATTGACATTGGTTTCTTTGAATTTTCCCAGCTATAAACCTCCATGGCTAAAGGGGCATTTCCCAACGGTATCCTATGATTATCCCGCGAAGCCCCTACTAAAGCATAACGAAGTTACCACTCAAGCCCCATAGTCATGATGTTTTTTGTAGCTATAAGCCCATAGTTAAAGCCCATAGTTATTTACTAGTATATTATAATTGATAAAAAGTATTGCCACAGCATTTTGTCCGGCCTTGATTAGTCCCTAGTGGATTTATGAAAATACTAACTTGACATAAGAAAATCCATACTTGAGCAGTGTTCAAAACCCCTGTTGATTATTGTCCAAGCGCAGGGATTTCGTTCTCAACCAGGATGAAATGGAATGATCGAGGGATTCTGAAGACTGCTATAGTGTGGTATAGTTATCTATACATAGTTATTATAGTTATTTTACTTATTAATACATTATTACTTCCCGTAGTTATTTTAGTATATTATATAGTTATAAGTTATAAGCGCATAATTTTCTTAAAAGTATAGTATGTTATAGTTATTATAGTATATTGTATATAGTTATCTACTCTATATCATAGTCATTGATAGTATGAAACCAATCTAACAGTGGGGCACCATTTTTTCCCCCCAATCCCAGGCAGACGGCGGAGTCCCACGGTGCGCGGCTGTTTTCTTGGGCCACAAAAAAAGGGTCTCCACATATAGAAGGGGTCAATCACGGTGGGAAAATAGGGGGTAATCACACATCATATGAACCAGAAAAAACTTGGAGGTAGCCTATTTTCAGAGAAATGATGGTAGAAATTGATGACATGATATGAGTTTGTCGTTTTCAGCGGTAAGGGTGGAGATTTTTGCGGTTTTGATCAACTTTTTTTTAAAGCAATGAACAAAGGTGGACAGTCAATGAAACATTGTTGACAAGATTTGAACAACAAAAGATGGTGGACAACTTATGTCATGAGAATCCATGATGGAAGCGACCATAAATACTTTCTGGTTATGACTAACATAGCCATGGTATAGATGGCCCATAGAAATAATCCCATAGAAATAGATGGTTCACCTATTAAAAATGGGTGGATTTTCCATGGCAAATTGTTAGTCATAACCAGATGGTAAGATCTACAGCCGTGGCTGAACTCTGAAGCGACTGGAATCGAACAGCAATCCGGACAACATGAGAAAATCGAGCCTGAGGTCACATAGCAATTTTTGGCAATACATTGTAATACATTGTCATAGATTCCAGAGAAACCGCTTTTAGTGATACCCATTCAAGACATCCAAAGGTGAGGAACCGTTTACGGGGTGAATACTTTAACCGAGCAAAACAGTGCCCTTAGTTGCCATCTGAATGGGGGAGGGTGAACATTCAATAGCCATTTGTGGTTCATCATGGTCCGAGAGTGCATTGACGGCCTTTGGGCATCCCAAAAAACTCTCTGGAAAAGCACTCTGTGGTGGTTTCCTAAAATAGGGCTAGCCCCAAATCATCCATCTATAGACTGGGATTTTCCATTAAAAAAAGCCATCCAGCTATTGGGGTAGCTCCATGGATTGGAAACCTGCATGTTGTAGTCGAATCTTGTCTATACATCCTCTAGTTGATGCTCTGTTTTTTTAACACGGCTATGGACTAATGGGTCAAACAAACGTTCCCAGACAGGTTGGATGATGAAAAGATAGCCTATGCGGCTTGACATTCTTTGGTTGGCTAGATTTGATGTTTCTATCCATGCAACAAAAAATCTTGTCCATCTGGGTATGGAGTAAATTAGGATAATTACTCAACGCTGCAACATTTTGATATTAAAACTTGACTCATACTGGTAGGGTCATGGCCTTATCTCTTTCGGTATATCCCTTTATATCCCGCTATAATAGATTGCATTATAGCACACACTAGTAGAGAAGATGAATGAACATGATGATAACCAGCAAATTTAGGTGTAATATTGTCAGACTGACCCATATCCCATCAGACCTACCGATTTCCCATCAGACTTCATCATACCGTCTTGTATCCCCAATATTTATTTAAATATGTATATATATATATATCTGGGTAAATTATAACGACCTCACTGTTCTCCCTCACTGGAATCATAGTTAATAAGGGAAATCATCCCCAAATGGGCCGCAAGATTCAGGTTAGTGAAATATTACAATTTACCCAGGTACATAAACTATGGATCCAAGTACCTTCTTAGGAAGTGTTTGGGGTATAATTTACTATAACTTGGAGGCTTTTTTGTACCTTTTCACATAGTGTTTGGATCCATAGGGATATATATATACACATACTATACGTATCACATGCTGAATAGCTGACAGATGTTTTCATGCCAAACTGCAATGGTTTCTGCCATGGGGCCATGGCCACGCTTTCTGTGCTGTACCATGAGCAATTGGCGTTGCATACTATCGATGCTTGGTGCTTGTGCTTGGAGTTTTTTTTGGGATCCACGTTTTACACTGGTTTAGAGGTTTATTAAACTGGATGTTGGTGCTTCGTATACTTGTGAAACTGGATGGCTGGGCTTCATAAACTAGTTATTTGCTGAATTTATGTGGGATTTATGCCACAACGACAAGTACTGTGGTTGAATGGACAAAAATTGAGGATACACATAACAAGCATGACCGACAGGGTGTCTTTTTCCTTGAGAGATTTTGCTTGCAAAGTTGACATGACATGGTGGAATGTATGTAGAAATGATAATCCTAGCTACAGATATGTGTACGTATGTCTCATATGTACAATAATACATATTATATATATATGTATATATATACATAATTCATACATATATGTACATAATGATATTGTCTTGTCAATGACGATCGCAAAAAGGTGAACTCGCTGTCTCAATCACGGGGCCTTGGCATGGCTAGCTACAGCTCAGGATTACTTGCCAGCAAAGAATCTGGCAAAGTTGGCGACCACTACAAAGTCTTGGTGGCAGATGTTGACCGAAGGTGGGGACCGGAGGGCTACTCCGCTGACACTTTGATAGCGAAACTTTGGAAGATTTTGAAACAGAGAATGATATATCTATGTGGATGTACTTTTCAGATTTGTTTGAGATACAGTTATGGTGTTTGTTTGTTGTACAGTGCAGTTTTTACCTTTCAGCTTACCTTGTTCTTGTTGCCGATTGGGGGCTCTGTTTCTGCCTTTTTTTGAATGATGTGGCTCAATATAATTATACATATATATATGGTGGTCTAACATGGTCAGGCCTTTCTTTGGTGTATCTGAAAATCAGCTACCCTAAGTCCACTGGTTTTCATGATGATGTTGCCAATTGAAAAGGCAATAAATCAAATGATATACTTCGAAGTGTTGTTCTAGTTCTAAGTGGAAATATATATATATATATGTATAACCATAGTTTTAGGGTTTATATCCCAACTTCTGGGGTGTACATTTTATAACCATGATTTTATGATATAACTCGATAAAACCAATCAAATAGTTTTAGGGTCTCGATATCTCAAGAAACATGGGGGCCCCGAGGCAGTGTCCTTGCAGGGCGCGCCACGCGTGGCCGTTTGGACCTGCAAAGGCAGGGATGTTTTTGGTCGACTGTCCCAAGAATGGAGATTACCCTCTGGTAAACATACAAAAAGATATTGAAAATTGCCATTTATAATGGATTTACCCATGAAAAATGGTGGATCTTTCCAGTTCGCTATTCGTATGTTTACCAGAGGGTATCATGTGATTTCAAGAGATTTTACACCTGATTTTTCATGTTTTTTTAAATATATAGGATTGATCCTCTGGTAACATGACGATCATGACGACCCTGCCAGTTGGTAAATAGGGTTGGAAGATTTGTTTCTAAATGATTTCAATGGGATTTCATGCACGCAACTAGTGGCTTAAGGCTTGGATGGGGATTTACCATCCTATAAATGTTATAAATGGGAATGTTGCGAGAGAAATATGGCGATGTTCCAGCGATTTTGCCATGGAAGTTAAAGACTCTGGTAAACATACAAAAAACTATGGAAAGATCCACCATTTTCAATGGGTAAATCCACTATAAATCACCATGTTCAATAGCAAATTGTTAGTCATTAGCAGAGGGTATTGACTACCAAAACTGGGCTACAACTTGGTGATCATAGCGAGATGTAGCAAGAATTTGTGTTTGCCAAGCCTCGCTGAGTGGATCCTGTGAACATAGATGTGGAAAACATAGCATTCGTATACTGGTTTAGGTGGTTTGGAACATTAATTTTATGACTTTCCATTCAGTTGGGAATGTCATAATCCCAACTGACTAATATTTTTCAGAGGGGTGGCTCAACCACCAACCAGATAATGTTCCTCTTCAAACCACGGTTTTTCCACATCTTTTTCGAGCAGTTGACCTTAGGGTATCAATGTGTTACTGAAGTGGTACGGGGGGTGGGAACTGTATGGAAGAAGCGGGTAGACCCAATGGCATAGTCACCGTTCCAGCAACCAACCATCAAAGGGAGTGAGAATGAAAACAAATCGTGAAAAAACGGCTTATACCCAACTTTCTAAAGCAAACTTAGGGAATATGCCATACGGTTTCCCACATTAAATGGTTCGATGTAAGATATGAAACAGATCGCTATACGGTATAACCATCTACTGACCATGCATTTCCAGGATGATCCAGTTTTCTTGAGAATAGATTAATGCTATGGTTACCTTCTACATGCAGATCCATGTAGCATGTGGGCGCTCATTTTCCAGAAATTGTCACGGGTGAGTCATAGTGATCATTGTATCTCCAAGGTAACGAAAGGAATTGGGGACTCTTGGCTTGCTACACCCTATGGCCACTTCATTAATGGGCCGGGGAAAACTTGAACTGAGATATAGGCCTGGATTTGTGTATTTTAACGAACACAGGTCATGTCATCCTTGGACTGGTTCTCACAACCCTTTCATCTAAGAATCTGAGAATGTAAAACCACCAGCACGCACTATAATGAATTCGGATATTGGAAGCATGTACTTTTATTTACTCCAAATGTATCCAAATGTTGCGAATGTATATGAAACATATGGGAAAGACACATGTAATATACTATCGATGGATGGTACTTCGGGGTTCAGTTCAGTTGTTGTAAATCTGTATGTGACCATGGCGAAAAAGTAACACCCTTAGTTGGAATTTCACCCCTTTAACCATGGCGAATCGTGTGTAGTTTGTCAATCAGAATGGGATACCCCGAGTATGGGATACCCTGATTCTGTATGACATCGATCAACATTTATTCCAGAAATTGTTAAGTCAGGTAGGTAAGTATGCCTGGATGTGCTGAAGGTTATTTTGTATTTTCTCAATGAGAAATCCACTACGACTCGGGAATCTATAGGCAATTTGTTTTAGTTTTTAGGCTTCCTTAAGCAAATCCAACCAGCACCATGGAGCGTCTGGCATAGAAAATCACCACGAAACCCGAGATTTTGATGCTCTGTTCAGGGCTACACATTTCTTGCTGCGCTTGTGGCGTGCGGAAAGCGCTTTGGTCTACGAGGCCGGCTGGGAACGCCGCATTGCGGTTGAGGAAGTTTTGAGCTGTGTTGAGCGAAAGCTAGGTAGCTAAAGTTGGATGTTGGAATGAAATGTGAAATGACCACACATGACCAACCCAACCTGTTTGATTTGTGGGTCTTTTTTAGACTTATGTCTCACATAGCTATGCCCGTTTGTATTTTAGCAGCAAAAGCAAGGATATTGCAACAGAAAGTAAATTGGCGGCATGGCAAGAAGAAACAAGCATATCATACAAGGTGGGGCCGGCCCCGTAGTTATAAGTTAATTGGTTTATAAACCCCATTAACTTTGTTTAGTTGTATCTACTATATACTTCTATATACCATACCAACATATACCAACTATAGTTTATAACTAGCAGGTTATAGTAGCTAACTTAGTTTATATAACTACATACTCCTATAAAGGTCCTATATACCATATACTTCTATAATATATAGGTATTTTAGTTTATATGAATTATCTTCACCAACTTACCAATCCGGGGGCTGATCACAGTGATAATCCCGGTCATCCCGGTCCATATTAAGGGACCATTCAGGGGACCATTAAGGTTGGGGACCCTTGGTGGCGAAGTAGCCACTTGGTGGCGAACTACCCACGAATCGTTTAAGTGGGTTAGTTCACCCCAGTTTTTTGAGTGGATTAACCCGCTCCTTATTCCATGCAAATAACTGGGGTGAACTAACCCACTTACGATTCGTGGGATGAGCCACCAAGCACGAATCCTAAGTGGGTTATAACTATAACCCTGTTTTTTTTGAGTGGGATATGTAGGGTTAACCCACTGAAAGAACTAGGATGAACAAACCTAGTAGGATGAGCCACCAAGTACTGTATGTTTGTCGATTTAGCCTCTGCTTGTTTTAACAGTTTTAGATCATCTGTCGAGTCAAGCGAGGCCACAGAGTCGAAGGTCAGCTTCGATGTGGACACCGCGCATTTCCCCCATTTTCTATTTATTGAATTGAAAATTATAGGAATTGCCATACATTGCCAATATTCCCCCCATTAAATGTGATATGCTCAACATGTTCCTGTAGAATCACCGTGGGGTTTTCTAGTGTTTTACTCGTACCCCAGAGTTCCAAGTTCCACCAGGAGTTTGCTCCCGGCTGGCACCAGCAGTGGCTGGTGAGATACGAAGATCAGCAGCTACGACCTGTGACTTCAGATGATCAAGGCCCATAGCGGGTTGCTTGGAACTTCCCCAAATACCAAGAATGTGAGGCCCCCAAGATAGCTAAGTTGGTGCAAATAACTCCAATAACCATGGGTTATGGTATTTATAGCAGCTATAGTTACTGGGGCTTAAAAACCAACTTGTAACTGGGGGACCCCACATTGAAATGGATCAACAGCCATTTCAGGAACCGATTAGTTGGAGGTATCTAGCATATATAAGGCCTATTTTTCAGGCCTATGTAAGGGGTGGCACCCCCTATTTTGTGAAACATCCACATGAAATGAGAAAATTGAAGGTTTAATGGGAAACCATTTGGAACATATGGGAAAATCCTTGAACTAAATGATGGAACATCTGCTATAAATGGACATTTAGAACCGGGCAACTCATCGATTTTGGGGAGTTGTTAGTTCATGTGGGAGAGTATAATAACCCGGCACCTATTCGTTTAGTATGCCATGATCCCCCATTAGCTATATATAGTTCTCACTCGAGAAAACGATAAGAGGAAAAAAAAACGACAACGATGCTCATACATATACATTATATATTGTTTATGGGACATGTTCGAAGCAGCAAACTTTGCAGATGCAAGTTTTTCCCTGCAAAACAGATGTGAAGCTGGTGGTTGTAAGGTGATATCCCACAAAGAAAACACAATATGAATTGTTTCATGAGGGTGTGAAGCCAGCACTTGCAAAAACGATAAGAGGAAACAAAAAACGATAACGCGTGGAAACACCATTTGATTGATATCGGGGTTTTTAGACAGCCCCATGTATGATTCGTTTAACCGTTTAACCATGTATGCAGACAGGTAGTAATTTGTTGTTCATCTCTGTTTCCAATAGCGATGGATACCTGTGGCTGCCGCATGAACCTTGTGTTCAGAGATTAGAGCCTTTTCCTGGGTGCATCGGTAGATGTTTACATCATGTTTCCTCATGTTCCCTCATCATTTTCCATTTCACACATTGTTATAACTGGTGGTATACCATATACCCAAAATTCAGGTACCCCCAAACATCAGATTTCTGATGTATATTTCATCATACTCCCAATATATCCTCATGATATCCCATGTTAATTTAATGGCTACTCTGCAGTCATTTTTCATTCTTTCCTTACAAAATCACACATTTTCTGACATGCGGCAATCTTGGATGGTTCTCTCAGAAATTGAGCCAGTGATTTCCTGGAATAACAAAAAGGACGATTTTCCAGGAACAGTCACAAGTTCAAAAAAAATTGCCATGTTGCCATGGTGGTGCCGGGTCAGCGGCAATTCGCGATCGAATCACCTCGGCAAAGATGGTCCCAATGAATCCCAGCAGGTTTCTCAGCATGGGACCATCGCAGTTTTCCAGCACGGGACTGGAAAACTTGGATCATTCCACTGGCAAAGTGCTTAACAAAAAAAAGACAACCATAGGTACAGTCCTTTTGGGGAGGGGCCACTTGGGGGATTTAAAAATTTACTCATCAGGTTTTTGTTTAAACAGTTTTGAAGTGAGATCTGATCTTCCAAAAAAGGTTTAAGTTGCTTTTTAAACTCCAGTACAGATTTATCCTCCATAATGCCAAAGGTGAACTAAGCCCTATGGATCCAAACACTGTCTGAGAAGGTACTTAACCCTCCAAATTATAGCAAATTATACCCCAGTCCCACTTCCTGAGAAGGTACAACTGGATCCATAGGGAAGTAATACCCCAACTTAGTTCGGTCCATCCCCAACACCCCAGCCTGTCCGCAGATGTCTTCTCAGCCCACGGCCGCCTATGGCTCCGTGGCACGAAGGCGCGTCTCGTGCGGCAGCTGAGCGAAAGGCCCAGTGGGCTGCAAGTTCGCTTGGCCGTGACAGAGCTGCAGGATGGATCCAGTGTCATGTGGGACACCAAACGAAACCATGGTGGATGTAGGGAATAAAACAACATAATGTTGACCTCTGATTTATCAACTGGCCCCCCCCTCCCCCCTCTTTTCCCTAAATAAAGTTAAAGGCCACCATTAAACTTGTTTGTATGTAAAGGTTTTCAATTACCACAATTTAAAACGATAATATAAAATGCAATTTCAAAAAAAAGGAATCCAACAATTGTTTTAGTAATTATTGATTTAGTATTCATTTCATGGATTTAGTATTGATTTAGTATTCATGTCATGGATTTAGTATTGATTTAGTATTCATGTCATGGATTTTGTATTGAGCTAGTATTGATTTAGTATTCATGTCATGGATTTAGTATTGATTTAGTATTCATGTCATGGATTTAGTATTGAGTTAGTATTGATTTAGTGTTCATTTCTTGATCAGCGGGAGGGGGAAACTCAGTAGCTTTATTCAGGGTCAAACTCTAATTAGTGCTAAGGCACCTCATGGGGGGTACCCTTGACGAGTTGATTTGGGATTGATTTTGGATAATTTTGAATAAAGGTTTTGAATAGAAATAGGATCCATTATTTTTGAAAATTTGAAGTTACCAAGGTAAGATCTAATGAGCTGGCAGTATGAAATAGTACATGAAAGTCACCTCAAATAAAGCATGGACATTTTTTTTCAGCCCCATCTGGGCAAACCTGGGTTTAGGGCCAAAAAACATTAGCTTTATTTAGGGGTCATTTATTATTTAGTTTGGGAGTTTGGTTAGCTTTATGCAGGGTCCATTTATAAATCGTAGGTCAACATTAATCGGGGCCAAAGCATGGGATATTTAATATTAACGGCGGATGGGATTATGCCAAAGAATTGATGACAGATAGAATGCCAGAATATAATGCCAGAAAACATGTCTAGTAACATTTCAAGGCTGGGATCACTCGAAGTAAGGCGATTTTCATTTTTTTGGTGATCCTTAAGCAAATTCAAGTATGCCAAACATGGGGATAACAGGGAACAAAGAAAAAGGGACATCTATATATATTTTTGGATGAATGTGATCATGACCTCACATGGTGGTCATTGGACTGATGGTGAATGTAAGGGGAATCGCCCACAAATGCAAGTTCAGCTATTTTCGGGTGAGTGAATTATTGTAATTCGGCCAGTCTAATATCATTGGGGGGTTAAACGGCGCAGACTAGAAAAAGGGAATCTGGTTGGTGGTTTGGAACATGTTTTATTTTCCCCAATAGTTGGGATGATGATCCAATCTGACTAATATTTTTCAGGGGGGTTGAAGCCACCAACCAGTAATCAACAAACATGTTTTTTAATCAGGAAAGTGGATCAATCCTTCGATGGCTCAACAAGTTACAGAAATCCAATAGCTCTGGGTAGGCAGGATGAGCCGAGTCGGAATCCGACTCTGTTTTCATGGCATCAACTTGAGGGCTTAGGGGTATAGGCACGGTATAGGTATAGGCACATGGCACTTTGCAAGCATCATTTGGGATGTGCCAAATCCTATTTACCATATGACTGAGGGACTCATCATCCGTAAACCCATGGTATTTTAGGGTACCCAGGGTACCTAGGGTATTAGGTTTTGACCTATTTGGGAAGAAACAGTTTTCTCAATCTCAACGGCTAAACTCTTCGTAGGTAAGATGTGGTAAAACATGCGAATGGGCTGAGGCAGTACGATCTTAAAGAACCTGCAATCGGTAACTCCCGCAATAATGTTAACTCATCTGAAAGTGGGACGATTCCCCCTAAACTCAAGAATCTACCCTCTGGTAAACATACTAACATAGCTATGGAAAATCACCATTTATAGTGAGTTTTCCCACGAAAAATGGTGATTTTCCATAGTTATGTAAACGTTTACCAGAGGGTAATATGATTTACCCTCTGGTAATTGAACATACGGAACTGGACAATCTCCATCTTTAATTGGTCATCGAGCCAAATGGTCCATTGTGCATAGCAAACCGCAACACATTACCAGGGAGTAGATCCCCATGATAGCCAATAAACACCAACCAATTCCGCTGATGTCAATGGTCCTTTCAGGTACCTAAACTGGAGGGGTACCATATATAAAGCATTATAAAAGCATATTTGGGGGATAAACTGTAGGTACTGTACCTATAAGGTCATATTTGGTGGATATATTCCCTTACATACTCCAATTTAGGTTCCTGAAATGGCCACTTTTCATGGATTTTTTTTTCAGGTCGCAGCCCATGGTGACTGTGCTCTGGGCCATTTGACGCTGGAAGATGACTCCGGCCGCGCTTGCGTTTGGGTCTACGTGGAGAGAAGGACGCCATGCTTATTAACTATGGTTGTAATGTTTAACTATAGATTTTTACTATAGCAATAAGGTAAGCATAGGTAAACCCATCAACATCCATTAACTATATGATACTGCTTGGTGGTTTGGAACCATGGAATTTTATGACTTTCCATTCAGTTGGGAATGTCATGTCACCCCAACTGACGAACTCACTCCATCATTTTTCAGAGGGGTAGGGCGAAAAACCACCAACCAGTCATAGTATGTTTTCCTTTCAGCTATGGCACATTTTGATCTCCAACATCCATGAACTGTTTTTGAGAATATGTCTCATAAACCCTACAATGTGGGGCCCCTAAATGTGATGTGAATCTTGGTTAACATATAAGCCCCAGGAATACTAGTTCGTTATAAATACCATAAACCAGTTCGTGAAATTGGAGTTATAAAGAGTTATCAACGCACCCACTTTTCACGCTATCGTGGCCGGGGGCCTCACTAACTGTTGAGTTGAGAACGGGATTTCCCTCATGGATTGCGAAGAAATCCCCAATTCGTACCCTCTGGTAAACGTTTCCATAACTATGGAAAATCACAATCTTTAATTGGAAAATCCACTATAAATGACCATTTTCAATAGCAAACTGTTAGTTTACCAGAGGGTATTGATTAATCCCCCTTTCGATATTCCAAAAAAAACAGCGGAAGCTGGGTACCGCTCTCTTTTGGGCGCAGTTTATATAAGATTTGCATCAACTTCGCTGTCGATCCTTTGACGTTGGGCCGGGCCCCTTGTAGATTGGACCAGCTGTCTCATGAAGCAATGGGAAAAGGACATCGATCTGGGCAAATCATGGTGAATTTTAGGGGAATCATCCCAACATGGCCCAAGATTTCAGGTGAGTGAATCAGTAAATTGATGATTTGCCCAGATCTATGGAATCTATGGTCAGTCTTCCTTTTTTCGGGCGAACTAGCCAAGAACATGTACATATGTCACATAATGTCACATATCGATGGAGAAAACTGACTCCAGGGTCAGAATAACATAGCTCCCAAGCACAGATGTGTGCATTTCTTTTGGTACAAGGTGGTGCCCCCCAGATTTAAGATATTATAAGTTGGTTCCTAAATCGAGATATATCCGCCAGAAAACGTACTTGACCTACTTATAAAGCAACTTACCTATGTAAATCTAGCGGGACCGACCTTGTACCCGAGTTTGATCAGCGACTGGTGATTGCGATGCCCGATGCTCATGAGCCCTTTAATTTAAAATCACCACATTCAGGGACAAATGGTGAGTTACCAGCCTGTTGATAAGCTTGAAGCGGAAACATGTCGGCAAGTGTCCACTTGAAGCTTGACACTGACATTTTGTGTCGTCGTTCTTCAATGCCAGGACACATCAGTGTTTGGGATTCTTTGGGTTGCGACCAAGTGTTATGTTCACAATACAGGTGGCGACCAGCTCTGAGGCTCAGAGCAGGTCGCCATCCTGGCTAAGGGATATGCTATACAAAAAGAATGCTTACACATACCCTCTGGTAAATAAACATAGACCCTGAAAATCACCAATTTTTAATGGAAACTAGTCTTCCAAACCCTATCTGCCAGGGTCTATGTTAATTTACCAGAGGGTATACCCTGAACATGCTGAAAATGCATCCCTGTGTTGATTTTCACTACTAAATGCATCTAAATGCTATGACCTAGGTCCCGCAAATCCAACAATTTTCTTCAGTGCCACATGTGTGTGGGTCAAAATTGGCTACCCCTAAAAATGGATGTTCCATCCAAAATGAAATACTCGTACCAGTCAAATTCTCCCTGGAATCATACTTAGGATGAAACATCCAATAATTAAATATATCGACTTGTATTTTTGTTGACTTAATATTTGTAGCCACTAAAGAATGAACAAAAATGCAATATTCTTATTCAAACTATATAATTATATATATATAAATAGATAATATATATATATATATGTAAAAATATTTATATGTGCCATCATTTTCCATATAAATCCCTGGCCAATTGGATGGTTCAGCCAGGAGCGACTTCGTTGGCATCCCATTGTGCAATCTACACGTGAACTTGTTGGATCATCAGCCGCTCGGGGAGCAAGACGACCCATGGGTTGAAGGACGTTTTTCTAAAGGAGACCATGGTTATTTAACCGCCAATTCTAGTGATTTCCTGCATTTTTTCCGTAAAATATTCCAGTGAAGTTTGTTACATGGCTTTTGGAAGATGAATTGTTATATGACCAAGATTTCCCATGAATGACTGGTGAATTTACCGAAAACAATTCTGGACTCAGAAGATTTCCGTCGGGGATGGATCAGCCTGGGTTGCCGGTTGTGAAAGATGGGGGTTAACAGCAGCAGAAAGGATTTCAATAATGTGGAAACTTCCCATATATATATATTAAACAATATATGTATGTGTATATATATATACACATTACTACTACTACTACTGCTACTACTACTACTGCTGCTACTACTACTACTACTACTACTACTGTTGTACCAACTTGTTTGTGTGTTGTTTACTATACCCACCTAGATCTGGATGGGGGGTCTAGTGATCCCAAAGAATGGTCTTCTTTTGCAAAAAAAATAGGAAATCCGACGTTTTGACTTGCTTCCGGTTATCCCCATCCTGACCAAGACATATTCCGACAAAATTGCTGCCATAATATTTTTCAACATATATTGTGATATATTTTCTGGCGTCTACTGTGACGTATCTTCTGACACAGGTGCCATTCAGGTGCCTATATCAATCCCGTAGGCAGCTGTCTTGCATGACATCGGCAACGGGTCCGTTGGGACAGAAAGAGTCCGCGCACTTGCCATATACAAACGCGGTCCGGCGGTCCGGGCTGACACAGAGAGTCTGCGAGCAAGTCGGGAATGACACAGAGTCCACGAGCGAGCTATCTGACGAGGTCCAGGATGACACAGGGAGTCTGCGAGCTTGTCATGAGAGGAGCCAAGAAGGAGGGGGAGGAAAGGAGGAGAGGGGGAGCTGATATAAGAATCTACAGGCGCTCACCTGAACAGTGTGGAAACTATGTCTTGGGCTTCTGTAGTACATGGTAAACCCACAAGGTTACCCCAACGCCACTGCTGCCAAGGCTGAGCAGTTGCTAAACGGAAAGTGTACGATGTACCAGGGGTCAGGGGTAATAACCCATCTACTGACCATTTTCACATTTACGCACTTAACAATTTACTATAGGGGTCTCCAAAAGATGCCAACATGTGTTTTCAGGATGTTATAGGCGATGCTTCCTCCATAGCCTCAAGGTTTCCATCTTTTCTATTTATTTGGGGTTGCTATAACAAAAACAAGGAGATCGACCAACGAGTCTGGGGACGTCTGCCTTGCCTCGCCTTGGGACAGGCTTTCTGCCTTGCCTTCAGGGCCTAATGACTTCCTTACGTGGCTTTGCGGCACTGAGCCACCGACCTGATCAGCGAACCAAACATGGGGACACGCAGACGCACACATCTATGTAGAATCATCCTGAAGAAGATGGAAAATCGCATTTCCAAGAAGATTCCTCTCTTATAGTGATGCTGCCGGAAATTTCCGAACGTATTCCGATTTCAGAACTAGAGTAAATCTACATGATGGTGTCTGGCATTTCTATTTTTCCGCCGCCTCAGGGTGACCATGTGCAAACGTATAATATATAATTAATATATTATTATATTTGTATAGGTTTAGAGGGGTGATTATAAATAGCCTTTTTGAAGGATGCCCAGTACGGGAACTATAGGCATTATGCTCAAAGCAACTCCTTTAAGTATGGGTCAACTTTGAAGGACAGCCAACGTGTGTGAACTGGTCATTCTTACCACGGAAACAGCATTTGAGTCCCCTAAATATGACCTGTTTCCTTTTGTATGTATTTTCTTCTGTGGGTGCATTCCAACGATTTCAAAACGACCTCACCATTGAACAGGCTGGTGGCTGGTGGTTCAATATGCGTTCGCCATCCCACCTGTGGGTTAGCAGATTCCAACCACCAACCAGTCAATGAAAATCACTAAGACTGAGGTTTTTGAACTTAAGGAGTGCCTTTCCATCTATTTCACTTCCGTGAGCGGGTCTTTTTTGTTAAGGTGCCAAATGGAAATATTTTCAATGAGAGAGCGAGAGAGAGACAGAGAGAGAGAGAGATATATATATATATATTGTACATATTTATGTTTACTGATCTATCTTGTGATTTAAGCCGCGGGCGATTTGTGGAACTTACTTGGCCAGGGTGTGCAATGATATATTTTGGTCGGCCGGCTGCTGGTTGTTTCAAGTTTGGGTTGGATATGTTATGTTCAGACATTTTTTTGCGCAGCAGCTTTACGCAGCATGAACGAGGACTAGATCGCTACGGCGCAGTAAGTTTATTATACATATTATATATACAATACGCATTTGTACTTACAGCATTTATATTCATAAAACTGGTGGTTACACATAACATAACCCGTGTATGACCGACAATCGATTGTTTTAGAGTAGTCGTGGCCTGTGTGTGGGGCCGATGGTACCCCAACGTAGCCCCATGAATAGTATAGTTTCTTTTTCCTTAGAAAACATGGGAAGGTGATTCTTTCATTCTAAGCACCAGCCAGATTCGGAACAATTCTGCCACACATCCCCGCACGTGCCATAGTCGAAGCAAGGTTTATTATCCGATGCAAATTTATTTTCCGAAAAAAAAGGATGATCCGCTCCTTACATCTAAGGGTGTTAATATACAAATTTCATTTGGAGGCCCATTAAAAATGGGATGGGTGTCCACGTAACTTGACCTTTTGGCACATGGGCTGTCGGGTGAGTTGACCGTGACAAAGGTGGCCCTGGAAACCATCAACAGATGGGGAGCCACACAATCAACAAAAAAAAGGCAGGCAGAGTACCTAGGATGAGCCATGCAATCCAACATGGCAATGGAAAATTCCCAGTTTCAATCTAGGTACGTCACCCAATTTTGTTGGGAATTCTGCATTGCCGTACTTGTCTACCAGAGGTTCTCCATACTGGAGGGGATTTCGAACAGTTCCTAGAGGTTGTTACAAAGTGGAGCCCGTACCGTATGTTGGTTCACTTTCACGCATTGAGTGTATCCGTATCCCTAAACATATAGATGTAGAGAGAGATTTATATATATATATAATATATATAATATTTATATATATGATATATAATATATATATAATATATATATAATATATATATATATATATCTCTCTACATATCTGTCATGCATGGTAGAAGTTACAAACCAACTTCCCTTTCTATCCTTGGACAATTTCCGGGTTTTCTTGGCAAATTGGCCGATTCTCAGAAAAGCTTGCCCCAGTAATCTTGGAAGACCAACTCTGTGTGTCCATTGTGTCCCCACGTTTGAATAGAAATTTGACTGCCGTACAGTTATAGCCCTGTACTGGTTATAAACTATCAATGGTTGGCACAGGTTATGAATGGGGGTATCATTCCATAGTTAGGGTCGCAACTGAGCAGCCGCCAAAACCTCCATGTGGAGATTTAAAGGGCTGTTAAAGTAAGATGGCTCCGCGAAAGGTAAAACCACGTTCGCGAAAGATTCTTGAAAGCTTTTGCGAAGATTTGCTCCCGCGAAAGCTCGCGAAAGAGACTTTCAAGGCTCAAAATCCTGGCTTTAAGTATGTTTGTAGACAGCTTTTTCAGATGTATCTGGATCCACACGGATACATTATTCACAAATTTCTATAGATGTGACCCGAAAATCCGCGAAAGGGAAGACAGAATAGAACACAAATCATCGGGGTTTCGGCAACCCCTCAACTGGCTTATATCTGGTAAAGGGCAAACACTGTAGTGAGAATGGCAGCAAGGACTAGAATAAACAGGCGAAAAACTAGTTGGATGGCCATGCTGTTGATTTTTGACCCACGGTCAAAAGGTCGCCTTCAGACATTTACCCTTCAAGTTCGCAGTTCAAGGGTAACAGTGCTTTTTTGGACCTCTCAGACCCGACTTTGCCTTGCACAAATTCCAAGGGCGTCTCTTAAACCCATGTCTGGAAGTTCGCATATTAAGTCTATAGTTCATAATTTGCCGGGATTAGTATGGGGATGGACATATCTCGGGGTCCGTCACGCCCAAGGAACACGGATCCCAGAACATGGAAACCAACTGCGACGCACGCACTGCCGTGCACTCAATGCCCAAGGCCAGATGAAGGAGCGTGAGAGCACTTATTGGGCAGGGTGGGGCCTAGTGGCCTGCATATTCACAAGGGACGTTGGTAGTTTGGCCTGGCTGACACTATGCTGTGAATACGTGTCCGCCCACGAGTAGCCAGGCACAGCTGTGATGCAGCCAGATGCGCAACATTTGGATTCGGCATTGTTCCCAAAGGAAGTACCACACCACCCGTAGCTTTAGGGTTTCTTTGTTTTGGCGGCCGCAATCCTGCTGGGAACGGCAAGACCGCGCAGAAGAATTTTTATAGTTCAAAGTTCTGGTGACATGGTCAACAATCTATGTTAGACACAAACTGGCGTAAGTGAGGTCCCTGGCGGGTTCTGTTTTAAAGTATCGTAGCTTTGCAACCAAATATGTTGAACCAACTTAAAGCACCGTGTTTCTTTTGCTATTTGGAACAGTTATTAAACTGGACATTCGTGTTGCCTTGCTTTGTGCCCGCTTGACAACACAGGCTTTCCTTCGATCTGGACTGGCCCAATCGGCTTTTGATGAACATCCGAGTGGACGGTGTTTTGGTGGCACCGGAGGACTTCAAATTGGGCACGACAGACCCTGGGGTGATCAAATTATGAACGTAACATTTTATTTACATATGCCGCAACCGCCCAATGGAAAATGCGTGTCTGGACATATTTGTTTGTGTGGACATATTTGAAAATAATTCTGTGATTTGACAGGACATTGTTTTCACCATGTATTCGAGTGTTTTGGCCCCCTTGACGCAGGCTTCACTTTGGAAGAGCATCTTGAACACACCAGTACCATGGACCACGGATAAAAACAAAACATTTTTGGTGACAACCATGTTGGATGTCGCACGGCATTATGAACAATCGAAAAAAATGCAAAAATATCCCATGATCTGTGTAACTGGTTGTTTTTGCCTTTGGGCGGCATGCCATTTCTTAAAAACCAAAACCTTAAATTTTGGTATTTGCAGCATTCTCTTTGGCCCCGCAGGAAGATTTCCACCACCCGCGGTGCAACGCAGCGAAACAGTTGCGGCTCTTCAATATGAGGGGTGACTCGTGCGCCAGCGCGTGGAGAGAATTGCTGCTCAAAAATGTCACCGCAACGGTCGCATGGTTTTTTGGAATGTGACCAACCATCATGATGGTTTTCTCACCACCTGAAGGGCCCAAGGGTTTCGAAATCACCTAGAATAAACCAGTTGTGCTCCATAATTCACCTTTGGAATGTTGGAAATTTTGTTTCATATTAGTGAATTTTAGATGAATTAAATCAATCCCCAGATGGATTGTCATTTCCTGAATATAGTTTGCAAAACATACTCGTAGTTGCTTGAACATTTCAATGTTGACGATTTTTCATGGTTCACACATTGGTGCCTTCAGAAAATAGTTGTTATTAAATGCATGTAAAAAACAACATCGCCATCAGACCCGTGGCATTCGCGGCACTATGCAGCCAAAATCGATTAGTCTGTGAAGTCTGTGATTCATTTTTTTGCCCCGAGTGTCTAATCCCTCCCCCAAAAAAACATGGATTACTGCTTTGAGTTCATTTTGATATTGTGGATGCTCATTGTTACTGTATACTGTGTTCTAGTGAGTAAAATGAATCAGTTGAGATCGTTTGACCCTCACGGTAACTTTGAAAAACAAGTAGAAAGGGGTTTCAAATCACCATCCATTTTCTTGCGGTTTGGAACATTTGATCTGCTCCAGGGGTCGGTTTGTTTGGCCTTGGCTGCATGGGTGTGGCGGGATGGTGTACCCGGTGTAGCTCAACAAGGGGACGATGAAATCATGGAAGTGGCAGGGCGACGAGAGCGGCGACGAAGCCAAGAAAGAAGAACCCAGGAAACGATTGCGGGGTGGCCTAGAATCTTTTGGTGGGCCAGTGTGGGCCATGGATCAGTCTTGTTGCTATGTTGAAGGGGTTTGTGATTTATTGATTGGAGTTTATCAGTGCTAATCCTTTCCCCAAATATTAAGAGAGCGGCACCCAGTGGGGGAGTGAATGTTCACCAAAAATTAGCATACAAGACTGTAAAGATCAATGTTTTTGATAGAACATGGTCACACCAAACGAAGCCGCCTGCTTTCGTTTTGGATCACCCTTTTGGTGGTCCAGTGATGAGAGGACAAAGCACTTCAATATGTGGCTTGTCAAGGTGATCCATTCTTCACTGCCATACCCCTCTTCTGGTTTCGTGTTCTTTGAGACAGGTACCCCAAAATAGATGACATAGAAAGTCATTGGGCAAATGGAATATTGTGATATTGTTTACTATGTTTGGTCTACGACCTAAATAATCCCATAGCCTTATTATATAAATCATTAATCATTATAAATCTATACTATTGCCAGACGAAATCACTGGTTTATTACCCATAGGATCCATGTATGGTATATATGCTAACATTTGGGGTATATTGATGGGATCCATGTTACCATATATAGCATACATGGATCCTATGGGTTTTTGGATGGCTTTTCATTTTAGGGACCCATCTGTAGGGACCGTTTTATTGTGGGGATGGAGTTAGTCCATATCATATCCCACTTGTAGGGGGTGTCACCTAGATAGCTAAGTTGGTTTATGTTCCTTTATGTTCCTTTCCATTTTTTAAATATATATATATATATATATATCATGATCATGATTCGTTCATATATATATATTTGAATTACATGAACCATAAACATTAATATAACTGGTTGGTGGTTTGGAACATGATTTTTATTTTTCCCATCATATTGGGAATGTCATCATCCCAACTGACTTTCACTCCATTTTTCAGATTGGTAGGTCAACCACCAACCAGATTATAATTAACCATCATTAACCATATAATAACCATATAATAAATATATAGTAACCATTATTAACAGTATATTAACCATATATTACCTGAACCTCCCATTGGTACACAAAAATGTGTACCATTTTGTTTCTGCCCGATTTCAAAAAATGTGCCCGTTTAAGGGCCTGAAAAAAAAAAGGTGTCCGAAGTTCCGTGGCTCTCCATAGTAATCAACCTGATTCTTTCCCCAAAGGCTCGATAGGACACTTTTGTCACGCACTAATGCATGTGCAGCATGCCAAATACGACCTCGAACAGCCACGCCTGACAACATGGGTTGCATCGCAGCACATGTAAACAACCTAGCTTTGGACAGGGTAAATCTAAAGTATCCACCTCAAC
>Ga0126342_10004843_pt1:0-10000 | contig 23197 bp, 28 predicted proteins | sample Cyp1metagenome_FD_92528 | JGI IMG/M metagenome (GOLD analysis project Ga0126342, IMG submission 92528) | Coral microbial communities from Lord Howe Island, Old Settlement Bay, Australia - Cyphastrea 1 metagenome | ecosystem: Host-associated > Invertebrates > Cnidaria > Coral ...
CTAGAGTCTTCTTGCTTTAGCAAGTATTCCGGGGCTCCCCAAGGACATCACGTGCTTTTTCACGCGAAAGGGCCCCCCCCTGCCCCCTCCCCCATATATATCATTGTTATATATCATATATCAAATATCATTGTTGCAGCCTCGTTGGGACGAACAATGCCGCGACACGATGATGACAGTCCCTCCGCAAGTCACCTCTTCCCTTCCTTCTTTCTCCTACCCCGCTAGCTTTCGTCATCCACCCCCGGCCTCAAGTGTCCGCATCTGCCTTTCAGATAGCTTGTGAGCACAGCATACAGCCTATGGGCTAGTTCCTTTTCATGTTCTTGGTATGTTGTGATGTCTGGCATTGTAGTATTGCTTCAATGTTTTGAAGCATCTGAACATATCTACTTTCTCCATATGCCAGCCAACTGGTGAATTGGAAGCGCGATCCTGGGAATGCTAAGGCGTCATCGCCACTGAACATATCTGGGCTCTTCAGGATTTTCGCTGCGGCTTGTAGCCCCCCACCTCCACTGCTAGATGGAGGTTGGGCACTTCTTGCAGCTACACTCCCGGCAGCTATCGCAGCACGTGTGGCTGCTTCTGCAAGTGCCATTATTACTCTCTGGAGCATTGCTTCGTGCGTCTGTTGCTGACCCATTGCGGCTGCTTGCCCCATACCGCAAATGAACATCACTGCCATAATTTTTCTTTTCGTTCCGCATCTTTCTCTCGCATGCCTTCTCTTGCAAGTACGTGACTGATGATACACTGAAGAGAAACTGGGACTGAGATGTTGGAAACTGTTCATCATTGCCAGAATCCACGTGATGCAAATGCAAACAACTGTCATCATTGACACTTCCAGAAACCTGCCTTCAGCGACCTCAGAGAGAGCCTTGCAACCAGTCCATAGGGCTCCACCAAAGATGCTACAAACGTTCTGCTTGGGGACATATTCCAGGCTATCGATCCAACGAACATCATCAAAGCGTAGTGCTCAAGCAACAGGCTGGACCTTCTTACCACCATGACATAGTCAATGCCAAAGCCGACTCCAAAGTTCACGCTGTAGTGCGCCGCCTCGATCATGTACTTCACCAAAGCCATGAAGACCGTCAGGAAGAAGTTCAGGCCGAAGTTGAAGACGAGGAAGTGAACCACGTTGAAGTCCATGCCGAAGTCAATGTAGGGCTTCACGTTGATGTCCTCGGTGTAGACCGCGCCGCCGAAGTACCTGAAGTCCAAGATGCCCATGTTGGGGACCAAGTCGTTGAAGTTCAGGAAATGATTGCTCCTGAGGTTGATGTTGTTGAATTCCATGTAGTTTCCTGTTGGGGTGAGCAAGTGCCGCCACTTCTCATTGCTTACTGCGCCTTCACTCCTCTCGCTTTCAAACTGGTCACATCCTCCCAGCGAGTACTGTGCTGCCACACCAGGAAGACTGACATCACGATTGGGCCCATGGGCAGTCAAAAGCTTGGGCGTCTCATTCACTACTTTGGAACCGTTCTCACGCAAACAGCCAGCTCCAATGTTGCAGTCACTGGTGCATGGAAACTTCTCAGGTTTAATTTCACATCCAACTGGTGCGCCATTCTCACAAACTTCTGTTCCCATGTCTATGCCAGCAACTTTCGGTGTTCTGCATGAATTCTGTGACACTCTGTTCTCTATCTCACTGCGTCTTACATGCTGCCTCACAGGCTGTTCTAGTAAATCTCCTCTTTGCTGTGTCACATGCTGCGCATTTCTCACATGGTGTACACCTTCTGCGTGTGCTACGCGTTCTACATGGTATGTATACTCTTCTACCTGTGCTATATGCTGGAGGTTGTATCGCGCGCGTTGACCAACTGCTCCATACTGACTAGCACACTCATCCTTTTCAAACGGGATTTCGAATTTCTGGCTGCCTGCCACGCTCATCATCACATGTCACATGTCATGCCTAATTTGCGCAGATTCATCAAAGCTCTGCTCGTCAGGCCTTTTGGTTCATATTTCTCATTTTCATCGTGGCAAGCTCCAAACTGCAAAAGCACCAACGCCAGCAGCTCAAAAAGCGCTAGCAACGACGCCATGACTGCTCTGATCTTTCTCAGAACTCCGCTGCCATCTAAAAAACCAGCACACCGCTCACCCGCCTATTTCACCTTGTCCTTGAGCCACCATCATTTGTGGCATGTCATTCTTGCTCACGGGCCATTGATGTAACAGTCTGTCACACTGATAAGAACAGATACGCGCCTGTACCAGGCAGAGGCTGAGTCCATGTGCTAAACACTCAGAGGTTCCGAAGAAGTTTGCGGAGAAGGTCTGGGAGGCTTTGGTGTAGGGCCAGGTCAGGTTCAACGGGGTTCCAGGGAAGGTCTGGCAGGCTTTGGTGCAGAGCCAGGTCAGGTTCAACAGGGTTCAGAGAAGGTCTGGGAGGTTTGGGTGCAGAGCCAGGTCAGGTTCAACAGGATTTGCGGCCATTTGACTCACGGAAAGCGAGCTGAGGTGTTTCCAGCGTTTGGCTTGGCAGCACGCGTCAGAAAGATTTGTAAAGTAAAACTTTGCGGCTGTTGGGGATACCACCGAAGCTTATTTCTCCTTGTGACACTTAAAATTTTTGCAGGTCGTCGGTAGGTGCGAAGCAATGCGGCGAGTATTATTTGCGATCAACTTCGCCGGCCTGGATTTAAGCACTGTTTTAGGATGTGTGGTTGTGTATGCTTAACGCGAACTGCCAAATCATAAAGTATATATACATTGATGTCGTGTTTAGTAGTATGGTGTTTGCGCACGCTGTTAAGTTTGTGTCTGCGACCGTGGACAGCAGGCTCAAACTTTCCAATTCTTGTTTTTACTTTGTGTCCGTGCGCAACTTGCTGCCAAAAAATGCGGCGACCTCAGCTGATCACGAAGACTCATTGTTTATGTGAACAGTGTTTGGGCAAATGAAATTGATTTGTATATAGTTTGGAATGGACGGAGACACCCGGGCAAATGATAAGTTCAAGTAAGAAATATTTCATTCCAAAGATGCTGATACTGACACTGACAGTCGTTGTGAGCCATGCCTCTGAACAAGAGAGGCCTCGCAGTGGTGCCCGCACATCCGGTTCTGCTCCAAAGCGTGTGTTGGGCTTATGGAATTTATGGAAGTGTATGGGGCCTTTTTTGATGGGGCGTCCGTTGAGAAAAACGTCCGAAAAGACCACAGCAGATCAGGGTTGATTGAGAACCACTTGGGATGCAGTATTTCGCCCTTGTTTCAACAAAAGTGTTGGATTGTTTAAAGGGGAAAATGGGTAGGGCCAGGCAAGGTCAACATTATTTCTTGTGACATATGAACTTTTGAGGACTAGCACATTCGATGGATTTCGATGCGGGATCTTCATGAAAATGGATGGGGACCGTGCGTCTGAGTCCGCGCCGCCACCTGCGGCAGCTCCAGCGCGTCATGCTCCGCCACCTGCGGCCGTCTCACTGGCTGATTAAAGTGAAATGATTCAAGTGATGATAAACGCGTGCATGATAAGTATGCTGATCAGCATTGGAATATTTTGGAGGGGAGAACTTGTCAATCTTTCACCATCTTGTCAAGAGAGGCTCACCAATTCTTCATGGAAACAGGGTGTTTTTTCCTTCCTTTTGCATGGCGAAAATCAACTTACACACAAGTGGCAGTGGGCCATTTTTTTTCGCATTGTTTTGTCCTTTTCAGGCTCCTGCTGCTGCCCCGCCTGCCACCACAGGTGGCGGTGGAATGCTGCCGGACTCCTGGTGATCCAAGAGTCTCTTGGAGCAAATGCGGGTGTTGCGATGCAAAGGTCCGGCTTGATGGGATCTATGGCGTCCGGAATGGCTACAGGCGTGGAATGGTGATCTGACACGCTGCACCTGTGCTGCCAGTTGTGGTGGCAGCAATCAGCAACTTTGAAGTGGATTATATATGTCTGATGTGTGAGCGTCAATTTTGATGCGGCGTGGTAAGCATAGATGCAAATAGCGGTTGGCAGGGGTGGGCTTCAGTGTCGCAAACCGCGCCGTTGATGCTGTTATGGGCCCGCGCCAAACTGAGGCACCACAGTTCGCTAGTTCGGTGTGGTAGCAGCAATAAGAGGCATACGGTTGGGGATTGTTGTTGGGATTTTATTCGGTTTGAAATTTGAAATTGTGAAATCGCTGTAACATTCGAAACTGAAAATTGAAACCATGGGAGTAGTTGAGCAGATCTTTTAAAGTCCACGAGCCAATACATTTACAAAATCAAATTGGGGGAGAGGCCGGGAGGTGAGCAAGAGTTTTGCATCAGTCACGTTTTTTCCTTAACAGTGTAAGCTAATGGGATCTTCAGCCCAGAATAGCTCCGGTGTGCACTGGTGCAGGCACCGGGTCAGGTTCAACGAGGTTCCGGAGAAGGTTCCGAAGGTTCCGGAGGTCTGGGAGGCGTTGGTGCAGAGCCAGGTCAAGTTCAACAGGGTTCGGGAGAAAGTTCCGGAGAAGGTTCCGGACAAGGTCGGGGAGGCTTTGGTGCAGAGCCAGGCCAAGTCCAACAGGGTTCCCGAGAAGGTTCCGGAGAAGGTCTGGGAGGCTTTGGTGCAGAGCCAGGTCAGGTGCAACAGGGTTCGGGAGAAGGTTCCGGAGAAGGTTCCGGACAAGGTCAGGGAGGCTTTGGTGCAGAGCCAGGTCAGGTTGGAGAGGCTTTGGTGCAGAGCCAGGTCAGGTTCAACAGGGTTCCGCAGAAGGTTCCTGGAGAAGGTCTGGGAGGTTCCAGAGAAGGTTGCAGAGAAGGTCCCGGAGAAGGTTGTGGGAATCTTAAGGTCCGGAGAAGGTTCCGGAGAAGTTTGTTTTTCTTCTTTTTGTTTTTCAGGCATGTGCGCAGACGGCATGAATGGATGTCATTAGAGCAATTGTGCTTTCCTGACTCTTTCTTAAAATTTGTTTTGATCATGCCGATTTTAACTCCAGTTTTGCATCGATGTTGTTTTTTGGAAAGATTTGTAAAAATAAAACGTGTTGCGGCTATAGGGGATACCGCCGAAGCTTATTCTTTTACGAAGTATGTGATGGCGACAAGGGGTGTAGAAATTTTGAAGATGCATCATGATTCATTAAAACATTTTTCCGTAAACAGTGTACCGTTAGGGGTTCTTAATGCTTTCTTAAGGTGTCCGCCTTGGTGTTGGATGGTGTGTCCGCCTTCCCGAGGTCTTGTCTCCCCTTGTCTCCCCTTGTCTCCCACTGTCTCCCTTTGGGTGGTGTGTCCGCCTTCCCCAGGTCTTGTCTCCCCTTATCCCGTTGTCTCCCTTGTCTCCCCTTTGTGTCCCATTGTCTCCCCACATGTGTGCCTGTGTTGGATGGTGTGTCCGCCTTCCCGAGGTCTTGTTTCCCCTTGTCTCCCCTTGTTTCCCCTTGTCTCCCATTGTCTCCCCACATGTCTGCCTGTGTTCGATGGTGCGTCCGCCTTCCTGACGTCTTGTCTCCCCTTGTTTCCCATTGTCTCCCCACATGTGTGCCTCTGTTGGATGATGTGTCCGCCTTCCCGAGGTCTTGTCTCCCCTTGTCTCCCCTTTTCTCCCCTTGTCTCCCCTTGTCCCCCCTTGTCTCCGCCTGTGTTGGATGCCGCCTTTCTGAGGTCTTGTCGCCCCTTGTCTCCCCTTGTCCCCCCCTTGTCTCCCATTGTCTCCCCACATGTGTGCCTGTGTTGGATGGTGTGTCCGCCTTCCCGAGGTCTTGTCTCCCCTTGTCTCCCCTTGTCTCCCCTTGTCTCCCATTATCTCCCCAAATGTGTCCCTGTGTTGGATGGTGCGTCCGCCTTCCGACGTCTTGTTTCCCCTTGTCTCCCCTTGTCTCCCCACCTGTGTGCCTGTGTTGGATGGTGTGTCTGCCTTCCCGAGGTCTTGTCTCCCCTTGTCTCCAATTGTCTCCCCACATGTGCGCGTGTGTTGGATGGTGTGTCCGCCTTCTCGAGGTCTTGTCTCCCCTTGTCTCCCCTTGTGCCTGTGTTGGATGCTGTGTTTGCCTCCCAAGGTCTTGTCTCCCCTTGTCTCCCCTTGTCTCCCCTTGTCTCCGATGGTCCCCCATTGTGGCACATGTGTGCCTGTGTTGGAAGGTGTGTTCGCCTTCCCGAGGTCTTGTTTCCCCATTGTCTCCCCGCATATGTGTGCCTGTGTTCGATGGTGTGTCTGCCTTGGCAAGTTCTTCCCTTATCTCCCAATGCCCTCCATTGCTCTCATTGTCCCCCATTGTCTCTCATTGTCTGCCATTGTCTCCCCACATGTGTGCCTGTGTTGGATGGTGTGTCCGCATTCGCGAGCTCTTGTCTCCCCTTGTCTCCCCTTGTCTCCCATTGTCTCCCCACATGTGCACATGTGTTGGATGATGTGCCCGCCGCCGTGCCTGCCTGCCTGCCTGCCTGGCTGCCTGGCTTGCTTGCTTGCTTTCTTGCCTGCTGGCTTCATTGGGCGCCCTTAGGGAAGGCGGACACGCCATCCAACACAGGCACACATGTGGGGAGACAATGAGAGACAAGAGGAGGCAAGACTTCGGGAAGGCGGACACACGACACAGGCACCCATGTGGGGAGACAATGGGAGACAAGGGTTGACAAGACCTTGCGGAGGCGGACGCGCCATCCAACACAGGCACACATGTGGGGAGACAATGGGAGACAAGACCTCGTGAAGGCGGACAGGCCATCCAACAAAGGGAAACAAGAAGGGAGACAAGGTGAGAAAAGGCTTCGGAAAGGCAAACGCACACCATCCAACAAAGGGAAGCAAGAGGGGAGACAAGACTTCGGGAAGGCGGACACACCCAAGCCAGCCAAGCCAGCCAAGCCAGCCAACCAGCAAGCAAGCAAGCCAGCCAGCAAGCAAGGGGGCAAGGGGGCAAGCAAGCAAGCTAGACAGCCAGCTAGCAAGCAAGCAAGCCTGCCATGCAGGTAAGCCAGAGCAAGCAACAACTTTGCATGCAGGCAAGCAGGCCAGGAACGCAGCAAGCAAGCAATTGAGGAAGCAAGCAAGGAAGTAAGCAAGCGAGCCAGCCAGCCAACCAGCCAACCAGCAAGCAAGCAAGCAAGCCAGCCAGCCTCCAAAAGTAAAGTTTTGAGCCAATCGTAGATAAACCTGCGAGCCAACCCTTCGGAAAAACTATAAACAAATTTTCAATAAAACAAAGCAACCTTGAACCAACCCCAAATCAAGTTCTATACTTTTTGAACCAACTGCAACCCAAATCCAACCTTACTTATCCAAACCCCAAACGAATTTTCAACCGTACGCTGTAAACTGATTGGCACTAAACAGTAAATAAAGATTTAAGCTAATCTTTGACCAACCCTAAAGAAAATTCAAAATAAAAACAGCACCAAAGCTTAGATCTATTTTAAATCCACCAAAAATAAATGTTGAACCAACTTTAAAGAAAAACTTTGACCAATCTGAAAGAGAAAGATAAACTGACCTTTAGCAAAGCACCAACAATTTTGAAGTACAACTTGAAACCACCCTCACATAGATTTTCATTAAACCTTGAACCAATCTTCAATAAACCACAAATCAACCGTAAATAGATCTCTAACCAGCCCCAAACCAATTCTAAACCGAACCGTAAGCCAATTGAAAACATAAAAAGTGCGCCGGCACTACATCGACCCTAAACCAACTTGAAGTAGCCAGTAAGCCAACTTTAACAAAACCCTCAACAACTTCAACAAATTTCCGAACTGCATTCAATAAAATTTTAAACCAAAATTCCATAGCCCACAAACCAGCTCTAATCAAATTTTAAACCAACCCCAAATCAACCCTAAACCAACCTTAAACCGATTTTAAAGAACCCCTTAATCCAACCCCAAAGAAAACTTTAAAGCAAACTATTTATATGTATAAATATAAATAGATAAAACAATAATAAATCCTAAAATCTTCACGAAGAAAACTGCGCGCACACCTTAAAGTCAAATCCCAAACCAACTTAAAATTTTCAACCAACTTCAAATAAACATTAACAAATGCCAAATAAGGATTAACCCAACCCAAAACAAAGCCAAAATCCAAACCTAAAAGACAAATAAATTTTCGACATTCCGAGTTTTAGAAAAAACTTTGCATCAACCTAAGCTAATCAGCAATAAACCACTGACCCATCGAATCAACCCGAAACCAAACCGAAAGAAAACTTAAGCACATCTTAAACCAAACACTAAGCACGCCAGAAATAACACCCGAAAAAATGCTAAATAAGCATTGCACGAACATTGAATAAATCCGGAGTAAACTTTAAGCTAACATTAAGCCCACTCAAACTAAACCCAAAAGCAATTGTAACTACGATTTCAAAGCGGTCTTGGAACACAACCCTAAACCAAATCTAAACAAAACCTTACACCAAACCTAAACCAACCCTGAATATATCTTAAAAGATAAGAAACATTCCAAAATACCTTCACCCAAGCCGAAACAAATCCCAAAGCAACCCTAACACCACGCTATTTGAACCAACCTTAAAAGTAAGCGGACTCCTAGCTAAACCGCAAACTAACCTTGAACAACATATTGCACCAACGCTAAATTCACGCCAAACAAGCGCTACACGAACACCATTTATAAACCAATTTTAAACCGACCTGGAAAAACTAACCCAACCCACGATACCGATACCTTTAACCAACCCCAAGCACACACCACAGCAGCCCCCAACAACACTTCTGGCTGAACCAGCCCCAGATTGCTGCTAGCTCCAAAAATTTCCGATTCCGGCCACACTAAAAGTTTCTAGCTCCACAATGCTTGACTTACCATCAGTTTCTTGCTACGACATGCTGCAATTACAGTAGAGGTGGTTCCAAAATGTTGCAAATATTGTCGAAATGGCAGCTTCGACCGTTTAACAGTCTTTTTTCCCCTTGTCTCCCCTTGTGTCCTATTATTGTCTCCCATTGTCTCCCCACATGTGTGCCTGTGTTGGATGGTGTGTCCGCCTTCCCGAGGTCTTGTCTCCCCTTGTCTCCCCTTGTCTCGCCTTGTCTCCCGTTCTCTCTCACTGTCTCTCCGCATGCGTGCCCGTGTTTGGATGGTGTGTCCCTTTGTCTCCCGTTGTCCCCCTCACATGTGTGCCTGTGTTGGGTTCACGAGGCCTTGTCCCCCCTTGCCTCCCATTGTCTCCCATGGTCTCCCCGCATGTGTGCTTGTGTTGGATGGTGTGTCCGCCTTCTCGAGGTCTTGTCTGGCATTGTCTTCCTTCTTGTCTCCCTTTGTCGGATAGTATGCGCGCCTTCCCGAGGTCTTCTCTCCCTTTGTCTCCCCTTGTCTCCCGTTGTGTCCCATTCTCTCGGCACATGGGCGCCTGTGTTGGAAGGTGGTCTTCTCTCCCCTTGTCCCCACATATGTGTGCCTGTGTTGGATGGTGTCTCCGCCTTCCCAAGGTCTTGTCTCCCCTTGTGTCCCTTCGTGTTTCCCTTTGTTGGAAGGTGTGTCCGCCTTCCCCCTTGTCTCCCCTTGTCTCCCATTGCCTCCCTTCTTGTTTCCCTTTGTTGGATGGTGTGTCCGCATTCCCGAGGCCTCGTCTCCCTTGTTTCCCTTGTCTCCCAGCTTGTCTCCCAGCTTGTCTCCCAGCTTGTCTCCCAGCTTGTCTCCCTTCTTGTCTCCCTTCTTGTTTCCGCTTGTTGGATGGTGTGTCCGCCTTCCCCCTTGTCTCCCCTTGTCTCCCCTTGTCTCCCCTCGTCTCCCCTTGTCTCCCCTTGTCTCCCCTTGTCTCCCCTTGTCTCCCCTTGTCTCCCCTTGTTTCCCCTTCTTTCCCCTTGTCTCCCTTCTTGTTTCCCTTTGTTGGATGGTGTGTGCGCCTTCCCCCTTGCCTCCCCTTGCCTCCCCTTGCATCCCCTTGTCTCCCCTTGTCTCCCATTGTCTCCCTTCTTGTTTCCCTTTGTTGGATGGTGTGTCTTCCCGAGGCCTTGTCTCCCTTGTCTCCCAGCTTGTCTCCCAGCTTGTCTCCCAGCTTGTCTCCCCAAGTCTCCCAGCTAAAA
>Ga0126342_10004843_pt1:15000-23197 | contig 23197 bp, 28 predicted proteins | sample Cyp1metagenome_FD_92528 | JGI IMG/M metagenome (GOLD analysis project Ga0126342, IMG submission 92528) | Coral microbial communities from Lord Howe Island, Old Settlement Bay, Australia - Cyphastrea 1 metagenome | ecosystem: Host-associated > Invertebrates > Cnidaria > Coral ...
TTAATGCTGCAAGAGTGTACGTGGTGTCGTGCGGCCTTACCAGCAACGGCAGCCAGATCTGAGCAGGGGGTTGTTCAGTGTCCCAGCTGCCATCGGAGCTTTGATGGCAGAAAGGCAAAAGTGAGCATGTTTGGTGGTGAGGGCCTTCTATAGTGACTTTGCAAGGACAAAGCTTCCTTGCCCAGAGTTCCTCCAAGTGTTCAACATGTTGCAGAGCATCATCGAAAAGGACAGACCGAGAACAATCTTCGAGATATCTTTTAGCTTCCAGTTTTTGCTTCAAAATACCATAAAGGATTGAAAGAATACATTTGAGAAATAGGCAGGCCTTGAATTTAAACGGCGTATAGTGGTCAACATGAATCATCTCACTCTGCCCCCTTACGTAAGTAATCGAAGGAAGTTTATGGACAGATGAAGCAGCAGAGGTGGGAACAGCCAGAGAAGAGAAAGAGTCAGAAGAGAAAGAGTCAGCAGACAGACGACCAAGGTGCGCGAAAAGATAGAAAAATCGGGAAACACTGTGTTTTTCCAATATTTTGTGGCTCTGAGTCACTGAGAGATGAAAAAATGCACGCGGTTGTGGCGCGAAGCACATTTTGAAGTCAACATGTTTTTACCACATGTTTGGACCACTTTTGGATGTTCAAGCGTCGTTTTGTGGAGAAAATTCCGTATCAGAAACCATCCACTCAAATCAGCGTCACAAAGCAGCATCCTGAATCAACATCCAAAGGTCCGGATCAGCGTCGCCGAAGCAGCATCAAAGACGATCTCGGATCAACATCGTGGATAAAAGGTTGGGATGGTTGGGATGGTCGGGATGGTGGGGATGAGGGCTTCGTTCGGGTTTCTTTGGGGTTTCTTTAGTGTTTCTCTATTTACGGTTTCTTTGTCTTTAGGGTTTCTTTAGGGATGGTCGGGATGGTCGGGATGGTCGGGATGGTCGGGATGGTCGGGGGTAATTAGTCCGCAAGGTCCCGATCCAACCCATGTAGATTCCGATCCAGTCGTTGTGGTTGATGCAGCCATTCCAAAACATCCTTTTGGTCCAGCAGTGTCCTATCTTTGAAACTTCTGCCACCGCCTTGTGCGGTCCTACTGGTATCAGTTGATGACAGCCGACGAGTGCCGTAGCTCGGGCTCTATATGTGGGGTGTGCCAAGCCAGCTTCCAGCGCATTCCAGTTGCATGGCACGGGATCTTAGTGTGGGATGGTGCGGGATGGTGCGGGTTGCTGGTGAAAACTGTGGAAACCTGGAAACCCTGATCATGGAGGTGCCAAAAAATGGAGTTTCGGGTGCAGCATGGAAGTCCTGATCTATGAGCAGACGTTGACAAAACAGCATGTTGTAGCGCGTTCTCTTTGCTTTGGGCTCAGACTCATAGTAATGGACGTTGTTCAATCTTTTCGGGATATGATTCGGGATGCTGCTGGCACGCGACTTTCTTGAAACTTGGCATGGGCTGGCCAAGAGTCAGTGTCGTTGTGCTTGCATATGTGTAGCTAGCAACTGGCGGCGTAGCGGTGCTCTAATTATTATGACGATTGTTGGCACGCTGGAGAAAGGTGGATTTTTAACTGCTCAGGCCGAACAGTGACTATTTGTTCGTGCAATGCATGAACTAAGGCACCCTTGTGCTGGAGTCTATCTTGTGCGCTTTCTATCTAGCCTTGGACGCGTGCAGTGGCTGGCAAGTAGTACACGTTTGAGCTGCATGATGCTGCAGCATGAGCTTCTAGTCTGTGGCACTCAGGTGTTTGAAGTTCTGAAGTTTCTGGCGCCCAGGTGTTTTTCATGCGTGCTGTCTTGCATCAGCTTACCTCTTGCAGCCGGTTCCCTGCTTTTTTCAGGTTGGCGCCTCAGCTTTTCTACCGTGCAAAAAGTGATGCAACTCCCTTTGAACTCCCTTTGGACTCTGCCAGTTTCACAGGTCTTCATCTCGACTCGTTTTGACGGCTCCATATGCTGCTAAGCTTCATCCTGGCAGGTCTTAGTCGCCTTGGCCGCCTTGGCCCCAGGAAGTTGGAGAAAGCGGCATCCCAGTCGCCCCTGGAGGGCGCACCGCTGGCAGAGCCTAACATTGAAGCAGCAAAGCCGCAAGGCAAGAGATGACAAGTCCAAGAGGTCCAAGAGGCAGAGTTTGGTTAAACCATCTTAAACCATGTTAAACCAATATAATTCAGTTATATTTAGTGAATATCTCGTCAAACCTTCATGTCATGATGTCAATGGAACATGGCGAATGGTGGCAAGCAAGTATCTGAAGCGTCACACCTGGACGGTCCTTGCGCACAGGCTTGGTGCAAGACCAGTTCCGAATCTGCTCCAATCCATCAGGCAGCCTGCACCACACAAGCCACCCATAGTTTGCAATCTTTGGTGATGCAGAGCCATTTGTGTACAATTTTTGATGCTATTGAGTGCGTACAGTACCCAGGCAATCCCGGCATATAAAATGGCTAAATCGTCATAGATGGTCCCTTTCTTGTCAGCGCGCTGAATTCATCCTTTCAGGTAGCCAATGCAGCGGTAGCCTGGGGATGGCGGCTCAGCTGACATCTGATCCTATCTCACCAAGGGCACACAAAGATACACAATGTGCTGCACTTCCTTTCAACGAATGATTTGAGGAACTTGCTGAGTGATTTTTGAGTCCAAGAGTCCCAAACAGCGCAGATTGGCAGCATGGCTTGGTGGGGCAAAATGTTGATGAGGTGAAGCTGAACATTTATGATGTGTCGCACGAGTCGAGCCTCTTGGCCAGAGCGTTTCTCCACAGTTTTGGTCTCCTCCAAATAGTCCAAATAGGGTCAAGCACAGAAAATGACGAATGTGACTGATACGATATCGTCAGCGATTTACGCCTACAAGAATGTATTCACGCACATATATACACACAAATGACATGCTTATTAATGACATCCCGTGTGCACAGAAACATTTATGTATTTTGCGTCGATTTTGTACTCATTGATTCTTATTGCACCTTTTTGCCACATTTCCGTGGCCACGGTTTTGGACGCCAGCAATCTCGCCCAGACTTGTCTTGCTGGGGGGCTCCAAGGCATACAGAACCTCAACGTGTTCTTGGCACATCCGCTGTCACCTTTCAAGTTTGGTGGCGTTTTTCATGCTGGTGTGGAGATCGGAGGAGAGGAATGGTCCTTTGGCAACTCGGCTGGGTTAGATCACTGATGATTGCATTTTTGCCGGGGTGAGACTTTGTGGACTCTGCTTACTAGATCTTAACAGGATAGCTTGTGTGTGGTTGCTCAGAGCTCTTGACATAGTGCTTGCATGATTTAGATTGATTTAGGAGATTAGGAGACTCAGGAACAGGCTGTTGTTTGCCAATTTGGTGTTTTGACATGTTTGTGCGCTGGATGCTTGGTAGTGACTGGTAGTGAAGCCAACCCGTCCCGCGCCCTCAAAACGGACGGAATCTATTGACCTTGGAACGACACGTGTCATGGACCCTTGAATGACTGGTGTTTGAGGGTATGCACCCTCTGGCTCGGGTTTGCACTGCTCGCTACCACGAGAACATCCACAACATAACTTCAGAGCCACTTGGATTGTAAAGCCAAAGTGAACCATCGTGGACAAAGGTGAACAGTCACTGGCGTAGTGTCTTTTGCCTAAGACCCAAAGAGCTTCCTCTGTCGTCGGTCAACTTGTCCAGTTTGGTGATGACATTGATGTCGCTACTTGAATCTGACGTGTCTCCACCCAGGAAACGCTAGAGCTAGGGCCGACCACGATGACCAAAGCGGAGGTAGCCGCGCTTCTTGAGACGATGCTGGACGAGTGGCCTAGCAGGGTTTGGCAGAGTATGGCAGAGTATTGCCAGCTGAAAAAAATGTTCACCTTCAGTTTCAGGTGTGCAACGTGGACCATTGAGGTATCCTGGAAGCAGCTACCATCTGATCCGATGCAACTGCAATCACTTCGCATCCGATTTCCTCAAGCGTTTAGGCGCGTGCACTGAAGCTGCGCGTAGAGGATGGTTGAAGCCATTTGGCTATTGATGCCCCCGGGGGTCCTAATCTGGCTGGCAAAGCAAATCTGTGAATCAACCCTGACAAAGTCCCTGACAAAGTACTGTCACATGTCTAATTTGAACAATGCGCAGCCCTCAGCCCCCACATCTACACCTTCAGGTGTTGGGGAGCTTCCTGCTTGGGTTGAACGACTAGCCTGTGGCTTGCCTCCATGTCAGCTTTTCCCTTCGATGCGTCGGGCTGGAGTGGGGTCATTTGTTGGCCACATGTTGCAATGATATGCTATGCAAAATAGTGCAAGTTTCTCCACAGTTTAGCCACAATAGGATGAATCAAACCAAGTACTGAACACCCTGCGGTAAATTTGAACTTGGAGAACTCGAAGCATGAACAGTCCAAATGACAGGATACAGCAAGATATCAAACACATTTTAGTTTCCAGGTTAGAATTCCGCACGGCTGAACACGCACCGTGGGCATCCGTGGGCAAGGTAGATTCAACGTAGTTCGATTCAAGGTAGTTTCCTAATGTTTGCCAACGGGTTTCGACCGTTGAGGGATTGTTCAGCTGTTTCTGTAGTGGGGTTGTGAACTTGGAATATCCAATCCCCTTGCTTCGACACATTTTTTGCAATGGGATAGAAATGGAAGCTGAAGCCGCATTTGCGTTTGAGTGTTTTCCAAAGATGGCTGACATTTCAACTGTCGCACCAGTTTTTCATACCAAAAGCACCCAAAGGCCAAAGATGTCCAAAGCATAGCAAAGCCTTGCCCGCGACCCGCTGTCCAGAGAATGCGTCAAAGAATGCGTTTGGCCAAGGGATTGGTGAATCACTGCTCGAAGCATCAGAGGGCCTGGAGCGCATTCGTTGCGCCTCCCGGCTGCAGTCGGTTTTGTCGCAGAGATCTGAGATGGTGCGCCACTCTCAGTAGGCACCATTAGGCCTGCCATTAGGCACCACAAAGTCGTCAAGTGTCCAGAGGCGTGTGGTACTCGTATGTGGCAGATATGAATGCAACCTGCAGACAGTCAGATGCAATCAGGTTGTTGAAGATGCTGCAACCGTAGTGAGCCATTGATGGCATCGTCAGCACAGTACAGCCTGGCACTGAGTTCGTCAGAAGGTTTGCAGTTTGCGCTCTGCAATTACCCTCCTGACTACACTTCCTTTAGCGGAACTTGCACCAGGGGGTGATGTGTTTGCGAATCTTGACTGGAGCAGTGGTTTGTCAATCGTGCGCAGGATGTGAGTGCGACCTCACAGTTGCTTAGCCTCTGACCACCGCTGGGACAGAGCAAAGTTTCTTATGCTGCCAGCATCAGAAATCAACCCTGAGTTTCAGATGACATCAGATGACCTGACCTACATTGAGCCCATATATAAGACATACAGTGACATACAGTATAAACTATAAACTGTGTGACCTGGATGCCTGTTTTTTTAGACTCGGCGTCTGAATGATGCTGGATACCTTGGGATTCCTTGATGGCGGGCTCCAAACAGCTTCTGAGCCATGGCCGCCACAAATTCATGGCTTTCCCTGCTGAGGGTATCACAGAAGATGTGGTGCTGAGGGTATCACTTGTCCAGATGGGTCTCACGATGAGCACCTTTCTTTAAGCCTCAGTTGATCAGTTGATGGAGATTTCCTGAAGAGTTCTGCCTCCATGTCAGTGAAGGCATAACATGGCATAATGTGGCAAACAGGGCACACCTGGCACAACATGGCATAGGGTATGAATCTTGGAATCTCTCCTCGAAATCTCTGGAATGCCGTGGAGTGCTGCGGACATCAACAGATGTCCAGTTGCAATCATTTGCATCAACTTTTGTTTGTTTTTCGCTGCCAATTCTGGAGGGTTTGGCAAGCCTGTGCCATGAATGGGCCCCCGGCCCATGGGCCAGCTGTGTGGGAGGCACTTACCAAGGCGCTTTTTAAAGAATACCGCACTTGATCGCCTAGGGTCATGAAGTCGATCTCAACTAGATGTAATTTTTCTACTTGGGTCGCCTCAGTCCCAAGTTGCGACTCTTCAGATGGCTCAAGTTCAGAGATGTTCAAAGTTGTTCAAAGTTCAGAGCCTTATTTTGGATTCAGTTAGATATTGCGTATATTCCAAATGTCTTGAATCGGCTTTTGACATGCCTCCTGTGACCATGACAATGAGATGTTTGCACCGTTTGGATGTGCAGTTCTCGCATTTGCCGCATATTTTGCGGTGTTTGCACCATCATGCAGAAGAGCGGAACACCCGTAGCTTTTAGGCTTTTGGGGTTGTTGCACTGCAGCGTCAGGGTCCAGAACGCAGGGCCATTTCGAAGGCTCTGTTGTAAATATGTGCGATGATTGCTTCCGACGCAAGGAGAAAGTGGCGATTTGCTTGGTTTTTTCTTCTCTTTCTTCCACCTATTTGTGCCCTGCAGAAGCCTTCAAATTCTACTCTGGCTCGGCTAGTCCTGTCTTCAGGATTGCCTTTCACGACACCAGGACTCTTGCGTGGAATCATGGTAATGTTCTGTTTTCCCGACTGGCTGTGTCCGTTCGTGCTGGAATGGCGCTCATGTCATATCATGTCATATCAATTTGGCTCATGTCATATCACAAATTGTTTGAAAGCGTCAGGGCCGGTCAGGGTCGCCAATGGAGCGTTTAGTGCTGGCCTTGTTGTCCACAGCGCTAGCTGGGACGCCCATTGCGCTAGTCTTTGAGTCGCGACTGGGCTGTGCGCAGGTATTGCAGACGTTGGATTGCTGGCCTTCTCTGGCCTTCTTGTTTTTGTAGTTGAACCATGTTGAACCATGTTGAACCATGTTGAACCATGTTGAACCATGTTGAACCATGTTGAACCATGTTGAACCATGTTGAACCATGTTGAACCATGTTGAACCATGTTGAACCTTTCAAATGCGCAACACAAGTTGAGGAATGGGTACGTGGCGGATTTGGCCACGCATGTGGGTGAGAAGGTGCTGCAGCAAATCTGTTGTGAGCAGTCACTTTGAATCTCCAAACCTTCCACAATTTCCACAGTGCCTTCCCAGTCGTTTCACCCTCAATGGTTGACAGACATCGGAGATCATGCTTGGAATCAGCCACTTGTCATCTGCAGGTAGCTCTACGGCACTGCTCTTCATTTAAATGCGATGAGCTTCACAGCAGTGCCAGGACATGATACAACCTTGTTTGAAGTTTGAGGACACAAATGGGGCCACAAAAGTTCTGGAACAAATCAAAGTGCAAAGACGTCCAGTGACTTCAGGAGCGAGGTAGTGGCAGTTGTTGGTATGCCTCGAAACATTAGCATATTACAGCAGCTGCCGGGCTTGAAGCTTCTTCAAAGCTCTCACTATATGCGCCTTGGCGATTCAGTGGTCGTTTGAGATCAGCTACCCACAGGATCAGTGGTGACAGTTAGCAAGACCTCCCAAGCTGCCAGGTATGCTCGCTTGGGCTCAGTTCCAGCACAAGCCACGGTTGCCAAATACGATGTGGCATGGCACCAGTACGGGGTAGAGCCCATTGCGGAATTTGTTATTGCAGCTGCTTTTCAATGGATGCTTGGCTCAGAACTGCTTGGAATGACCATGGGTTGTGGATCCGATGTGTCAGTATCGGTGACACTGCTGTTTGTAGAATGCATAGAACACCTGGACCCAGGACTTATAGATTGCCCTCAACTTCTAGAAGATTCACGTCATGTGCATTTGGCACTGGTGCACCCTCGGAATGTCCATCAGACTCCAGCCTCACAGCTCATCCAACCTTGATGAACAAAACCATGGGCGTGCTGGGTTATGGAAACATTGGTCAGGCCGGACCAGCTGGTATCCCAGCTCAGGGAGTTGGTTCATGTATGTGCCTGTCAATTTGTTTCCAGAGTCTGCGCATGGCCTTTTGTTTGCCTTCAGGCAGTTGCCAAGAGAGCCAGTGCATTGGGCATGAAAATCTTAGCTACCCGCCGTCATGGCCCCTTCTCGTTTGCCCGGCTGCATTCAGCTGTTTTGCAACCTTGTAGACTCTCATCAAGGCTTCTGGAATTACTCTTTCGGCATCCACGTCGCGTGTATGCACTCCAAGTACGATTGAAAGCTCTTGTAACTTCCTGCTCAAGTAAATGGTCGTGTGGCTTGAGAATTTTTGGGGCTGGGTTTCAATTGCTACTGAGATCTCCCGGCTTACCGCCTGTCC
>Ga0126342_10004844_pt1 | contig 23193 bp, 19 predicted proteins | sample Cyp1metagenome_FD_92528 | JGI IMG/M metagenome (GOLD analysis project Ga0126342, IMG submission 92528) | Coral microbial communities from Lord Howe Island, Old Settlement Bay, Australia - Cyphastrea 1 metagenome | ecosystem: Host-associated > Invertebrates > Cnidaria > Coral ...
ACTAGTCATATATTGTCTTGATACTACTCTTCTCGTCTGCCTATAATACATCTTTAATATAGTGTCTCCATACTAACAACAGAAGACTCTGCTCCTCTACGCTCTCGGGCCATCCGTCGTCTATTTTTTCAGTTGATCATCCTGAGTTCAGACCTGGTCGCTCCAAACATGACTCCTTAAAGAGTATGCCATAATTGTTTGGGGGCCCTTCACTAATCAGCATCCAACAGGGGGCCCCTGTCCTGTCTCGCGTGTCTGCGAGGTTTCTCCATTTTTCAGTTGCCAGCTTGCTACTTAGCAGCGCAGCCGCACACGGTGACTGTGGAGAATCTCACCTAACTAACTCCTCTCTTCAGACGCTAGATCTTTGCAAGTCTGGTTCTGGATACCCTCTGGCAAGTTGACGAACATGGCCCGTTGATAGATGATTGATATACCTATTAAACACGTTGTCAGCTATGTTGAATTACTTGTGGGTAACCATCCCATTTTTCAGGAAGACCCCAAATACCAGTACTAGTGGGTAAATTGACAAAAAATCGCACAGCAGCGATCATCAGCCCATCTGTCCAAAATCCGTTGTGGGGTGGCATCCTTTACTTTGCATCATTTACGGTGAGGCCTGTAGTTGCTTGCTTCATAATCCCGTATATATATATACATGCACACATACACATCAGAAACACATCCATTCACCTACAGTTCACGAATTGAAGTCTCAATTCGTTCCCATAGAAAAATCCAAACTGATCCCTTATGATCCCTATATGGAAACGCCAAGCTGCTGCTTGAAGTCGCGGACCTGGGATTTGCCGGCGGAGTGGTTCTGATCTCCGATCTGCACCTCGGAAGCCAAGAAGCCGTGGAGTCCATACGGATTGTTGGGAACATGTGAGGAAAAAATACAAAATGAAAAAATATATGGACTTGGATGATCCAAAAACGATGTTTAACTATGAACTATTTTATCAAATATGATGTTTTACCACCAAAATTAAATTCTTGACCAATTTGGTTGTAAGAGTCCCTACATCTGTGCACATAATCGGCCTGGAAGTGGGACCCTATTGAAGCTTGTGGCCAGGAGTTTCAAATTCAGGCTCCAAACTTCACGCAAATTTTGCGGGTAAACATGATATGTCAATGTATTCCACGCAAACTTCACGGGTATTTCACGCCAACTCATTCCAGCCGGGTTCTTGTGAAACATGCATATATATATATATATAAATACATACATGTAGATGCTAAAGACTTCAAAAAATTAAACACCACAACAAATACCCTCTGGTCAACCAACATAGCTATTGAAAATTGCCATTTAGTTCGTTGAATTACCAATAAAAAATGGTGATGTTCCATGGTTATGTAAACGTTTACTGGAATGTAAATACACAGCAAAGCACCAGTTCTTTTACCCACAGCCGAGCTACAAAGTCGCGTTTCCGGTCCTTCTGTTTGCCGACCGCAGCCCAATGATTTTCCTGTCCATGGATTACGGCCATGGAATGCCATGGAATGCCATGATCCATCCCCACAAGAACACACCCTGAAAATCCCTGAGCATATGCTGGTCAATTTGAATAATCATCATGGTTAATAATGGTTAATAATGCTTAATAATGGTTAATAATGGTGGTTATGGTGAACCATTATGGGAATTTTAACCATATCCGGTTGGTGGTTGACCTACCCCTCTGAAAAATGATGGAGTTCGTCAGTTGGGATGATGACATTCCCAACTGGATGGAAAAATAATCCAAATGTTCCAAACCACCAACCAGATATGCTTGTCAATTTGAATAATCATCCCCAGGGTGAACAATAAAATCTGTTTGAAACCACCAGAAAAGCATATGGACACCTTGGGATAAACGGACAAATCATGGTTTCAAATGGGCCCACAACAAGGCCACAAAACCAGCCAAATTCTTACAATGGTCTGGCAGAAGAAAGGACAAAATATGCGGTACTTCCAATAATGGATGGATGTGTAGCCAGATTGACATGATGTACCCTCTGGAAAACATACAAAAAGCTATTGAAAATGGTGATTTATAGTGGATTTAACCATTAAAAATGGTGATTTTCCATAGCTATCTTAGTTTAACAGAGGGTATATACAAATAATTTGCTGACTCTAGCTGCTGGGCTGGGCAAATTCGGTGAGTTCTCCTAGTCTACCTAGTTTATCAAGACTAAAACAATCCTGCGGCACTCGCCCCATAGCGAGTTCACGCGACTTCATCACCTCTTGAACATGGTGTCCACGTCGCAAACTCTCAGATGACCCCTCAATGAAACATCATGAAACATGGCAAATGCAACAAATCCCAGAATACCTTATAATGTGGGTAAACAATGTCATAAACCACCCATTTGGGAATGGTAAACATACCACCTATAAAAATGCTGATGACTGGGGATGGTAAACATGGCATTGTTTTACCCCCATGATGTTTTTAATAGTTAAGTAACAGTAAGTTAAGTCATACTTTTTCAACCTCTAGGTTTTTAACCTCATAAAACCATATAAAACCAGGTTTTCCATGGGTAAATCCTAAACCCATCACCTCCAGCTGCGCGCAAGGCCACCAAGGAACTCCCGGATAGATGGGCCCGTGCTTCCGTAAGAACTTCTTGGCTTCTTCAAAGCCTGGCACGTCAAAAAAGATGGCTGCTGTGTTTTTTAATAGTGATAAGTGGTTGATGAATGGTTGATTAATATGGTTAATTAATGGTACTGAATAGTATTAATGGTAATTGATAGTATTAATGGTAAAGAATAGTATTAATGGTAATTATATAATAGTAGATTAATAGCATATAGATTAATACTGGTTGATTAATGGTAATGGTTGATTAAATGATGAATGATGAATGGTTGAATATTTGTGATTAATGATTGATGAATGGTTGATGAATGGCTCATGGTTAATTGATAGTAGTTGTTATAGTTAATGGTTAGTGGTTAATGGCGATCATTATTGATAATGGGATACTCACTGGTTGATTAATGGTTAATTAATAGTAGATCAACCTATGGTTGATGAATGTTGATGAATAATGATGAATCTCAATGATTATCAATGATTATCATAGTTGACATAATAGTTGATGTCATCATTGGTGATAATAAACAATCATGGGATACTTAATGGTATAAAGTATGCTATATTTTCCGGCCGCGTTGGATTATACCGGATGGGAACGAGGGTCAATCATGAGGAGCACAACAAATGAACAAGCATGGGATACATCCAAGCAATTTGATATGCTTCATCTGAGATATCCTGCAAAAATACATTTTAAACAAATGAAGAAATATATATATATATTATATATTATATATATATTATACAAAAACAACATCTTTAGCAAACTTTAGCTGGGTAGTCTATATTTCCCGTTGTATGGGGCAGAAAAAAAACATATATAAACCTAGGGTAAAGCCTGCCTTTGTCGCTGAAAAGTGAGGGTTGGAATCAACACAAATGTGAGATGGGTTGTCCAAGTCCTTTCCAAGTACTGAGGTTTGGAATTTCACATCAAACATCATCGAATCAAGTGAACATAGATTTATCAATTTAAATCAATTCAAAGTTGTTTTTTTAATATTACAACAACCGAGTATCCTCCCCTTTCTGTTAAATAGATTCCTTCACCAAGATAGATGTCAAGTGGGGACATCTTCCCACACCAGTTCCATGCCAAATCCAGTGGAAAAGCCGCAGAGCTGCGCAATTCTTGATGATTTTCCCCTGATGGTAACCATGTCATGTATGTGGCGTTGCTATTTGGTCGCATATCAACGATTGCTGTTGACTCCCAACTCTTGGTCACTCAAATCCCTGTGTTTCATACCCTCTGGTAAACTAACATAACTATGGAAAATCACCATTTTTAATGGGTAAATCCACTATAAATGGCCATTTTCAATAGCAAACTGTTAAATTACCAGAGGGTAGTTCCCCCTTCATTCACCACAACGATCTATGGATTCTCAGAGATCCAAGGGGCTTAGGAGCCGGCCACCCTTGGACGTAGCATGTTGCTCCGCTTTGCTCCAGGGTAAACTTTCCTGTGGCGACGTTATAACGACCGCCAAACCTTTCCGGATTGGTGAAGATTAAACCTCTAGGCTAGGTCCAAAGTAATTTATACAAACTGGCTGGTAAATGAAAATAAGAAGGCGTGTGTTTCTTTTCCTCTCTCTCTCTTTCTCTCTCTCTCTCTCTCTCTCCTGTTTTCAAACCGCAAGATGTAAAAACAAAATGCAGCAAGTGTTCAATCTTTGGGGCATCCTGAATGAAACCAACACGACTGGCCAAAAAATTCTCAGAACCATCTGGGCCGTGGTTGGGAATCATGAAACCTGTTGGGAATCATGAAACCTGTTCAACCAGAATCCAGAAATTCACTTGCAAGTTACCTTTTTTTCGGCAGACACGGATGGAAAGGAAAAAGGGTCCGCGTTCTCAATATACCCTCTGGTAAACAAACATGACTCTGGAAAATCACCATTTTTCATGGGTAAATCAACTAGAAATGTTCATTTTCAATAGCTATGTTTGTTAGTTTACCAGAGGGTAGTTTCTACCCCCAATGCGCATTTCTTCGCGTTCAAAACCTCAAAACGTTCCCGTAGATGATGATCTTTCCGTGGAACATTGGCATTTCCCGTTGTCGAGCTACTGGGTCCAGTTACTAGGTGAGAATCACAGCTTCCATCCATGTTTACATTTGCTTAGACCCTTCAAGTACCAGCAAGAATGATTTATATAAAATCGTCTAAACGTCACAAAACAATTTGTATATTCACCATTGTTTCAAGGTAATGTCAACCCTGGATTAATAAACCCCTAGGCTGTTTAATTGGGAGGGTACCATTTATGTACCATATTGTGACTATTTGGAGGGTACCCCCTATAATTAATAAACCATGGTTTATTAATCCGGGGTTGACATTATATACTTAGAGGGCCTAGGTCTACGTATACGTAGCATTTCAATCATTATATATAATACAGCATATATATATATATATTCATATAATATCCATCTATCTATCTATCCATCTATCTATCTATCTAACTATCCATCCATCCATCCAGGTTTACCATGTTCAAAAAGTAGTCATCATCCATACGGTCCATGGCTTGCAGCAAACCCCCATGATATCGCCATGTGGGGATGAGTTAAAACCATTCAAAAAACCGTCGGAAAAGTGTACCGCATTTGGGGAAAGAACCATCCATTCACATCCATTCACCAGCTATTTTAGGGTACCAGGCTTTTGACCCACCATTTTTGGAAACCTCCATATGTTCCACATGTTAGTAGCTGGTAACATCTGGTAACCAGGTACCAGGCCTCCAATCGATCCCACTTCACCTCCTTCCAAAGCACCACGCAATGCCTGCAGGGCCCAGGGTGAGCTTGAAGCGGGTGGTGAGCTTCGGAATACTAAGAATATGTTTGTACACATAGTTCATATTTATTCGAAGGGTAGTCTTATTGAAATGGTCGATTACCCCCGAAACCATGGGTTTCAATACTAAAATGCTCTAACAGTCCAAATTTGAATGATTCGGGGTACCCCCACTTCAGGAAGCCCGCATATTTACGATATCCAACGTATACAGTATGAAAAAGCTGAGAAGTCGCACACGTTCATATTTAGCTATAGCAACTTACAATTTCAAATGCCTGCATATCATGAAAGAAACCGTAAAGAAAAACACAAATTCAAAGGTCGAAACAAAAATCAGGGTGTGATCTGGAGCTTGCCCCAGGAAATCCTCGGATCGATCATGGATCGGCTTGAAGGTCATCCCATGTCTGGTTGGTGGTTGGTTGCTGCTAACCCCTCTAAAAAACACTGATCATATTGGTTAATATACTGTTAATATAGACTATCATGGTTAATATATGGGTTATTATATGCTTAATGATGGTTAAAATCTGGTTCTTGGTTGCTGCTAACCCCTCTGAAAAATGATGGACTTCGTCAATGGGTTTCGGATGACATCCCATATGAAATGGACCGTCATAAAATTCATGTTCCAAAGCACCAACTAGATTTTGTTGGGTACAATCATCAAAATGACCATGAAAACCCTCTGGTAAACAGCCACATAACTATGGAAAGATCCACCATCTCAAAAATGGGACAATTCACTATTTCTATGACCATTTTCAATAGCTTTTTGTATGTTTACCAGAGGGTATTAAAAACCATGACCATCTGGATTCTCTTGTGTGATCAAATCTCTGGCAATTCTCTGTGTTTTTTTCTCCTCCAGTCAGCAGTAGCTCAGTAGCTCTGTGAGCTAAGCCCTGGCCTCTGTTTACTTTCATCTTCTTCCACCTGAGTCTCCTTCACCTTCATATGCACCTGCCGAGGTAAGCGCGCCTATTGCTCTAGCTGATTGGGAGGGATCTGCTCCCATGCACACGGGAATATTTAATCCCTATTGGATCCCTTCGTGGCGAATTAACATGACTTCACGCCATGCGGATGCACCGCTTCCTACAGGATCCAAATGGTAAATTCTCCCAAATCGATCCATATTTTGAAACTTGGTCCCTCCCTATCCCCACGATATTCCCATGATATTCCAATTTCTCCATGATCTTTACCCTCTGGGTTTGACTAACAGTTTGCCATGGAAAGATCCACCATGCTATTAAGTTCGGTAAACCATCTATTTCGAACTGGGCCATCAACAAACCATGGCAAACTGTGAACGTCATAACCAGGCCGGCTACATCTTTGTTGGCCAAATGTGGGGTGGAATCCCCATGGTGAACCGCCTTCTTTTCCGCTTTGTCCGCCTTGCTGTCTGCATCCTGATCAAGGATAAGGGCCACCGACGGAACTTTCATGGGCTTCTCATGGGATGAAAAAAGTCACAAAAAACAGGCCCAAATAGCTGAGTTGGTGAACATAACTCCAATTTCACTTGGGTTTATGCTAGATATATCAAACATGATCAAACTATAGTTAACTCTAAACCAACAAACATCACTGGGGGCCAAAAACCGTGTATCAACTAGAGATATGATCGTAAATCCCAGTTGTTGATGGTGAAACAACATAAAATAAGCATGTTCCCTAGGTACCATCTGGTTATGACTAACAGTTCGCCATGGAAAATCACCATTGTTAATAGGTAAACCATCTATTTCTATGGGCCATTTCCCAATAAATGGGCTTTCTATACCATGGCTATGTTAAATAACAAGAGGGTAAATCCTTATTCTCCTGGCATTTTGACCGTTTTCGCTCCAAGAACTCTCGGCCTTGCTTTCAGTTGTGACAGGCCTCAGTGACAAGTCTGATCCCGCCCTACTTTTGGGTCACATCTTTTGTCGATCCAATCGGCCACTTGGGTCACACAAAAGAACACCCAACAAATGGCCTTTGAGTGGAGTATCTGATCTGATTGGTGGTTGACCTACCCCTCTGAAAAATATGAAATTCAGTTGGGATGATTATTCCCAGTATATGGAAAAATAAAATTCATGTTCCAAACCACCAGTGATGATATGTTCTAAGGGTCCCAGTGTTTTATGTACAGCCGTTTTCGTGAAAGTCTTTCGCCAGAAATTCAGACCCAAAACAAATGAAAATCCATTCGCTAGTGTCCAGGGAAATCCAATTTTGGCGAATAAACCGTCAACCTCAAAAAATAATAGCTACCCCTCTGGTAAACTAACATAGCTATGGAAAATCACCATATTTTATGGGTAAATCAACGAACTAAATGGCCATTTTCAATAGTTATGTTAGTTTACCAAAGGCTAAATTGCATCAGATGTATCTGATCACCATGTTTTGTTAGAGAAGCCTACGCTTCATCACTTGGTCTCCCCATATGGTGAAAAAACAATGATATGTTGCTCTGTTTCACCGGTTGAGACCAATGAAACCCATGAATTGTGCTCCTTATATAGATAGATTCACTAATTCAATTCAAATAAATTAATAATAAATATATATAAATATTATATACACCCTCTGGTTATGACTAACATAGCCATGGAAAATCACCATTCTTAATAGGTAAACCATCTATTTCTATGGGCCATCTATACCATGGCTATGTTAAATAACCAGAGGGTATATTATATATATATGATACATCTAACCCCCCCATCTTTTTTAGATGATGTTTCACCCCCTAGTCGCCGAGCCGCACGGCGACATCTTCGGCCTCGTCACGTAGCGACCTGGTGCATGCTTTTTTTTATGAAAAATCTGATGAAAATCTAAAAATAAAATGGGTTTGTCTGAAAATAGTGTACCCCTACACCCAATGGTTAATGATCATTATCCCTACTAAATGGCTATAATTGGGGGTATACCCCATTTTCAGACATACCCAAATGGATGAACCTTGATTTTCATTAGATAATCGCAATTATCTAATGATTATAATGATTATAATGGAAACACAATGGATATCTAATGGAAACACAATCCGATGAACAAATCAATAGATTAAACATCCATTGTGTTTCCATTCGATCTCGATTATTAATCACTAAACATCGCACCATGAACCATCAATCTTCACAATTCATATGGTTTATCAAGCTGGTCAAATTACAATACTTCACAAACCTAATATACAAGGATAAATAAGGCCCAAAAAATGGGAGATACTAACCATCATCTATGGTGAGGTCGGCGTGAGCTCGTTATAGTTTGCCCCGATCAATGATATCAACGGCCATTTCAGGTTCCTAACCTGGGGATTTAATGGATTAGTTTAACCATGTTTTTTTTTTAATGGGATTACATGGGGTTATAAGACAATAAATTATTCAATGGTTAGTTTCAGGACCCTAAAGTGGAGGTACCGTACCATATAAAACCATATCTTGGGGGTATATTCCCTTACATCGTCCTTACATAGACCTGAAAAGTGGTAGGTACCTCAAAATTAGTTTCCTGAAATGGCAAGTGATATAATGGGATATTGATATCATGGGAGTTCAAATGGATCTAATGGGATGCAAATGGACAAACCGGTGATTCTTTGAATAGCCTTCAGGTGCTTTGAAAAATGTGCGAACTGGAAGCTATGGACTATTTTTGGGTGATTTACCTATCAGCAATGGTAATTTTCCATAGCCGTGGCACAAACTAACAGGGGGTACGCTCAGTTGAATTTTGATGACAACCATATGAAATGAGCCAATTCGATTCAGATTAGAGGTACCACTGATTGTAGGGCCTAGGGTCCTCAGATTCCCAGTGCAGCATCCGGGACAAGAAACAATGGTGAATAACCTGTGGTTCAATCTTTTTTAGGTACTACTATCTAAAGTTCCAGCAATCATACAGCATGAAGGTCGGAGATGTAGAAGGGTATTCCATTTTACTTGGATAATTCAATCTCATTAATTTCAAAAATAGGAACCATTTTCCCACATTTCCCCATGGGTTTGGCTCATCTTCTTGAAACGGGCACCTCTTCTGCGCGTCCGGCGCTGTCCCCGCAACCGTCGCATCTGCGTCGGCCGCGACGACATCGTCGCCCTCGGGCACCCACAGCACCGCCTGGAAGTGGCCGCGGAGTTTTTGGGGGATAAACCTACCATTTGGCATGAAGGTTTCAACAATACCCTCCTGTAAACTAACATAGCTATTGAAAAACACCATTTTTAACAGGTAAACCATCTATTTCTATCGGTCATTTTCCATAGCTATGTTAGTTTACCCTCTGGTAATTTAACGTAGCTATTGAAAATGGCCGTAGAAATAGTGGATTTTCCCAGCTATAAAATGGTGGATCTTTCCATAGCTATGTTAAATTACCAGAGGGTAAATCCCATTAATATCCCATTAAATCCCATTAAATCACAATTTTCCTATGTTTTTCCTATGGTTTCCCAATGGTCCTTCTCTTAAGAACTGGCACCGGGCTCACCATTCTTGGCTCCTCAACATCGGATCGCTGCGACCAGTTTTTTTCGCGACACTTTTCGGAGGTGCAACGGGCCACCACAGCGGACGAATGCTTTGCCAAGGATCAAAAAAGCACAGCAACACACATGCCAAGGTCACTTTGCGTGCAATATTCAATGGATTGGTTTAGGGGAAAATTTACAGGAAAACACCACATTTAATGGTAAAAACCATGGTTTCCTGTAAATTTTCCCTTAAACCAATCCATTGAAATATTCGTAATTATCACTAATATGATTAAATATGATTCCCTATGGATCCAAGTACCTTCCTAGGAAGTGTTTGGGGTATGATTTAGGGGGTTAAGTACCTTCTGAGACAGTGTTTGGATCCATAGGGAGTAATTATCACTAATATGATTAAATATGATTAAATATATTAACCATTGTCCAAATAGTGAATATGTGTAATAGTTAACAAAATAACTATCCAGGGCAATTATTTAATATTTGTGAATCCGAATGGAAGGATATATCTAGATAATTAATATCCTGATTTTGGAGATGATATAGTTGATATTAGTTGATGATATAATTGTATTTGTTGAACTACTATCAATTTATATCAATTTCATAGTTTTTGGGTCATGTTCTTGATAATTAATATTACTACCCAATAGTTAAGAATAGTTCTAATCCCAATAAATAATAGTTTATAATAGTTAATAATCATCCAATATCCAATAGTTAAAATCAGTAACAGTGCAATCGTTAATAAAGGATTAACGCGTGAACCGCGTGAATGAAGTAAACACAATATTACAAAAGCGTCCCCAAATTCACCATTCTTATGATTCAAAATAATCGGGTAGTCTATGATGATGTTGGAATGAACATGAATATTATGGGTCAATATGTTAATATATGTATGATTTATAATATCATTATCCACTATTAACTGGATCTTCTCCAATACCCAACTATGATGTTGGACTGAATACAAATGATATTGGTCAATACGAAAATATGCTAATAATCAATATCATTAACCAATACTAACTGGATCTTAAGAATCTTATGAAATATTTAATAACTGCGGGAAACACGGTGCCATAAACCTACCATTTGGGGATGTAAATCCCACCCAAATCATATGGCTTCTGAGGGGTGTTAATTCTGATGGTGGACTGGGTAAAACATGTATCTTCGATATGTTAAAAAATGGTAAGCTACTAATCTTAATCATCTAACAATCCCATCCTCCCAATATTAACCACCAGAAAAAGTCTCGAAAAGGTGTAAATTCCTTCTAAAGTATATGGGCTCTGAAGTCTGAAGGGTCTTAATTACGATGTTGGACTGGATAGGAAGATTGGTATGTTAATAATAGTAGGCTCATAAGCTAATAATCAATATCATTACCCAATTTTAACTGGAATAATAGTGGATTGATATGTTAAAATACATAGCACCACCACCATATGTGAACATGTTCTTATGTTACTTTGTTTATATCATATCCAATATGTTGACTATACTTGGGGGTGTAGTTGAGGTTCGCAGTAGTGGGTTAACATGTTAATAGTGCTTAATTTAATGGCTGTCATTGGCTATGAACCGGTCGGAATTGATTTTATGTGTTGCGTCCCTGAGACCGATTGAAAATATGTTCCGCTTCATATCTTACAAGGTGGTGCCCCCAAGATAGCTAAGTTGGTGAACATAACTCCAATAACTAGGGTTGATTAGGGGGTTATATCTATAATATAGTTAATGGGGATTATAAACCAACTTATAACTGAGGGGCACCACCTTGTAGATCTGGGTATAGCATGGCACATGTTATAAAGCCACGGAAACCATCATGTTTGATGATGAACCCCATTTACTAATGACGACAGTTTTTTGGCTGCTTTAAAGACATATCGACTCGTAGTAGCGTCAAACATGCGCAAACAAATAGAACAATCATCTGTGTCACTATCTGTTGGGGGTTGCTTCCCTCAGGTAATCAAACATGGCAATAGAAAAGCCCCTACTTACTTCTTATACATGATCTTCCCAATAATTCAATAACACCTCCATTTATAGGTGATGTTCGATGATTGTTCATTGTTACTTTTGATTACCGGAGGGCAAATCCTTTAATATCCCAATGCTATTATATGATTATTACTTCAGTATTATCCTTATCAAACGGTTGAACCATATAAAACCGTTGTATATATGTAATGTTAGTAAAGCGGTAGTAACCACCCATACTTTGATGGTTTATACTCATTAAACGTTCGGAAAATTTACCATCTGGTTATTTAACATAGCCATGGAAAGATCCACCATTTTTAAGAACGGTGAACCATCTATTTCTATGGGCCATAAATTTTCCATGGCTATGTAAACGTCACAGGGTATCAACTAAAAAATGCTCTAAATCCCAATGTCTGGTGGTTAAATCCTGTAAAGATGCTCTAAATCCCAATGTCTTGTGGTTAAATCCTATAGAAATGCTCTAAATCCCAATGTCTGGTGGCTAAATCCTATAAAAATGCTCTAAATCCCAATGTCTGGTGGTTAAATCCTATAAAAATGCTCTAAATCCCAATGTCTGGTGGTTAAATCCTATAAACATGCTCTAAATCCCAATGTCTGGTGGCTAAATCCTATAAAAATGCTCTAAATCCCAATGTCTGGTGGTTAAATCAATTGCTTTACTCACTAAACGTTGTGAAGCTGGTCCCTCCGCCTGTGCCATCACCTCCTCCAACGCCCCTGCGTCAAGCTGCAGCTGCGAGGTGCCTGCAGATGATGAACCATCCACGAACAAATGGAAGTTAAATATCAATCCACGAAAATAATCTCTCTGTCTCTATCTATATTTATTGATTTATTGATACAATATACATATATATATATATGTGTGTGTGTATGTTTACATGTATAATTGTACATATATGCATAATTATACATATATGCATAATTTGTCGATTTTCCAGCCAGCCATGTTTGATTACTAGAGGATAAAAACAGGATGAACGGACAATTTTAGCAGCTACTTTGGGTATTTCAAACCAATAAGTTTCCAGGTGCAGAGGGGCTGAACATTCATTGGGCAGCTAAGTTGGGGGTTACGTGGGGTCTTGAACCAAACCAAACCTGTACAACATATACTAAACTCAATCACTGGATTGATTAAAGACAAGTTTTGTTCAAGGACCAAGAAGAATTGAGATTTTTTTAGTCCTGAGAATGGGCTAATTCTGTGGGAAATGTCCGTGGAGACAAAAGTCTTGAAAATGAGTTTATCCTCTGGTTATTTAATGTAGCTATCGAATAATCACCATGTTTTAAACATGTAATTCATCATAATCCATCTAAAAATGGTCCATTTTCCATAGCTATGTCAAATCTTCAAATGGCCATTTTGGTGAGGAACATGATTATTATGCAGTTAACTTATATATGTTCATTGAATAAACCATCAGAAACCAAAGCCATTTCGCAGCCACCCAGCTGTGGCTGGAAGCTGGGCCCCTAGGCCCTGGGGGCCCTAGGCCTTGCTCGTGAGACTTATCTCCCAGCTGCACCCAATCTGCTTCGCCATTTTCACCTGGTGGGGGCGGTTGATGAGGATTTTTTGGGGCGGATATGATGGGATACCATATGATACCATCGATAAAAGAATGATGGTTTCAATCATTTTCACTCTAAACACATAGGGATATAACTTAGAATGATATAATCTAATGCTTCGAATGATGGTTGATATAGTTGGTTGATGATTATGCCGGTATTGGGGATGATCATAGTCCGTGAGCTGGGGACCACAATGAACACCTGAGACCCAAACCCACAACTGGACTTCCCCTGAAGGGTGGCTTAGATATACAGACTTTGAAAGGGGGTGGTGCCTGGTAGTAGAAACTTCATTTCTGTGCTGAGGCACTAGGAACTGCACATCTAAACTCATTTACCTCAAATCTAGTTTATTCCAATTGAGTTTGCATTTTACGTATCCATATATAGGGCTCCCAAAGGAGATTTAACAAAGATGTTATAGATGATGACGTCTCCATCTTTTGCAGACTTCATAAACTGTTCCGAATCTATTTGGGGTTGATAAATCAGGATTAGCCTCTGGTAAAGTAACATAGTTATTGAAAATGACCATTTATAGTGATTTACCCATTAAACATATATTAAGTGTTTTTTTCCAGTTCGCAAACTGTGAATGTTTACCAGGCCGGGTAAATACCTTAAATACCTCTTTATCAAGCCTAAAAAATCCTTCAAACGTTCCCCCATCTGACTCCAACCATGGGGCCATGGCATCATGGGCCCCCGATGGGATGGTCAGCTGGGATGGTCTGCTTCCAGGATCCCATGGGGATCCCATGGCAGCCAAGTAACAAAGGACCGCGGCCCATTGATCTTCCTTTGGAAAGATTGGGCCACGTGTCCTTGGCAACTTGGATAGCGATGAAGGAACCTTTCATATTGGTTACCCTCTGGTTAGCCTCTGATAACCAAGGTGGAGCTATGGACAATCACCATGGTTACCCTCTGGTAAATTAACATAGACCCTGGCAGATAGGGGTTGGAAGACTAGTTTCCATTAAAAAATGGTGATTTTCAGGGTCTATGTTAATTTACTAGGGGGTAATAGGTAGACATCTTCTTATAGATGTAAATGGCTCATTTTCCATAGCTATGTCAAAAATTGCCGGAGGGTATACAATGAGCCTTCGCAAGCTGTCGCATCGGGTCTGGCTGAGACTCTTCAGCTACCAGGTCACCTTTGCAACATACGATGAATTGGGGGTGTCTCTGGAAATGGCACCCGAAGGAAGGCCATCAAATACCCTCTGGTAAACTAACATAGCTATTGAAAATGGCCATTTATAGTGATTTACCCATTAAAAATTTAGATTTTCTATAGCTATGTTAGTTTACCAGAGGGTAATATAGATTGGCTAAAAACAATCTGCTTCATCTTCTCGTTCCAGAGCCATTCGATAGGTTTCTTAGTTTTACTGACCCGTGTTTTTGTGTCCCGTCGACAACGTTGACCCTCTTGGTTGAGTCAATTAAAGTGGGTCCATGTTGATGGCACTGTCTGACTTTGTCATGGTAAATCCAATTGATCAGCCCGCTGGTGCTACGGTTGGCATGCCGCATATCAAGTCACATCATATCATGTCAGGCGCAAGAAACAATAGTTGTTACATGTTTTTACTATTGGTTTCCGGTTTCGATTCTCCCTTCAACCTATTCCAAAAACAGAGTTTGGTATATTGAATCCACAGCCACTATCCCACGATCTTCATATGTCGCACTGCATTCCTTCCTGATGTCTTCCAAGCATCTTGACGAAGGATTGGGCTTCTCGCAGGGTCATCAATCCTGATGCCATGCACATGACGATAAAATTCATCCCAGTTTTCCGTATGTTAAATAAGTTACAAAAATGTATGATGGCACTTTGCAAACTGGTTGTTTAATCTGGTTGGTGGTTTCAACGCATCTGAAAAATATGAAAGTCAATGGGAAGGATTATCTCCAATATATTATGGAAAATAAAAGCCATGTTTGAAACCACCAACCGGTAATGTTGTGGCTATCAAGTTTTGAAGAACGTTGGATATCCCATGCCCACCAAATGCAACTGGAAATGCAACAACTTCACGTGGACACCTGGCAGTCTGCCACTACAAGGCGAGCAGGCAGTAACAAAAAAACATCGGAACTCATAAGGCATCTCAGAAAGTCGTATGCTGAAGCAACTATGGCAATTCATTACACAAACATATATATATATATATGTATATATATGGTCTTCATATAGTTGGATAGAGACGATATACATCAATATAAACAATCACACATATACATCTGTCATCTATCCATACATACCTTGCCCCTCAAAGTGCCGTTGATCACCTTTGTCGACCATCAACCTGGCGCCAGAAAACGGCAAGGCTCTGCCACCCATCTTCTTGGCAAAGTCTTCCTTAGCCAACATGACCGGTAGTAGAGAGGTCTCCTACAAGTCTTGTTTTAAACAAATGCAACTCAACACCTTTAAATGTTTTTATTAGTGGAAAAATCAATTCCCAAGAAAATTGTTTGCTTTTCTGTTTTTTTTGGGTGTTGTTCCTGCATGCTGTTCCTTTGAAGCTATTCCAGGACAGTTTCGAGCACTTTTAAGTGATACAAATCATGTATTAACTTGGTGAATGCTTCCAGCATCCGTTGAGGCCAGTCAGTTTGGTACTACCTTGCCAATTCCGACTTATGCATAACACACACAGACACATGTATATATATATATATCATGCATAACATACCTTGTATACATATATGTATACATATGTATATATATATACATATTTATATCCGTGTCCCATCTGTGGGAAATCTTAATTTTGCTGATCAATCATACTTATGACCAAAACCACGTCTAGAATCATGTAATTTAGTCAACAAGGAAGAAGCCGAACATCAGTTGTGAACATGATAAAATTACCAAACATCCTCATAAAAAAAACAATGGTTTTCAGTAAATGATCCCTTGAATCAATTCAATGGGAACACGTTTTGGATACCCTCTGGTAATTTAACATAGCTAACTGGAAAATCACCATTATTAATGGGAAAATCCACTATTTCTATGGCCATTTTCAATAGCTTTTTGTTAGTTTACCAGAGGATATGATTTTCCGTAAAGATGTCCTTTGATCAAAGGAAAAACACAACCGTCACCAGCCATCGACCAAGATCAACCGGCTGGTGATTCTCCAAAGGGAAGAACTCGAAATGGGCAGGAAACATATTTTTAGCATTTAAGGCATATGTGGTTATACCATGGTTATACCGTTATAAACGCCATTTCTATGGTTTGAGTATTGGAATATGTTGGAATTTCCTGAGCCTTACAGTGCTGGAGGAATGCCCATCTCCAGCAATATCCAGCAATCCTGCTGGTATCAGTTGGATCATGCCATCTTTGTGGGTTTGATGTTTGACCTGTACTGATATCGTCCAACATGCCAACTCTTCGGGTATTGTTAAATGTATTTAAATGTCCCATATCACCCAAAAAGTGTGGAGACAATATTATTTATAAATCAAGCATTGATATGGCAAACCCGTTGAAGACAGGTTTTCCATATGGATTTGTTAGTTTACTGGAGGGCATCGAATGTAAGTCTCAGGATACACCTGACCGGACTTTCACCCAGTGCCGACATGTCTCAGAGGCCTTCCACGTCAACGAAAACGAATTCCTGTAGATGTTCAGGCTGCGGCTTGGCGCTAGAGACCCACATAGTCCCAAGGCTTTTCGCTAGATAGGGGTTTCCATAAATGGGGGTACCCAAAATGGATGGTTTATAATGGAAAAATCTTATTAAAATAGATGATTTGGAGGTACCCCTATTTCAGGAAACCTCCAGATCATCATCTAGATCATCATCTACAGTTATGGCCCTGTACCAGGTGTAAGTACTAACAAAACCCCGTTTATAGAATGTAGAATCCCATTGAAATAACCAGTTAAAACTAAAAATGACCATAACTGTAGAAGTGGATGACAAAAGAAAATGTTCAAGTTGCTAGGTTAAGCCCGAGTTCTGTCACATGTTTGATCCAAACTCGATTGGGTGCACTGTGAATGGACGAATTTTACGCACCGATAGTAAAAATTGGATGTATTCTATGGGTTAGATCAAAATTTGATCAATGCATATGGGTTGTCTGAAGATAAGGTACCACACTGAATTTAACTGAATTTGATGGTTTACCATCCTTTTCCCTATTGTTTGATGGTCATTTGGTGATATCCACCATTACCAAAAACACCCAAATCCCTGTACAAACAATGGTTTTTCCCCTAATCCCAACAAAATCCGTATTAATTATGTAAATATAGTCTATAGTTATACCCAACTATGTCCCATGATATTCCCATGATATCTCAACTATCTCCTTTTTTTGGTGGTTGGTTAATACTATAGTCCAGCAAAATTTTGATAATTACTTTACTGAGATTAAAATAGCTGAAATAAGGCCATGTGGATATGATTCCCCAAAGCCTAACTATCATTCCAGTGACGTCACAATGAGCTCCAACACACACACACAGTTATATGTATATTAAAATAATATATCTATATATATACATAAATAGGTATATTTTTGTCTAAAAAGGGTACGCCAATCTTGATGGTTTATCAGCATTTTCCCTACTAAACATTGCCACAACTGATGGGTATACCTCATTTTCAGACACACCCAATTGGACAGAATTGATTACATCACCAGTGTATCTTACATTAAAGTCCATAATATAACCATTTATAAAAAAAATATTAGCAAGCTAAAATTTCAGGATGATATCACCATTTCTCTCATAATGATTTTCCCCTATGTTCATCATGTTCCCCAACTAAATACAGTCGATGTCCATCTCCAATTTCCAATAATGTGGATATAATGTGGATAAAACAATTTCATGCCTAGTCATCAGCATTTTGATAGGTGGTATGGATAAACTATTCCCAAATGATGGGTGGTTTCTGGTGTTTTACCCATGTTTTTCCCACATTCCCAGTGCTGCGGCGCCTCGTCCATTGAGGCGGCCTCGATTCACGGCTGGCCGAATCATCCAGTTCCTGAGAGGCACATAGCCATAGCTGGAAAACTGAATGGATCCAATAGGAATCCAATAGGAATCCAAGATGCTCCAATACTAAGATAAAGGCTTTTTTTGGCTGGCGCTCCTGTGATCATGTCATGTCAGCAAGTTTTGAGTTTGCATTGATCTGCCGATCTTGAAGAGCTTCTTGTTGGCTTTCTTGAGGGATGTTCTTCAGGCTCGAACAAGTGATTGTTTGGCCTTCTGAGCTTCTTCATAGGTCAGGCATCGTCGAACAGCTTAAGCTTTTGATGAAAGAGTCGAGGCTGTCGCTCGTTGAGAAGACTCTTCTCAGAGGTTTTCCGGAGTCAGAAGACGCCTTGGTCAAATCCAGTTATGGCCATTTGCCAGTTGCAAGTACTTATATCCACATTTGTAGAAGGTATAATCCCATTTATAACCAGTTATAACAAATAAATGGCCATAACTGTAGACCTCGAAATCGTGTCCGCTTGGAGTTGTTTTGTGTCAAACTGACAAGCTAAGCGAGGCTTTTGGACAGGCAGCCTAATGATCCGATGCAACTGTAGCGAGATCTATGATGATCTATGGTTTGTAATGAGGAATTAAAGCCCGCTTATAGCCAATTCGCAAGCACACTGAGAAGGGATCGTTCAACAAACTCATCATTTTTTGAGAGCGTAGACACGGCGGGATTTCTGACCCCCGTCTGCCTGGGATGATCCCAGTCTGCCTGGGATGAACTCCCTTTGTGAAATGTTTTTGCATATGTCATTTCCTTTATTTTGGGGAAACTTAACAGACTTAACTGTTATTTTTTCTTCATTTCTGGGATGATTTGGGATCATTTCATTGGAGATAGCCTCTGGTAATAGCGAGCTATAGAAGCCATGGCCCAGTCGAAATAGTTGGAATTCATCCAGCTATAAAATGGCTGGTAAATAGTTGAATCAATATAAAATCCCATGGTTTTCATTGATTTTCCATAGTTATGTGGCTGTTTACCAGAGGGTAGCACCAGCAGAAACAAATGATGATGAACTCGAAAAACCACAAGGCCTTTGTCGACCAACATGTGCCCAAAGAATCTAAGACTGGGGATGATGGTTGGACTGAACACCAACATGTTTTTTTTTTTGAAACACATGTTTTGGTTCGTAGACCCATTTGACTGTAGATATATCTACAATGAACCCTACTTAACCTACTTGGCTAAGTAGGGGGCACCACCTTGCTTTCAACTGGGTTCCATGATTATCTTCAGGGGGCAATCTCATCCGCCTAATGTCAAATACACCCAAACGAGACATAGCGCCTTAGCGTTGCATAGATATACATCCAGGGGGGAAAATAATAATAATAATAATATATATATATGTGGGTAAATTATAATATTTCACTAATCTGAATTAAGGCCATTCGGGGATGATTTCCCTTATTAAGTTAAGCATGATTTCCAGGGCTCGGTCGCAGTGAGGTCGTTATAATTTTCCCATATATATATATATATAGCAGAGCTATTGCACTACAAATTCCTTTTTGTTAGTGATGACGTCCCATGTTCTTCCTTGGTTAAATCCACTGAACTGATCATTTTCAGAGGCTGCCCCCATATTAGATTTCCATATAGTTTTCTGAATTTAATAGCTACACAATTGCGACTAATTCATTGTGATGGTAATCTAAATCTAAATCAAAATTTGAGTACAATCCCTTGAACAAAAATCAAAACACATCACCACTTCAGTAGCTAAAGCATATTAAAGCGCATCATCAATCATGTATACCTGGGCCTCCGCTAAAATCCACCAGTACATCCCATCCCACTGAAACGCCGTGCCTCGTCTGGCAAGACTTTCGAAGAGGCACGACCCATGGGTCCGTCACTGGTCCGTCACTGGTCCTACTGGGTCGCAGCAACTGGTGACAATCGATGAAAATCAGAGGTCAGGCTGGACTCCTGGTTGTCTGGAGGATTCTTGGTGTCTTTCTGTCGGTTTTTCCCGCATATCGTTGAAAGTGTGACAAGTTTCAAGTGTGACTCAAAGAAAAAAGCATCCAAGTATTTCCAATATTTTGAAAGGTCTGAGAACTATGTTTCAGATCTTGATCTTGGTGAAAATCCTGGGGCGCTTTTTAAATAGCAACCATTTCGGTCAGCTTCAGAGTCGACGGCGACGGGGACGAGCAAACGAGCAGTGATGGAGGTTTTTTTTTGGTCATTGACGCCTCCTCTGACAAGTACCTTCTGGTAATCGAAGATGGCATTTGGAAATCCCCTATTTAAAAAATATAAACAAACTGTTTTATGGGATAATCGACCTGGACATCCCCTATAAATAAATGTGTTTATAAAGGTTTTTAATGGGATACTGTAATCGGATAATCCACCTATAAATGCAGCATTTTCAGCCAGCCATCCTTGACTACGTAACTACTGGCTGTGGGACCCATGAGTGTCTGAGGATCTTGAATGATGTTGAGCTTACTAATCAATGGCTAGTGGCTGTATGGATCCATGGCATGGTTTGGAGGACCCTTGGGCGTATTGACAAGGGCTTATGAACGATCTAATATTGGGTGGTCACTTGACTCTCTATGGTTTTAAAACCTCTTGATGACATTAATTGAAAATACTAAAGCATAATTAAGGAATCTATATAGCTGTAGTGTGAAATGACCAGCCAACCCAAAATAAGCCGCACAGGAAAGCGGATAGCGCTTCCCAACTGGCATTTGTTTCTCCCAACTGAAAAACATTATTTTTGAGTGTTCCTCCAGTTTTGGAAAAACCCAAAGATGATGTTTCCAGTTGAAAAGTGGCAATTTCCATGGTCCATGTTGGACCCTGCCCCTGCCCCTGAGCATCTCGGACATGTGACCATATGTCACCATCACCATGTGCCGGCGGGTAGTGATGCGCTGAAAAATGGCTGCAGCCAAGGACACTCTTCATGTGGTCTGGCAGCGATTTGGCCAACAAGAATGGGCATGTCAATGCATATCGCATATCATCAGCACAACTATGGGATACCCTGAGATAAACTACAGCAACTAGAAGTGGAAAATCCATGAAAATCCACTGTTTGTAGATCATTTTTGTAGGGAAACCATTGGTGTTCCACATCTTTTGTAAATGTTTACCCCAGGCTGATAGCCTCAGAGCCCATCCCTAAACATGCACCACCTTTTCCGGAGATCAACCAACAACAGCTATCTGGGCATTGCTCGACGCTTCTATGGGTTGGTCTTGTTGGGAAAATCTGAACGGGAGACCATGGCCCCCGCCAAAGATATGGGTTCCCTGCAGCTTTTCCCTTGAACCATGGGAAAGAATTTCGGTCAACAGCTGACAAGTGGATTTGCACAAAGAACAACTAGTTTGCGTGAATGTGTTGGGAAAAACTGACTACCGTACTTTCATGACATGTCCTGTTCTAATATGTTCTGATTCATGTTCCATCATCCATATAAATCAGTAAAAAACATCAAGTGTACCTAAAATATGGCCAAGAAAACTAGGACTTGGACCTAGAAAAAAACATCTCATGACCTGCCACATTTTTTCTCTCGCTCTGTTCCCGGGGCGGTGCCCTTTGGGCAGCCCCCTAGTGAGACTGGGCGCGCAGCCGGAGATACCAGGAAAAGGTCGATGTTTTTGGCTAACTACCCCTTGGAAAAGGATGGAACTGGTTGAGGTTCTTGTTGTGTCGATATTTGTTGGCACATTTTTTGTTTCAACGAAAATGGATAAACATGGGCTACCGGCTAGAGTGAGAGTTTGGAATTTTCATGGTCTTCCTCTTCAGCCTGTCCTTCTTCAAAGCACCCAATTTTTTATAGTTCTTCAATCCCCTGACACTTACCCCGGCCAGACTTGGATGATCCACAAATCAGAGTAAATGCCAACAGCCATGGTTCCCTATCACTGGCCTCCTGGGTCACTGCATATCCCATGTAAAATATATTCAATGGGTCACGCTTCCATTCTTACCATATCATCCAGTCGTATCAGTGATATGGCATTGGCAAGCATTCTCCAGAACTGTAAGTGACCATTACTAGCCAAGATCAACCATAGGATCATACAAATGTCCATAACATCGTGCTAAATGCACGAATTCATTCCAAAATATTCCACATATTTTTGGGTGAAACCATGTTAAAATATGTTAAACCTCCATTGTTCATGGTTAATTTACCCACCATAAACCCACCATAGGATCCTCCAAGTGCTGGCGCGGAACCCCGCGACACAGGCCTGGCCGACCTGGCGCAAAAACCGCCGTGCGTCACGCCGCTCTCCTGATCCGTGTGGACAGCGCTCGCGCATGCGTGCGGCGCACCTCTTCCAGGGTTCGGTGCTGCCGTATCACCTGCAGGATGTAGTGCTGAGTCTTGATGTGTGGACCGTTTCCTCATATTATCATATGTATCATATAATATTATATATATATATATATGTGTGTGTGTATAATCTATATATATATATATACATCATATATATATATATGTACGATGGACCTTTATGTACTATTTGAACGTTTGCATGTCGAAAGGATTTTATTGAAATTATACCTCTTTCTGGAGAATCCCTACTAGTTAATCTATATACCAAAAAG